>Ga0180219_1000331_pt1 | contig 42666 bp, 39 predicted proteins | sample eDN3rd30CBELigMG_FD_151338 | JGI IMG/M metagenome (GOLD analysis project Ga0180219, IMG submission 151338) | Enriched Miracle-Growth compost microbial communities from Emeryville, California, USA - eDNA 3rd pass 30_C BE-Lig MG (version 2)... ... | reverse complement strand
CGACTGCCGGCGGGCATCGCCACGCGCTCATGGGTGTCGCTGATGGTGGCCGCGCCCGCCGCAGGAGCAAGGGCAAGCAGGGCGGTGGCGGCGATGATGCGCAGCATTGGGCAATTCCTTGTTCAAAAACCGGACAAAAAATGGATGATTGCTGGTTAATTTACGGGCAGGATGTTGCTGCGGCTTATCATAAGGCTAAGGAATTGTTTCCGGATCATGGCTGCGGAAACAGGATAAGATCCGCCCTTGGGGAGTGATGCATGGAGCAGAAGGCGCCACCCTGGCATGCGCGGATACCGCATATCCGCTATGTGCTGTTCCTCGCGCTGCTGCTGCTCCTGCCCTGGCCCCTTTCGCTCGTCCTGCCCGGCGGGGTTGCGCTGGTGGCGGGGTTCGACATTGCCGTGGCGGTCTTCATCGTGACGGTCTGGCCATTATGGCGGGACGGCAGCCCCGATGACATCCGGCTGGAGGCCGCGCGCGACGATGCGGGACAGGTCGGCCTGCTGCTGCTCACCGCGACGATCATCCTCGTCATGCTGGTCGCGGTCGGGATGCTGCTTGCGGAAAAGGACCGGTTGCCCGGCTGGCAGATCGCCCTGCTCGTCGCGACGCTGCTGCTCGCCTGGCTGTTCTCCAACCTCGTCTACACCTTCCATTATGCGCGGCTTTATTACGGCCGCAAGCCATCGGGGGAGGATCATGGCGGTCTCGATTTCCCCGGAGGCGAAGAGCCGGTGTTCGCCGATTTCGTCAATTTCGCCTTCGTCATCGGCATGACCTGCCAGACCGCCGATATCGACATTACCGGCCAGCATATGCGCCGCGTGTCGACGGCGCATGGGGTGCTCGCCTTCATCTTCAACCTGGGCGTGCTGGCGATGACGGTGAACGTCGTCGCGAGCGTGGTATGAGCGGGGCGATGCGGCACCGGCCCGCGCGGGGCGGTGGCGGATGAGGGGGCTGATCCCCTTTCTGGTCGCGCTCGGCTATGCGGCGCTGCTCTTCCTCCTCGCCGCGATGGCGGAGGGGCGGCGCGCCCGGCTCGACCGCTCTCGCCTGCGCCTGCCCGCCTATGCGCTCGCGCTCACCGTCTATTGCTCCAGCTGGACCTTCTTCGGCGCGGTGGGCAGCAGCGTGGCGGAAGGATGGAACTATGCGCCCATCTATCTGGGGCCGGTGCTGCTCTATCTGCTCGCCCCCCGCTTTCTGCGCGCGCTGGTGCGCGAGGTGCAGGCCGAGGGCGCCTCCTCCATCTCCGATTTCATCGGCTCGCGCTTCGGCAAGAGCCGGGGTGTCGCCGCGCTCGTGACGTTGCTGGCGCTGTTCGGCTCCATTCCCTATCTGGCGCTGCAATTGCGCTCGATCGGCACCGGTTATGCGATGATCTCCGGGGCGATGATCTCTGGCGACAGCGGCCATCCGGTGCTGCCGATGACGGTGGCGGCGGTGCTGCTCGCCATCTTCGCCATCGCCTTCGGGACCCGGCGCTATGTCGCGTCCAGCCGCAGCGAGGCGGTGCTCTATGTGATTGCGGTGGAATCGCTGGTGAAGCTTGCCGCGCTGATGACCGTGGGGCTGTTCGCGATATGGCTGTTTTCTTCCGCGTCCGCGGTGCAGCGGATGGAAGGGATGATGCAATTTCACCGCATCTTCGCGCCATCCGCCATCGATGGCGACTTCCTTGTCATCACGCTGCTTTCCATGGCGGCGATCCTCTGCCTGCCGCGCCAATTCTATGTCGGCGTGATCGGCGCGAGCGAGCCGGACGATGTGGGCCGGGCGCGCTGGCCGTTCATCCTCTATCTGCTGACAGTCGCGCTCGTCGTGCTGCCGATCAGCCTTGCAGGCATGGGGATCGGGCCACCGGATACGGCGCCCGATCTGCTGGTGCTTGGCCTGCCGCTTTCCCATGGCGCGCAGGGTCTTGCGCTGCTCGCCTTTCTCGGCGGTTTTTCAGCGGCGACCGGCATGGTGGTGGTGGAGACGATCGCGCTTTCCACGATGCTCTCCAATGATCTGATCGCGCCGATGATGCTGCGCCATGGCCGGGTGATCGGCGGCGCGGACATGGGGCGGCTGATGCTGCATGTCCGCCGCGCGGCGATCCTCGCGGTGATGGGTGCGGCGTTGGGCTATGCCTGCGCGGTGTCGGAAAGCGAGCGGCTGGCGGTGATCGGCCTCACCGCCTTTGCCGCGATGGCGCAGTTCGCCCCCGCGCTCATCCTCGCCGTGCGGCGCGGCAATCGCGATGCGCTGGCGGCCAAGGCGGGCCTGCTCGTCGGGCTGGCGGTGTGGGGCTATACGCTGTTCCTGCCCGAATTGCTCGCGCCCGAACAGCTGAAGCCGCTGGCCGGGACGATGGCCGATCCGCTGGCGCTGATGGGCCTGACCGGCCTGTCCCCGATCAGCCATGGCACGCTCTGGAGCCTGGGGGCCAATCTCTTCGCCTTCGCCCTGGTGTCGGCGCGCGGGGTGCGGGCGCCGCTGCCCAACGGCTTCGGCCGCAATCCCGCCATTGCAGAGGCGCGCACCATCGGCGACCTGATGGACATGGCCGCGCGCTTCGCCGGGCGGGAAGATGTCCGCCACGCCTTCGGCCAGCATCGCGACCGGGCGGCGCCCATCGGCCGCGGCGATGCGCGGCTGGCCGAGCGGCTGATCGCGGGCGTGATCGGCGGCCCTTCGGCGCGGCAGATCATGGCCTCTGCGCTGTCGGGCGCGCGTCTTGGCGTCGCCGATGTCGCGCGGATGCTCGACCAGTCGGGCCAGAGCCTGCAATTTTCCAAGGGGCTTCTGGCGGCGACGCTGGAGAATATCGACCCCGGCGTCAGCGTGATCGATCATCATCTGCGGCTGATGGCGTGGAACAGCCGCTATCTGGAGCTGTTCGATTATCCGCCCGAGCTGGTCTATGTCGGCGCGCCGGTGTCCGAGCTTATCCGCTATAATGCGGAACGCGGCGAATGCGGGCCGGGCGAGGTCGCCGCCCATGTCGAGAAGCGGCTGGACCATATGCGGCGCGGCACCGTCCACAGCTTCGAGCGGGTGCGGCCCGATGGGCGCGTGCTCAAGACCGTCGGCGGGCCGATGCCCGATGGCGGCTATGTGATGTGCTTCACCGATATCACGGCGGAGGCCGAGGTGCGGGCGGCGCTTGAACGGGCGCGGGCGGAGCTGGAAAGCCGGGTCGAGCAGCGCACGCAGGAACTGCGTCTGGCCAATGCGCAATTGTCGCGGGCGGATGCGGAAAAGACGCGCTTCCTCGCGGCGGCGAGCCATGACCTGCTCCAGCCGATCCATGCCGCGCGCCTGTTCACCACCGGGCTGGGACGGCAATTGCCGGAAAATCTGCGCCCGCTGCTGGGCGGCGTCGCCAATTCGATCGAGGCGGCGGAAGCGCTGCTGCGCTCGCTGCTCGACATATCGAAGCTCGACGCGGGGGGCATCCAGCCCGATCCGCGTATCTTCGCGGTGCGTCCCCTGCTGGTCGAACTGGCGGAGATATTCGCGCCGCAGGCGGCGGCGAAGGGCTTTTCGATCCGTGTCGGGCCGGGGGATGCGGTGGTGGAGAGCGACCGCGTGCTGCTGCATTCGATCGTGCAGAACTTCCTTTCCAACGCGGTGCGCTACACGGTGCGCGGCGGGGTGATGATCGGCGTGCGGCGGCGCGGGACCATGGTGCGGATTGAGGTCTATGATTGCGGGCCGGGCATTGCGAGGGAGGACCAGCGGCGCATCTTCAGGGAGTTTGAGCGGCTCGGCAATGGCGACGATGCGGGCATCGGTCTGGGGCTGGCGATCGTCGAGAGGACCGCGCGGCTGCTGCATGCGACGGTGGACCTGCGCTCGGTCGAAGGGAAGGGCAGCCGTTTCGCGGTGGAACTGGCGGGTGCTAAGGGGGCCGTGCCGGAAGGACGACCGCCCATCGAGGCGGTCCGGCCGCGCGCGCGGGGGCGGAGGGTGCTGGTGATGGACGATGAGCCGGACATCCGCACCGCTACCCTGCTATTGCTGCGCCAGTGCGGGTTCGAGACGCTGGTTGCGGAAAATGGCGAGCAGGCGGTCGGCTGGGCGGAGCGGGCGGACAGCGCGCTCATCGACTATCATCTGGGCGAGGAGGGTGATGGGCTGGAGGTGATCGCGCGGCTGAAGGCGGCAAATCCTGCGCTGCCCTGCGCGCTGGTGACGGCCGACCGCTCGGCGGAAACCGCGCTGCGCTGCCGGGAGGACGGGGTTGCGCTGTTCCTGAAGCCGATCTCTGCCGAAGCGCTGCTGCGCTGGCTGGAGGATGGCGGGATCGCCGACGCGGCGGAATAGCGTGTCCGCTAAGGGCCGAACTTCTCAGGGCCGAACTTCTCAGGGACGTACTTCCAGCCCCAGCGTCCGCGCGGCCAGCACCGCCTGCGTGCGGTTGGCGACGTCGAGCTTGCGCAATATCGCGGTCATATGCGCCTTCACCGTCGGGATGGCGATGCCCAGATCATGGGCGATCTGCTTGTTGAGCCGCCCGGCAAGCACGCCCTGCAACACCTGCAACTGCATCGGCGTCAGTTCGGCGAGCTTGCTGGCCATGGTGTCGAGCGGTTCGTCGGCGGCGGGGCCGGCGATGCGTTCCCCGGCGAGCGCGGCGGCGATCACCTGCTCCATGGTGGAGAGGTCCTCATGCTTGCCGAGAAAACCGGTCGCGCCCAGCCGCACGGCCTCGCGCGCGCTGCCTGCTGCGTCGGCGCTCGATACGACGATGATCGGCACATCGGGGCGCTGGGCATGCATCAGCGCGACACCCATGAAGCCCTCGGCGCCGGGCATGTGGAGGTCCAGCAGCACCAGCGCAAGCCCGCTCGCCCCGCGCGCGGCTTCCAGCGCGGCGGTGACGGTTCCCGCCTCGATGATGGCGGCTTCCGGCCTGACGCCCTTCACCGCCAGGCTAAGCGCCTGACGGAAAAGGGGATGATCATCCGCGATGAGGATCGTTTCCCCATCGCCCTTTTTTCTTTCTGCCATCAGGCCACAAGGTGGCGATGTTCCAGCAGATGGTCAACAACGGAAGGATCGGCCAGCGTCGAGATATCGCCGATAGTGCTGATATCGTCCTCGGCGATCTTGCGCAGGATACGGCGCATGATCTTGCCGGAGCGCGTCTTGGGCAGCGCGGGCGCGAACTGGATCACGTCCGGCGTCGCGATCGGGCCGATTTCATGGCGCACCCACTGGATCAGCTCGCGGCGCAGGTCCTCGCCCGGCTCCTCATTCGCGTTGAGGGTGACATAGGCGTAGATGCCCTGGCCTTTGAGCGAATGGGGCATGCCGACGACGGCGGCCTCGGCGACCTTGCTGTGGGCGACGAGCGCGCTTTCGATCTCCGCCGTGCCCATGCGGTGGCCGGATACATTGATGACGTCATCGACGCGGCCGGTGATCCAGTAATAGCCGTCCTCGTCGCGGCGGCAGCCGTCGCCGGTGAAATATTTGCCGGGATAGGTGGTGAAATAGGTCTGGAAAAAGCGTTCATGATCGCCCCAGACGGTGCGCATCTGGCCCGGCCAGCTGTCGGTGATGCACAGATTGCCGTCGGTCGCGCCTTCCAGCACCTTGCCCTCGGCATCGACCAGTTCGGGCTTCACGCCGAACATCGGCATCGACGCGCTGCCCGGTTTGAGCGGTGTCGCGCCCGGCAGCGGGGTGATCATATGGCCGCCGGTCTCGGTCTGCCACCAGGTGTCGACGATCGGGCAGCGCCCTTCGCCCACGACATGATAATACCATTCCCATGCCTCGGGGTTGATCGGCTCGCCCACCGATCCGAGCAGGCGCAGCGATTTGCGGCTGGTCTTTTTTACCCACTCGTCGCCCTCGCGCATCAGCGCGCGCAGCGCGGTCGGCGCGCCATAGAAGATGTTGACGCCATATTTGTCGACGATCTGCCAGAAGCGGCTGAAATCCGGGTGATTGGGCACGCCTTCATACATCACCGTGGTCGCGCCGTTGGCGAGCGCGCCATAGACGACATAGCTATGGCCCGTGACCCAGCCGACATCGGCCGCGCACCAGAAGATATCGCCGGGGCGATAGTCGAACACATATTCATGCGTCATCGCCGTCCAGAGCAGATAGCCGCCGCTGGTGTGCAGCACGCCCTTGGGCTTGCCGGTGGAACCGGAGGTGTAGAGGATGAAGAGCGGGTCCTCGGCGTTCATCGGTTCGGCCGGGCAATCGGGCGAGGCCGCCGCGACCGCCTCATGATACCAGAGGTCGCGGCCGTCCTGCATCGCGACATCGCCGCCCGTATGCCGGACGACGAGCACCTTCTGCACGCCTTCATACTGCTTCAATGCCTCATCGACATTGGCCTTCAACGGCACGCGCTTGCCGCCGCGCAGGCCCTCGTCGGCGGTGATGACGAGCTTCGAATCGCAATCCTCGATGCGGCCCGCGAGGCTGTCGGGGGAAAAGCCGCCGAACACGATCGAATGGATCGCGCCGATGCGCGCGCAGGCCAGCATCGCAAAGGCCGCGTGCGGGATCATCGGCAGGTAGATGGTGACGCGATCGCCCTTCTGCACGCCATTGGCCTTCAGCGCATTGGCGAGGCGGCTCACCTCCTCATGCAGTTCCCGATAGGTGATGCGGCGTTCCTGTCCGGGGCTGTCCGGTTCCCAGATGATGGCGACCTGATCGCCGCGTTCGGCCAGATGGCGGTCGATGCAATTGGCCGCGACGTTGAGTTCGCCGTCCTCGAACCATTTGATGCCGAAATCCGCCTCGTTGAAGGATGTGTTCTTCACCTTGGTGAAGGGCTTGATCCAGTCGAGCCGCTGCGCCTCGCGCCGCCAGAAACTGTCGGGGTCGTTGGCGGCTTCGGCATAAAGGGCTTCATAGCGTGCGCCATCGATCCTGGCGTTCGCCGACCATTCCTGCGGGACAGGATAGATCGCTTCGCTCATTTTCAGTCTCTCCTAATATCCGGCGCATAGAATAGCAGCCGGTCGAAATCTCACCATCGATACTAAGGTCTATAATGGCTATCGACCAAGGTCTATCTGGCTAAGTCCCTAAACAAGGGCGCATAGTTCCCTTCTATCGTGCGACATTTTCTGCGTTGGACGGCCCGGATCACGATAGTGGAGGGAGGACCCCCATGATGTCGGATGCATTTAGTGCGAAGCGAAGGAAAAAGGCTGTTCTGGCGCGGAGCCTGATGGCGTCGGGGGCCGCGCTGGTCCTGCTGACGCCACTGGCCGCGCAGGCGCAGGGCGGCAGGCAGGCCGACATGGAGGCGCGCCTCAAAATGCTGGAACAGGCGGTCGCGGACCTGAAGGCGGAACTCGCCACCGCCCGCGCGCAGCAGGCCCAGACCCTGACCGAAACGCAACAGCAGGCCACCGCCCAGGCGCAGCAGGCGCAGGCGATGGAAACCCGCGTCGCCGCCGTAGAAGCGCGCCCCGCGCCGCCCGAGGAAGGGTTCAAGGTCGGCGCCACCACCTTCAGGCTCGGCGGTTTCGTGAAGGTCGTCGCCAGTTCCACCCATTATAGCGACGGCGCGGTCGGCACCGGTGCTTTGGGCAAGGAATTCTACCTGCCGCAGCAGATTCCGGTCGGGCAGGGCTATAGCAGCAATGATGTCGTCGCCCATGCCCGCCAGACCCGCATGGTCTTTTCCTCCTCCACCCCGCTGGGCGGCAAGGAACTGAAGTCCGTGATCGAGTTCGACTTCGCGCTCGCCGCCGCACCCGCAGGCGCGCAGCGGTCGACCAACCCCTATACCCCGACATTCCGGCGCGGTTTCATCAGCTATGGCAACTGGCTGATCGGGCAGGAATGGACCACGTTCGAGAACCCCGCCTTCTTCCCGGAAAGCACCGACTTCATCGGATCGACCGATGGTTCGATCTTCGTGCGGCAGGCGATGGTCCAGTATCGGCAGCCGCTCGGCGAAGGGCTGGCGCTCTATGTCGCGGCGGAAAATCCGCAGACAGAGACGCTGGCGAGCACGTCCGTTGACGGCTCCTATGTCGACAATGACCATGACCGCCTGCCCGATTTCGTCGCCAAGCTCGATTATACCGGCAATTTCGGCCAGCTGCATGTCGCGGGCATCGTGCGGAAATTGTCCTATGAGAATGGCGCCTATGACGATTCCGTCACGGGCTGGGGCGTCAGCGCGGGCGGCAAGATCCTGTTCGGGCCGGACAAGCGCCATGACCTGCGCTTCACCGCCACTTATGGCCATGGCATGGGCCGCTATCTCGCGGTCGGCTATGTCGCCGACGCTGCCTATGACGCCACCAGCGCCACGCCGGGCCTCAAGACGATCGACAATTTCGCGGGCTTCGCCGCGCTGAAGCTGGGCTGGACGCCGACGATCCGCAGTTCGTTCATCGCCTCCTATCAGGATGCCGATTATCCCGACGGCATCGTCATTCCGGCCCTCGCCAACAAGCAGGCGTGGAGCCTTGCCGGCAACCTCTTCTGGTCGCCGGTCAAGAATCTCGATCTCGGCGTCGAATATCGCCATGGCCAGCGCAAGGTCGTCAGCGGCGACAAGGGGAGACTGGATCGCGTGGAGATGGCGGCGAAATACACATTCTGACGCTGCATCCAGAGGCGGGCCATCACAATCAACAAGGAGAGGGACTATGGCGACGGTCTATGACGACAGCCTGCCCGAGCATCATGAGGCGACACAGAACGAGAAACTCGTCATCGCCGCCTCATCGCTGGGCACCGTGTTTGAATGGTATGATTTCTATCTATATGGCCTGCTGGCGACCTATATTTCGCAGCAATTCTTTTCCGGGGTGAACGAGACCACCGGTTTCATCTTCGCCCTCGCCGCCTTTGCCGCCGGTTTTGCGGTGCGGCCGTTCGGCGCGCTGGTGTTCGGACGGATCGGTGATCTGGTCGGGCGCAAGAATACCTTCCTCGTGACGATGGGCATCATGGGCCTGTCCACCTTCGCGGTCGGCCTGCTCCCCTCCTATGCCTCGATCGGCATCGCCGCGCCGATCATCCTGCTCGTCATGCGGCTGGCGCAGGGGCTGGCGCTGGGTGGCGAATATGGCGGCGCGGCCACCTATGTCGCCGAACATGCGCCCAACAACAAGCGCGGCCTTTATACCAGCTGGATCCAGACCACGGCGACGCTGGGCCTGTTCGCCGCGCTGCTGGTCGTCATCGGCATCCGCCTGTTCATGGGCGAGGAAAACTTCGCCGCCTGGGGCTGGCGCCTGCCGTTCCTGATCTCCATCATCCTGCTGGCCGTTTCCATGTGGATACGCCTGCAACTCAATGAAAGCCCGGTCTTCAAGAAGATGAAGGCGGAGGGCAAGACATCCAAGGCGCCGCTGACCGAGGCCTTTGGCCAGTGGAGCAATCTGCGCTGGGTGCTGGTCGCGCTGTTCGGCGCGGTCGCGGGGCAGGCGGTGGTCTGGTATTGCGGCCAGTTCTATGCGCTGTTCTTCCTTGAAAAGACGCTGAAGGTGGATGGCGCGACGGCCAATATCCTGATCGCCATTGCGCTGGCGCTGGCGACGCCCTTCTTCGTGATCTTCGGCTGGCTTTCCGACAAGATCGGCCGCAAGCCGATCATCCTTGGCGGCTGCCTGCTCGCGGCGATCAGCTATTTCCCGCTTTATGGCGCGCTGACCTCCGCCGCCAATCCGGCGCTGGCCCATGCGCAGACCGCCGCGCCGATCACGATCGCGGTCAACCAGCAGGAATGCTCTTTCCAGTTCGACCCGGTGGGCAAGAACAGGTTCGACACGACGAGCTGCGACATCGCCAAGGCCTGGCTGGCCAAGGCGGGCGTCAATTATCACAATGCCGATGCGGCGGCGGGAGCCGCTGCGGAAGTAAGGATCGGCAACACCCTCATCACCGCGCCCGATCCCCGGCAGGTGTCGGGTGACGACCTGAAGGCGGCGATCACGGCCTTTCAGGACGATATGAAGGCGACCATGGCCGAGGCGGGCTATCCGGCCAAGGCCGATGGCGCGGCGATGAACAAGGTCGCGGTGGTGGCGATCCTGTGGGCGCTGGCGATGCTGGTGACGATGGTCTACGGGCCGATCGCCGCGATGCTGGTGGAATTGTTCCCGAGCCGCATCCGCTATACCTCGATGTCGCTGCCCTATCATATCGGCAATGGCTGGTTCGGCGGGTTCCTGCCCACGACGGCCTTCGCGATGGTCGCGGCGACCGGGGATATCTATTACGGCCTCTGGTATCCGGTCGTGATCGCCGCGCTGACGGTGGTGATCGGCCTGCTCTTCCTGCCCGAAACCTTCCGGCGGCGGATCGAGGACTGACGCCTCGAAGGGGATCGCACTATCGGGCGGCGTCGGCAGCAATGCCGGCGCCGCTTTTGTTTCCGGCTTAAAAGGCGCGGGTGAAGCCGAAGGAAAGCTGCACGTCCGGCGTATCATGGTTGAGGCCGGCGACCGCCTGAATATCGAACTGGGTGGCCTTCACCGGCTGCACGGCGAACGAAAGCGCCGCCCGGCTTTCCGTGACGGCATGACCCGGCTCGCGGTCGCGCAGAAAATGCAGTTCCGGCGTCAGGCTGACGGCTTCGCCGAGGCCGATCTCCATGCCCACGGCGGTGCCGAAGGCGAGATGCCTGCCGGAACCGCTTTCATTGACCGCGGCATCTATTTCCGGCGAGAGGGCGAGCGAAAGCCCGTCGCCCAGCGTATAGCTGGCGGGCAGGATCAGGCTTGCGCCCCAGTCGCCATCGCCGATATCGCGGGACCCGGTGGGCAGGCTGATCTGGGGCAGCAGCGCGAGCGCGAGGCCGCCGCCATCGCTTGCCGGCTCGACCAGCATCTGTTTGAGGCCGATCGTCATGTCGCCGACGCCCCCGGCCCGGTCGATCGCGCCGGTCAGCCGGTCGCGCGTGCGGACATGGCCATAGGCTGTCCAGCCGAGCCGGATCTCCGTTCCGCCGCCAATGCCATAGCGCAGCAGGATGTCGCCGGCCGCGATGCTGTCCTGCCGCTGGCCCCCCTGCCTGTCGAGGGTCCAGTCGCCCAGTCCCAGTTCCAGTTGCAGCTGATGCGGCGCGATCGTGCAGGGCGAGGTGTTGAGGCCCGGACGGTCGCTGCACAGATCGGGGGCGTCCTGCTGCGCCATCGCCGGCGTCGCGAACAGCGCCATCACCGCGATAAAGACCCTCTTCATTTCCTTGCCTTTCCTGTTTCAGCGGCTCAACCGGCTGGTGGGAGCGCGGGTTCCGCCATGCCCAACCTTGCCTTGCGGTGGCGGGCGCGATCGGCTCTACAGGCGGAAAGGTTTCGAAAAGACGAAAGGGGCTGGCATGAGCGCGCTGCTGCTGATCGAGGGGGCCGGGTGGATCGGCGGAAGCCTCATCCTGCTGAGCTATGTGCTGGTATCGACCGGGCGGCTGGAGGGGCGCTCCATCCCCTATCAGCTGCTCAACCTGCTGGGGTCGCTGGGTTTCGTCATCAATGCCGCATGGCATGGCGCGATCCCGCCGATGGTGCTCAACATCATCTGGTGCGCGATCGCGCTATGGACCCTTGCTTTCCTGCTGCGTCACCGCGACCGCGCGCGCGGTTGAGCGGTCAGCGGTCCAGCCTGATCTCATAGAGATTGGGCCAATATTTGCCGGTGACGAACAGCCGGTCCTGCTTCGCGTCATAAGCGATGCCGTTCAGCACCGCGTCGCTGTCCGTCACCTTCTGTTGCCGCGCCAGCGCGGTGAGGTTGATGACGTCGATGATCCTGCCCGATTGCGGGTCGATCCGCGCGATATAATCGGTCATCCAGATATTGGCGAGGATTTCGCCCTTCACATATTCCAGTTCGTTGACGAGCCGCACCGGCTTGCCGTTCCAGGTGACGCTGATCCGCCTGACTTCCTTGAAGGTCCTGGGGTCGAGAAAGCGCAGCTCATCGCTGCCGTCGCTCATGATCAGGCGCTTGCCGTCCTGCGTCAGGCCCCAGCCTTCGCCGGAATAGCGGAAGGTGCCGGTCTGGCGGAAGGTCGCGCGGTCCCAGCGGAAGCCGGTGCCGTTGCGCCAGCTCAGCGAAACCAGCTCCTTGCCCCAATGCGTCATGCCTTCGCCGAAATAGCGGGAAGGGAGCGAGACGGAGCGCACGACCTTGCCATCGGCGAGGTTCACCTGCCTGATATCCGACTTGCCGTTCTGACCGGTGCTTTCGTAGAGCCAGCCGTCGAGGAAGATCAGCCCTTCGGTAAAGGCGCTGGTGTCATGGGGATAGGTGGCGACCACCGTCCAGGGCGTTTCGGCATGGGCGGCGGGCGCGACCGCGAGGATCAGTGCGGCCAGCGCGGAAAACAGCCTCCTCATGCTTCTTCCGGCGCCTCTGCGATGGCGGCGGCCTGCCATGGGGGCAGGGCGAGGCCGCCCATGTCCTCGACGCGGCGATGGTCGATGGCAAGACCCAGACCGGCGAGCAGCGCGCGCTGGCGCTTCGGGTCGGAGGCATCCTCCGGCACGACGACGAGGCGGCGTCCCACCTTGTTGCGATAATGCATCCGGGCGGTGTTCTCCTGCCCGACATAGCAGCCCTTGGTGTAGGAAACGCCATTCAGTTCCTCGGCGTTGGCCTCCAGCCAGAGCGTCTGGTCGCTGCCCAGTTCCTCCACCCCCTCGGTAATGCCGAGCGACAGGCGATGGGCACGGAAGGCGGCGCTGGCGTCACCATCCTGCTCGGCGACCGGCGCGATCCAGCGATGGCCAAGGGCGGCAAGGCGCGGGTCGAGCGGCTTTCCTTCCGCTGACAGCGCCCAATGCACCTGCCGCGTCTCATCCCGTTCCAGCACCACCTTGCGGCGCAGGCGATAGAGGGTGAGGCGGCGTTGCAGCGCGTCGGCCTGCGCGGCCTCGCAGTCGATCAGCACGCCGTCCTCCTCCTCGCCCCAGAGCAGGAAATCGAACAGCGCCTTGCCCTGCGGCGTCAGCAGGCCGGACCAGCGCGGCTCTCCCGCTGCCAGCGTCAGCACATCCTGGGTGATGAGGCCCTGAAGGAAAGGGCGGGCTTCTTCCCCGGAAAGGCGGATCAGAGCGCGGTCATAAAGGGTGGTATTCTCGGCCATGCGCATTAGGTAGGATGCGCAAGCAAATTCTCCAAGCGAAAGCCGCCATCATGACCCAGAGCGCCCCCCAAAGTTTCGACATGATCCTGAAGAACGGCACCGTTCACACGCCCGGCGGGCCGGTGGCGACCGATATCGGGGTGCGCGGCGGCAAGGTGGTTGCGCTGGGGTCGGCGCTCGGCGACGCGGGCGAGGTGATCGACTGCACCGGCCTCGACATCCTGCCCGGCGTGATCGACAGCCAGGTGCATTTCCGCGAGCCGGGCCTCGAACAGAAGGAAGATCTCGAATCGGGCAGCCGCGCCGCCGTGCTGGGTGGGGTGACGGCGGTGTTCGAAATGCCCAACACCAACCCCAATACCGACAGTGCCGAGCGGGTGAACGAGAAGCTGAAGCGCGCCCATCATCGCATGTGGTGCGACCATGCCTTCTATGTCGGCGCGACCGCCGACAATGCGGAGCAACTGGGCGAGTTGGAGCGGATGCCGGGCACGTCGGGCGTCAAGATCTTCATGGGTGCGTCCACCGGCAGCCTGCTGGTCGATGATGACGATGCGCTGTCCCGCGTTCTCTCCCATGGCCGCCGCCGCGTCGCCATCCATGCCGAGGACGAGGCGCGGATGAACGCGCGCAAGGATTTCCGGGTGGAGGGCGATCCGGCCTCCCACCCCGTCTGGCGTGACGATGAGAGCGCGATGATCGCGACGAAGCGGATCATCGCCCTTGCCCGCAAGGCGAAGCGGCGCATCCATATCCTGCATGTGACGACGCCCGCCGAGCTGGCCTATATCGCGCAGCATAAGGATATCGCGACCTGCGAGGTGACGCCGCAGCATCTGACGCTCGCCGGGGAGGACGCCTATCCGCGCCTTGGCACCTATGCGCAGATGAACCCGCCGATCCGATCGGCCGCGCATCGCGACGGGCTGTGGCACTATCTCAACCTCGGCGTGCCCGATGTGATCGGCTCCGACCATGCGCCGCACACGAAGGAGGAGAAAGCCAAGGCCTATCCCGCCAGCCCCAGCGGGATGCCCGGCGTGCAGACGCTGGTGCCGCTGTTCCTCGATCATGTGGCGAAGGGCCGCCTGACCCTGCAACGCTTCATCGACATGACGAGCGCCGGGCCGCAGCGCATCTTCGGGCTGGTCGGCAAGGGGCGCATCGCGCTCGGCTATGACGCCGATTTCACCGTGGTCGATTTGAAGAAGCGCTGGACGGTGGGCAGCGACTGGCTCGCCTCGCGCTGCGACTGGTCGCCGTTCGAGGGCGATGAACTCACCGGCAAGGCGATCGGCACGATCATTCGCGGCCATCGCGTGATGTGGGAGGACAGCCTCGCCAATCAGGCGGTGGGTGAGCCGGTGCGATTCGAATCTGTCGAATTCGGGTTCTGACGGCGTTTCCACAACGCCGATGACCGTTGCGATCTCTCCGTTCGATCCTGCCGACGGGCAGGGCGCGGTTGACCTCATCCTCTCGATCCAGCGCGGGGAATATGGGATGGCGATCACCGCCGGGGATCAGCCGGACCTGCGCGCCATTCCTTCTTTCTATCAGGTGGGACTGGGCGATTTTCTGGTCGCGAAGGCTGGCGGGCAGGTCGTCGGCACGGTGGCGCTCAAGGATATTGGCGACGGGCAGGCCGCTCTGCGCAAGATGTTCGTCGCGCCCGCTTTCCGGGGGGCGCCGCATCGCACCGCGCAGGCCCTGCTGGACCGGCTGATCGAACGGGCTTCCGGGCGCGGCGTGGAGCAACTGTTCCTCGGCACGACCGCGCATTTCCTTGCCGCGCATCGCTTCTATGAGAAGAATAGCTTTGGTCTTGTGGAGGCGGACGCCCTGCCGCCTGCCTTTCCCCGCATGGCCGTAGACACGCGCTTCTATCACCGCATAGTGCGCTGAAACCGGAAAAATCGCGATATCGGGAAATGGTGCTGCTGGCGAGGATTGAACTCGCGGCCTCTCCCTTACCAAGGGAGTGCTCTACCACTGAGCTACAGCAGCGCACCGTCGGGAGCCGCGCCTATGGCCTCCACTTGGGCGGATTGTCAAGCGACGCTTGAGCATTAGGCGATTTTTTGCTTCAGGGAAGCGATGAGCGAGACGGAAGCAGAGCGGAAAAAGCGGCTGGCGGAGGCATTGCGCACCAATTTGCGCCGCCGCAAGGCACAGGCAAGGGAAGCGGATGCTGTCGAAAAGACAGGCGGAGCGGATAAACCGGAACAGTGATTCGCGGTCAGCGCGGGCGGTGTTCGGTGCCGCGCCCGGCTGTGATGAACAGCGCGACCGCTTCTTCCCCCGGCGCGATATCGGCGCTGTGCCAGACGCCGGGCGGGTTGATCGCATAGTCGCCGGGGCCGAGCGTCAGGCGCGTTTCCGTGCCGTCGCCGTTCTCCTGAATCAACGTGATACGCCCGGCGGTGCATAGCACCAGTTCATCGCCCGCCGGGTGGCGTTCCCAGCTGTCCCAGCTTGTCGTGAAGCGATAGAGGCTGACGAGCCGCCCTTCATCGCCATCCGCCATCGTGCGCGCGGCATAACCCCCATACCAGTCCATGCCGGTAAATTCGGGCTGGGGCAGGACGGTCGCGCCCAGCCCCAGATGCACCGGATGGGTGAAGAGGCTGGGCGGACGGGTCATGGCGCTGGCGCTCCGCTTTGTCATCGCCCTGTCACCGCCCTGTCACCGCTTTATCACACTGGCGCGCAGGCGGCTTCGAGCCAGCCTTGCACCTCCTGCGGCACCAGGGGCGCGACGCGGCGCAGCGTTTCGGCATGATAGTCGTTGAGCCATGTCCGTTCCTCCGCCGTCAGCATGTCGGCCGCCACCAGCGCGCGGTCGATCGGCACGAAGCTCAGCGTACGGAAGCCGAGCACCGGCTTTTCTGCGCCGTCGACCTCGCGATGCTCGACCAGCACCAGATTCTCGATGCGGATGCCATAGTCATTGGCCTTGTAATAGCCCGGCTCGTTGGAGCAGATCATCCCCGCGCGCAGCGGCTCGTTCATGCCGCCGAAGGTGGCGATGCGTTGCGGCCCCTCATGCACGGAAAGGAAGCTGCCGACGCCATGGCCGGTGCCATGGGCGTAATCGAGGCCGCGCTCCCACAGCGCCCGCCGCGCCAGCGTGTCGAGCTGGCCGCCGGTGGTGCCCGCCGGGAAGATCGCGCGCGCAAGGGCGATATGGCCCTTCAGCACCAGCGTGAAGCGCTCGCGCATTTCCTGCGTCGGGGTGCCGATCGCCATCGCGCGGGTGATGTCGGTGGTGCCGTCGCGATATTGTCCGCCCGAATCGATCAGGTAGATCATGTCGGGCGCGATCCGCAGGTCGGTTTCGGGCGACACGCGATAATGGCAGATCGCGCCATTCGGCCCCGCGCCGCTGATCGAATCGAAGCTGAGGTCGATCAGCAGGCCGGTGTCGGCGCGGAATTGCTCCAGCCGGGCGGCGGCGGACAGTTCGGTCTGCGTGCCCTTCGGCCCCTCGATGCTCATCCAGTGGAGAAAGCGGGTGAGGGCAGCGCCGTCGCGCAGTTGCGCGGCGTCATGACCGGCGATCTCGACCGGGTTCTTGATCGCCTTCGCCAGCACCGCCGGGTCGCGCACCCGGTCTATCGTCGCGCCGCCCTGCGCCAGTCGTTCGAAGATCGCGGCGACCGCGCGTTCGGGATCGACCGCCACCCGCCGGCCCGCATAGTCGCTTTCCAGCGCGGCGGCGAAGCCGTCACGGTCCCGCACCGATACGCGGTTGCCCAGATGCGCGCGCAGTTCGTCGCTCAGTTTCTCGGGCGCGATGAAGAGGTCCGCGCTGCCGTCCGCCCGCGCGATCGCATAGGAAAGCGCGACCGGCGTGCGATCGACGTCGCTGCCGCGGATGTTGAATGTCCAGGCAATCGAATCGAGCGCGGAGAGGATCGTCGCATCGTCGCCGCGCGCTTTCAGCCATGCGGCGATATCGTCGAGCTTTTCCTCATGCGGCTTGCCCGCGAAGGCGAGCGCATGCGGCTCCGCGCGGGCGAGGCTCGGCGCGGGACGATCGGTCCAGATGGCGTCGACGGGGTTGCCCTCCACCGCGACCAGTTCCGCATCCTTGCGGCGGAGCAGTGCGGCGGTGTCGCGCACCCAGTCGCTGGTGTGGAGCCAGGGATCATAGCCGATGCGGTCGCCCGCCCGGACATGCTCTGTCAGCCAGCCCGAAGGGTTGACGGCGGGCAGGTCGCCATAATCGAACAGCGCGCCATCGACCTGATCGCGCACCTGTAGCGTATAGCGCCCGTCGATGAAGATCGCCGCGTTCTTCTCCAGCACGATCGCGCTGCCCGCTGATCCGCCAAAGCCGGTGAGCCAGCCCAGCCGCTGCGCATAGGCGCCGACATATTCGCTCATATGCTCGTCGGTCAGCGGCACGACAAAGCCCTGAAGGCCGCGCCGGTCCAGCTCCGCGCGCAGCGCGGCGAGGCGTCCGGCATGAACGCTGTCCCGCTCGGGGGCTTCGGGGGCGAGGGAGGCGGTGGACATTCTTCATTCCTTGCAGCATGGCAACAGGCGACCAACATAGGGCCGGGCGGGCCGTTCCGCCACTGCTCAGACATGGGATATTGAATGACCGACCTCCGACAGCTTTCTTCTCCCCCGATTGCCGAGAGCCGCCCGCACCGGATCGAGCATCATGGCCGCTCGATCGACGACCCCTATGCGTGGCTGCGCGATCCCGGCTATCCCGATGTGAAGGATAAGGCGGTGTTGTCCTGGCTGGAGGAGGAGAACCGCTGGTTCGAGCAGGCGATGGAGCCGCACAAGGCGACCATCGATACGCTGTTCGAGGAGATGAAGGGCCGCATCAAGGAGGATGACCGCTCCGTCCCGCAAAAGGATGGCGATTATATCTACTGGCGCGCGTTCGAGGTCGGCGCGCAATATCGCAAATGGTATCGCAAGCCTGTTTCAGGGGGCGAGGATCAGCTGATCCTCGATGAACCCGCGCTGGCGGAGGGGCATGAGTATTTCCGGCTGGGCGCGGTATCGGTCAGCCCGTGCGGGCGTTATCTCGCCTTTGCAATCGATACCGACGGCGGCGAACGGTTCGAGGCGCGCATCCGCGATCTGGAAAGTGGCGAGATGCTGCCCGATGTGATCCCCGGCACCCTCTCCGCGCTGGTATGGACGAGCGATAGCAAGGCGCTGCTCTACAGCCTCGCCAATGAGAACTGGCGCACCGACAATGCGCGGGTGCATGTGATCGGCACGCCGATCGATCAGGACCGTGAGATTTTCCATGAGGATGACGAGGGCTTCCGCGTCTCCATCGGGCTGTCCTCGTCGGAAAAATGGATCATCCTCGGCACCGGCGACCATGTGACGAGCGAGGCCCGGCTCGTCCCTGCCGACGATCCCTTCGCCGCGCCGCGCCTTGTTTCCGCGCGCAAGGAAGGGCGCGAATATGATGTCGATGAGCATGACGGCACGCTCTATATCCGCACCAACGACACCCATCCCAATTTCCGGCTGGTGAAGGCGGGCATCGACACACCCGATGCGTGGGAAGAGGTGATCGCGGCGGATGCGCATTTCTATCTTACCGATTTCACGCTGTTCAAAAATTTCTATGTCACCGAAGGCCGCCTCGATGGCCTCGACCAGATCGAACTGCGCGATTATGCGACGCACGCGGCAAAGCGGCTGGCCTTCCCGGAGGCGAGCTATTCCGCTTCGCTCGACGACAATCCCGAATATGACGTGACGAAGATTCGCATCGGCTATGAATCGATGGTCACGCCCGACACCATCTATGATTATCATCTGGACAGCGGTGAATGGGAACTGCTGAAGGTGCAGGAAATCCCGTCCGGCTATGACACGGCGGCTTATGCGACGCAGCGGCTGATGATCCCGGCGCGCGACGGCACGGATATCCCGGTGTCGGTGGTCTATCCGAAGGATTTTCCGATGGACGGGACGGGGCGCCTGCATCTCTACGGCTATGGCGCTTATGGCCTTGCGATGGAGCCGGGCTTCTCGACCGCTCGGCTGTCGCTGCTCGATCGGGGGTTCGCCTATGCGATCGCGCATATTCGCGGCGGCGATGACCTTGGCCAGCAATGGTATCTCGATGGCAAGCTCGACAAGCGCACCAACACCTTCAACGATTTCGTCGATGTCGCAAAGGGGCTGGTCGATCGCGGGTTCGCCGCGAAAGGCCGCATCAGTATTTCCGGCGGCTCGGCGGGGGGAGAGCTGATGGGCGCGGTGATCAACAGCGACCCCGACCTCTGGGGCGCGGTGGTCGCGCATGTGCCGTTTGTCGATGTGCTCAACACGATGCTCGACGCGTCATTGCCGCTGACGCCGGGCGAATGGCCGGAATGGGGCAACCCGATCGAGGATGCCGCCGCATTCGACCTGATCGCTTCCTATTGCCCTTATCAGAATGTGAAGGCGCAGGCTTATCCGCCGCTGCTGGTGACGGCGGGCCTCAACGATCCGCGCGTCACCTACTGGGAACCGGCCAAATGGGTCGCGAAGCTGCGAGCGGCCAAGACCGACGCGAATGTGCTGCTGCTCAAGACCAATATGGGCGCGGGCCATGGCGGCAAGTCGGGACGTTTCGAGAGCTTGCGCGAAACGGCGGAGGAGTTCGCCTTCATCCTCTGGCAGATGCCCGCCTGATGGGGCCATGGGAGTCCGCTTCGATCAGATTGCAGCGAAACGGACTCCGATCCCCTTTGATTTCCGTATTTTAGCTTCGCGCCGACTACGGTGCCGAGCCGTCAGATTTTGAAAAGGCTTTAATTGGCGCTGCTGTTGCCGCCGGTGCCGTCGTCCTGCGTCGGGGTCATGGGCGGCGGCGGGGCGACCTGCATCGTGCCCGCGCCGGTGCGGGCGCTTGCCGGAATGCTGCGCGGTTCGAGGATCGCGGCGGCCTCGATCACGTCGAGCGCGCGGCGCGCCTCATTATATTTGCGCGCCATCTGAATCCAGCTGTCGGCCTTCTCATGATTGGGCAGGCGCTCGATTTCCTGCAAGGCGGGGTTGATCCGCTCTGACGAGATCATCAGCTTGGCCCGCCCGATCACCTGCTGCGGCACGGGCGAGGGCGCATCGGCCTTGCGGATGATGATGAGATTGGCCAGTTCACGCCGGGCGGCTGCCCACCAGTCATTGTCGTCGCTGTCCTTGCCCATCAGCGCGGGTGCGACTCTTTCCAGCTCCGCCTGGAGATCGGCGATGGTGACGGGCGCGTGGGATGCGTTGATGATGGTCGCGACCGCGCGCGGCTGACTGTCGCCGAAGCGCAGGCGCAGTTCGCCTTCCAGATAGCCGAGCGCTGCTCCGCGATCGAGCGCGCGGCGGGTGGCGAAGGCGATGAGCAGCCCCTCGGCGCGCGCGGCGTTACTGCCCGCCGCATTGGCCTGATCGGAAATGCCGTCGAGGCGCGCCGAAACCGTGGCGAGCCGGATTTCCAGCGCGCTGATGCTGGAGGGGTCGAGATTGGAAGGCAGGACCGGCGCGGGAGGAGCGACACTGCCGGTCGCATTGCCGTCCAGCAGCGCCTGCGTCGTATCGTTGCTGGCCGGGGCGGGGGCAGGGGCGTCGCTGTTCCACCAATGCTCGATCTTCGGCAGTCCCCAGAGGGTCGCGCCGATGCCGCCGCCAAAGGCAATCAGCACCAGCAGCGGGATCAGCCAGCCGGGACGGCGCGATCCGGCCGGGCGCGGGGGCGGGGCGGAGGAATAGGAGGGCTGGGCCGGGGAAAGGGGCGCAGCCGCATGGGGGGCGGTGTCGGAAAGGTCAGCCTGACCGGGAATGTCGCTGCTCATTTATATCCTTGGCGCCACGGGGTAAACTTATGTCTCTTCATTGGCATATTTGACCGGCCAAGGCCAGTAGCGCCGAATCATCGGGCGTGGGGGCGGCCAGCGCCTGCCGCCAGCCCTCGCCCGCCGCATCGCGCGCGGCGGCGGATATGGCGATGAGGGAGAGCGTGGCGCGGCGTTGTTCGGGGATCAGCGCGGCCAGCCGCCGCGCGGCGCGCGGGGAGTGGGCGAGCAGGATATCGGCCCGATCGAGCATCGCCGCCAGACCTTCCGCGCTGCCGGTCTCGACGGAGCGATAGACGGCGCGATGGGTGATGAGGATTGAGCCGGGATCGGCGCTGCGCCTGTCCGCTCCGCCAGGATGCAGGACATGGCGGTGCTCCGCCGCATCGAGCGCCGCGATCAGCGCCGGGGCATCGGGTCCGGCGACGGTGACGGAACGGAAACCGGCCTCACGCGCGGCGGCGGCGGTGGCCTCGCCCACCGCGAAGGCGGGCAGCTGATGATAAAGCGCCAATGCCGGGCCGCCATGGCGCAGCGTGTTGGCGCTGCTCAGCATCAGCGCATCGAACAGGGAAGGGGCGGGCGCATCCCAGTTGAGAGGCTCTACCCGGAACAGCGGATAGAGCAGCGTTTCCATCCCCAGCGCCCGCGCCCGCTCTGCCGTGGCGTCGGCCCCCGGCTGGGGGCGGCAGATGAGGAGGGCGGGTCGCGCGTTCATGCCGTCCCTCAGGGCGTGAACAGCGCGCGCAGCGCCGGGCTGGCGGCGGCGAGCAGTTCCCGGCCCAGCGCGAACGCCGCCTGCCGGTCGTGGCGATCGATCAGCCGCGTGTCGGCGATATGCTCCATGCCATCGGGGGAGAGGATTTCGGCGCGCAGCCGGATATGGCCGATCTCCTCGATGGTGCCGAGCGCGGCGATAGGGGAATGGCAGGTGCCGCCCAGCCCCGCCAGCACCGCGCGTTCGGCATGGACGCAATCGCTGGTGTCGCGATCGTTGATCGCCCCCACCAGCGCGGCGATCGCGTCATTGCCCGCCAATATCTCTATGCCGATCGCCCCCTGCGACGGGGCGGGCAGCATCTGCGTGATCGGCACCGGTGTCCCCACCTGTGTCTGGTCGAGGCGCTCCAGCCCAGCGGTGGCGAGCAGCGTCGCGTCGGCCTCGCCCGCTTCCAGCTTTGCAAGCCGCGTCGCGACATTGCCGCGAAACAGCACCGGCGTCACATCGGGCCGCAGCCGCCTTATCTGCGCGGCGCGGCGTGGCGAACTGGTGCCGAGCCGTGCGCCCCGCGCCAGCGCCGCGACAGAAGGCGCGCCGACCAGCGTATCGCGCACATCGGCGCGCGGTAGCATCGCGGCGATATGCAGCGTCTCCGGGCGGATCGTCTCCACATCCTTCATCGAATGCACCGACGCATCGACATGGCCTTCATGCAGCCAATGGTCGAGTTCCTTGGTCCACAGCGCCTTGCCGCCGATATCGGCGAGCGGGCGGTCGAGGATCTTGTCGCCGCTCGCCGTCACCGGCACGATCTCGATCCGGTTCGCATCCCAGCCATGGGCGGCGCACAGCGCCTGCGCGGTCAGCCTTGCCTGCGCCATCGCAAGCGGGGAAGCGCGGGTGCCGAGGCGCAGCGGACGGGCGGGAGGAAGCATGTCGTTCATATCGGCCCTTGCTCTAATCGCCACGGGGTTTAGAGGAAAGGCGCAAATGACGATCATATTGGGCCTTGAATCAAGTTGCGATGAAACCGCCGCCGCTCTGGTGACGGAGGATGGGCGCGTGCTCGCCCATCGCCTCGCCACACAGGAGGCGCAGCATCGCCCTTATGGCGGCGTCGTGCCGGAAATCGCCGCGCGCGCGCATGCCGAGGCGCTGATGCCGCTGGTCGATGCCGCGCTGGAAGAGGCGGGCCTTGCGCTTGCCGATGTCGATGCGATCGCCGCGACCGCTGGGCCGGGGCTGATCGGCGGGGTGATGGTCGGGCTGGTGACGGGCAAGGCGCTGGCGCTGGCGGCGGGCAAGCCGCTGATCGCGGTCAACCATCTGGAGGGCCATGCGCTGTCGCCGCGTCTGGCCGACCGGCAATTGCAATTCCCTTATATGCTGCTGCTGGTGTCGGGCGGCCATTGCCAGCTGCTGCGGGTCGAGGGCGTGGGGCATTATCGCCGCCTTGCGACCACCATCGACGATGCGGCGGGCGAGGCGTTCGACAAGACCGCGAAGATGCTCGGCCTTGGCTATCCGGGTGGGCCGGAAGTCGAGAAGGCCGCCTTGCAGGGGGATGCCAAGGCGGTGCCGCTGCCCCGTCCGCTGGTCGGCAGCGGGGAGCCGCATTTCTCCTTCGCGGGCCTCAAGAGCGCGGTGCTGCGCGCGCGCGACAGCGGCAAATATCGCACCGAGGATATCGCGGCGAGCTTCACCCAGGCGGTGGTCGATTGTCTGGTCGACCGCACCCGCATTGCGCTCGACGCGAGCGAGGGGCTGAGCGCGCTGGTGGTCGCGGGCGGGGTTGCCGCCAATCAGGCAGTGCGCACCGCGCTTTCCGATCTGGCCGCGAGCCGGGACCTGCCCTTTGTCGCACCGCCGCTCTGGCTCTGCACCGACAATGGGGCGATGATCGCCTGGGCGGGGGCGGAGCGGTTTCGTCTCGGCCTGACAGATGGCATGGACATAGCGGCGCGGCCGCGCTGGCCGCTCGACCCGAGCGCGGAAAAGGCGCGCGGTGCCGGGGTGAAGGCATGAATGTGCGAGGGGGAGTGAAGCCATGAAAATGGGGGTTGTCGGTGCCGGGGCCTGGGGAACCGCGCTGGCGCAGGTCGCCGCCGCCGGTGGTGAGCCGGTGCTGCTCTGGGCGTTCGAGCCGGAGGTGGTCGCGGGCATCAACACTGCTCATGAGAACAGCCTCTATCTGCCCGGCGTAGCGCTTTCCCCGGCGATCGAGGCTACCGGCGATATCGGGGCGCTGGCGGCTTGCGACGCGCTGCTGGTGGTCGCGCCCGCGCAACATCTGCGTGGCGTGGTGCGCAGCCTGCCGCGCGCGGATGTGCCGCTGCTGCTCTGCGCCAAGGGCATAGAGGCTGGGTCGGGCCAGCTCATGTCGCAGGTGGCGGCGGAGGAAAAGCCCGATGCGGTGATCGCGGTGCTTTCCGGCCCGACCTTCGCGCATGAGGTCGCGGCGGGCCTGCCGACGGCGGTGACGCTGGCCTGCGCCGATGAGGCGCTGGGGCAAAAGCTGGTCGCGCGGATCGCCAGTCCTTCCTTCCGCCCCTATCTTTCCGACGACGTGATCGGCGCGGAGGTCGGCGGCGCGGTCAAGAATGTGCTCGCCATCGCCTGCGGCGTGGCGGACGGCGCGGGCCTTGGCCTCAATGCGCGCGCCTCGCTCATCAGCCGGGGTTTTGCCGAGATGACGCGTTTCGGCCGGGCGCTGGGCGCGAAGGCGGAAACGCTGTCCGGCCTGTCCGGCCTTGGCGATCTCGTGCTGACCTGCTCGTCCACCAATTCGCGCAATTTCTCGCTGGGCAAGGGGCTGGGCGAGGGACGCCCCGCAGCAGAGCTGCTTTCCAACCGGCGCACCGTGGCCGAAGGGGCGTTCACTGCACCGGTGCTGCGCGATGCCGCGCGCGGCCTGAAGGTCGAAATGCCGATCGTCGAGGGCGTGTGTGCGCTGCTCGAAGGCGCGGTCGGGGTGGAGGATATGGCCGATGCGCTGATGTCCCGCCCGCTGCGGTACGAATGACGATATACTTGACGCGCGCTCTGGCCTATGGTCGCCGCGCTTTAGGAGGGTAGCGGATTGATAGCGGACGAGGCGCCGGACGCCAAAGCGCGGGAGGACAGCGATATCGCTGCTCTCGCCAGGGGTGGGCGCACCAATATCTTCGGCTTTCTGCTGAGGCTTGCCGCGCGGCTGCCGTTCCTGTTCATCGCCGGGCGCATTTATGGCGCGGATGTGCTGGGCCGCTTCGCCTATGCCATATTGGTGATCGAATTCGCCGCGCAGCTGGCGACGCTGGGGTTGAAGCGCGGCCTTGCGGGCGCGCTCGCCCAGACCAAGCGGCCGGAAAACCATGTGCTGGCCGATGGCATGGTGCTGACCTTGCTCTGCTCGCTGGCGGCGGCGGGCGTGCTGATGCTGTTCCCGCAGGCGATGTTTCCCAATAGCGGCATCAACGGCCTCGATCGGCTGCTGCCTCTGATCATCATCGCGGTGGCCGGGTCGGATGTGGCGCTGGCCGCCTGCGCCTGGCGCTTCGATATTGCGGCGACGGTGCGCGCGCGCGCGATCATCGAGCCATGGACGATCAGCATCGCGGCGTGGCTGCTGTCCTTCTATTCGCTGCGCGACGGCCTCATCCTTTCCTATGTGCTGTCGATGGTCGCGGCCTTTTGCGCCTCGATCTGGCCGATGGCGAAGCATTTCGGCTGGCCGCGCGGCTGGGCGCCGCACCCGCTGCGGCTGTGGCGCATGACCAGGATCAATGTACCGCTCGCCGCTGCCGACGCGGTGGAATGGGGGTCGCGCCGCCTCGATCTCGCTATCCTCGGCCTGTTCGTCAGCCCGGCGGTCGTTGGCATCTATTATGTCGCGCAGCAGGTCGCATCGCTGCCGCAAAAGCTCAAGACCAGCTTCGAGCCGATATTAGGCCCGGTCATCACCCGCAATCTGGCGGAGAAGAACCATGCCGCGATCGCCCGGCAGGTCAGCCAGGTCGGTTTCTGGATCATCGCCGCGCAGGCGGGCATCGCGCTGGCGCTGGGCATTCCCGGCGAGGCGGTGATGGGGCTGGTCGGCCCGCAATTCGTCGACGGCACGCTGGCGCTGGGCTTCCTGCTCGGCGCGGAGGTGGTCGCGGCGACCGCAGTGGTGAGCGAGAGCGCGCTGGTCTATCTCGCCCGCCATCGCAACTTGATGATCTCGCTGGCGATGATCGCGGTGCAGGCGGGGTTGAGCTTCCTGTTGATCCTGCTGGTGCGGCAGGCGGGCTATGGCGCGCCGATCCTCGCGGCTGCTCCCGCGGCGGCGCTGGCGCTGGCGCTGGCGTCCAGTTCGATCGTCAAATCGCATCTGCTCCAGCGCCTGCTGCGCTTTCGCGTCGCGACATGGCGTCCGGCCCTGATCATAGCCTCGGCGGTCGCGGCGGTGGTGGGCGGCCTTGTCGTCGCCTTGCCGCGCCATATGGAATGGGTCGAGCTGGTGTTCGGCGTGCCCGCCATCCTCGCCGCCTATGGCGCGGTGATCTGGCGGCTGGGGTTCGGCCCGGAAGATCGCGAACTGTTCGCGCGGCGCAAGATGGCGCCCGCCCAATCCTGACAGAGGAAGCAGGCCGGCGGGGAAGGGGTGGAGGCGTTCGCCTCGCTTCCCTGTCGAAGCCTCGCTCTGGGTGAAGCTCATACTCTCATCGAAAGGCAGCAGGTTCCGGGCGAGCGGATTTCCAGCAGCTCCGGGCGATGCCCACCAAAGCAAAAGGGGCCGCAACCAATGGCTGCGACCCCTTTTCCGATAGAGGATCGGTCAGATCAGAATGCGACGCCGACCGTGGCGAACACGCCGCTCTTCGCTTCGAAGCGATTGCCCGAGACGAAGAAGCCGCTGGCATCGCTACGCTTGAGGTCGGTGTCGACATAGGTGACGCCGAAGGTCAGGTTTTCCCAGGTGTAGCTCGCGTTGAGGCTCCAGTCGGTGTAGTTCTTCAGGCCGCCGGTCAGGTAGCTGCGGCCGAAGCTCTCACCCACATGCGCGGTGACCGAGATCGGGGTGTTGGGAACGCCGCTGGACAGTTCGCCATAGACATAGGTGTTGTCGTCACGGCCGTTGTTCCAGGCGATCGCATGCTGCTTGGGCGCATAGGAGATGCCGACCTTGGCGGTCGCGGGGCCGAAGCTGCCCTTGACGCTGGCATAGGGTTCCATGAAATCGGAGTTCACGCCGCCCGAACCGGGATAGTAATAATAGAGAACGCCGACGTCGAAGGTGGCGGCGCCCACGGTCTTGCTGTAGCCGAGCGCGAAGTCGATTTCCTGATCAGAGCCGTTAGCGACATAATCATCGATCGAGGAACCCCAGACCGAGCCATAAAAGCCCGAAGCGTGGGTGACGGTCATGCCGCCCTGCACGGCGAAACGCTTGTCGCTCTGCGAAACGCCGCGGAAGCGATAATCCGAAACCACCGTGGCGCTGCCCGAAACGGTCAGCTCTGCCGGAACGTCGCTGTCCTGGGCGAAAGCGGGCGCGGTTGCGGATGCCAGCACGAGCGCCGACACAGCGAAAAACATCTTGTTCATAAATATTCCCTTCGTCGAGTCGATCAGACTGATCGTCCCACCTGCGTTCGGGCCGCTGCCTCTCAAGTCCGCCTTAGGGGAACTGGTCCTTCCCCAGGGCGCTGGTCTGACCGGGGCCGGTCGCCGCGAACAGCGATTTGATGACCCGATATTCTGCGTTGCACAAGAAAAAATCGAGGCGAAGGGATATTGTTGCTACAGAATGTTGCCTTCGTGCAACGCTTTGGGAAGAGGCGGCAAGACCGGATGGAAAACCGGCCCTTTTCTTAGAAAGGGCGGTTTTCCAATGGTTAGCGCAGGATTTATAGCGGCGATTGGCTGGCGGTGAAGGCCTGTTCCAGATCGGCGATCAGATCGGTGGCGTCTTCCAGCCCGATATGCAGGCGAATCAGCGGGTCGCGGCCGCGCCATGGTGCTGCGGTGCGAATGGCGTGGGGATCGACGGGCAGGGCCAGACTCTCAAACCCGCCCCAGCTATAGCCGATGCCGAAATGGCGCAGCGCGTCGATGAAGCGGGTGCGCGTCTCATCCTCCGCGCCTTTCAGGGTGAAGCTGAACAGGCCCGACGCGCCGGAAAAGTCCCGCTGCCAGAGGGCATGGCCGGGGCAGTCGGGCAGCGCCGGATGCCGGACCTCGCCCACTTCGGGCCGCCCCTTCAGCCAGCGCGCGACGGCCAGCGCATTCTCCTGATGCTGGCGCAGACGCACGCCCAGCGTGCGCAGGCCCCGCATCGCGAGCCAGCAATCGTCCGGGCTGCTCATCTGGCCGAACATCCATGCCATCGACCGGATCTGCGGCCAATGCTGCTCGGTCGCGGTGACGGACCCCATCATCACGTCGCTATGGCCGACGATATATTTGGTGCAGGCGAGGATCGAGATATCGACGCCATGGCTCAGCGCCGGGAAGAACAGCGGCGTCGCCCAGGTATTGTCGATCAGCGTGACGAGGCCATGCGCCTTCGCCACCGCGACGATCGCGGGCACGTCCTGCACCTCCATGGTGAGGCTGCCGGGGCTTTCGAGGAAGATCGCGCGGGTGCGCGCGTCGATCAGCGTCTCGATATCATGGCCGATCAGCGGGTCATAATAGACGGTGTTGATCCCCATCGGCCGCAGCACCTTCTCGCAGAAGGTGCGGGTCGGGTCATAGGCGCTGTCGACCATCAGCAACGTATCGCCGGGCTTCAGCACCGCCATCAGCGCGCAACTGATCGCCGCGACGCCGGAGGGGTAGAGCATCGTGCCGGCCGCGCCCGGCTCCAGCTCGGTCAGCGCATCGGCGAGCGACCAGCTCGTCGGCGTGCCCTTGCGGCCGTAGAACCAGCGCTCATGCTGGTTGGAGCGCGCCGCGCGCAGATGGGCGACGTCTTCATACAGGATCGTCGAGGCGCGCCATACCGCCGGGCTGACGATGCCGCCCGGCTGCCCGGCTATGCCGGTCCATTCCGGCCGCCGCCCGACCTGCGCCAGTCGCGTGTCGGCGCCGATATCGGTGGGGCGGTCATAATCATCCTGCCTGTAATCATCCTGTCTGTTCGTCATGCGCGTCCTGTGGCTTTCGGCGTTTCGGGGGCAGCCCCCCATTCGCTCCAGCTGCCGTCATAGAGGGTGACATCCTCCTTGCCCAGCAGCCGCGCGGCGAAAACGAGATCGGCCGCCGTGACGCCGCTGCCGCAACTGGTGATGAGCGGGCGGTTGAGGTCCACCCCGGCCTCATGGAACAGGCCGCGCAGTTCATGGCCGCGCTTCCAGGTGCCATCGCTGTTGAACAGGCGCGAATAGGGCAGGCAGACCGAGCCGGGGATATGGCCCGAAGCCATGCCGGGGCGGAACTCCGGCTCCTCGGCGGTGAAGCGGCTCATCGAGCGGGCGTCCACCACCTGCGCCCGCCTGCTCGCCAGATTGTCGAGCACATGCTGCTTGTCGACCACGCCGCGATCATCGCGCCAGACGGTGAAATGGCGATGGCGCAACTGTACCTTGCCGTTTTCGACGGCGCGCTTTTCCGCCAGCCATTTGCCCAGGCCGCCATCGAGAATCGCGACCTTGGGCGCGCCGAACAGCTGGAACAGCCACCATGCCCGCGCCGAGGTGCGCAGCGGGCTGTTGTCATAAAGGACGATCCGGCTGCCGTCGCCCAGCCCCAGAGTCGCCATGCGGCTGGCGAATTTCTCCGGCGGGGGCGCCATCGATGGGCGCGGGTCCTTGTCGTCCTTCAATTCGGCGAGGTTCAGGAACACCGCGCCGGGAATATGCCGCGCCTCATATTCCGCCGGGGCATCGCGATCCATTTCCGGCAGGAAATAGGTGGCGTCGACGATGCGCAGGTCGCTCGCGCCTATGTTGTCGGCCAGCCATTGCGTCGTCACCAGCATGTCCATCATGTCCCCCTCTCCAAAGGATGATCGCTTTGACAAAGGGATAAGCAAGGGCGGGCCACGTTTCCAGCCCCTTTGCGCGGCTCTTGGCGGCGGGGGCCATTATCGCCTATAGGGGCGGCCATGAACCCGTTGCATCTTGGCCAGACCAGCGCGCTGCCTGCTTCCCCCGAAGAGGCGGTGCTCGATTATGTTCCCAACCCGCGCAAGGGCACGCGCTATCTGGTGCGCTTCGCCGCGCCGGAATTCACCTCGCTCTGCCCGGTGACGGGCCAGCCCGATTTCGCGCATCTGGTGATCGACTATATGCCCGGCGACACCATCGTCGAATCGAAGTCGCTGAAGCTCTTCCTCGGGTCCTTCCGCAACCATGCGGGCTTTCATGAGGATTGCACGGTCGGCATCGGCCAGCGCCTGTTCGACGAGATGCAGCCGATATGGCTGCGCATCGGCGGCTATTGGTATCCGCGCGGGGGCATTCCCATCGACGTGTTCTGGCAGTCGGGCGTTGCCCCGGCGGATGTGTGGGTGCCCGATCAGGGCGTCGCGGGCTATCGCGGCCGGGGCTGAGCGCGCGGCCCGATCAGGGCTGGAAAATATCCTCGATAGTGAGGCCGAACAGCCGGGCGATGGCGAAGGCCAGCGGCAGGCTGGGGTCGTAGCGGCCATTTTCGATCGCGTTCACCGTCTGGCGCGAGACGGAGAGCATGTCGCCGAGCGCGCCCTGGCTCCAGCCGCGTTCGGCGCGCAGGTCGCGCAGCCGGTTGTTCATCGGTAGCGCCGCTGTGCGACGAACAGGCCGATGACCCACAGCGCGGCCATGAGCGGCCACACCGCGAAGGCGCGCAGGTGCGGCAGGCCCGCGTCTTCGGCAAAGCCCCAGCCGAAGGTCAGGAAGGCGGTGCCGAGGAAGGAAAAGGCGATCGCGTCGAGCTGGATGCGGCGCTGCAACTCATCCATTCGCCAGATCGCGCGCAACACCGCGACGGCAACGGCGGCCGCGCCGATCATCGGCGACAGGGCAATGGCGATGCGCAGCGCCCCGGTGGGCGCGATCGCCCGCTCCAGCGCATTGGCCGCGAAAAGCAGGGCGATGTAGAGCAGGAAGCCCGCGCCCATTTCGAGATAATAGCGTCTGGTCAGGAACATCACGAGTCTCCTTGTAAAGGATGCTTTACAAAAAGGAGAAGAGGAGTGTCAAGGATGCTTTACAGGGGGCGGTTGAACCTGACGCTGCGTTTCCCCCTCTTTCCGGTCGCAACGAAAAAAAAAGCGCGGAGCCTTTCGGCGTCCGCGCTCTATTTTTCAGCAGATAAAGCCGACCTTGTCGCCGAAGCTTATTTCTTGTCCGCCTGATAGCGTTCGATCGCCTCGATTACGATCTGCGCGGCTTCTTCCGCCCCGCCCCATTTGCCGACGCGGACCCATTTTTCCTTTTCCAGGTCCTTATAATGGGTGAAGAAATGTTCGATCTGCGCGAACACGATTTCGGGCAGATCGTCCTTTTCCTTCACTTCGCTATAATAAGGGAAGGTCGAGTCCACCGGCACGCAGACCAGCTTCTCGTCGCCGCCATGCTCGTCTTCCAGATTGAGCACCGCGATCGGACGCGCACGCACGACGCAGCCCGGCACGAAGGGAGAGCGCGCGACGACCAGTGCGTCGAGCGGATCGCCATCGGGCGAGAGGGTGTGCGGCACGAAGCCATAATTGGCCGGGTAGCGCATCGGCGTATGGAGAATGCGGTCCACGAACAGCGCGCCCGACGCCTTGTCGAATTCATATTTCACCGGCTCGCCGCCCACCGGCACCTCGATGATGACGTTGAGGCTGTGCGGCGGATTGTCCCCGACGGGGATAAGATCGATATTCATGAATGCCCTGACTTTGCTCTGGTTGATATCCGGCGATTATGTTTTTGGTTGGAGCAACCTGTCGAGGCTGCCCTCACCCTCTCCGATTTTCTGGAGGCGCGGATAGCGCAAGCCGAGCGAATAATCGAGACTAATATTACGAATGACTTTACCCTGCTTGACGACAAGATCGATGGGCCTTTTCGTGCTGCGGGCCTGGGTCAGTGCCGCCTTGAACTGCTCGCCGGAAAATTCCGCGCCGTTGATCGCGACGATCTGCATGCCGATGGCAAGGCCCGCCTTGAAGGCCGGGCTGTCCCAGACCACCGCGCCGATTTCGCCTTCATTCTTCACGACGAGGCCGACGCCATAGCTCTGGTCGACGCCCTTCAGCGTCTTTTCGCTTTCGCGGGTCGTGCTGTTGGGCGTGTCGCCATAGACGAGGGTATAGCCGCCCAGGGTTAGGCCCGCTTTGGGCGCTTCCTGCGTCACGGCATCGACATGGCTCGCGAGGAAGCTCGCCCAGTCATAGGGCTGGACGCTGTTCAGCGTGTCGATCACATCCTGCCTCGTATAGGTGAGCTGGCCCCAGTCGCCGGGACGCACGCCGAAGAAGGCGTGGGCGAAATCGTCGAGACCCTTCGCGCCCTGGCTTTCGCGGCGGATGATCGCGTCCGCCTCCAGCCAGATCAGCAGGCCTTCATTATAATAGTCCTCCGACCGCTGCCAGCTTGCCCAGCCCTTGGGACGGCGGGCGGAGATAACCGGGTCGAGCGTGGTGTCGACCACCGGGCGCCATTGCCGCCCCTTCGCGGTGTCGAGCTTCGCGGCGATCGAGGCCAGCGCGTCGAGCGTCTGCTCCCTGGTGTAGATGCCGGACCGCGCGCCGAGGATATATCCCCAGAATTGCGTCTGCCCTTCATAGACCCAGAGCAGCGTCGACTGCATCGGCGTGCGGTAATCGGGCGTCCACAGCAGGTCCGGACGGCGGAATTTGCCGTTCCAGCTATGGGTGAATTCATGCGGCAGCAGGTTGCGGTCGCCCGGCCCGTCATTCCATTTTGTGAAATAACCGGGGTCGACCGCATTTTCGGAACTGCGATGATGTTCAAGGCCGATGCCGCCCATCTCGGCGGTGATGGCGAAGAGGAAATCATAATGGTCGAAATGCTTCCCGCCGAACAGGGCGATGGCCTCGTCCACCAGCTTCCTGTGCGCGGCGATCTGGTCCGGCGTCGCGGCGAGGTCGGCCGGATTGTCGGCGACGGTGTTGAGCTTCACCTCGTTGCCGAGGTCGAAGCTCTTCGCATATTGGCCCGCGAACACCGGCGAATCGACCAGCGTTTCATAATCGGTGGCGTCATAGCTGACGGTCGCCCCGCTCTGTTTGCCGCGCAGCGCGCTATAGGCGGTCCAGCCCTTCGGATAGGTGACGCTCGCCTGCACCGGAATCCGTCGCACATAATAGCCCGCCGGGTAGAATGAGACGGTTTCGAACTGAAGGTTCAGCATCGACGGGGTGACGGCGATGCGGCCCTGATTGGCGGCGGTGGGGTTGAGGAACTGGAACTCGGCCACGATCTCGCGCGCGCCTTCGGGCACGTTCACATGAAAGGCATAGACGTCGAGCGTGTCGCGGGTCCAGCCGATGGACTTGCCATTGGCGGTGATGACGAGGCCGGCGAGCTTGTCGATCTGGCCGCGCGGGGCATGTTTGCCCGGCAGCCATTCGGGATAGAGCAGGGTCAGCGGACCGGAGGAGGAGACGGGGATCACCTGCTTCACCCGCCAGATATTCTGCACCGTGTCGCTGGCGTCGACGGTCAGCGTCATCGTGCCGGGATAGGGCGTGTCGCGCGGGGCAGGGACGGTATCGACAATGGGTTGCATCACCGGCGCGCTATTCTGCACGGCGCCTTGCGGCGTGGTCTGGGCGTGCAGCGCCGGGGCCGCCAGCGCCGTGGAGAGCAGGAGCGGCAGGAGGAAGGAACGATACATCAGGATCTGACCCCTTGGATTATTCTTGGACTGATTGGTGCCCGACAGAGCAGCCGGCACCATGGCGGCTGAACCGCTTTCCGTCCACCCCCGGAACCGCACAACTCGTCGCGCGGATCGCATGTTCCCTTGCGCGCCAAAAATCGGTAGAGGGGCGGCCATGGCCAAGATACAGACTCCCCGGCCGATCCGGGGCACGCAGGATATGCTGGGCGGAGTGCCCGAAAATTTGGCGGACCGTTTCGCCCATGTGGTCGAGACGTTCGAGCGCGTGCGGAAGCTCTATGGCTTCCGCCGCGTCGAGGTGCCGGTGTTCGAGGCGACGGCGGTGTTCGCCCGCTCGCTCGGCGAAAGCACCGATGTCGTGTCCAAGGAAATGTACACGTTCGAGGATCGCGGCGGCGACAGCGTGACCCTGCGCCCGGAATTCACCGCAGGCATCGCGCGGGCCTATATTACCGAGGGCTGGCAGCAGTTCGCGCCATTGAAGGTCGCGACGCATGGCCCCCTGTTCCGCTATGAGCGCCCGCAAAAGGGCCGCTATCGCCAGTTCCACCAGATCGATGCCGAGGTGATCGGCGCGGGCGAACCGCTCGCCGATGTGGAACTGCTCTGCTTTGCCGATCATCTGCTGCGGGAGTTGGGTGTGGCCGAAGGCGTGACGCTGACGCTCAACACGCTGGGCGACGCGGTGAGCCGCGATGCCTGGCGCGATGCGCTGGTCGCCCATTTCGAGGGGCATCGCGATCAGCTTTCGCAGGATAGCGTGGAGCGGCTCGCGCGCAATCCGCTGCGCATCCTCGACAGCAAGGATGAGGGCGACCAGAAGGTCGTCGCCACCGCGCCGGGGATCGACGACTATCTGACCGAGGAGGCGGCGGCTTTCTTCGCGCAGGTGACGGGCGGCCTCGATGCGGCGGGCGTTGCGTGGACGCGCAATGCGCGGCTGGTGCGTGGCCTCGATTATTATCGCCATACCGCCTTCGAGTTCATCACCGACCGTCTGGGCGCGCAGGGCACGGTGCTGGGTGGCGGGCGCTATGACGGCCTCATCGAGAATATGGGTGGCCCCGCGACCCCGGCGGTCGGCTGGGCGGCGGGCATTGAGCGGCTGGCGATGCTGCTCGACGCGGGCGAGGAGCGCAGAATCGACGCGGTGATCGCGCTGGAGGACGACGCGCAGGTCGGCAGGGCGCTGGCTTCGCTCAAGGCGTTGCGGGAAGCGGGATTGTCGGCGGAACTGGTGGCGAGCGGATCGCCGCGCAAGCGCTTCGACAAGGCGGCGAAGATTCCGGCCCATGCGCTTATCTCCATCGGCCAGCGTGACGGCGCGCCGCATGTCAATGTGCGCGGGGAAGGGGAGATAGCGGCGAAGGCCGAAGCGGTGGTGCGGCAGCTTAGCTGATGCAGATATCCCCCACCCGCATCGCGCAGATCGAGCGGCGCTATGAGGAGGCCGAGGCGGCGATGGCCCGGCCCGACCTCGCCGCCGAGGAATTTGTGCGTCTCTCCAAGGAATATGCCGAGCTGGAGCCGGTGGTGAAGGCGGCGCGGGCGCTTGCCGCGCTGAAGCGGGAAGCCGCCGATCTGGAGGGGCTTATCTCCGGCGGCGAGGCGGATGCGGATATGCGCGCGCTCGCGCAGGAGGAATTGCAGGCGGTGAAGGCGCAACTGCCCGAGGCCGAGCACGCGCTGGCGCTGCAATTGCTGCCCCGTGACGCCGCCGATGCGCGGCCCGCGATGCTGGAAATCCGCGCCGGGACGGGGGGCGATGAGGCGGCGCTGTTCGCGGGCGATCTCTTCCGCATGTATCAGCGCTATGCCGACAGCCAGGGCTGGAAGATGGAGATGATCTCCGCCAGCGCGTCGGAAGCGGGCGGCTTCAAGGAAGTGATCGCCAGCGTCAACGGCGCGGGCGTGTTCGCGAAATTGAAGTTCGAGAGCGGCGTGCATCGCGTGCAGCGCGTGCCCGTCACCGAAAGCGGCGGGCGCATCCACACCAGCGCGGCGACGGTGGCGGTGCTGCCGGAGGCCGAGGATGTGGATGTGGCAATCAACGACGCCGATCTCAAGATCGACATCTACCGCGCTTCGGGTGCGGGCGGCCAGCATGTGAACACCACGGACAGCGCGGTGCGCATCACCCATTTGCCGAGCGGCATCGTCGTCACCCAGCAGGATGAGCGATCCCAGCACAAGAACAAGGCGAAGGCGATGAAGGTGCTGCGCACGCGCCTCTATGAGCTGGAGCGCGAGCGGGCGCAGAGCGAGCAGGCGGGCGCGAGGAAGGCGATGGTGGGATCGGGCGACCGGTCGGAGCGCATCCGCACCTATAATTTCCCGCAGGGGCGCGTCACCGATCATCGCATCAACCTGACGCTGCACCGCCTGCCGGAAATATTGGAAGGGCCGGGGCTGGAAGAACTGGTATCCGCGCTGATCGCGGAGGATCAGGCCGCGAGGCTCGCGCAACTTGACGGTGTGGCCTGATGGTCGACGCACCGCCTTTTTCGGGCATCTTTTTCAGGAGGCCGCAGATGAACGCAGCTGAGGCATTGAGAGGGGCGGCGGAAAGGCTGGCGGGCAGCAGCGACACCGCGCGGCTCGACGCCGAACTGCTGATGGCGCATGCGGCGGGCCTGTCACGATCCGATCTGTTGCTGCGCCTGCGCGATCTGGAAGAGCCGGAGGGCTTTGCCGCGCTGGTCGACCGCCGCGCCGCGCAGGAGCCGGTTTCCCATATTGTCGGCAGGCGTGATTTCTGGACGTTGACGCTGAACGTCTCGCGCCATGTGCTGACGCCCCGGCCGGATAGCGAAACGCTGATCGAGGCCGCTGTGCAGCATTATGCGGGCGGCGCGGGGCCGAAGCGGGTGCTGGACCTTGGCACCGGATCGGGCGCGCTGCTGCTCGCCGCGCTCGACCAGTGGCCGGATGCCACCGGCCTCGGCATCGATTTGAGCGCGCAGGCGCTGGCGGTGGCGCGGGGCAATGCGAAGCGGTGCGGGCTGGAGGAGCGCGCGCAGTTCCGCCCCGGCAACTGGTGCGACGGCATTACCGGGCGGTTCGACCTGATCCTCGCCAACCCGCCCTATATCGCGACCGATGCGGTGCTGCCCCGCGACGTTTATGTCTATGAGCCGCATCTGGCCCTTTTTTCCGGGGAGGACGGGCTGGACGCCTGCCGCGATATCGCGGCCGGGCTTGCCGGGGTGATGGAGGCGGATGCCCTCGCGCTGGTGGAAATCGGCTATGATCAGGGGGATAGCGCTTCCGCGCTGTTCGTCGATCAGGGTTTCCGGGTGCATTTGCGTCACGACCTTGGCGGGCAGGCGCGCTGCCTGGAGGTACGGCGCTGAAAAACCGTTCATCGGCTTTTGCGAATCGCACGAATTTTCTTGGTTTCTCCAACCAGAGAGTCTAGGAGGGGAAAGGCGGTGCCCGGCCAATGCAGTCCGGGCAATGTCGGCTCCCCATCTCGTCGGACGGTCAAGTGGCCTGTCTGGTGCAAGAAGGAAGCCCGGACCAAAAAGCGGTCCGAGCCGGTGCGGCGCTACACGCCCGCCGGGTGCAGTGCGTTAAGGATAGCATTGAAGGCAAGGATCCACCATTGATCAATAATCGTCAGGCCGGTCGCCGCAATCGTGGCCGGAACAATGGTCGCCAGAACGGTGGCAATCGTGGCGGCGAAAACGGCAACCGGATTGATAACCGCGCCCGTGGCAATGCGCCCCAGCTGCTGGAGAAATATCGCAATCTGGCCCGCGATGCGCAACTCGCGGGTGATCGCGTGAACACGGAATATTATCTCCAGTTCGCGGACCATTATTTCCGCGTCATCGCCGATAATCGCGCCCGCCAGGAAGAGCAGCAGGCCCGGTTCCGGCGCAATGACGAACCGCTGGAATATGATGCCGACAGCGATGGCCTGGGCGATGATTTCGCCGCGGTGGTGCCGTCGGTCGAGAGCGATGAAGAGGCCAGCCGCGAGCGGGAGGAGCCTCGTCACAACCGCAACCATCAGCAGCGCCCGGCCCGCCAGCAGCATGTGCGCGCAGAGGCCGAGGCTTCCGGTGAGGAACGCGAGGATCGCCGTCGCCCGCGCCGCGCCGAGAAGATCGTCGTCAAGCGCGTCGAGGAAAGCGAGAGCGCGGCCGAAGCGGCTCCCGCCCTTGTCCCGGCGCCCGTCGCGCCTGAGGCGCCCGAAGAGGATGCCGCCGCGCCCAAGCGCGCACCGCGTGCCCGCAAGCCCCGTCAGCCGAAGGAAGAGGAAGGCGATATGCCCGGTCTCGATCTGGCCGTGCTGCCTCCGGCTCTTGGCCGGGCCGACAATGATGACGGCGGCGAGGAAGGCGAGGACAAGCCCGCGCCGCGTCGTCGCACCCGTCGCCCCAAGGCCTCCGCTGAGGCTGCGGAATAAGCGGGCCTCCCCGGCGGGAAGCCGTTACAGCATAGGGAAAGGCGGTCGATCCACAGCGGGTCGGCCGCCTTTTTCCATAGGGGGCTATTTCCATGGGGAACCACGCACTTCGTAAACCGGGGAACGGTTCGCGGTCAGGGGTGGCCCTCATTCTTATCGTCACCTTGTTGGGCGGAGCTGGCTCTTGGTTCGGGGGGCCGGATTGGTCTGCGGTCTGTGGGGCTTGATGGATGCTGAAACCCGTTCAGCATGACGGTCGGGCCACGCTCCCCTCCCTATCTGAAATCCGTCATTTCGCGTTCTGGCCGTGTTCTGGCTTGTAAAATGCATGATCGCCTTTCCATTTTTCGGCCGGTTTCTCCGGGGCGTTCATCTTCGGATCATCCTCGCCGGACGATGAAAGGGATGAGGGATGGCTTCCCGATGCTGCATGGGCTGGACCTGCGCCATAGGCGGCCATAAGGTGCCGGGAGGATAGGGAGGACGAGGATGCCACTTCATTTCACCACTGCCGCCATGTCGGCGCTGGCCTTGCTGGGCATGGGTCTGACCGGCGGCGCGGCGGCGCAGACGACGGATGCCGGTGCGCCCAGCGCGCAGGGTGACGTGTCGGTCACCATCTATAATGACAATCTTGCGCTGGTGCAGGATGTGCGGCAACTCAATATCGCGAACGGCATCAGCCGCATCGAATTTCCCGATGTATCGGCGCAGATCCGGCCCGAAACCCTGTCCTTCTCCGCCCCCGGCGCGGCGATCATCGAACAGAATTTCGATTATGACCTGCTCAGCCCGTCCAAGCTGATGGAAAAGGCGGTGGGGCAGGTGGTGACGATCGTCCGCACCAACCCCGCCACCGGCGCGGAAACGCGCGAGCAGGCGAAGGTGCTGGCGGTCAATGGCGGCGTCGTGCTCCAGATCGGCAGCAGGATCGAGGTGCTGCGCGACGACGGCCTGCCGGTGCGGGTGATCTTCGATAAGGTGCCTGCCAATCTGCGCGCGCGGCCCACGCTTTCGGTGCGCGTCAACAGCGACCGTGCAGGCACGCGCCCGGCCTCGATCCGCTATCTGACGCCGGGCCTGGGCTGGAGCGCGGATTATGTCGCGCTGTTCGACGCGGGCAAGGGAACGGTCGATGTGCAGGGCTGGGTGACGCTCACCAATGACAGCGGCACCACCTACAGCAACGCCAACACGCTGCTGGTCGCGGGCAGCGTCGGGCAGAACGCGCAGCCCTCCTATAATCGCCGCATGATCTCGCCGCGCCCGGCGCCGAGCCGCACGCTGGTCAGCCCTGGCACGGAGACATCCGGGCGCGAGCAACTGGGCGATTTCTATCTCTACCCCCTCGCCGCCCGCACCACCATCGCCAGTAACCAGACCAAGCAGGTGAGTTTCCTCGACGTGCAGGGCGTTCCGGCGCAGGCGGGCTATGAATATGCCAATGGCTGGCTGGCGAGCAGCGACGAGGCGCAGAGCGCGAACAGCGTGGTTCGTTTCTCGACCTCGGCGAGCGGGGGCCTTGGCGATGCGCTGCCTGCCGGGACGATCCGTTTCTACCAGAGGGACGCCAGCGGCTCGCCCCAGTTCACCGGTGAGAACCAGCTCGACCATACACCGATGGGCAGCCAGCTCTCATTGTCCACCGGCAAGGCGTTCGATGTGAAGGTGCAGCCGGTCGTCGAGCAGCGGCAGAAGCTTTCCGACACCAGATGGCGCACGACCATGCGCTATGAGCTGACCAACGCGCGGCCGGACGCGGTGACGATCGATCTGGTGCAGCAGGGACTCGATTTCGCCTGGGCCGATACCCGCGTCGCCGCCGAATCGCTGAAGAGCGAGCGGCGCAACGCCGATGCGGTGGTCTGGCATGTCCCGGTCCCGGCCAATGGCCGCACGACCGTCACCGCGACTTTCGAAACCCGATACTGACGGGGGGCGGAGGTGAAGCCGCGCTTCTGGCTCGCGCTGATGGCGCTGATGGGGGCCACGCCCTCCATGGCGCGGGCGCAGCCTGTCGTCCTGTCGGAGGCGCCTCTCTCTTCCTCTGTCACCGTCTATCGCGACGATAATCGGCAGCAGGGGCGCTTCAACATCGGCTGGCTGCGCGGTTATGCGCTGATTTCCGAAAAGCGGCGCATCAGCCTGCCGGCGGGAGAGGCCGTGGTGCGCTTCGAGGGGGTAGCCGATGGCATGATCGCGGTGAGCGCGGTGGTGACGGGGCTGCCCGGCGGCGTGGAGGAGAAGAACCGCGACGCCCGCCTGCTCTCGCCCGCCTCTCTGCTTGACGGCAGCCTTGGCAACCGCGTCCATATTCGCCGTACCGATCGCGTCACCGGCAGGACGAGCGAGACCGATGCGATCCTGCGCTCCGGCCCGGATGATGGCGTGGTGCTCGAAACGCCCGATGGCGTGGAGGCGCTGCGCTGTTCCGGCCTGCCCGAACGGCTGGTCTATGATGGCGTGCCCGAAGGGCTGTCGGCCCGGCCCAGCTTCTCCATCCATACGCGCAGCCCGCAGGCGACCGAGGTGGAGGTGACGCTGACCTATCTCGCCACCGGCTTTGACTGGGGGGCGAGCTATGTGGCGACCATCGCCGAGGATGGCCGCACGCTCGATCTCTTCGCCTGGCTGACCGTGGCCAATGGCAATGGCAATGGCGCTACCTTCCCCAGCGCGCACCTGCTCGCAGTGGCAGGGAAACCGAGCCGCACCAGCGATTTCGATGCGCTGGTGGCGCGCGGTTCTTCGCCCATGCTCCGCCTTTCCTGCTGGCCGATGGGCTCGACCAGCACCGGGGGCGCGCCGCCCGCGCCACCGCCTCCTCCTCCGCCCGCGCCGATGGCGGCGGCGGCTCCGATGGAACTGGCCGTCACCGCCCGCCGCATGGACAAGGCGATGTATGATGCGGTGGCCGTGCAGGAGGATCTTGGCGACCTGAAGCTCTATCGCGTGCCGGTGCCTGTCGATGTCGTCCCCAACGGCCAGAAGCAGGTCGCGATGATCCAGCGCGAGAATGTGCCCTTCACCACCTTCTATGCAGGAAGGCTGGAGCCGGGCGACCCCGGTGATGCCTCGCGGCCTCTTGTCCGGACGCTGCGAATGCAGAACAAGGAGCAGGACGGGCTGGGCCTACCGCTTCCTTCGGGCGGGCTGGCGGTGATGCGGCAGCGGGGCGGTGACGAACTGCTGCTCGCCGACACGGCGATGAAGGATCGTGCGATAGGGGAGAAGGTGGAGATCGCGGCGGGTTTCTCCGATCAGGTCCGCCTCACCCAGACCCTGCTCCGCGATGGTGACAAGGAAAAGCGCTACCGCCTCGTCCTCAGTAATGCGACGGCCGGGAAAGCCGCGGCCGAGATCGCGCTTCCCCGACTCGATGGATATGATCTCAAGGCGATGGGGATGAAGGACAAGGATGGCGGCAAGGCATGGCTGGTCGCGGTGCCCGCCCATGGCGAGGCGCGGCTGGAGATCGTCTACCGCCGTCAATAGCGGGCGCGGGATCAGCCGGGCCGATCAGCCGGGAAAATCCTTGTCGCTGTCCAGCTTCATCAGGTCCTCCACCTGCTCGTCATGGCCGGTGCCGCTGGACAGGAATACCAGCGACATGAGGCCGGTCCCCAGCATGAAGGTGCACCACACCCCGGCGCTGGTCGCGATGATCATGTGCGGGGGCATCGGGGTTCCCATCAGGTAGAGCACGCCCAGCACGGCTATGACGCATAGGAGGCCGCCCAGTGCCATCCAGCGCATCAGCCGACGAAAGCGTCCCCAGGCGATAGCGGCGACCTGCGGATCATCAAGGCCGGTTTTGCGTACCATCTCTTTCCTTTGGACGAGGAACATGGGATCATCAGCCTACCGGCGCAAGACCGGACTCTCAAGTGGCCTCCGGCGCAAGACCGGACTCTCAAATGAAGGAGATTGGACTATGACGATCGCTGCGATTCTCTTGGGTAAGAGTCACGAAATCATCAGCATCGATCCCGACGCCAGCCTGCAACAGGCGGCGGCGCTTCTGGCGGAGCGGCGTATCGGCTGCGTGCCGGTGATCGAGGGCGGGGCTGTGATCGGCATGTTGTCCGAACGGGATGTGGTGCGGTCGATCGGACAATTGGGGGCCGAGGCCTTGCACAGGACGGTGCGGGAATTGATGACCAGCCCGGTTGTCACCATTGCCTCCGACCTCGCCGCCATCACCGCCCTGTCGCTGATGACGCGTCGGCGCATTCGCCATCTGCCGGTGGTGGAGGAAGGAGAGCTGAGAGGTTTCGTCTCGATCGGCGATCTCGTCAAATATCGCATCGATCGGATTGAGGCTGAGGCTGCGGCAATGCGGGATTATATCCAGAGCGCCTGAATAGCGGCGGCGGGAAAAATCGGACGTGGAGAAACGGGCGACGGGAATCACCCATGCAGAATCGCCGTTCGGGTGATTCTCCCGCCGAAATTTTTTCAAGGCGCGAGGAAGTACGCTTTTCCGCGGGATTAGGGGAAGGTTCCTGCTTGAAAGAGCCGGAGGCGGGAGGAAATCATCTCCCGCCTCCTTTCAGGTGAGGCGGATGGGCGCGGGCTGGTTGAGCGACTTTCCGTCATTTTAATCCGACGGAAATCGACGGATTTTCGAGCATTTTGAACAGCCTCGCCAAATTTCTGAAACAAAAATGTAAAAAGCGTTTGACGGCTCGGACTGCCCTCCATATATGGCGTTTCACCGACGCGGTGCTGACGGGTTGTTAGCGCTGCGTATGGTTGCCGACATAGAGGATTGGATTTCTCCCTGGTAGTGATATTGGGGATGGGTTGGTTTTCTTTTGTT
>Ga0180219_1000329_pt1 | contig 43005 bp, 42 predicted proteins | sample eDN3rd30CBELigMG_FD_151338 | JGI IMG/M metagenome (GOLD analysis project Ga0180219, IMG submission 151338) | Enriched Miracle-Growth compost microbial communities from Emeryville, California, USA - eDNA 3rd pass 30_C BE-Lig MG (version 2)... ... | reverse complement strand
GTCCGACGATGAGCACGATGAGAACCTTCCCGGAAAGGAAGTCGTTGAGCGCTTCGAGCATGGGGTGTGACCTCGATTCTTGTTCTTCGGTTGGAAGAGAGGCGCCAGGCGCGCGGGTTGGGCCTGGAGCTGGCGGGCAAGGTTGGCCAAGACGAGGGGACGTGACAATTTCGCATCTTGTTACGTTCTGACGCGAGTTGATGCTAGTCTTGCGCCACTCGCATCACACCGGAATACCGTCGATGTCCGATTACCTGGGCGAAAACCTCAAGCTGGGGGCATGCCGAGATAAGGGGAAAATTCATTCATTTGGTCTGTAAGCTATTGTTTTGTAGGTGCTTTACAGACCTGCTTTTAGGGTTTTGATTTTAATTATGTCTGCCGGCGAAAATTTATTCGCCAAATAGTCCAGGCAGACAAGACCTGCCCCGAATACCAATCGTCCGCGCATCGTTGCTTCAGGGCCTCGACACCACTTATCAGCTAACACGTCGCACCGGCACTCCTACTGCTAGCAAGAAATTCTCTGCATGGATTGCCGCAAGCGTTGTCGACCGCGTCAGCAAAGGCATTCGCGGAGCGGCCCGTGACGCACGGGTTGCCTACATCACCCCGCTCCCCGATGGGGCTGACTGTGAGCCATTTTCAGGAAGTGCTCTAGGTGGCGGTTTGCCTGCGTCTTTTGGGGGATGCCCGGCCCCCGGGCGACCTTAATCGCCGGCGCCGGTTTCGCCCTAGCGACAATCACCGCCTTGATGGCAACACGCACGCGAACAGGACGTCCGACGCATCTCGGCTGAACTCGCCGTTAAATATCGCGCTCGTCCGCGAAGGGCCACGCAATGACATGTTGCCCAATAGCCCATTAAAAATTCGAAGGCCTCGCCCTTGGCGAGTCCTTCGTGTTGCCAGAGAGATCGGTCACGGCTTCTGTGCCGGCTCTCCGCCACGATACTGCTGCTGCCACATCATGTGGTTCATCATCATCTGCTGCATGTTCAGATACTGATCCATGATGTACTGGTGCTGATGCATCTGCTCGGGCGTAAGGTGCGAGTAGTAGCCGCGCATGTGCATCCAGCCTCCACCTCCCATCATGCCCGGCCCCATGCCGCCCATGCCCATTCCACCAGGCCCCATTCCAGCGGGCCCGCCCCCCTGCGCCCAGAGGTCGTGCATCGCGGTCATGGTGCTGCGCATGCTATTCCAGTGCTCATCCAGCAGCTTCTGCCGCTCCTTCGGATCCTGGGTGGCCTGGATCTTCTGCATCTGTTCGTGCATCACACCCATCTGCAGCTGGATCTGCTCCAGCTGCTTGTCGAACGCGGCGGTGTCCGGCGCCTTGGGCGTGGCCTGCGCCTCTGCCTTCTCATCGGACTTGGGCTTGGTTTCGGCTCCCATCAAAGAGGCCAGTGGAGCGCTCGCCAACAGAGCCAATGCAATGGCCATTGCGGTCTTCATAATGCTTGTTCTCCCACTGATTGAAGGATCAATGTGCAATCGCAGGACGCTTACAGTGTTTCGCGCAGGACAGCCTGCCCGGCTGGCTGCAAGAGCGGCTACTAACTAATAGGGGAGCCCTTCCTCGATGGGTAACGCGGGGTCTCGAGACCACTCGTTCCAGGAGCCCAGGTAGAGGCGAACGTCCCGGATTCCAGCTTCTTCCAATGCCACGAAGGTATTGGAGGCGCGTGCACCCTTGAAGCAAAAGACCACCACAGGCGTATCGCGGCCGATTCCGACCGTAGCGCACTCCGCGAGAATCTCGCTGGGCGACTTGAACATCGGTCCCTGGGCCGTCGGCTTCATCATCCGGTACCACTCCAGCCAGACCGACCCTGGGATCCTGCCCTTGCGCGGGCAAAAATCCTTTCCATAGGGCGATGAGCTTTCGTCTATCCATTCATCGACATCACGTACGTCAAGTTTGACGATGTGGGGGTCGGTGACCACCTGCTTCATTTCGGCGAGGTCGACAAAGAGGCTGCGCCCCCCTTCGGCAGACGGGAACGTGGCAGGAGCAGGCGAGGAAGCTTCACTGGTGCTGGGAAGACCTGCGTTGCGCCAGGCGCTGTAGCCGCCGTGCAGTATCCTGATCTTGTCGCGAGGGTAGCCGAGATAGCGGAGCAGGACGTAGCCCCGGCAGGACTGTCCAAAGCCGGTGGTCATGGACTGCTCGTATACGAGCGCTGTTTCCCTGCCAGACAGGCCGGCCTTTGCGAATGCCTGAGCGAATGTATCGCGCAATGCGACCAAGCCTTCCGGAGTGGTAGTTGCCAAGTAGGTAAATATCTCGTGGATATTCACGGCGCCGGGCAGATGAGCCTCGGCGTAACTGGCGGCATCTCGGGTGTCGATGAGTACCACGGGCTCACGTTTGATCATTTCCGCCAATTCGGACGGTGATACGAGAACTCTGTTGTACATGACCAGCCTCACACAGCAGGACGATGCCCGCCAGCAAAGGAGAGAGAATCCACTACCGAGCCGCGCTCAAAACGCAACGCAGCTTGGGAAACCGCAATGTGAGGAAATCAGGAAAGAGCTCATTGATGTGAATCAACTTAAGCCGGATGGCTGCGCAGCTCGGCTCGTCGCAAAGCTGCCTCTGACTGGGTTGGCGCGGGCGAAGACTTTCAAGAATCCGTGCAATCACCTCAAACGCTCGTACGCACCGTAGACCAGGTAGATACCCAGGCAACACACGAAGATGCCGAACATCAGGCGCAGGTGCGGACCGCTGACATGGCTGGCAATTCGAGCACCAAGCCATGCGCCGAGGAACATGGTGATCGCGATTACTACCGCTGCCGTTACATCCACGTTGCCATTGCGGTAGTACTCGAGCGCCGCTGCGAGTCCGATCGGAGGCAATAGCACGGCGAGCGAGGTTCCAGTGGCCATGTGCTGGGAAAAGCCCGCCCAGTAGATCAGCGCCGGCACGACAATCAGCCCTCCACCGACACCGAATAATCCCGCCGCCACGCCGCTGACCGTACCGATCACCACGAACACCAGCCATGTAGACATGGGCCTGTTCCTCTCTTGAGCACCGGGATTCACTGGGGCACCGTCGTGCCGATTATTTCCATGCTGCGCATCATGAACTTCCAGATTCATGCCGTACATTTGCGCTTCCGTCGCGAGCAAGCTAGGTCGGCGCCCTGCGCTAGGGCGATCCGGTTGTTTGGCCGGGTGACAGGCTAGCGGCATCCGGCTTATGCAAGAGGCCAGATTTATGTGTTATCAGCAACGCCACTGTTCGTTGCCGCAGGCTGATCAAGCAACTTCAACTGCGTGGTGACTTCGATCAAGCGCTCCTTGAGGCTCTGCACTTGCAGCGCCTGCTCCTTCGAATCATCGCGAAGGCTGTTTGCTTCAACCTGCAGCGCCTCGAGTCGCTGCTCCAGGATCACGTTCGTGCGTTCGGCGTTGGCCAGAGCTTGGCTCGTTTGCTCTAGGAGCTGCTCTTGTGAATGCCGCTCTCGTTGCTCCTGCCGGATTTCGGTGAGCAGGCGTGCGTTGTCTCGATTCAACTGTGTCAACTCGTCCTGCTTGATCATCAGGGTCTGTTGTAACTGCCGCAGCTCCATTTGCAGTTGTTGAACTTGGGACTCGTGCCGACGCTGCTCTTGCTCACGCTGTTCCTTGCTGGCTTGGCGATAGTGCTCCAGCGCATCGCGAGCGTGCTGATGCTTGTCTTCCAGCGAGCGAACTTGCCCATCGCGATCCTGCAGGCGGGTTTCCAGATCGCCGTTGGCTTGCCGCAGGCGGGCTACCTCAACGTCGGCCTGCTGCCGTTGCTGCTGCTCCTGCTGGAGGCTTTGCTCTAAGGCCTGCATCTTCTCCGCGAGGGTGGTGCATTGCGCCTCGAATTGCTGGCTACGGCTTTCCGCATGATGAATACGCTCATGGTAGTCCCGTCGCTCGCGGGCTAGCTGCTCCCGCTCCTCGGCTACCGCCGCTTGTGCTTCCTCTGTCAGCTGCTCCGCCATCTGCGCCACCAGATTGGCCAATTGCCCGCTCAGCGGAATTGCTGCCGCGCTACGCCCTCGCTCGGCCTCTTCTAGTTCCTTCAGGTAGCGGTGGATTGTGGTCCTCGAACCGGTATTGCCGAGTTCGACCCGTACGGCATCAATACTGGCGTGTTCGCCGCGGGCCAGGATGGCTCGCCGTGCCTTTTGAACCAGTGCCTTGTTAATGCCGCCTCGAGCCATGAGCTACTCCTACGATTTCGTACCAAAGTACATACCATGTATATACATACTAACTATAAGGCCCATCGATCCTGAGAGAAGACAATTTTTCTGATAAAATAATCGAGGGTTATTCCATGATAAGACCAGATTTGGGCGAGGATGACCCGCTTCCCGGTACGAAACGAGCGTGAAGGGGCGATGAGCGACGTCGAGCGGTACCTACAGGCCGGTACCCGAGAGAACACCCGGCGCAGTTACCAGTCCGCCATTGAGCACTTTGAGGTGCACTGGGGCGGCTTTCTGCCGGCCACCAGCGACAGCATCGTCCGCTACCTGGTGGACTACGCCGACAGCCTCAGCTTCAACACGCTCAAGCAACGCTTAGCCGCTCTGGCCCAGTGGCATGTCAGCCAGGGATTTCCCGATCCGACCAAGACGCCCACGGTGCGCCAGGTCCTCAAAGGCGTCCGCACGTTGCACCCGACTCAGGTCAAGCAGGCGGCGCCGCTGCAATTGCTGCACCTGGAGCAGGCTATTCACTGGCTGGAACAGGAGGCTGCGCGCACCTACCAAGCTGGTGAGTTGGCCGGCCATCTACGCTGTCGGCGCGATGTCGCGCTACTCCTGATTGGATTCTGGCGTGGTTTTCGTAGCGATGAGCTATGCCGCCTGCAGGTCGAGCACATCCAGGCCGAAGCCGGTGCCGGCATGACGCTGTTCCTGCCTTGGAGCAAGGCAGACCGGAATAACCAGGGCACCACACACTACGCACCGGCGTTGAAACGCCTCTGCCCCGTGCAGGCCTACTTGGAATGGATAAGTGCGGCGGGGATTGTTCGAGGCGCCGTATTCCGCCGACTGGATCGTTGGGGCCACCTGAATGAGGAAGCCTTGAACCCAGGCAGCCTGATCAACTTGCTGCGCCAGACCCTGCAGCGGGCCGGTGTTCCGGCCGAGACGTACACCAGCCACTCGCTGCGGCGCGGTTTTGCCACCTGGGCCACGGCCAACGGTTGGGATATCAAGGCGCTGATGACCTATGTGGGCTGGAAGGACATCAAGTCAGCGATGCGTTACATCGACCCCGCCATCTCGTTTGGCGGCATGGCGCTGAAGCCTACGCTCAATTCCAGCGCTAGCGCCTTTGTCGATTTGCAACACCCATCACTGATGGCAACGCTGTCCTAGAGGGCACAGGCCATGAGTAACATCACTCGCACTTAGAATGCCGGGGGGGGCGCCGACTACCAGTAAGCTGCACATTTGGTCTTGCTCCTGGGGTGACCAGTTAGTGCGGGCAGCCACTCTTGAGGTAGGTACGCCTGATAGCCGGAGTCCCCTTCTCAATCTCTACGTCAGAGGTATACGCGTCCAACTGAAGCTCGCAGTCGCCTCGCTGGGTCAACGCCAAGCCCGTCAATTTCGCCGCCTTACTTATGCAGTCGAAACCATCCGTAACGGCGAAAGTTGCCTGCTTGCCATTGATACTGACCTGCCCCTCGCCACTGACCCTGCAATCCCCCCAACGCAGCCCTTCTGCCGAAATCGTGAGAAGGGCTGGGTTCGATGTGGAAGGCGGTTGAGCACGCCACTGCCCTTCAAACCAATTGCCGGCGATGGGTTGTTCGATGCCGGCAACCGGCTTGCGTGGCTCACTCGGTTTATCGCACGCGCTGAGCTACAACGCGGAGACGAGAAGCGGCAGCAACCCAATCAACCTGTTCATGAAGTGCCTCCACATTGCATCAGATCTTCGGGCCTGCCTTGCCCAAAAAGGCAGGAGTAGCACGCATCTACACCACCAGCTATTGCGGGGCGGCAATCGCCTCGGCATGCCTGGGCAAGGCGATTGAAATGAGCGCGGCCAGCAGAACGAAGGCCGCTGAGATCCATAGGCAGGCCACCAGCCCGTAAGCCTGGAAAACCCAGCCGGAAAGCACCGTGCCGATCAGGCGCCCCATGGCGTTGGACATGTAGTAGAAGCCCACGTCCAGCGAGACGCCGTCTTCCTGGGCGTACGAGACGATCAGGTAGCTGTGCAACGAGGAGTTCACAGCAAAGAGCGCCCCGAACAGCATCAGCCCACCCAGGAGCACGATCTGGGCCGAAAGGTGCATGCCCAGGCCAACGGCAATGGCGGCCGGCAACGCCGCAAGCGTCAGCGCCCAGATGAAGGCCGCACGGCCATCGGGAACATGGCCACGCTTCTTGCCGGTCAATGCCGGCGCGAAGGATTGGACGATGCCGTAGCCGATGACCCAGGCCGCGAGGAATCCGCCGACCAGCCAGAAGTCCCATCCAAGCGTCTCGCTCAAGTAGACCGGCAGCGCGACGACGAACCAGACGTCCCGCGCACCGAACAGGAACATCCGAGCGGCAGAGAGAATGTTGATCGCCCGGCTTTTGGACAGCATGTCGCGGAATTTCGGCTTGGCCTTGGCTTTGCCCAGGTCTTTCTTCAACGACAGCATGCTGCCGATCCAGATGAGAGCAAGCACCAGGGCCATGGCCAGCACAGCGCCTTTGAAACCGAGCAAGGCCAGCAGCGCGCCGCCCAGGAAGAAGCCCACGCCCTTGAGCGCGTTCTTCGAGCCTGTGAGGATCGCCACCCACTTGTAGAGTTTGCCTTGCTGAGCGTCGGGTACTAGGAGCTTGATCGAGCTCTTGGCGCTCATCTTGTTGAGATCCTTGGCGATGCCGGAGAGCGCCTGGGCTCCCATCACCCAGGGTATCGTGAGCCAGGCGGACGGCACGGTGAGCATCAGCAGCGCCACGACCTGCATCGCGAGACCGATGTTCATGGTGCGGTTAAGCCCGAGCCGCGCACCCAGGTAGCCACCAACCAGGTTGGTGACGACACCGAAGAACTCGTAGAACAGGAACAGGGCCGCGATCTGCAGCGGCGAGTACCCCAGGGAATGGAAGTGGAGTACCACCAGCATGCGCAAGGCGCCATCGGTGAGCGTGAATGCCCAGTAGTTGCCCGTCACCAGCAGGTACTGGCGAACTTCCGGTGAGAGCGACGAGAGCGCCTTCATGATCGAGTCCTGCCCCTCAGCCAGCCAGGCCGACCAGTTTCGCCAGCTCGACGGTGCGGTTGGCGTAGCCCCATTCGTTGTCGTACCAGGCGTACAGCTTCACCTGCGTGCCGTTGACGACCATGGTCGAGAGCGCATCGATGATCGAGGAGCGCGGATCGGTGCGGTAATCGATGGAAACCAGCGGGCGCTCCTCGTAGCCGAGGATGTCCTTGAGCTCATTCTCGGCGGCGTGCTTGAGCAACCGGTTGACCTTGTCCGCGTCGGTCTGCCGCTCGACCTCGAACACGCAGTCGGTCAGCGAGGCGTTGGCCAGCGGTACGCGCACGGCGTGGCCATTCAAGCGGCCGCGCAGCTCGGGGAAGATTTCCGCGATGGCGGTGGCTGAACCGGTGGTGGTCGGGATCAGGCTCATGCCGGAGGCGCGGGCGCGACGCAGATCCTTGTGCGGCTGATCGAGGATGCTCTGGGTGTTGGTCAGGTCGTGAATGGTGGTGATAGAGCCATGGCGTATGCCGAGGTTCTCATGGATCACCTTCACCACCGGGGCCAGGCAGTTGGTGGTGCAGGAGGCTGCCGTGACGATGCGGTGCTGCGCGGGATCGAACAGGTGCTGGTTGACGCCCATGACGACGTTCAGCGCGCCTTTCTCTTTCACCGGGGCACTCACGACGACACGCTTCACGCCTTGATCCAGGTAGGCCTGGAGCACGGCCACCGTCTTCATCTTGCCGCTGGCCTCAATGACCAGATCGCAGCCCGACCAGTCAGTGTCGGCGATGGCTTTGTTGGCCGTGACCTTGATGCGCTTACCTCCAATAACCACCGAGTCGCCGTCTGCACCGGCTTCATGGTGCCAGCGTCCGTGTACCGAATCGAAGTTGATCAGGTGGGCGTGAGTTGCGGCATCGCCGGCCGGGTCGTTGATCTGTACGAACTCAAATTCCGGCCAGTCCCATGCCGCGCGCAGCGCCAGGCGACCGATACGTCCGAAACCATTGATGCCTACTTTGATGGCCATGTTCTTGTTCTCTATTGCGGTTAACGAGCGCTCGACGATTGCTTGTCGAACTGGCTGATGTAGTTGATGTGCGCAGGGTGTTGAATCGCTCGCGGCCGGAGCGCCTGTACCTGGGCGATGGCTTCGCGCATGGGCAGGCCGCACTCGATCAGCAGCCGGGCAGCGATCAAACCTGTGCGACCAGAGCCGCCCTTGCAGTGGATGGCGATCACCTCGCCGTCCATCAACAGCTCCCGGAGTCGCTCTCGACTGGTTTTCCACGCAGCCGAGAAGGCTTCACCAGGGGCCTGGTCATCCTCTACCGGCAGGTGGAACCATTCGAGGCCCAGAAGCTGGCACTCCTCGGGAAGTAGATCGATCTCGTTCTGCAGCAGTTCTTCATCTGGCATCAAGGTCACCAGTGCCACCGCGCCGGCATCGCGGAGCGTGGCCAACGCCTGGGACACAGACGTGTCCTTGGTGCCGGGGCACGGGGTGAAGATCAACTGTCCGCTCAGATCGGGAGCGGTGAGAACGGAATACGGATGCGGTTGCACGATCAGGAAGCCTCAGATGGATCGTTGATTGACGCGTTTCGACAGTTCCTCCGCTGACTCCTTGCGTTCGGAGTAGCGGTCGACCAGGTAGTCGGCTCGATCACGCAGTAGCAGGGTGAACTTCACCAACTCCTCCATGACGTCGACGACTCGGTCGTAGAACGGCGAGGGTTTCATGCGGCCAGCCTCGTCGAACTCCAGGTAAGCCTTGGGCACGGAGGACTGGTTGGGGATGGTGAACATGCGCATCCAGCGTCCGAGCACGCGCATCTGGTTCACTGCATTGAACGATTGCGAACCGCCGCAGACCTGCATCACTGCTAGGGTCTTGCCCTGCGTCGGGCGCACGGCGCCCATGCTCAGCGGAATCCAGTCGATCTGCGACTTGAACACGCCGGTCATGGCGCCGTGGCGTTCCGGGGAGCACCAGACCATGCCTTCCGACCAGAGCACCAGGTCACGCAGCTCCTTGACCATGGGATGGTCGTCGGACACGTCATCCGGCAGCGGCAGGCCGGAGGGGTTGAAGACCTTCGTCTCGGCGCCGAAGTGTTCCAGCAGGCGGGCGGCTTCCTCCGTCAGCAGGCGGCTGAAGGAGCGTTCGCGCGTCGATCCGTACAGGAGCAGGATGCGCGGTTTGTGAGTGGACTTCTGCTCGATAGCCAGCTTGTCCGACGACGGCAGGTCGATCAGTTCGCTGTCGATGTTGGGGATATGGTCATCGGTCATGATTTCACTCCTGGGAAATGGCGCCAGAGGCTTGATCGAACCAGCGACGCTTGAGCCACCAGGCAACGCCAACTAGAGAGATCAGTACAGGTACTTCCACCAGCGGCCCGATCACGGTGGCAAAGGCGACCGGCGAGGCGAGACCGAAGGTGGCAATGGCCACGGCAATGGCGAGTTCGAAGTTGTTGCTCGCAGCGGTGAAGGCCAGAGCGGTGGTACGTGGGTAGTCGGCCTCCAGCAGCTTGCCCATCCAGAAGCTGATGAAGAACATCACCACGAAGTAGATGGTCAGGGGGATGGCGATTCGCAGCACATCCAACGGCAGTTGCAGCACCATGTCGCCTTTGAGGCTGAACATGGCGACGATGGTCAGTAACAACGCCACGAGCGTCAGCGGGCTGATCTTCGGAATGAAGTGATCCTGGTACCAAGCCGAACCCTTGCGACTGACCAGGACTTGGCGGGTCAGGAAACCAGCCAGGAACGGGATGCCCAGGTAGATCAGCACCGATTGGGCGATGTCGAGGAAGCTGGTCTTGATGACGCTGCCTTCCAGGCCAAATAGCGGCGGCAGCAGGCCGAGGAAAATCCAGGCGTACACGCTGAAGAACAGGATCTGGAAGATGCTGTTGAAGGCGACCAAGCCCGCAACGTACTGGTTATTTCCGCCCGCGATCTGGTTCCACACCAGCACCATGGCGATGCAACGCGCCAAGCCGATGAGGATCAAGCCGGTCATGTACTCGGGCTTGTCGGAGAGGAAGACCACGGCCAGCACGAACATTAGCACCGGGCCGATCACCCAGTTCTGAATCAGCGACAAGGCGAGGATGCGCTTGTCCTGGAAGACCTGCGGCAGCTCCTCGTATTTCACCTTCGCCAACGGCGGGTACATCATGACGATCAGGCCGATAGCGATGGGGATGTTAGTCGAGCCCACCGAAAGGCTGTTCAGCAATGCCGGCAATCCCTGGAAGAGACTGCCGAGCCCTATCCCGAGCCCCATGGCGAGAAAGATCCAGATCGTCAGGTAGCGATCCAGGAATGAAAGACGGCTCTTGCTCATGGTGGGTCTCCGTAACTTCAGAGCGTGCCGATGCGTGCCAGCTCGGCCTTGAGTTGGGCAGCATCGAGTTGGTCGAAAGGCAGTGAGAGAAACGCCGCGATACGTCGCTTGATGTGTTCAATCGTGGCGTCGAAAGCAGCGTCCAATTCCGCTGCGCCCACTTGCAGGTCGGACGGATCGGCAAGCCCCCAATGCGCCTTCACTGCAGGCCCGAAGAACACCGGGCACGCCTCGCCAGCCGCCTTGTCGCAGACGGTAATGACGAAGTCCGGTGCCAGGTTGGCGTGGGCCTCGGTCGACTTGCTGCTGAGGCCTTCCGCAGAAATACCCGCTCGCTGCAGAGCGGTGATGGACAACGGGTTCACTGCTCCCTTGGGCTGGCTGCCGGCACTGAATGCCTTCATGCCGACCGGAGCAAGGTGATTGAAAATCGCTTCCGACAGGATGCTGCGACAGCTATTGGCGGTGCAGAGGAACAGGACTTTCATCGATCGTTCTCGGTAGTCATCAGCAGCAGGCGGCGACGCGCTCTGGACGGTCACCCATAGTGTCCAGTCGCTTGGAGCTCGTGCTCAGCCATTGGCGGTTGGCTTCCAACGTCGTTACCAGGATCTCGCGCACCCAGACGGGCAGGTCTGGATGCAGCCGGTAGTAGACCCACTGACCCTGCCGGCGGTCTTCCAGCAGCCCGCAGGTGCGAAGCTGCGCCAGGTGACGGGAAACCTTGGGCTGGCTTTCGTCCAGGGCACAGGTCAGCTCGCAAACGCAGAGCTCTTCCTCGCGAGCGATCAGCAGCATCATCCGAATGCGGTTCTCGTCAGCGAGGCATTTGAAGACCTTGGTCGGGGTCAGGGAGTCGGTCATGGTGATTCTCAGTGCTTGGTTTTCACGAGAACGAACATCTTGATGCGCTCGTGAATCTCATGAAGCGTGTGGCGGAAGGCGTCAGTTTTTTCGCTGGCCGCCGGGTCTTCGAAGTTCCATGCCAGACGCTCTCCTGCCCCCGGCAAGGTTTGGCACTCCTGGGCGGCCTTGTCGCAAAGCGTGATGACATAGTCGAACTGTTCACCCTCGAACTCGTCGAGCGATTTGCTGCGCAGGGAGCTGGTATCAATGGAGAGGTGCTGCAGAACCTCGTAAGTGCGCGGATGCACACCCTTGGGTTGGGTGCCTGCGCTGAACACTTCGAAGCGCTCGGAGTTGGTGTAGCGCAGCAGCGCTTCGGCAATCTGGGAACGGGCGGCGTTGGCGGTGCAGACGAACAGAACACGGATCTTGTCAGTCATCGCAGAGGACTCAGCTCGTATATGGTTTTTCGAATATACGTTTTTTCGCATAAATGGCAAGTGACACTTCTGTGACGACCGCCTTGAGGCGATGTCCGGGGATGGCATGGAGGGTTGTCGGAACGAGGAAATACGGCAGCGGCGCCCGCCCTCCAGGCGAGGACGGGCGTCGCAGAGGGGGTTACGCGCTAAACCTGCGCGTCTTGAAGCTGATCGTCTGCTTGAATACGTCGACCGAACCTATGCGCCGGATGTTCGCCCATGTCCCCTTGTAGTAGGGCACCACGTTTCGATCCGTCCAAGGCGTGGTCAGGTCACCCATGACTCCATTGAAGTGGCCAAACTGCATGAAGGTCTGGTTCCGCTTGATGTCTGGCTCAAGGTACGCAAGCGCGTAGGTAGAGCCGTAATCGTTGAACACCTCGACCACATCACCGGAGGCGATATTCAGAGCTTGTGCGTCCTCCGGATTGACCTCCAGGAAGGCCATCGGCACCCGTTGCCGTACGAACTCGTTGTACTGGTCGTGATAGAGCGTCTGCCAGACCTCGTTAATGCGCCCGTTGTTGACCCAGAACTTGTATTTCGCCTTCTGCTCGGCAACCGGCTTCGGCAGCCCAGGCCAAGGCGCTGGCTTGAACTCTGCCTTGCCATCCGGGGTATCGAACTTGTAGTCGGTGTAGAGCATCTCGGTACCGATCAGCTTGCCGTCACGGAATTCCTTGGCAGGTAGCTGGACGCCGTTGTTGCCCATGGCGATCAAGCGCTCGTAGGTGACCAGGTTGCCTGTGGTACCGCCCTGGCTGTCGATTGGGCCTGCACCGGCCTGACCAGCCATGCGGAAGCCGTCGTTGAAGGCATCCTCTTCGGTTTGCCAGGCGAAGCCCTCGAAGCGCGCCGCCATATCCTGTTTGCCTTCCGTGCTGTACAGCTGCTTCAGCGTGTTGGCGATGGCTGCCGCGATCAGGCAATCGGCTTTGGCCGAGCCAGGTGGATCGGTGAAGCGCTGCGACAAGCGCATCCGGCGTTCGCCGTTCATTGACGTGAGGTTGATTTCACCTGGATGAGCTGCCGGGAACATCACGTGGGCAGCTTCGGCGAGCTTGGTCGGATAGAGATTGATGTTGGCGACGAAGAGCCCGCCTTTGTTCTTCACGGCATCGTAGATCGCCTCGATCATCTGCTCGGTACCACCGCCACGGACATTGGCCATGGCCTCGCGCACGATGCCGGCACGCTTCAGGATGACAGCTCGATGCTGTTCAGCATTGAGGGTGGTCTGGAATGGATTGGCGCCCCAGGCCGTGTACATCATCCCCTTGCCGTTGATGATTTCCTGATCCACGTAAATCTTGGTGTTGCCCGGATAAGGCGGGCGGGTATAGCCCTCCTGGTGACCTCCCATCCGTACTACACCAGTACCCCGCCGCCCGACGTTGTGGGTAGCGAGCACCAGATCGACCAGCGAGGATTGGATCAGGTAGTTGTCGTTGCCCCAGATGATCCCTTTCTCGTAGGCATGCATCGTGTGGGGGCGGTGGCCCGATGCTTTGGGCTTGTAGGCCCACTCGGCGGCCTGTTTGAGTTTCTCCACCGACACCCCGGTGATATGGCTCGCGTCCTCCAAGGATGTGCGGTTGGCCTTCAACACCTGGTCGAATCCCTTGGTGTGAGCCTCGATGAACTCCTTGTCGTGCCATCCCTGGTCAACAACGTAGGTCAGCAGCGCGTTAAATAAGGCGATGTCGGTGCCCGGCTCGATGTCCAGGTGAAGCACGCTGTCTTTGGCTACCTGCTCGGCGACGGCGATGGTCGGTGTTCGTCGCGGATCAACAAAGATCACTTTGGCGGGAGCGGCGTCTTCGCCGGGGAAGCGTTGCTTTCGCTTCTCGATGGTCTGGCCCTGCAGGTTGGGAAGCCAGTGGGCGAGGAAATAGTTGGTCTGGGTTTCGTACGAGTTGCAGCCCACCGCGACGATGACGTCCGCCAGTTCGGCATCTTCGTAGCTGTTGTTTAGCTCGCCGATCCCCATCTCGCGAGTGGCGTGGCATTCGGAGTTGTAAGCCGGGCGATTGTGTATGCGCACCAGCGGAGTCTTGAGCGCTGTGAACATCAGCTTGCCGGTACCCCAGGTATTCTCGAACCCGCCACCAGCACCACCATGATCGAAGCAATCGAACGCGAGGGCGGATGGCCCATCGTTGTCGAGGATCTTCTTGGTGACGCCGGCATACAGCGCAAGGGCATCGTCCCAGCTGGTGTCCACCCACTGGTCTGCCACATACACGCGAGGGCTGCGCAGCCGTTCCTTTCCCACACCATTGGGGGTGTACATCACCGTGGCAAGCTGGCCACCGCGCGTGGATGAAAGCCCTTGATTCACCGAACACTGCTTGTCCGGCACGATCATGATGTTGTGCCGAGAGCCGTCCTGGTCGGTAATCGTGTTCTGCATGGCCGTGGTCATGATGATCGACATCGGCGGCAGTTGTTTGCGGAAGTCGAGCCCAAGCGCGTTGTCTGTTGGCGCTCTTCCTCCCTCCTGATTCTCCGGCCATTTGTAGACGTGGTAGCCACAACCCACGATGCAGAAGTGACAGGTGAGATTGGTCTTCTGGGCGCCCACGGGAGGCAGCGCCACACGGTCTTTGTTGGTAGCCATGCTGATCCCCTCGTTACAGGAGGTTGGACTGGCGTCCGTAGATCAACCCTTCGACGGCCACGGCATGTACCGACTCATCTTTGGGGTCGTACTGAAGTACGATGCTGGGCAGCTTTTCGGTTGCCTGTCCGGAGACCATTTGGCCTGCGTGCTCAGGGTCGAAAATGCTGAAATGGCAGGGGCATTTGAACACCCGTCGCTCAGCGTCATAGGCAACCGGACAGCCCATGTGGGTACACAGCAGGCTGTACGCCACGATGTCGCGATCCGGCCCCACCCCTCCTGGGACTGGGTGTCCCATCTTGATCAGTGCACAGGGGGATGATGCGTCGGGGTACGAGAACGGCACTGGGGTGTTCGCCTGGAGCTGTTGCTTCTTGGCGATGGAATGCAGTGGATAGGGGAGATTGACTCGTCCCTGAACTTCCGGTGTAGGTGTCGCTGCATGTAATACATCGGGAACCCCGATAGCCACGCCTGCGGCAACCCCACCGCTCACCTTCAAGAATCCTCTTCGGGTAATCGGTATCATTGGGCGCCTCCGCATGTTGCATGCGCTTGCGATGCAGGCGACCCCGTCTGTGTCGTAAGCGACATTCAACCTAGCAGCATAGAACAATGCAAAGCGCTGGCCCTATCGGTGCTCCAGCAGAGCATGCAAACGCTGAATGCCGACGGGTTCGTCCTTACCCAGCGGAACGACCGCATACCGCTTGGCATGGGTGGTGGCAACCGCTCTAATCTCTCCATATTCATTACGTGCCCGCTGGCGAAGCAAGCTAGACGTTGGCTTGGCCGCCGCGACGCTGTTGTTGATGATCCAGGCCCAAGGCTCTATTCCGGCTCGCCGGAGATCTGCCTGCAGGTTCGCAGCCTCCAGAACAGGCGTCGTCTCGGCGAGCGTCACCAGCAAGACCTTCGTCTGTCTGGGATCCTGCAACTGCATCATCGGGGTCACAAAACCGACCTTGCTATTGCCCATTTGGCGGACGATATCCCGGTGATAGGCGCCAGTGGCATCGAGTAGAAGCAAGGTATGCCCCGTGGGGGCCGTATCCATCACCACGAACTTCTTGCCGGCTTCTCTGATGGCCCTTGAGAAGGCCTGGAAGACTGCAATTTCCTCTGTGCACGGCGAGCGCAGATCTTCTTCCAGCAATGCCCGGCCCACTGCATCCAATGCGGCGCCCTTGGTCTGGAGAATGCGTTGCCGGTACTGCTCGGTCTCGGCCTGGGGGTCGATCCTGCTAACCGTCAGGTTGTCTAAGGCCCCTTGAAGCGTTTCGGTCAGGTGCGCGGCAGGATCCGAGGTGGTGAGATGCACAGGTAGCCCTCGGCTGGCCAACTCAACGGCGATGGCGGCGGCCATAGTGGTCTTTCCTACGCCTCCTTTGCCCATCAGCATGACCAGTCCGTGTCCATCTGCGGCGATGCCATCGATCAGCGAAGCCAGCGGCGGCAGCTGAAGGTTGGTTGGCGGCTCGCCCGGCTCCTGAGGGGCCGAGTGGACGTCCTGGAACATCTGCTTCAGCGCATCGAGGCCCACCAGATTGAAGGGCTTGAGCGCGACCTGGTCGAACGGAAGCGCACGCAGCGCTTCCGGCATGTCGGCGAGTACCTGCTGCTCCCGTCGATAGATGGCGGACGCCAGCTCATCCCCTTCGGCTCCGCTGGCGGGCAGGACGCCGTTAACGACTAGGTATTGCTGCTTCAGGCCGATGGCGGCCAGTTCCTCGTGAGTGCGAACCACCTCGCGCAAGGCCGCTTTCTGGGCGCGGGCCACCAGCACCAGTCGCGTACGCAAAGGGTCGGACAAGGCATCGACGGCAGCTTTGTACTGGGTACGATGTTTTTCCAATCCGGCGAGTGGGCCGAGGCAAGAAGCATCACCTTTGCCGCTTTCCAGGAAACCACTCCATGCCCCTGGCAATTGAAGTAGGCGAATGGTGTGGCCGGTCGGCGCGGTGTCGAAGATAACGTGATCGAAGTCGGCGATCAGGGCCTGGTCGGTGAGCAGTGCAGTGAACTCGTCGAATGCAGCGATCTCGGTGGTGCAAGCACCAGACAACTGTTCTTCCATGCCTTTGACGACATCATCTGGCAACGCGCCCCTGGCCGGGCCGACGATTCGGTCGCGATAGGCTTGAGCGGCCTGCTGGGGATCAATTTCCAATGCTGCAAGATTGGCCACGTCAGGAATGGCCGTAACCTTGTTGCCGATCTCGATGCCAAATACCTGGCCTACGTTCGACGCGGGGTCGGTGCTGACCAGCAGCACGCGCTTACCCAAGCTGGCCAACAGGATGGCCGCCGAGCAGGCAATGGACGTCTTGCCCACTCCGCCCTTGCCGGTGAAAAACAGGAATCGCGGGGGAAATTGAAGAAATTGCATGAAATTCACCTCTTAGCAGCGACCGTTATCTGTCGAGCACACACCACGCATCTCAACTGAAGGGGGCGCAGAGCCGGCCATGGCGGTCATATCTGCGCGATTCGAGTGACCGCCAGTGAAGGCAATTCATCCGGTAGCCAAAATACGCCCGTCTCACCCAGGCTGCGTTGATGAAGGGCAAGGGAACCAGAGACAAACTCAAGACGCACTTCTATGAACGACTCGTTGGAGAGCAGCAGCTCGATTTTGTAGGCTGCGCGGCTAGTAACGCTTCTAGGGCTTCAGTAGCTGATGGCGGGTGGCTCTCCTTCAGGCTGACCGCTGCATACGCGCCGGGTTCAGAGAGCTCCAGTTCGACTCGGCGAGCTTCCTCCCAGTCGCCCGCAAGCCCGGCGACAACAGAGCGCACTTGCTCATAACCCGTGAGCATCAAGAAGATTGCAGTGCCAGTGCCCCTTGGCGTACGTCCGGCGCCATGTTACTGATCATGGCGCGCTGTTCTGCGATCAGATCCGCTCGAATGCGTTCATAGAGCTCTATGCCAGCGGGAGTCGCTTGCACACGAACGGCGCGGCGATCTTCTGGGGCTTCAACGAGGGAGACGTAACCCTTGCGTTCGAGCGCATCGACCATTCTGCTGGCAGTGCTTTTGTCCAGTAAGATCTCCTCGGCAAGCCTCAGCAACTGAAGCGCGCCGAGCTTCATGAGGGTCTCGACTGCGTAGCACTGGGTATTGACAAAAAGGCGGTGGCAAACAAAGGTAGTTGAAGGAGATGGCATTCCTCCCTATAACCGCCTTGTGCTGATGATGCCTACATGACCCAGACGGAGGTTCCGCCCCGGATCCTTCGTCTTCCGTTGAGGATCGGATCATGTCATCAGTCATACAGCCTCTCGCGAGCGCTGCCGCCGACGTCGGCACTTTCCCCTGTATGGCGGCGAACTCACCTGTCACTGCCCTCGGCAGGTTCCGCAGCATCCTCTATCCCGACCAGCGCCCCATATCGCTGCCGTCGAGCCCACCGCCCTGCTTCAAGGATCTCAACCTTGACCAGATCGTCGACGCTATTACCGCCGACCGGGTGTTCTACGACCTCAAGCCGTTCTTCTACAGCCACCTGGACGATCTCGACACCATCCGCTATCGCCAGGAAGTCATGGCCGACCTGCAGGTCCCGGAACTGCGCGCCGCTGTCGAGGCCTTCGCCGCGGGTATGCACCGCGTGCGCAAATGCCTGCAGCCTGAGGAGAAGCTCTATTACCAACGGCAGAAAGAGCGCAGCTTCCTCGAGGCCGCGCGCCTCTACTGCGACGTCCTCGCCCAGCTCTCGGCATCGCTGGCCGTTCGCCCAGTCGCATCGCACGGATTCCTGGCCTTTCGCAGCTACCTGAGCGACTACCTGACGTCGGAGCCCTTCGTGGTGCTGCACCGGGATGTCCACCATCTGCTCGATGCCCTCGGTGCCGCGACCTACTCGATGCTGATCACTGACAACCGGGTCAAGGTGCAGAAGAACGTCCCCACCGACGACATCAGCATCGCCATCGACAGGACCTTCGCCAAGTTTCGCCAGGGCGAGGTGCGCGACTACCGGGCGAAGTTCAACGAGTGGCCAGGCATGAATCACGTCGAGGCCGCCGTGCTCGACATGGTGGCCAAGCTCTATCCGGAGACCTTTGCCGAGCAGAGCGACTTCTGCGCCCGGCACACCGACTTCCTCGACCCGATCATCCGTGACTTCGACCGTGAAGTGCAGTTCTACCTGGCCTACCTCGCCTATATCGAGCCGCTGCAGGACGCTGGTGTCGACTTCTGCTTCCCGACTGTGTGGGCCGACAGTAAGGCCGTGTTCGCTCATGACACGTTCGATCTCGCCCTGGCCAGCCAACTGGTGAGGACGACCAACACGCTGAGTGTCGTATGCAATGACTTCGAACTCTCCGGACGCGAGCGCATCCTGGTCGTCTCCGGCCCCAACCAGGGCGGCAAGACCACCTTCGCCCGGCTGTTCGGCCAGTTGCACCACCTGGCCTGCATCGGTTGCCTGGTACCGGGAAGCCGTGCCGAGCTGTTTCTCTTCGACCGGCTGTTCACCCTGTTCGAGAAGCAGGAGCGCCCGGGCGACCTACGCGGCAAGCTGCAGGACGACCTAATCCGCGCACGCGACATCCTCGATCACGCCAGTGGCCGCAGTCTGATCCTGATCAACGAGATCTTCTCCTCAACTACGGCCAGCGACGCCGCATTCCTCGGCCAGAAGATTTTGCAGCGAATCATCGACCTGGATGCGCTCTGCGTGTGCGTCACCTTCATCCACGAGCTCACGCAGATGGGTGAGAGCATCGTCAGCATGATGAGCTGCGTCGACCCCGAGGATCCTTCCCGGCGGACCTTCCAGGTGGTGCGCAAGCCGGCCGACCGGCTCTCCTACGCGATCTCCATCGCACGTAAACACCGCCTGACCTACGACAGCGTGAAGGAGCGCATGCGCCCATGAAAGCCTACCTGATGTTCCCGCAGGCGGATTTCGACCTGGAGCGGGAGCCACCGCAGCACGCCGAAGCGCTGGTTCAGGACCTCGAATTGGACACCCTGTTCGACGCCATGGCTGACGACGACAAGTTCCTCCGCCAGGTCGCCCGCTGCGCACTGTTGACGGCCTTCGATACGACGCCGGAAATCGTCCGGCATCGCCAGGCGATCCTGCGCGACTGCCTGGCCCATCAGTCGGCAGTCCGCGAGCTCTATCAGATCACCCTGGACGTGCTTGACCTCGACAAGCAGGTCTACTTGAGCTTCATGACCAAGTACCCCAGCAGCATCATGCATCGCTCGCTGAAGCTGATGCACCTGCAGATCGACATGCTTCGGCGCCTGCGCCGCATGGCCGACGGCGAGGGCCGGAAGTTTGCTTCGGAGGGCTTCGCCAAGCTGTTCCAACTGGTGCGCGAAGAGATCAGCGACCAGTACTTCGCCGAGCTCAACGATCACGTCGAGCAGCTCAAGCTACGCAAGGGCGCCCTGATTAGCGCCCGCCTGGGTACGCTCAATCGCGGCGTCGACTACTGCCTGCGGCGCTATCCGAAGCCCGAGGGGCCCTGGTACAAACGGCTCCTGCAGAAGAAGCCGGAGAGCTACGTCTTCGAACTCCCCGAACGCGACGAGACGGGCGCCACCGCGCTGGCCGAACTGGCGGACCGGGGCTGCAACGAAGTCGCCAATGCCCTGGCCCAGGCCGCCGAGCACATCACCCACTTTTTCGCGATGCTACGCACCGAACTGGCGTTCTACATCGGCTGCCTCAACCTGCGCGAACGCCTGTGCGAGCTGCGGGCTGACATCTGCTTTGCCGAGGTTGCGGCAGCTGGGGAGTACCGCGAGGCGTTCGAAGGACTGTACGACGTCTGTCTCGCCCTGAACATGCAGCGTTCGGTGGTCGGCAACGATCTTGCCGGTGATGGCCGCCATCTGTTCGTCATCACCGGCGCCAACCAGGGAGGTAAGTCAACTTTTCTGCGCAGCATCGGCATCGCCCAGATGATGCTGCAGTGCGGCATGTACGCACCTGCCAAGCGCATGTGCGCCAACCTCTGCGATGGGCTCTTCACCCACTACAAGCGTGAAGAGGACGCGAGCATGAAACGCGGGAAACTGGACGAGGAGCTGTATCGCATCAGCGAAATCATCGATCACCTCAGCCCACGCTCGATGCTGTTATTCAACGAGTCCTTTGCCGCCACCAACGAACGCGAGGGCTCGGAAATCGCCCGCCAGGTGGTCCGCGCACTGGCCGAGGCCGGGGTGAAGATGTTCTTCGTCACGCACCTTTACGACTTTGCCGAGAGCCTGTACCAGACACCGCCGGAGGGCACGCTGTTCCTGCGCGCGGAGCGTCGTGACGACGGCGGGCGCACCTTCCGGGTCGTCGAAGGCGCACCACAGGCAACAGCATTCGGGACCGACCTTTATGCGCAAGTCTTCGCCGAATCCGCCTGACCCTGCACAGCGCGTTGCCCTGCGCTTCATCCTGCTGATAGGGGTGCTGAGCCTTTTCGCCGACTTCACCTACGAGGGCGCTCGCAGCAGTATCGGCCCGTACCTGGCAACCCTGGGGGCCACGGCAACTGTAGTCGGCGTGGTGACCGGGTTTGGCGAACTGCTGGGTTACAGCATACGCCTGGTCTCGGGACGGCTTGCCGATAGTACCGGCCAGTTCTGGCCCATCACCATCTTCGGCTATGTGCTGCAGATGAGTGCAGTGCCGGCTCTTGCCCTGACGCACAGCTGGCCTAGCGCAGCTGCACTGATCATTCTCGAGCGGGTAGGCAAAGCGATCCGTAACCCGCCGCGCGACGTCATGTTGTCGCATGCGGCCCGACATGTCGGTGGCTACGGTTGGGCCTTCGGCCTCCACGAAGCGCTCGATCAATTCGGCGCTCTGTTGGGTCCCTTGCTGGTCGCGGCAGTGCTCGCGCGCGAGGGGGACTATCGCAGTGCCTTCGCCCTCCTGCTGGTGCCCGCGGCCATCAATATCAGCCTGGTTCTACTGACGCGCTGGCTGTACCCACGGCCACAGGATCTGGAGGCTCAACCATCTCAGCCTTTGCACAACCACCTACCAGGTGTGTTCTGGCTGTACCTGAGCGCTGCCGCACTGGTGGCGGCCGGCTTCGCCGATTATCCGCTGTTGGCCTACCACTTCAGCCATACCGACAGTGTGCCCACGCAATGGATTGCCGTCTTCTATGCGGTGGCGATGGCGGTGAGCGGCTGTGGCTCGCTGCTGTTCGGGCGATTGTTCGATCGCTACGGCTTCAAGTTGCTGGTTGGCCTCACCCTGCTCAGCAGCTTGTTCGCACCGCTGACCCTGCTTGGCGGGTTCTGGCTCGCGTTGCTCGGCGCGGCTATCTGGGGGCTGGGCATGGGTGTCCACGAGTCCATTATTCCGGCCGCTGTTGCACCCATGGTGCCTGCCGCGCGTCGCGCCTCGGCGTTTGGCCTGTTCACCGCTGGCTACGGCATCGCTTGGTTCGCCGGAAGCAGCGTGATTGGCTTCCTCTATGATCTATCCGTACCGACCTGTGTGGTCTTTTGTGTGGCCTGTCAGGTCATTGCCGTACCGATCCTTGTCCGAGTTGGCCTGAACACTGAGAGTCGTGCAGCGGTAGAAGACGACGTCTCATAATCTTATTTCGCATGACGTTGAATCTGAGTAACCCGCGATCCCATCTGGCTACAAACTCTTCGTGTCGCCTGCCTGTTTTCTGACGCCCTGCCGCATGTTCACGATTGCCGCCCCATGCCCGGCCAAGCGACGCCGCACATGGACAATTGCTTGCCTGGCCTATACGTTGCCTGCCTCAAAAATCAGCACTAGGGCGTCTACATCGTCCAACGTCGACGAGTCCTAACTAGCCAAGGCGCGGCCATACCTCGCCAAGGCGCGACCTACTGAAAGGCGACTTATGGCCACCAACAGAGCAAAATACAAGCTAACAGTATTTGGTAGCGGTACCGTCATCGGTGCTTTGGGGGGATTGATAGGGCTTGGTGGTGCGGAGTTCAGACTTCCGCTGCTAATCGGCCTCTTCGGCTTTGGTGCACTGGAATCGGTCATTCTCAACAAGGCAATGAGCTTGGTAGTGGTAGCTACTGCGCTGCCGTTCCGAGCATTCAGCGTTCCCTACGCGGCTGTTTTCGAACGGTGGGATATTATCGCCACTCTACTTGCCGGAAGCCTGGCAGGCGCCTGGTTCGGAGCAGGGTGGGCTACCAAGCTCAGAAGTCAGACGCTCTATCGTGTTCTGGCGGTGCTGTTGGTAGGCATCGCCGCTGCGCTTTTATTCGGCCATGAAGCAAGCACGACCGGCACTCCGCTACTTCAGGGCGTGATCTTAGCCATTGTGGGAATCATCGTCGGCTTCGGCATAGGCGTGGTTGCGGCTCTCATGGGAGTCGCCGGAGGCGAGCTGTTGATCCCCACAATCGTCCTGCTCTTTGGTGCCGACATTAAGCTGGCTGGCAGCCTTTCACTGGCGGTGAGCTTGCCGACCATGATCGTAGGCTTCACCCGCTACAGCCGCGACCAGAGCTTCTCGATCATTCGGGCTCAGTTGCCATTTATCTTGATCATGGCAGTAGGCTCGATTCTAGGTACATTCATCGGCGGTCAACTGCTGGGCTTGATTCCAACGGGCTACCTCCTGCCTTTGCTGGCAGCGATCCTGCTGATCTCTTCGGTAAAGGTCTGGCGCCATAGCTGATCTTGGCGCTGTCCCGCAACATTGCTCGATTGCAATCGCTCGTGGGATCAGAACCATGATCACCCTCGGTCAGGGTTTTGCTCCAACGAAGCGGTAGCGGATCTAAAAGCTCACTTGCCCGCCGTGTCGGCAGCGGCATGACGATGCCCTTCAAGTAGGCGCACGAATCTTGCTCGGTGAGCAGTGCTGATAGGGATACCAGTGCCACTAGTCCCTCTGAGCGGAAATTCGGGAAAGCGCGATTGTGCCGCAGACCATGAGAACGGCAGCGCATATGAACGCAAGCACAGGCGAGATAGCGCTCCAAATCAGTCCGACCGTCGCGCTTGAAACAAACTTGGCAGTGCCATTCACTGTGCCCAGGGCTCCATAGCTCAGGGCTAGTGTTTCCGACTCTACCATGTCAGCGGTAACGGTTGACTCCAGCGCCTCCTGTACCGATACGTACAAGCCCGCGACTGCAAACAGCAGTGCTAGCAGTGGCACGCTCTCTAGCCGCAGCCAGAAAGCCAGCGCCGCCAAAAGCGCTGTCATGCCACCCAGCGCGTAGCCAACGACAAGGACAGGCAGCGAACCCAGTCGATCTGCCAATACGCCAACGGGAAAGGAGGCCAGAACTTGAACCACGTTGCGCAAGACATACAACAAGCCGGCGACCTGCGCCGCCTGGACCACCCCCAGCGTTCCACTTAGCAATTGGGTGGCGGCGAGGATGAGGAGGCTGTGGCTGAAGTCGCCCACTCCGAACACCCCAACAGCCCCGAGATAACGCTTGAAGCGTACGGGCAAGCCTTTCAGGGTCTGGAGTAATTTCAGCTCTGGATTCGTCGAGTGCTCCGGATCCTTGACCATGGCTAGAAATGCCACCACAGCGAGGAAGCCGGGGATAGTGCTCAACCAAAGCACCAGCCGGAAGGGTCCGGCTGAGTCATCCCAATGCAGCTGCTGGGCCCACCCCAGTAGTGCAACGCCAAGCAGTGGGCCGACTACAGCGCCCAGGGTGTCCATCGTGCGATGGAAGCCGAAGGCACGACCACGAGTATCGGCAGTCACCGCCTGGATTACGATGGCATCGCGTAACGGGCCGCGCAGCCCCTTGCCGAACCAGGAGACTAAACGCCCCATTAGAATCATCGGCCACCCCACCGCCAAGGCGAGTAGCACTTGACCGATTGGCGTCAGGCCATAGCCGATCAGGACGAGCAACTTGCGATGCCCTAGCTTGTCGGCAATATAGCCAGAGAACATTTTCGTATAGCTGGCCAGGGCGTCGGCAATCCCCTCGATCGTTCCCAGGGCGGCTGCGGGTACCCCCAGGACAGCCAAGAACCCGGGAAGCATCACGGTAGTGGTCTCGTAGCAGAAGTCCCCCAAGGCACTGGTTACACCAGCTCCTCCAACGGTTCTGTTGAGCCAGGCAGATCTTTTTTTTCCACGAACAAGCGCACTGCCTTCCCCAGGAGTTCGCTCTTGGACTTCATTCATGTTGCTACCTCGAAGGTTGGGAGCTCGACGCCAATGGCGCAGCGCCAAAAGACTCAAACGCAGTCAATCTGTGTAGCGACAAGAGCGTCGACGGTTGCGGCAGCGCGAGTGCTGAATGAGACTTGAGTACCCGTTGGCTGCACCGAATCGGACACTCATTCGGCTATCGGTTCTCGTCCTGCGCCTCAAATACGCGCTGGGCGTAGGTATCCAGTAACGCTTCACACTCCTGCAGACGCTGCTCCGCCTCCACTAAGAGCTGAGCACCGTAGAAATCCAGCTTGCGAATCTTTGCTAGCCAGTTCTGCAGCTTCTTCAGGTCGACATCGTTCTCCTCCAGTTCCGCGTACGTGAAGTGGCAATCTGCAGTTTCCTTCGCGATCTCCGCCTCGAAGTCATTGCACTTGTCGATGAGCTCCCGGTACTCCTCATCACGATCCGCTCGAAAGCGAGACACCACCTTCTCTTCTTGCAGACGATCCAGCGCGACTGTCTCGAGGATCACCGAATCACCGGCCATCGAATCGATCTCGTGTTCGAGCATCTTCAGTTGGCGAACATGGTCGTCACTTTTGGGAAGCAAACAGACACCGTTCTGCAGGTATACAGCTCCCATGCCCTTGAGTTTTCGCCAAAGCGCTATCCGCTTCTTGGCTGGCTCAGAGGGAACCTTGTAAGTGAGGAGCAACCAGTTCTGACTCATCTACCGTTCACTAAAAAAGTTACGACCGTAACATTATTGAGTGGATAATTGATCCATTGCAACCAATGGAGAAGCTGCTAATCCTGTGTAAAAAAGCTCGAATCAGAATCAACACAATCTGCCGCGCAAATGGTGCTGAGCATCGGCTGTTGGTTAGGCAGGGGTTTCCCGAGCGCGGCAAAAAATGCTAGCTTTCACGCAGGAGATGGCATTCCTCCTCATAACCGCCTTCGTGCTGATGATGCCTACGTGAACCCTGGACAGGGTGCGTAGGCGTGCGTCCTGTCCTTTTTCAAAAGGACCGGACCGTGACTCCAGCTTCTCACCTCGCCCCTCATCAACCTGCAACCGAGCCTCTTTCCCTCTGGAAATCATCCTCCGTGGAAGGCTATCGGGCATGCTGAAATCCGTAATAGCGATCGCCTGCGGTGCCGGATTGGGTGCCTTGCTGCGCTGGTTCCTCGGCCTGCAGCTCAACGCTTTGTTCCCGACCATTCCCCCAGGTACCTGGGCGGCCAACATCATCGGCGGTTACGTCATCGGCCTGGCCGTAGCCTTCTTCGCCGCCAATCCAACGCTCGATCCGCAGTGGCGCTTGCTCATCGTCACCGGATTCTGCGGCGGCCTGACCACCTTCTCGACGTTCTCTGCGGAAACCATGGCACTGCTCCAGACCGGCCGCGTCGGTTGGGCCATGGGCGCCATAGTCGTGCATGTCACCGGCTCTCTCCTGGCCACCGCGGCTGGGCTCCTGACCTACTCATTACTCAGCGCACGCTGAGGGAGGCAAACCGATGCAAGGGTATCTGGTGACGTTCTTCACCCAACAAAGCCGCCGCCACGGCGGCAAGCTGATCACCGACTGGATGGTCGACCTGGCCAAGAGCATGAAGCTCAAGGGCGCGACCCTGGTGCTCGGCTCCGAAGGTTTCGGCCACGCCGGGCGATTGCACTCCTACCACTTCTTCGAACTGGCCGACCAACCGGTGGAGATCTGCCTGGCCGTTTCGGAGGAGGAGTGCGAACGGTTGTTCGAGCGACTCGAACGCGAAGACCTGGCCCTGTTCTACGTGAAGACCCCGGTGGAGATGGGCACCGTGGGCAAGCGCAAGGCCGACCGGGAAACCCCTTCCGCCTGACAGTCATTGGAGACCTGCAGCATGAGCTTCACCGACCTACCCGCCGGTAAGGCGGCTCCGGATGACGTCTACGCCGTCATCGAAATTCCGGCCAACCATGCGCCGATCAAGTACGAACTGGACAAGGCCAGCGGTCAGCTGTTCGTCGACCGATTCCTCAGTACGCCGATGTTCTATCCAGCCAACTACGGCTTCATTCCCAGCACATTGAGCGAGGACGGCGATCCCCTGGACATTCTGGTCATCACACCCTGCCCGGTGGCTCCCGGCACGGTGTTGCGCTGCCGACCGGTAGGCGTGATGTACATGAGTGACGAAGCAGGGCCGGACGCCAAGATCGTTGCGGTGCCGCATGACAAGCTGAGTACGCTCTTCCAGGGCATCCACGAGTGCTCCGACCTGAGCGATTTGGTGTTGAAGCAGATCCAGCACTTCTTCGAGAACTACAAGACCCTCGAGCCGGGGAAATGGGTGCGCATGGAGCGTTGGGGCAGTGCAAACGAAGCGCGCGAGGAGATACAGAAATCGGTATTGGCCTACGGAGCGACACATTGAGTAAAAGCACTAATGGGGTGGCCCTGCTAGACGCTGTAGAAAAAGGCCCCTGGCTTCTACTTGCCGGTAGTTTGTCTCTAGGTGTCGTCGCTGGCCGGTTGTTTGCCCACTCGATTGCCGGGTTGTTTGGACTGGTTCCCCTGAGCATGGGGTTTGCCTGGCTCTTGCCACGTATCTGCCCCGACAACTCCCGTCAGCTAGGCAGCGCGCTTTGCTACTCCAGCGGGGTTGTACTGAGCTCCGCCAAGTTCGCAGAAATTCTTGAGCTCATTCGACATGGCCAGCACACCGTGGCTCTCCGAGAACTCCCCGAACTGTTCATCTGTGTTGCTCTTCCCATACTCATCGCTTTCGCCTCTGTGGCACTGGTACGCCTGGTTTTCGGCGAGCCGGTGCCTCAACACAAGAAAACCGCATAGCCTGCAGGAACCCGTCATGCCCGATTACCGCTCGAAAACCTCCACCCACGGCCGCAACATGGCCGGCGCCCGCGCCCTCTGGCGCGCCACCGGGATGAAGGACGAAGACTTCAAGAAGCCGATCATCGCCATCGCCAACTCCTTCACCCAGTTCGTGCCCGGCCACGTGCACCTGAAGGACCTCGGCCAGCTGGTCGCCCGCGAGATCGAAAAACACGGCGGCGTGGCGAAGGAATTCAACACCATCGCCGTGGACGACGGCATCGCCATGGGCCATGACGGCATGCTGTATTCGCTGCCGTCGCGCGAGATCATCGCCGACTCCGTCGAGTACATGGTCAACGCCCACTGCGCCGACGCCATCGTCTGCATCTCCAACTGCGACAAGATCACCCCCGGCATGCTGATGGCCGCGCTGCGCCTGAACATCCCGGTGGTGTTCGTTTCCGGCGGGCCGATGGAAGCCGGCAAGACCAAGCTGGCCAACCACGGCCTGGACCTGGTCGACGCCATGGTGGTTGCCGCCGACGACTCCTGCTCCGACGAGAAGGTCGCCGAGTACGAGCGCAGCGCCTGCCCGACCTGCGGTTCCTGCTCCGGCATGTTCACCGCCAACTCGATGAACTGCCTGGTGGAAGCCTTGGGCCTGGCACTACCGGGCAACGGCACTACTCTGGCCACTCATGCCGATCGCGAGCAGCTGTTCCTGCGTGCCGGCCGCCTGGCCGTCGAGCTGTGCCAGCGCTACTACGGTGAAGGTGATGCCTCGGTATTGCCGCGCAATATCGCCAACGTACTCGCATTCGAGAACGCCATGTCGCTGGACATCGCCATGGGCGGTTCGACCAACACTATCCTGCACCTGCTAGCCGCCGCCCAGGAGGCGGAAGTGGCCTTCGACCTGCGCGACATCGATCGCCTGTCGCGCAAGGTGCCGCAGCTGTGCAAGGTCGCGCCGAACATCCAGAAGTACCACATGGAAGACGTGCACCGCGCCGGCGGCATCTTCTCCATCCTCGGCGAGCTGGCCCGTGGCGGCCTGCTGCACACCGACGTGAGCACCGTGCACAGCCCGAGCATGGCCGACGCCATCGCCCAGTGGGACATCACCCAGACCCAGGACGAGAAGGTCCACACCTTCTTCAAGGCCGGCCCCGCGGGCATCCCGACCCAGGTTGCGTTCAGCCAGAGCACCCGCTGGGACACCCTGGACAACGACCGCGCCGAAGGCTGCATCCGCAGCGTCGAGCACGCGTACTCGCAGGAAGGCGGCCTGGCCGTGCTGTACGGCAACATCGCCCTCGACGGCTGCGTGGTGAAGACCGCCGGCGTCGACGAGTCGATCCAAGTGTTCGAAGGCACCGCGAAGATCTTCGAGAGCCAGGACGGCGCCGTGAAAGGCATCCTCGCCGACGAAGTGAAGCCGGGCGACATCGTGATCATCCGCTACGAAGGCCCGAAAGGCGGCCCGGGCATGCAGGAAATGCTGTATCCCACCAGCTACCTGAAGTCCAAGGGCCTGGGCAAGCAGTGCGCCCTGCTCACCGACGGCCGCTTCTCCGGCGGCACTTCGGGCCTGTCGATCGGCCACGCCTCGCCGGAAGCCGCCGCGGGCGGCGCCATCGGCCTGGTGCAGGACGGCGACAAGGTGCTGATCGACTTCCCCAACCGCAGCATCAACCTGCTGGTGAGCGATGAAGAACTGGCCGCCCGCCGCGTCGAGCAGGACAAGAAAGGCTGGAAGCCGGCCGCCCCGCGCGCACGCAAGGTCAGCACCGCCCTGAAGGCCTACGCCCTGCTCGCCACCAGTGCCGACAAGGGCGCCGTGCGCAACAAGGCGCTGCTGGAGGATTGACCATCTCACCGGTGCGGCTTGCAAGCCACCGCACCGGTGATAGAGTTTTCAAAGGAGATGGCATTCTCCATTAACCGCTGATGTCGTCAGCTAATGATGCCTACCAAACTTGCGAAGGCGGGTGCGGTAGGCATTTTTATGTCCGCGGCCCACTTCGTTCAGGCAGAAACAAGGCCAGCCCCGATCCGCCCCAAGGCGTCGGTTGGCTTCGCTCCTGGAGGTCAATGTGGGCACATCACCACACAGCAGCACCGTTTGGTCTTCATCGGTAACCAGCCTTGTATCCGAGGATCTGGAAGACTTTCTCCGGCTGCTTCCACCGCATCAAATCCTACTGAAGATCACCTATCCGACTGCGCCTGGCATTGCCCGAGAACAGCAGGAGCACCTTGCCCACGTTCTCTACACGCAGGGCCTCAAGCGCTCGGCGCTGTTGATCGAAAATGCTGCGCAGTACCTGGTCTTCTCGGAACCACGGGAAGCCTGGGACACATACTGCTGCCTGCGCTACGCGAGCCTCGCCATAGACGCTTCGATTTACCGGGTTGGCTTCTATCTCGAGATGCTCTGCGCGCGACGAACTTCGCTCGCCAAGGAACCGAATCGGTCCTGGCACAGCCTCGCATCCATGCCCATCGAAGATGCAAGGAGCCCTGTATGAGCGAAGCCTTGGAAAATCACTCGATGGACTCGCAGCCGGGCAAAGACCCGGACCTCCAGAGAATTGCAGCCGAGCTGCTGCAGAAGGCGGATATCGAGATCAATGGCCAGCGTCCCTGGGACATGCAGGTGCTGCGACCACAGGTATTCGAGCGAGTGCTGGGCCAAGGAAGTCTTGGGTTGGGCGAAAGCTACATGGATGGCGACTGGGAGGCGCAACACCTCGACGAGTTTTTCCACCGTCTACTTCGCGCCCGCCTGGACCGTGAAGTCCAGCCGCTACGCTCGCTCGTTCACGCACTGCGCTACCGCCTGCTCAACCTGCAGAGCAGCCGGCGCGCCTGGCAGGTCGGCAAGCAGCACTATGACCTGGGCAACGAGCTGTATCGGGCCATGCTCGACACCCGCATGACCTACAGCTGCGGCTATTGGGAAAACGCAACGACCCTGGAGCAGGCACAGGAAGCCAAGCTCGAACTGATCTGCCGCAAGCTCCAGCTTAGGCCCGGAATGCGCCTGCTGGACATCGGCTGCGGCTGGGGCAGCCTGATGTCCTATGCGGCACAGCACCATGGCGTTGAATGCGTGGGTGTGACCGTGTCCCAGGAGCAGGCGAATTGGGCAAGCGACCGCTATCGTGGGCTGCCGCTGGAGTTTCGTCTGCAGGACTATCGGAGCCTGACTGAGAAGTTCGACTGCATCGCTAGCGTCGGTATGTTCGAGCACGTCGGGCACAAGAACCACCGGACGTTCATGCAGGTGGCCCACCGTTGCCTGGCCGATGACGGCCTTCTCCTGCTGCACACCATTGGCAAGAACGAGCGCCGCGGCCGCCCGGACCCTTGGACCGACCGCTACATCTTCCCCAATGGTGACTTGCCTTCCATCGGTCAGATTGGTGATGCCGCAGACCGCCTCTTCGTCGTCGAGGACCTTCACAACTTCGGCGCGTACTACGACCGCACCCTGATGGCCTGGTACGCCAACTTCGAAGCTGCCTGGCCGAGCTTCTCGAGGCTCGGCGAGCGTTTCCGGCGCATGTGGCGCTACTACCTGCTGTCTTGTGCCGGTGCTTTCCGCGCACGCGATATACAGCTTTGGCAGTGGGTGCTGTCCAAGCGCGGCGTGGCCGGTGGTTATCGGCGTCCCCAGTTGTAAGTGATTCCCACGGTGTCTTGCGTGGGCATATTCCTGAGTATCCAGGAGACGGCCATGGCCACTCTGATCCAACAGATAGAAGCCCGAGAAATCCTCGACTCCCGCGGCAATCCCACCCTCGAGGTGGACGTGACGCTCGACGACGGCAGCCGGGGCCGCGCCTCGGTGCCCTCGGGCGCCTCCACCGGCAAGCACGAGGCGGTCGAGCTACGCGATTGCGACCCCGCGCGCTATGCCGGCAAGGGCGTGCTACGCGCCGTCCACAACGTGCGCAGTGAACTTGCGCCGCTGCTGCGCGGCCATGACGCCTTCGACCAGACTGGAGTGGACCTGGCGATGCTGCAACGCGACGGCACGCAGAGCAAGTCCCGACTGGGGAGTAATGCCATCCTCGGCGTCAGCCTGGCCGTGGCGCGCGCGGCCGCCAATGCCTCAGGCAAGCCGCTGTTCCGCTACCTCGGCGGCGACGATGCCAGGCGCATGCCGGTGCCCATGTTCAACGTGCTTAACGGGGGTATCCATGCCCATTGGCAAGGCACGGACTTCCAAGAGTTCATGATCGTCCCATCCGGCGCCGGTAGCTTCCGCGAAGCCCTGCGCTGGGGGGCGGAAATCTACCGGCAACTGCGCATCACCCTGGAAGCCAAGGGCTTCTCGACGGCCGTTGGCGACGAAGGGGGCTTCGCACCACCACTTAACAACAACAGCGAGGCGCTCGACCTGCTGATGAAGGCCATCGAGGCGGCGGGCTACCGACCCGGCGAAGACGTGCAACTGGCAATCGACCCGGCTCCTAGCGCGCTCTACGAGAACGGTTTCTACCGCCTGCACTCCGAAGGCCGTCTGCTGGATGCCGACGAGATGATCGGAATGTACGGCGACTGGGTGCAGCGCTACCCGCTGGTGGTGATCGAGGATGGTCTGGCCGAGGACGACTGGGATGGCTGGAAGCGCCTGACACATGCCCTGGGAGAGCGCATCGAGCTGGTTGGCGACGATCTCTTCGTCACCAGCGCCGAGCGCATTCGGCGCGGCATTCAGGAGCACAGCGCCAACGCCGTGCTGATCAAACCCAATCAAGTCGGCACGCTAAGCGAAACCCACACCACCGTGCTCCTGGCACACAACAACGGTTGGGGCGCGATGGTTTCGCACCGCAGCGGCGAAACCGTCGACAGCTTCATCGCCGACCTCACCGTGGCCTTCGGTACCGGGCACCTCAAAGCGGGGGCACCCTGTCGCGGCGAGCGGGTGGAGAAATACAACCAGCTGCTGCGCATCGAGGAGACACTCGGTGGCACCGCCCACTATGCAGGTCATCAGGCCTTCGTGCATTGAACGGCTCGGGCCAGGGACGGCCAAGCAGCAACACAACCTAGCCGTGCCCAGGACTGCAGGGGAAAGCATATGAGTGCCGCCGACCGATTCGCCGCTCCGGAAGGAATTGCAGCCCGTATCCTCCGCCACTTCAGGGTTGCCCTGGAGGAACGCGGTTATCGCGCTGACCCGCAGCAACAGGCCGCCATCGAGCATTTGGCCAACTGGCTCGAACATTTCCTCCACGGGCACCATGGCTGGTTCCGCAAACCCACCGCTGGGGCCTACCTGTGGGGAGACGTCGGCCGCGGAAAGAGCTTTGTCATGGACGCCTTCTTTGCCGCCGTGCCGCTGGTGGGCAAGCGCCGCGTGCATTTCCATGCATTCCTGGACGAATTGCAGGCGCGAATGCAGGAGTTCAACGGCCAACCAGATCCCCTTTCGAAGGCCGCACGGTGCATCGCCGAAGAAACCCGCCTACTGTGCTTCGACGAGTTCCATATCCATGACATTGGCGACGCCATGCTGCTGGGGCCGACGCTGCAAATGTTGGTCGACCTTAAAGTTGGCCTAGTATGCACATCCAACTATTCGCCCTCCGCTCTGTGCGACGATCCCCTATACGGCGAGCGTCTCCGCCCAGTCGTCGAACTGATCGAAAAGCGCTTCGAGGTACTGGCCCTGGACAATGGAGAGGACTACCGGTTGCGTCTAACGCCGTTGGATAACTGGGGCAGCTACCTGTGGCCAACGCCGAATGACAGCCTGTCGCTAGTGAAGGAGCGCTTAGGTCTCGGCTCGCAGTCCCGCTTCGACCAAGTGCTTGAGGTCAACCATCATCCGCTGCGCGTGCGCGCCCAGGATGACGGCCGCGCCTGGTTCGAGTTCGACGAGTTGTTCGAGCAACCACACTCGGCCGCTGACTACCTGTGGTTGATCGATCGCTATCCGTGTATCGCCGTGAGCGGGCTCGGACCACTGTTGGGCTATCCCGAAGACGTCAGGAAACGCTTTCTGAACTTCATCGATATCGCCTACGACAGGCGATTGCAGTTGCAACTCTACGCCTCAGTCCCCCTGGACCAAATGGCCTCGGGGGACACGCTACTGGACTTTGGTCGAACCCTGAGCCGACTGCAGCAAATGAAGCAGGTGCAACTGAAAGAGGATTAATCGCTAGATTTTAACGGAGCTTGGCTATTGAACTACCCTGGCGAGGGGCGATTGACTTTTTATAAAGCCGACCAGGACACTATTTTATGTATGCGCTTCGCTCGCGTAGACGCGACGCAAACAATCCGCACGCTGTAGCCCAGGCGCCCCCCAGGCACCAACCGGCAATCACGTCAGTTGGGTAGTGAACCCCCAGATAGAGTCGACTGAGGCCAACCATCAGCGTCAACAACGCCATGATGGCAACAAGGTAAACCTTGAGTGCCTTGTTTTCATGCGCACCCGCGAATATGACACCAAGAATCAGGAAAGTCACCGTTGCCAAGGTTGCGTGACCGCTCGGAAAACTTGCGGTAAACACCTGAACGTCAGTAGCGATATTCGGACGAGGCCTAGAAACCAACACCTTTAGAAACGCGCTTAGCAGTGAGCCTCCGACAAAGGCCATCAGAAGAAGCGCTGCCTCGCCGCGCTTTCGCAAGATCATCAAGTATCCGAGCGATGAAAACACCACAAACAGCAGAAACACATAGCTTCCAAGTGAGGTTACATCACGTCCCATTTCCTTGAGCCAAGCTGGACCTAGGGGCAATGAGGGGTTCTGCCCGTTGCGAAGCTCCATGATAAATGAAGAGTCGAATGCTTGAGTCGCCCCTTTCGAAACCATGACGGCGAGGACGGTCAATATTGACACTAGCAGAAGAACCAGTACGGAGCCATAAATGTATTTCCTTTGTGTTTCCTGCATATCACTGCTCACTGTAACGTTCACCTATGCCGCCTGAAGAGCACATGGATAGAGGTAAAATCAACAGATACTGACAAGGCAGACACCTGCGCTGCAGCCCCAATCGCTTATCAGAATTTTAAAATATATAAACCCTCGCAAGGTGTCGATCAAAAATCAAGCATTGTCACTTTCCAATATTCCACTGGTTCGCATCGAGATAGCCAAGCATCTTTGCCTTGCTTGATTCCGTGGAAGCCAAGAACATCGAAGAGGCATATTCCGGATTCCCATGAAGCGGAGTCCCCATGCTCGATGCAAGATCCTTGATGCACTCACTATGGGTAACCAGTATCAGGTTGTGATGAATTCTTTTATGTTCAAGAACTTTCTTCAGCATCGAGCCACGGCAATTGAACAGCCAGTCTTGCCGGGGCTCGGAACTTCCAAACATAAACTCTGCGGTCTGCTCCGCTCGAGTCAACGGACTACTCATTATGTCAGCGTCAGCGAGTCCAATGTTTTCAAAGTCATGCCCCAGCCTACTTGCGACATCTTGGGCGCGGGCAGTAATACCGTCTGGGGTAGATAGGCATGGCACCTGAGAGTGATCACAACGCTCAGCATGGCGAACTAAAACAATAAGATTGCCAGCTTTCCAGCTGTCTAGAACGGCAGCTCGGCCAGCTGGGTCATTAAATAGATTCTCAGGGCCTGAGTGCTTCAACTCAAAAAGTCCACCAAGCAGCATCAAAGCCGCCAATAGGGCGACGAAATACGTCCAGCGCCTAGGGCGCCCTAAGGAAAGGTTAAACGACTTCATCGCAAGACTCCGATCTGAATGAGATAATCACTCGGAGCCGCTATACCTATGACAGCGAAATCCCTCTAGCCATATCATCCTGATCAGAAATTATTCTGCGCCATTACGAGTCCGAGCCCATGCAGGCTAAAGCTCGGGACGTGAAAATTAAGTCATAAACTGCTCAATTTGACGTTATGGCAACAAAGGATCTACAGGGCCTTGACTTAAACTTTAAATCTCAATCTTCCTTTCTGACGCATAGATGAAATGCACCAGCTCCCCTCCAGCTAAAAGCTATTAGGATCCAGCCGCCACTCCAGCCAAGTGATAGGTTTCATTAAGCCGATGAAGAGTAAATGTATCATCCTCAATAACGAATTCATTTATGCAGCAAGGGTCTTGTTTGAGGCGCCAGTAACGTGACAACGGCAAGCCCAGGCATTGCAGTAGCAAGACACGGTTTATGCTGTCGTGACCGACCAGCACCAGGGTCTTGCCGGCGTGCTGGTGCAAGACCTCGCGCAGCACCCTGGTTCCTCGCGCTAACACGTCGGCCAAACTCTCGCCGCCGGGAATCATCGCTATGTCGGGAGACGCTAGCCACAGACGGTGTTCCTCCGGCCAACGCTGTCGCACTTCATCGTGGGTCAGGCCCTGCCATTGACCGTAGTCGGTGTCCACCAGTCCATCCAGCGCCTGCGCTGGTGCCCCTGTAGCCTGGGCGATGGCTGCTCCAGTGTCGACGCAACGCGATAGTGTGCTGGTGTAGATCGCCGCCGGCTGCCAGGACTCGGCGATCCGCTGGGCCAGCGCCTCTGCTTGGCGTCGCCCCAACTCCGATAGTGGCAGCTCCGCGCGCCCACGGAAACGCTCAGGGGCGATCCAATCGACATGGCCATGCCGGGTCAGAATGATTCGGGTCATGATTCTCTTCCCTTTGAGTTCAGCAGCGCAGGCTGGTAATGATCCGCTGCGGGTGGGTCAGCATGTCCAATGCCGACAGGACGTCCAGGGCAACCAGGTCCGCCGCCCCTAAAGCCACCGACGAAGCACCTTCGGGACCAATCACCGCGATACCCAGTGCCGACTTCTGCAGCATGTGCCGGTCGTTGCTGCCGTTGCCGATGGCCACCACGCCGTGCATACCCAAGGTACGAAGGTAGTCTTCCTTGAAGATCGCCTGGTCGTTATCGGACAGCACCAGCAGGTTGACGTCGAGCGCCGCGAGTTCCCGCTCCGCAGTCCCCAGGGGATCTCCGGTGACGACATGCAGCGCGAGACTACGCCCCAGCACTTCGAGGCGCTGGGCGACACCGTCGATCAGGCGGCCATCCAGAGCAAGGGTGCCGTTGTAGTCGCAGATCAGGTGCTTCAACTGTAGGTTCCCGACACCGGGGATATCGATCTCCAGCATGCTCTTTCTCCTGATGATGGCTCAGCCGCGAATCACCGTAACCGCACACGGCGCGTGGTCGATGACTTGGCGCGCCACCGAACCCAGCAGCCAACGCTCGAAGCCGGAATGGCCTCGGTGACCGATCACGATGTGGTCGATGGCATGCTCCTCCGCATAGCGCACGATCTGCTCCGCCGGGCGACCGACCGATACGTGGGTAGTCGGTCGATCCTCGGGCGCCAGTCGCCGGTAGCCGAGCAGGTTGAAGGCGTGATGGAAATGTGACCGGGAGCGCTCGATCACCGCCTCGGTCTCCACCTCGTCGCCAAACTCGGGGGGCTGCGCCACCGATAGGATGAACAGCTTGGCATCGAAGTGCTCGGCCAGTTCGTTGGCGAAATTCAATGCCAGGGCCGCGGCCTCCGAGGCGTCATAGGCCACCAGGATTTTCTGGATCATCATTCACCTCCTATGCACTCGGTCCGGGTGCAAATCGTCATCCCGCAAGGTACTTGGCTTGCCCTCTGCAGCCTGGCTTGTGTCGACATCGTCGTTGCGAGGCAGCAGGTGCCGTGGCAGGAAGAAGGCATTGGCGATCAGCGTGGGCACCACCGCACTACCGATCACCGCCGCGACCAGCGCCGAATACTGGCCCTGGTCGATCAGCCCGTGGGACAGGCCGAACAGTGCCGAGATGGTGCCGAAGGTCAGCCCGGTGGACATCAGCAGGGTCGTGTACATCCGCTCCTGGCGTGGCGAACCGTAGAACACGCAGGCGGGATAGACGCCAGCCAGCTTGCTCAGCATCTTCACCAACAGCAGCAAGAGGAACGCAGCAGGCGCGGCGTACAGCGCCGGCAGAGACACCAGCGAGCCGGCGCGAATGAAGTAGAACGGTGTCAGCAATCCGAAGGTCAAGGTGCGCAGACGCCGGATCAACGCGTGGTCTTTACCCACGGTGCCCGCCAGTACCATGCCGATCAGGTAGGCTGGCAGGACCGCCTCGCTCCCGGCCCAGGTGGCGATGGCGCCCAGACCGAACAGGCAGAGCATGAGGAACTTGGCCTCCAGTTCCGAAGGTCGCCCGCCGAAGCGTCGGAAGAAACGTGGAGTGATCCACGGCAGGCACACCGCCGCCAGGGTCAGGGCTCCTGCGAAACCGGCTGTCTTCAACGTGAAGGGAGCGAAGATCAGGCCCAGCGCGATCACCGTCGCCAGGTCGTTGACGAAGCAGGCGGCCAGGACGATCTTGCCGTACTCGCTGGTGTTGAGCCCCAGCTCCAGCATCACCGCATAAACCACCGCCACCGATGTGGTGGACATGGCGATACCGGCCAGCCAACTGGCCTGTGTACTCCAGCCCAGTCCCCAGCGGGCCAACGCCGCGCAGCCGAGAAAGGGCACGACGAAGCCGATCAGGCCGACCACCGTCGCCTGTTTCCAGTGGCGGCGGAACACCTTCGGGTCCAGCTCGGCACCGGCCAGGAACGTCAGCAATAAGGCCCCGGCTCCCGAAAGGAACTTGATCCAGGAAGCATCGCCCTGCAGGACCGTCATGCCCAGAACCGCACCGATGATCAACTGCGCGATAGTACCCACGACAATCTCCGACAAAGCCGTGGCTATGCGCAGGAAGATCGATACCAGCGTCGCTACCAATGCGAGGCCGAGCCATAAGGCGGCCTGGGTCCATATCTCAGTCATGGCGACCTCCGCTTGCCGCTGCATCGTCTTCGCCCAGGACGCCGAACTCGATCGGCGCCTTCACATAGACCAGCTTCAGGTGCTCCTCGGCAAAACGGGTGAAGATCCGCTCCATTTCCTCCTCAGTGACGACCATCACCACCTCCAAAGGCTGATCGGCCAACTCGAAGAAGCGCGCGGCATGCATCTTGTGGTGGTGGCCGAAACCTTCCTTCGCCGCCAGTAGCGTGGCGCCATGCACACCAAGGCGCAGCGCCTCCTCCATTAGCCACTCGGCGATAGGTTTGTGATGGACCAAGCGGTCCTGCTGGGTAAAGAAAGTCAATTGGTAGCCTTTCACGGCGCACCGCCTTCCGCCGGCGGGCGAAACCTTGCCGTAAAGCAGGAACAGTCAGGCAACAAATAGCGACTCTGCAGCGGTACGAGTGTTAGTCGCCGCAGGCGGTCTCGAAGGGAGCAGGGGCAGGTGCAGGGGCTAGGCATGTTGGTTGTCCATGGGCGCACTCATGGACAACGCGGCAATGCCTACGCCACCCATGAAGGGTTATGCGTAGGCATCATCAGCCGGAAGGCGGTTAAAAGGAGGAATGCCATCTCCTAAGGGTGGACATTAGCAAAGCAATCGGAAAATGCACGCGGTGGGCGACGACTGAATTGCGTTTATAAAACGCGATGCAAGGCGCTTGGTCGTCGAGTCGCCGGTCGCAATCGCGCATGCACTGGAAATCTACCTATACTGAGAACTCATCCGTGTATTTCCCCCTCTGGCCGCCCCTGGGCGGCTTCTCTTTGCGCGTAAACGCATCGGCGACAAACTATCCCTCGCACCCGTGGTCCGGCACCAATTTGACCAAGGGATTGAGACATAGCTGCGCGCAACGGGCCCACCTGGCCAGCGCTTCAAGGTCCAGTTGCAGAGCTTCAGCTTCCGCCCAGACACAGGCATTCTCGGTAGGCACCGATAATGCGGTACCTTCTACAAGTGTCAGTGCCATTGCATGAAGCCTCAGCAGCGAGTCGCGCAGCGCGATGACACCGCCCATTTCAGCGAGACAGGCATCCAGTCCATCCACTAGGTGCAGAAGCTGAGAAGTGTCAAAGCCTTCTCGCAACTGATCCAATGCGGCGGCATCGACCTCACCATAGGGCGTGCCCCGGAATGACGCCGGCGGGATGTCGATCATGGGGTTTCCTCCACCGAAGCCTGCCTGGGTACACCAGCTCGAAGCGACCCCGCTGCTTGCTGGAAGACTGAGTCCTTGATCCAGGACTCTGGCGGGCGGTTCAGCTTGAGGTTGAACTCACCAAAGCGTTTGACGTTGCTGGTGAGGTAGGGACTGAGGAAGGAAACATCGTCATCGGTAAACTGCCAACCATCGAGCGCCAATTTCTGCAGGATACGCATCATGTCCACGGTGTTCTGCAGAATCACCGAGGACGCCACCATGTCGTTGTAGCGCAATCGCTTCTGTTGCTCATCGGGATCGTTTTCAGCGATCACATCGCCGCCAAACGACAACCACTTGGAGAAGCCGTTGTAGGACTCGATCTTGTTGGTGTTGGCGGTGACCTCCTGGCGCAGTTCGCGGCTACTGATCCAGTTAACGAGGAAGATCGTGCGCACCACCGTACCGAGGGCCTGAGCGGCATGGTAAAGGCGATTGCGCCGGCTGTAGGAGCCCAGCTTACGCAGCAACATGGGCGAGGAAATCTTGCCGGCCTGGATCGACAGGGCGACCTGCATCAGGTCCTGCCAGTGGGTTTCGATCAATTGCCAGTCGGCGGTGTCTGTGAAGAGGCGATTGATGTGCTGGTAGGAAGCGCCACGTTCTGGCCGACACATCACCAGGTCTCGCCAGTTGCGGATACGCGGCATCAGGTTGATCCCCAGCAGATGGGTAAACGCAAAGACCGTGGCAGACTGTCCCTGGGTGTCCGAGTAGACGGTATCAGGCTCGACACTGAGATCGGCCTTGAGCAGGCCTTCAATTACGTAGATCGCCTCCCAGATACCGGGCGGGATGAAGTGCTGGAATACGGCGATGTAGTTGTTGGCCACGTGCCTGTAGGCCACCGCCCCCATCTTGCGATAGCGGAAGTGGTAACCCGCCAGCAAATTGTCGTCATAGAAGTCAAACTGGGTGCCATCCGCCGCCACTGCCTTGCCATCGCCCCAGAGCTTTGGCAGGTCGAGTTGCAGGTAGAGCTCCACCAGCTCCCGATTGGCCTTGTCCAATTTCTCCAACGAGAGGTGACGACGATTGGTGTAGGAGAGCATGTGCGGCGTGACATTCCCGGCGAGGTGCCGAGCCGCCTGATTGGGCCCAAGATTGCAGCCCATAGCGAAGATGGTCATCAGGTAGCGTTCGGCTGGATCTTTGAGCTTCGGCTCGTTGCCGGACATCGGCCCGAAATGGCGGGTGAACTGAATCCAATGTTCGATGTTGGCCATGATGTCGAGCACGTGCCGCGCCGGCATGCGTTGGACAATAGCCGTTTGCAGTGAGATGGCCGATGGCGGAATGTCCCGTGCCATCACTCGTCGCAGTACCGGTTCGCCGGCTTCGTTGATCGAAACATCGCCTCGACAAGAGGGAAACTTGTCGTCCAGGTGTTGCGCAGCTTCCTCTAACTGAGCCTTGAGCGATGCAGTAAACTCCTTGGCTGTGGCGGGCAGGCCAACCTTCTCGCAGTATACCGGCAGCCGTTCCTGGCAATCCTCCCATGAGAGCAACTGCCTTCGGTAATCGTCAAAGGACTCGGACCCCAGGACGCAAAGATCACCGGAGCGCAATTCGCTGGCCAAGTACGAGAACACGCATACTTCGAGGTAACGCCGATTGGTCGGTGGGCCTTCGCTGGCAGGGCGTCGCACGACCTTGCCCCAACGCTCCGATGCAAACGAGAGTTCGACATACTCATCGATCCACTCCCGATGCAAATTCTCATTGTCCTGAATGAGCAGGAGCGCCTGAGTTAGGGAGCGGTCCTGGGTGGTTGGCTCCAATTGCAGAAGATGGCTCAATCGAAACAGTAGTGAGCGATGAGATTTGAAGTGCTTCCAGATCAACGGCAAGTAGTTGTTTCCGCCGGTGGCCTGTACTTCGGCGCAGGAGTCTCGTAGCCGATCGAGGCTGCCGTCGGTGCAGAGGTATTCCCGTATCAGACTGCCAGCTTCTTCGTTATTCGGTTCTTGGGCCAAGATTTGTAGTACGCCATCCAGGGTGGCCACGAGCTGTTCCAACTTTTGGCGTTGCCGGGCTTGGATTTGCTCCAGCTCCTCCTTGGCGCGTTTGTGAATCGTCGAAATACGTCGGATGAACATCTCGGCGAGATGATCCCGGGTTCGCACCCGCATGCGATAAATCAAGGCCAGCATCAGGGTATAGCGCTTCGGTAGCGAGCAATCCTTCAGCTCCGAGACGTCCGAGGCCGCAGCCTGAGCGGCAAAGTGCCGGATTTTGGTTTCGACAATACCCTCGAAAATGTTGTCCAGATCGCCAAAGCCATCTAGCCAGGCTAAATGGTCTATCAACACCTCAAGATGCTTACGGGACGGCTTTCTGGGTGCCTGCTTGAGGGCGTTGAAGTCGCTTTGCCGGCGCCCGAAATCCGTCTCCAGCAAGTCCTTTAGCTGGTAGATCACCGCTATGGGGGCTCGGGTTACCACAAGATTGAAAATCTTCTCTTGAGCATCAGCCCTAGCGGCCTCTGCCAGATCGTTCAACGTTGAATAGGCCGGTAGTTCGTAATTTCGGTTAATCAGCTCCTCGATAACAGCGTTGATGATGTCGGCTCGCTGATCGAGCAGAGGAGCCATCAACTGCGCATGTGCAGCAGCGATTTCCTGACCGTCCGAGCCGTAGTACGGCTGAACCCCTAGCTTTTCCCGCACGGCACTCATGTGGCGGTACAGCTGCATCCACTTATAGGACGACAGGGCGACTTTGTTTCGTAGGCCTATCTGGGTACGGATGAAATCAACCACCAACTCTGGCACGTCAGTGATTTCGGGGAAGTACCGCAGGACCTGAAAGGTCTTGAACAAGACGGCGAGATTCAATCTAAAGGATGCGTTAGAGCGGCTCTTCACCCAGGTGATTTCTTCCGCCGAGAATGTGAAATCACGCTGCAAGTCAGCTCTCGAATAGGAGCGTGACAAAGCGGGGTATGCAGTACGTTTGAGGGATGCCATGGATAGCTCCATTCTCGGCCAAGCCGAAAAGATAGACCATGGATTTACAGTCAACCTGCAGGCCTTACAATTTATTTGTAAAACAATGTCTTACGTACCAAATGAATGAATTTTCCCTTTATCTCGGCATGACGCCAAGCTCGCCTGCAGCCACTACCGCTCCATCTCCGAGGTCTGCCGCCAGCTGCAGATCAACCGCGCGCAGTTCAACAAGTACCTCAGCGGGCAGAGCCGCCCCACCCCGTTCAACCTCAAGCGCATCGGCGATTTCTTCGGCGTCGAGGACTACGAGCTGGGCCTGCCGCCGGAGCAGTTCGCCCGCCTGATCGGCGCCCGCGCAAGCCAATCCGGCACGCAGGCGAACGACCCGCTGCTGCGCCTGCTCGAACCGCTACGCGAGCAGGCCGGCAACCTGTCGCGCTACTGCGGCTACTACTTCGAATACTCCAACTGCATGTCGGTGCCCGGCAGCATCCTGCTGTCGCTGGTGCACCTGTGGGAGGAGGACGGCAACTTCCTGT
>Ga0180219_1000328_pt1 | contig 43134 bp, 35 predicted proteins | sample eDN3rd30CBELigMG_FD_151338 | JGI IMG/M metagenome (GOLD analysis project Ga0180219, IMG submission 151338) | Enriched Miracle-Growth compost microbial communities from Emeryville, California, USA - eDNA 3rd pass 30_C BE-Lig MG (version 2)... ... | reverse complement strand
AGTTGTTTCGCCCTGAGCTTTTCGCGCGATACATTGCCTCATCTGCTCGCTTCACAAATTCATCAGCCGAAAATTTACTATGGTACGAGGCAACTCCTATGCTCGTCGTTATTTTTAAAGAATATTTTTTTATGAAGACTTCATCTTGCATTGATTGGATGATCTTTTCTGCAACGACATTAGCGTCGTAAGAATCAGTTAGATCCTCAAGGATCAGGGTGAACTCATCACCACCCACGCGGCTCATAAAATCAACGTCACGAATCACACCTTTGACACGCTGAGCAAAATTTTTAATTACTTCATCGCCAACATCATGCCCGTAGCTATCATTGATGATTTTGAATTTATCTATATCAAAATAGAGAAGGCTAAGTTTTGAATTATTACGCCGGCTTCGCCTAATGGCTCGCTCTAGCTGCTCATAGAAATAAGCTCTATTAGGTAGCCCGGTCAAACTATCGTGTCTTGCTTGATGAATCAATACAGCCTCCATCTCCTTTCTAGCACTTATATCTGTTTCTATCGTAAAGATCGACTGAGGTTCTCCCTTGTGGTCTCTCATGAGCGTCCAACTTCCCTCAACGGTAAGTGGCTTACCGTCATGACGATAGCACAGGTATTCACCTTCCCATTCCCCATACTTACACGTGTGCTCATAAGCCTTGTTGAACTCCGATGCATTGTGTCCTACAAGCTCTGTTATCAATCTCCCCATGGCATAACTTTCTGGCCATCCGTAGAGTCTTTGAGAACTGCGATTCCAAAAAGAAATTTTATGCTGAAGATCATGCACTATAATTGCGTCATGCGCCTTATCGAGGAGAGATGCTTGATCCCGCAGCCGAGCTTGATTTTTTGCACGCTCAATCTCGGCCGCCGCACGATCAGCAAATATTTTTAACGTTGGTATAATAAGATCAGTGTTAAACAAGCGATGGCGATAAAGCACAACAAGAAATCCAACCGGCATGCCGTCAGAATTTTCTAGACGATGGCCAACATAGGCCTGCGCCCCGAGATTAGCTAAAGACGGGGAGGCAGGAAATTGATTTGCTACATTATCAGGTATTATGCATAGATCTTCGTAGGCAAGTGCGCGACATGGAGTATCCTCGACTAAATAGTCGAAGTTTTCAACAAGCTCTCCATCTATAATTGCAGCAAGAGTTCGAGCCTTATATTGGGCAGACGGGATCGTTTGTGCAACAAAGCCTGCGTCGGCACCTAATGCTTCAGTCATATTTCGAGTTAGATTTTGAAAAAAGGCCAGCCCAGAAGCAATCGAAGTTGAGGCAGCAAGTTGAACAATTGCGTTTTGACTTTGAGCACGTTGCGTATCCGCTCTTATATTGCTTATTCCATAGGCTAAATTATCTGCAAGCTCCATAAGTAACGCGATATCAGCCTGAAGTGTCGCCTCGTTTTTGTAATGCAACAAAACAAGAGATCCAATTGCTATTTTTTTGTCTCTTAGCGGCAAACAAATACCACTTGAAAATCCACAGCCAATCATATGCTTTGCCCATTCCGTATTTACTTCGGAAAGCGCATTAATGACTACAGGCTGGTGCCCAGAGATAGATTGGATAACTGGGCATTGCGGATCCCTAAATTTTAATCTATCCAATTCTTGAAAGGGGGACGGCCGGTTTTTTTGTGACGTCCAGTTATAGGACGCTAAGTAAGGTTCTTTCGGAAACGGTATTTCTTTGAGTGCAACGAAGGCTGCCTGATGATCGTCTTCTTCAAGGATTATTTTGCAAATCTCATGAAGCAGATCGCTTTCGCTGTCGCTTCGAACTAGTGCGGAATTGCATTTACTGAGCCGCCGCAACGCTCTACTTGTTCTCTCCAGTTTCAAAGCTGAAACTTTTTGATCGGTAATATTTTTTAAGAAAACTGAAACCCCTTCCTTACTGGGTCGAGTTCGCACTTCTAACCATGTTCTAGATTTAGAATGATAGCATTTAGCTTTGAATTCTGAGGGTGAATTTATGAGGAACTCTTCCAGAGAAGGAGGAAGTAACTCAGGAAACGCCTTGCGAACGGTCTCCCCAATCAAATCTGACCTTTTTGTATTTAGCAGGCACTCGGCGGCGCCATTTACATATGTAAACTTCAAGTCATGACTAAGAATAAAGAGGCCTTCGCTCATGCTTTCGAATGTTGCGTTTAGCCTATATCCGAGAGAAATAAACTCCTCATTTAGTCTTTTATAATCATGAATGTCGGTAGCAATCCCATACCATTTCCTTAATGCGCCACCCTCATCAAACATGGGTTCGGACTTTATGGAATGCCAGCAATACATATTTAGAGCCTGATTGTAAAGCCTGCACTCCAGGGCGAACGGAGTGCTAGTCGCCACTGCTCGCCGCCATTCTTGAAGACACCCTTCAACATCGTCGGAGTGTACGGCAGAAGCCCATGCGCGGCTATTTTCCAAAGTCATTCCCGTATAGCGAACGTAGGATCCATTAACATAGTCAATGCTCCCATCTACTTTCGCGGTCCATACGATGTGAGGCATTGCTTCGGAGAAATCTCGAAACTCTTGTTCACTTTCGATTATCTTGCGCTCTCTGAACTTACTCTCAGTAACGTCTTGTAGCGCGCCCTGCACCCCTATTACTTTGTTGCTTGTATCGCGAATGGGGCGAGCCACTATGCGTAACCATATATTTCTCTCCCTGTAGGTTCTCGCCTCAACGATAAGGTTGAATAATACTCCTCTATTTACGCAGTCCTGCCATGCGAAGGATAGTTTGCCTTGACTCTCAGCGAGGCAAAGCCTTTCTATTTCAGTCCAGCCAGACATTTTATGACCAACTGGTAGATCCAGAATCTTTTTAAACTCTTCTGAATGACTGAGCTCCCCCGACTGAATATCAAACTCCCAATCTCCTATCCGCCCTAACTCGCGAGCAAGGTCCATTATTAAAAACTTTTTCTGCGGCATTAGATACTCTCTAGGTTACGATATTTATTTTCTCTTACACTCCCTTTTTGCGCGAAAATTATATCTAGACTAGCTCACACTTAAGTCCCCTTTTGTATATTCTTGCTCAGAAGCAATGACTAGCCATTTAATAAAAATCTTTGCTAACTTTCGAAAACTCAATTGCCGCCTCGACGGAAGATCTATAAGTTTTGGATCGCCCCTATCAAAAGGAGAGCTCACCTTGACTTTACATAATCTCTATTTACATACCATTCCGGAATTATATAGATTTTAAGTTTTTCTTGAGGATATTCTTTCCCGAAGTCCTTCTAACTCTATGGTTAATAGAGCGGTAAGCTCAGCGAGCTGAATAACTCTATTTGCAATTTCTTCTGGAGTCTCGCTTGGCGGCAAATTAGATATCCAGCTTGTTATATTTAGTAGCTCTGCACCAATCTTGCCGATTGAGGCCGCGATCGTGTTAAGCTCCTCAATAGTTAGCTCTTGATTTTTCATTTTTCATCTGTACCTCTTGATTGCCTTTGAGTTTCAGATATTTGATTTGGCCTGTTAATTTTTTGTCAATCTTAATGTGGCCAGCCAACATCTTGTGCTTAAATCTTATTTCGACAAGTGGCGCACTATAAATTTCAGAGAGTTCTTGCTCAGCGGTGAGGTCTAGCCGAATAAAGTGCTGCAAAATTGATCTTGCATTGAGGATTTTGGTCAAGAGCGGATAATTATGCGAATCTACTCGCTATTCTCGTGAGTGCAATTATTCGAATTGGTGAAACCCGTCTGAACTGACAGGCACACTAAAATGCTGCACACACTCAGCCGTATGCCTTGCAATTTTAAGTACTCGACAGAGGTATTTATTATATTTACTGATGTCGCTGGCAAACAAATGGCAGTGAAAACTAAAGAAGTTGTCCTGCAGACCCATCTTAATCCTTCGTTGCGAGCCGAAGCCTTAAATTAGCATTCCTGCCAAAGGTATTATAAGGAAAATTATCTCGACTCTTTATTCCAATAGTAGAAACCTCGCACTAATTATGCTCAAGGCTTTCGCAATCAGCTTCTGCGTGGTTTGAGGCTCAGTCGAGCCTACGCCTAGAGATATCGAGGTTAGCTAGTACTGTAGTGCCTCTACTTATGAGCTGCACAATTAGACTATGCAAAATCTATAGAATCCTACAGGAACAAGTAATCTATATCTCACCCCTTAGGGCGCTTAATTATCAATCCAATAAAGACATATCACACCAATTATGATGCCCTCGTTACTTGTTATTGGATATTTTATCATCGCAATCGAATTTTGATTTTTATGCGACACTTCTATCGTGTGCACTGACGTGACGTTGACAGCTCTTCCACAAAGAATATCTTGATCTTCTTTTATTAACTGTCCAGCTTGATTAACCCAGGGTAGGTCATAATCAGAAAGCCACAGGATTTGTTCGCAGGACTCGAGTCCGGAATCTTTTAGAAACTCCTCGTTCGCCCATATATAACTTGAGTATCTGTCCTTGATAGCTATTCTTGGGCTTTGCAGGGCTACAATGATTGAGTCGAAGTCTTCTTGCTGCATGATCAATTTGTGATTCTTTTGTTAAGGCAGGATTATAGCGCTTCCTGCCATTAGAATGGCTCGAACTGGTATGCTTGGGTATAGGTATCATTGCTTATGCCTAGAAAATTTTTCTTTGACAAACTGTTGCCAATCTGAGATTTTTTGTAGACTTTACATTGCAAGCGCTACGAATTATTTTCGTGCGCCAGCCTAATCCAATCTTCAAGAAGTTCTTTTGTAGTGGCAGCTCCAGTTTTCTTCATGATTCGTGCTCGATGTATATCAATCGTTCTTTTGCTGTTACCTAAGTAATTGGCGATCTCTTTACTGGTCATCCCTGTTACTAAAAGCTCCATAACGGCGCGCTCGGCCGAGGTCAGCAAAGATATTCGATTATTATAGTCAATTATTAATTCGTTCTTCGCAAAGACGGTACTGGCTGATTTTAGAAGGGTTTGAACTCTATGAACGATATCATCGTTTGAGAATGGTTTTTCTAAGAGATCGGATGCTCCTGCCTTTATGAGTTTTATTGCAACATCAATCGTGGCGTGACCTGTCAATATCAGAACTGTGAGATTGAACCTCCCTGAGATTATTTTTTGAAGTACTTGATCTCCACTTAACATCGGCATGGCGAGGTCTAGTATTACGCAGCCAGGGGTATTATCATACTTTTCGATAAACTCTTTTCCGCTTGAATATAGTTGTGTTCGATATCCTTCTCTTACGAAGAGTCGATGTAGTGAGGCGCGGATTCCTGGGTCGTCGTCTACGACATGGATGACATTTGTTTTATTTCGCATTTTTGTATTGCCAAACCTTCTTGATATTTTGACTCGATATTCAGGGCGGAAATTTACCTGTTATTGGTTGGCTGCTTAGGATGGCACGCCTATCTTCTGGTTGAGCGAGGTAGCTATCATGAATGACATCTAGCCCAATCGAGTGGGCGTCTATCAAAAGTAGTCAGAAAAGTACCTGTCTAGCTCTCCCTCGTATTGATCCAGAGAACTCAACGCCGAGGAGGCGAGCAAATCCAGCAGTATCAGTCCGTTGACGCTCGCATCTTCCTGCGCTGCGGAACGTAAGCGTTGGGCTATACCCTGATTGACTTGGCGGACCTCTCTGTACTTCTTACGCAACCCGTCAAGCGACCAGTCGGCCTCCAACCCGCGTAGAGCTCGAAGATGCTGGCCGAGCAGATAGGTTCCAACTGCGCGAAAAAGGGTCTCATCGTTGTCGTTGAATGGCTGATGGAACCACGCCATGGCCCTGAGAAAGTTCATGTGTGGGCAGCCACTCGTTGCGCCTATGGCGCCCAGCATGGAGCCGACGGCGCGCTGCAATGTGGTGTGCTGGTAGATCTCTCTGCCGCGGTAGGAAATTTGCACATCCACTTCCGTATGTGAAAGACGCGCGCCGAGAAAGGTCACCGGCGCTTCGAGGGCTGTGGCAAAGGGGCAGTGCTGCACCACATCGCTTGCTAGAGGGCAGTTCGGACACTGATGGAAGTTCAGCCGAGTCCAATCGGCATGCTCGCCAGCTGCGGGCGCACCGGTCAAGGCGATGGGGTGTTCAACCGTCTGACCGTCCATGAAGCGGAAGCGGTAGCGGATGAAACTTTCACTCCTATCCTGCGTCATCAACTAACCTGACCTCCGCGCTCAGCTATTCATATGATGGCCAAATGCCACTATGATTGTATTGTGACGCCCGAATCTTGACGAGATACTCAGGATCACGAAATTCGTATTTTCGGCCAGCATGGTGAAGGAATCAGGAGCTTGCCAATGGAAAAATCTACCCCAAGGCCGTTCAGCGCCTTGGTCGAGCAGATCGATCTTGGAATCATCATCCTGGATTCCAACCTGTGTATCCGCTGCTGGAACCGCTTCATAAGCCAGCGTAGCGGAAAGGATCAGGAAATGGCCATCGGCCAGCCTTTTCTGACGATCTTTCCAGATGCCGATCAGCGCTCTTTCACCAAGATCGTCGAACTGGCCCGTGACCAAGGTATTCATGTCTACAGCCACTGGCTGGAGCAGGCGCCGCTGGTGAGTTTCGATGCTGGAAAGGCTGACTCGCTGGGCCAGAGCTTACAGAGCACCCTGCTTTTTCCCTTCGAAGATCAGGATGGTGAGGCTCTCTTCGGGTTGGTCATTTACGACACGGGAGCCGTTGCCAAGTCCAGCGCTAACCTTGAGTCCGCCCTTAACGCACTGCGCATGAAGCAGGTTGAGCAGGATCAACTACTCCGGAAACTGGAAACCGCTAATAGTCAGCTTCTGCAGTCCGAGAAGCTGGCTACAATAGGCCAACTGGCTGCCGGCGTGGCCCACGAAATCAACAACCCTATCGGTTTCGTATTCTCCAATTTAAAGACCCTGAGTGGATATGTCCGTGATCTCCTCAAGATCATCGATGCCGTAGACGGCGCAGCCGATCTCGAAGTGTTACGTCAACTCAAGCGAGGTCTCGAGTACGACTACATCCGCAGCGATGTCGAAGCGCTGATTCACGAGTCTGAGGATGGTATCGATCGGGTAAAGCGGATCATTAGTGCACTCAAGGACTTCTCCCACATCGAGGAGGAAGAGTTCCGTCCGGCGGATCTGCATCGGGGTATGGATACTACCCTCAACGTTGTTAACAACGAGCTTAAGTACAAGGCAGAGGTGGTCAAGGAGTATGGTGAGCTGCCTGAGGTTGAATGCATTCCATCACAGATTAACCAGGTGGTCTTAAATCTACTGGTCAACGCTGCGCATGCCATAGAGGAGTTCGGCCGCATCTCGGTACGCACCGGATGCGAGCAGGATGAGGTCTGGCTGGAAGTGGAGGACACTGGTAAAGGCATAGAGCCTAAGGTTCTTAATCGCATCTTCGAGCCTTTCTTCACCACCAAGCCGGTTGGTAAGGGGACGGGGCTAGGATTGGCACTGTCCTACAACATCGTGCAAAAGCACAATGGCCGAATTGAAGTGCAGAGCGAGGTCGGTGCAGGTACTCGGTTTCGTGTCTACTTGCCAGTTAAGCAGCCTGTCGCACCGCTACAGGCGGAGGTTTCACCTTGACAGCCTCCGCTGGTCAGCCGCTCACGCTTTTGCTGGTGGATGATGAGGAGAACATCCTCAACAGCCTTCGCCGAGTGCTGCGCAGCGAGCCCTACAAGCTACTCACAGCAGGCAGCGGTGAGGCTGCTCTTAAGCAGCTTGAAGCGGCGCACGTCGATCTGGTGATTTCAGATGCCCGTATGCCGGGCATGGATGGCGCTACTTTGCTGGCGAAAGTACAGCAAAGATGGCCACATTCCCTGCGCATCTTGCTTACCGGATATGCCGATCTGACAACCACGATCAAGGCAATCAACGAGGGGCAGATCTATCGCTATATAAGCAAGCCCTGGGACGATGATGACCTGCGTCTGATAATCCGGCAGGCCTTGGCTTTCCAGCACTCTGAGCGTGAGCGCAACCGTCTAGAGCTACTGACCCGCGAGCAAAACCGCCAATTACAGGATCTCAATGCCTCGCTGGAGCAGCGAGTCCAGGCGCGAACCGCCGAGCTACAGCAAACTGCTGACATGCTGGATCTTGCCTACGAGGAATTACGCAAAAGCTACATCACCTCTACTGAAGTATTTGCCAACTTGGTTGCTCAACGCCTGAGCAAGGAGCGACATACAAATACCCAGGTAATAGCGCTGGTAAAAGCATATTCCGAGCATTACCAATTAGACGCGCGGTTAGGGGGTGATCTCGCTATGGCGGCGGCACTTTACAACATTGGCAAGCTGACTTGGGATGATCACCTGCTCTCAAGGCCTTCCGACCTTCTCTATAAAGAGGAAAGGGTGCGTTATCGCAAGTACCCGGAAATCGGCGAGAGTCTGCTAATGACTCTCGAGCCTATCCAGAATGCGGGGCTCATCATTCGCAGCCACCAGGAACGCTGGGACGGCCAGGGATATCCCGACAGGCTCGAGGGCGAGGCCATTCCGCTGGGTTCAAGGATCTTGCGGCTTGCTGTGGACTTCATCGAGTTACAGCGCGGCATGATCCTCGAGCGCAAGCTCAGCCGAGATGAGGCTTTGCTGTTGATTAAGAAGTTTGCCGGACGCTTGTACGATCCACTGGTCTGCAGTGCGTTCATCGAGCTATGTACCACCCTGGCCCCAGATCTTGTACTTGCTGACAGGACGATAATTGCACTGGATACACGTCGTGTGGAGCCTGGCATGGTATTGGCTCGCAATCTATATGCGGAGAACGGCATGCTGTTGCTGAATGAGGGCAAGCCGCTGACCCGCCCGTTGATCGATAAGCTCGCTGCCTTCGAGGCGACGGAGGGGGCACGCTACACCCTGTTCGTTCGCAAACCCGAAGATAGTATGAATGATGCAAACGGAGAGTCCTGAATGATAAAGATTCAGTTGGTGGATGACGAACCGAACATTCTCTCCGCCCTCCAGCGCCTTCTGCGTCCGCAGCAGTGGGAATTGCATGCATTCACGGATGCCCAAGAAGCCTTGCAGGCGCTGACGATGCACGAGTATGCGGTGATTATCTCCGACTACAAGATGCCCAATCTTGATGGCATAACCTACCTACAATTTGCCAAACAGCGCCAGCCAAATGCCATGCGTATGGTGCTCAGCGGACATGGTGATCGTCAGTCGATGATGCACGCGATCAACCGGGCGGAAATCTACCGTTTCCTGTCCAAGCCCTGGGAAGATTATGACATCGAAACTGCCCTGCGGGCGGCTATTGATCTTTATCTGCTGCGCTCGGAGAACCAGCGCTTGTTGGCCCAGGTACGGAATCAGCGAAGTGCTCTGGAGCGTCAGCGTCAGGAGCTCAGGCGCCTGGAAGCGGAGCATCCGGGAATTACTAAAGTACTTCGCGATGCCGATGGTGCCCTGCTCCTGGAAGGCGATGTCGACGAGATCGGCCATGGCTGAGTACTTGGCGTTAGAACGTAAGCTGATGCTTAAAGTCGTGTATTACGGGCCGGCATTGAGCGGCAAGACCACTAACCTGATGCAATTACATACGCTTCTGCAGCCCCAGCGTAAGGGCGAGCTGATGGTACTCGAAACCCGAGATGACCGTACCCTGTTCTTTGACGTAATGCCCATTGGGTTGCGCAGCGCTTCCGGCCTTGATCTCCGCCTCAAGCTCTATACGGTTCCAGGTCAGGTGCAGCACGACAGTACCCGCAAGGCGGTGTTGTCGCGTGCTGATGGAGTGATTTTCGTCGCGGATTCGCAACCGGCACAGCAGGATAACAACGCCAACGCATTCGATAATCTGGCCGATAACCTACAAAAGCTGGGCATGGACATTGAGCGTTTGCCGGTGGTGGTGCAGTTCAACAAGCGAGATTTGCCTGGGGCAGTGGATGAAGACGAGTTGCAGGCACGCTGGTCGGCAACACCTTGGACTCCTTTGAGCATGGCGTCGGCCCTGAAAGGGGTCGGGGTTGTCGAGAGCTTTCGCCAACTGCTGCGGCGCCTGTATCCGCGACTCGATGCCGAGTTTCATCTAACTAAGCGTGAAGGCTTACAGGAGGAAGATTTTATCCGCTACCTGAGCAGTGTGGATGGTGTTGCGAATGCGTAGGTTCGATGATGATCCCGATATAAACGATCTGATCGATCGCGAGCAGCAAATGCGATTGGTTGGACTGTTGCACGCCCTGTGCGGTGAATTCTTCAGTCTGCACAGCAAGCCTCAGGCCGGAGCAGAGGCTGTGGAGTTCAACCTGGAGACTATTGCCTGGCTGAGCTGCTCTACCGCGCCCAACCGGCAAGCTCCTGCGGCACGCCTGCTGGAATTCATTCTCTTCTATGTGGCCAAATATCGTCTGGCCGCCAGTCTGCACCATGACACCACCGAGGCCAGCTTCGCTGAGCTGCAACGCCAGCATGCGGCATTGCAGGAATCGGAGGGGCGCTACAAGGAGCTGTCCGAGCAGTTGCAGTTGCGGGTGGATGAGCAGATTAAGGTGATTGAAGACGCGCAAAAGCAACTCTACGAGAGCGCTCGCCTACGGGCCATTGGCCAGCTTGCCGCGGGTGTAGCTCATGAGATCAACAATCCGATCGGATTCATTGCCAGCAATCTGCGGGTGGCTGGTGAGTACCTCGAAGAGCTAGGCGCAAAGTTACCTTCGGATCAGGCCACAGCAGTCGTTCAGGACGACTTCCGGGCACTTCTAATGGAGTCGCTCAGCGGGGCCCAGCGTATTGCCGACATAGTGGTCGACTTGAAGACATTCGCCAATATCGACCAAGAGGATTTTTTACCCTGTGATCTCAATCAGGTTATCGCAAGCACCTGTCATCTAGTTGAGGCGGAATTCAACCATGATCTGGTAATTGAACAGCGCCTCGAACCGCTACCACAGCTGGCGGGGTACCCCGCAAAGATTTCGCAGGCGCTTTACAACATTCTCGACAACGCCGCGCGTGCGATAGTTCCTGGAGGACGCGTTCGTATAACCACTCGAGTGGGGGAAGACGGCTGCAGTGAAGTGTTGGTCGAGGACAATGGCTGTGGTATTGCCGTCGAAGATATGGAGCGACTGTTCGATCCCTTCTTCACTACGCGGCCCGTGGGGACAGGCACCGGGTTGGGCTTGAGCGTCGCGCGTGACATTATCAAAGCGCACCGTGGTGAGATCTTCGTGCATAGTAAACTTGGAGTTGGCTCACGTGTGACTTTGCGCTTTCTGAGCCAGTGAGGAGTTGTAGTGGCCAAGAATTATGCGTCACTGTTCGTTGGCAAGGCACCCGTAGAAGAGACGGTGGAAACGCATCCCTTGACGCCGTATCAGCTACTGCTGGTGGATGACGAGCCCAGCATCCTGGCCGCACTACGTCGGGTACTACAGCGTGAGAATTATAAGCTTCACTTCGCACGAAACGGCGCTGAGGCACTGAAGATACTCGCTGATCAGGATATTCACCTAATCATCAGCGACTTCATGATGCCGAAGATGAATGGCAGCGAACTGCTTGCCCGGGTACGCGAACTCTGGCCACACACTATTCGTATCATGTTGACGGGGCATGCCAACACCGAAGCAGTGATGGGCTCGATCAAGGAAGGGGCCGTCTATCGCTTCATCTTGAAGCCCTGGAACGACGACGATCTGCGGCTGACGATTGCCCTAGCCCTTGAACAGTATGCGCTTCAGCAGCGCAATAGAGTTCTGGAGCAGCAGAACGAGAAGCAGCACCGCGACCTGGAAACCCTGGCCAAGCTAAGCGTGACCAACCGCAGTCAACTGGCCATCCTGCTGCACAAGAAGGGGCTACTCAACGCTCAGCAGATCCAGCAATTGCATAAGGAAATGCAGGCTCACAAGACCCCGGTGCTGCGCCAATTGATGCAGCACGACTGGATCGATAGCCACAAGATACAGGAGCTGTTGCGCAAAGACCTGATGTTTGAGGAGGTCGATTTGCGAGAGTTCGAGCTTGATGCATCGCTGCTGTCTCTGGTCCCACAAGCCGTGTGTACACGCCAGTTTGTGCTTCCGTTGCGCGTACTCGATAAGCGCCTGCGCTTAGCCATGGCTGATCCATTGGATCAGGGGTTGATCGACGAACTGGGTTTCATGACCGGGCTTAGCATCCACCCGTTGCTGTGCGATTTGCAGCAAATGCAGGCCAAGCTGGGAGAACTGTTTGGCGAGTCTGACAGGCTCGAAGATATTGCAACCGTAGTTGGTAGCAGCGATCCCTATGAAGGTATCGAGATCGTTCTTGATGATGATGGAGCCGGCGAAAGCCTGGAGCAGCTGCTGGGCAGCTCAGAAGAGCCGCCGGCAATTCGCTTGGTCAATGCCGTCATACTCGAAGCCTTACGCTTGGGGGCTAGCGATATCCATATTCACCCGCGCACCAAATATGTGGTGGTTCGCTACCGCATCGACGGGGTGCTGCAGGACAAGATTCAAATCCCCAGTACCATGCTCATGTCGCTGGTGTCGCGCATCAAGGTAATGGCCGAGTTGGATATTACCGAACGACGACGCCCTCAGGACGGGCGCATCACCGTCAAGACCCCGATGCGCATAGTCGACCTACGCATATCTACCTTGCCGACCATTAATGGCGAGAAAGTTGTGATGCGGGTCCTGGAGCGCCAGTCAGCCGCGCAATCGCTAGAAGATCTGGGGTTGTCGCCGCATAATCTGCGCCGCCTACTCCATGTAGTAAATAAGCCGCAGGGCATCATTCTAGCCACTGGGCCAACCGGCAGCGGGAAGACGACTACCCTGTTCGCCTTGCTGCAGCATGAGGCATCGTCGGAGAAGAATTACGTAACCATCGAGGATCCCGTGGAGTTCCACGTCGACCTAGCTGGTCAAGTGTCCGTTCGGGAGCGTATAGGTCTGAGCTTTGCCAGCGTACTTCGGGCCATTCTGCGTCAGGACCCCGATGTCATACTGCTGGGCGAAATTCGCGACGAAGAAACTGCCGATGTAGCCTTTCATGCCGCACTAACAGGGCATTTGGTGTTCTCTACCCTTCACACTAACTCAGCGGCGGCAACAATCGCCCGGTTGTTTGACTTGGGGCTAAAACCTTATGTGCTTGCATCCGCCTTAGAAGCAATTATTGCACAGCGGTTAGTTCGCCGCATATGCCCCTACTGCAGGGAGACCGCGCAACCTAGCGAGGAACGGCGCCGCAGTTTGGGGATAGAGTTCCTGCAGCCCGATATGCAGTTCTATCAAGGGAAAGGCTGCAACCAATGTAATAACGGCTATAGAGGTCGTATCGGTATCCATGAGGTGCTGACCATGAGTGACCGTCTACGGGATGCCATTGCTCAGGGGGTCGGCGCTATGCAGTTGCAAGCCATTGCGCGCGAGCAAGGCATGACCACGCTGCTCGACGATGCCCGGGAGAAGATTCTGCAGGGACTCACCACTATCGATGAGGTCCTGCGCCTGCTAGGGCCGCAGAATCTATCGGAGTAATTATGAGTATTCGCCAACTGGTCATCGAGGCCTACCTATATGTGCTGGCGTTCGCTCTGTTGGCCATGGGGTTTATTAGTTTTGCCGGTTACCTGGGTTTGGAAAACCCGACTGTGCATACGGTGGTGTTACTGCCGGATAGCGCCATCGTGTCGATGTTGCTGGGGGGGCTGCTGCTCAGTGCCGTGCGCCGAGTAATGCGCCCGTTCTCGCTCTTCGCGGCCTTAATCGCCGGCTGCACACTGTATACCCTGATTCACAACCAGATGGTTGGTAGTTCAGATGTAGGCAGGTCCCTGCTTACCGGCTTTATCCGCATGCGCAGTGGGCTGGCGGCAGCCATATTAATTTCCGTAATTGCCATTTTTCTGAGTTTGGGATCCACACGAGCAAAACGGATAGCTCAAGTGCTCGGGTTGGTGACTAGCCTGCTGGCGCTCGCTGCGTATTTTTCTTGGAAGATACCCTCGCTGGGCCCGCTCAGCCTAGGTTTCAAGTTCTCTTCGACGCATATTGCCAACCTGTTTACCTTCCTGCTGGGGATCGCCATCATTCTGCTCAGCCTGCAGGTGCCACACCCTGACGAGCGAATCAAGCGCATGCCATTGATGGCAGGGGCTCTGGGAGTCTTGCTGACCTGTGGTGGTTGGTATTTGTTGAGCCTGCAGACGATCGATACCCTGACTCGACAAAGTGACCTGCTGCTATCCAACGTGCAAGCCGCAACCGAAAGTGCTCTGCAGAACCGTTTGGACCTAATGAAGCGTCTGGCCGAACGCTGGGAGGTACTTGGTAACCTGCCCAGCGAAGCATTTTGGCAGCAGGAGGCAAGCAGTTATCTGAGAGACTTCCCCAATCTGCATCTGATTGGTGTACTCGACGAGCATTTCCAGCCATTTTGGATTAAAGGTCGTGATGACGATCAAGCCACATGGCTGCGAGACTTCCTGTCTCGCCGGAGCGATCTGGAGTGGCTGAGCTATGTGATGAACGATGGTAGTCCTCATATCAGTCGACCCATTGAACGTCCTGATTACGCTCAGACAAATGTCATGCTAGCCGTCTCATTGCGTATTCCTGCCCAGGCGCCTCGAGTCCTGATTGCTATGTTGAATATTCAAGGGGAGTTGAGGGAGCAGTTCGACCAGCTGGGCGGCTTTACCGTCAAGGTATACGAAGGTAACACGCAGCTTTATGCCTCGAAGAGCCAGGGGCAACAGCGCTTCAACACGCCAGTCGGTGAGCACTTCATCAGCTTCCACCACGATCAGAGCTGGCGCCTAGTTTCTTATATCGATGACGCGGCCGCGATCGATACTTCGCGCGTGCTACCAGCGCTCATCATGCTGTTTGGGCTCATCTTGAGCTTCTTCCTGATGCTCAGCCAGCGCCTCGCCGGATTGGCCGTCGCTCACTCCGAGTACCTGGAAAGGGTAAACGAGGAGTTGCAGCGTAGCCTGGCCGGACAACTCAAGGCTCAGGCGCTCAATCAAAGGATCCAGCAGTTCACTCAGGATGTTCTCTGTTCTTTCGATCGCGAAGGGCGCTTTCGCGAGGTCAGTCCCTCCTGCGTCAAACTATTTGGCTACAGCCAAGAGGAGTTGATTGGTCGGCCCTATCTGGATCTAGTCCTCGCCGAGGATCGCGGCCTAACGGAGCAGGAGGCGGCCGCAGTGGTTGCCGGGCGGCCCACCTACAGCTTCCGTAATCGTTGTTGCGACAAGAACGGCCGCGTTCTACACGTTCTCTGGTCTGCCGATTGGTCAGAGGATGAACAAACCCTGTTTGCTGTCGCTCATGACATAACTGAACTTGTGCGCAATGAGGCCGATACAGAAAGCCAGCGGGATATCCTTAGCATGATTGCCATGGAGCACCCGCAACTCGAAACGCTGGAGGCTATATGCCACATGGTGGAGGCGCAGGATATGGGGGCCCTATGTTCAGTACTGCTGCTCGATGCAGCGGGTAAACAACTGCATACAGGTGCGGCACCGAGCCTTCCGGCAGAATACAGTCGTGCCATTGATGGTGCAGCCATCGGCCCTAACGTAGGCAGTTGCGGTACGGCGGCGTATCGACGGGAGTTGGTGGTGGTCGAGGATATTGAGCTTGATCCCCTTTGGGACGATTATCGTCACCTCGCGAGCCCCTTTGGATTACGCGCCTGTTGGTCTTTCCCTTTGATATCTCATCACGGCCAGGTACTGGGGACGTTCGCGCTTTACCAGAAGGCCCCGCATACGCCAACCGATGAGCAGATTAAACGGCTGTCGATGGCTGCCCGGCTGGCAGCCATTGCTATCGCTCGCAGCCTTGACCGCCAGCGTTTGCAAGAGAGTGAGCAGCGATTCCGCTCTTTGTTCACCTTTAATCCAGACCCGGTCTACGCCTTTGACCCTAATGGCCAATTTATAAGCATGAACGAGGCGGGATTGCGGCTGACGGGATTGAACACGGATCAGGTCCTAGGTCGCCACTTTTCTCAGGTGATAGTTGCTGACGACTTAGCGCGAACCCAGCAGCATTTTACTTTGGCCTGCGAAGGTATACCTCAGCGCTATGAGGTGAGAGCTTTGGACACTGCTGGCACTCAGTTGCATTTGGATGTCAGTAATCTTCCGATCATGGTCGACGGTGAAATCGTCGGGGTGTTTGGAATTGCCAAGGATATTACCGAGCGTGTGCGGACTGCTGCAGATTTGCATCGTGCTCTTGCCCGCAGCGAGCGTCAGGCCGAGCAACTACGTGCTATAGGGGCAGCAGCAATTGCGACTGCAAAGCTACATGGGCGTGAGGCTCTGATTAACTATTTGGTGGAACAGGTTCGGAAGGTAGTCGGTGCCCATCAGGCGGTAATCAGCCTTACTGAAGAGGCGGGTTGTAGGAATTCGATCGATGCTGTCGCACTGTCGGAAAAGTATGCTGCCTGGCGGGACTACAGCGGCTCTCCTGACCACAGTGGCATCTATGCCTCGATCTTTGAAACCAATCAGCCCCTAATGCTGACCCAGGAAAAACTGGAGAGACATCCGCGCTGGCGGGGCTTCGGTGATCATGCGGGGAAGCACCCGCCAATGCGCGGTTGGTTAGCCGTACCTCTGCTCGACAAGAGTGGCGCAAATCTTGGTCTGCTGCAGCTGTCGGATAAGATGGACGGTGAGTTCGATGCCGACGACTTAACTATCGCTCAGCAGTTTGCCCAGATGGCTCTATCTGTCCTAGAGAAAAATCGTCTGCTGAGCGAGGTTATGGCCGCTGAGCAGCGACTCAAGGCGCAGTTAGACTTCACCTCTACTGTTACCGATTGCCTTGCCGAAGGACTGATTGCCACTGACGAGTTTGGCGTTTTGACCTTCGCGAACCCAGCGGCCAGAAATTTCCTTTCTGTCGATCAAGATCCACTTGGTTTGGTGTTAAAGCAGTTGCTGCCTTTGGATCCCCGGAATTGGAAAGCAGAAGCGGAGACCACTATACAGGGCGAGTTTGACGTCCCGATGCAGAGCATACATTACGACGCGCGGCCCTTGAACGGTTTGGCTGGGGTACGCGGTTGGGTGGTCGCCCTACGCGACGTGAGCTCCCAGCGCCGGGCAAATCAGGCTATGCGCGAACGCGACCAGTTCTTCAATCTGTCGCTTGAAATTTTCTGCATGGTCAGCCTGCAAGGATATTTCATTCAGGTTAACCCAGCTTTTGCCAGTATCTTACATTATAGCGTCGATAGTTTGGTAGGGCAGCCCTACATAGAGCTGATCGATGTCGCAGATCGTGATCGAGTAATGGAGGCCATCCAACTGCTGGAAAATGGCGAACTCATCCACGATCTGACCATTCGCGTCTGGGATGGAGAGGGACACCTGCACTGGCTGCAATTCAGTGCCGCTTTGGGCGAGGATCGAGTGATCTACTGTGTGGCCAGGGATATAACAGAAAAAAAAGCCATTGAAGAGCAGATCGCTCAACGCAACCTGATCCTTAGCATGGCCGGCAATACTGCCAAGCTTGGAGGATGGAGCATCGAATTACCTGGTCGCCAAGTACTCTGGTCAGATGAAATGTTTGGCTTGCTCGGCTTTGAACCAGGTCATGTGCCAACCTTGGATGAGGGCCTGGCTTTATATACATCTCTTCATCGTGCAGCTGTACGTTCTGCCCTGGAAGCCTGTATTTCTGAAGGACAGAGCTTCGATATCGATGTCGAAATTCAGAATGCAAACGGCCAATTGCTTGATGCGCGCGTAGCCGGTCAGGCTGTACGTGATGAGAGCGGCCAAATTGTGCGTGTTTCCGGCGCGCTTCAAGACGTCAGTGAGCGCAAGCGAGCTCAGCGTGAAGTGCTGCGCCTGGCCATAAGGCTTACCAACACCCTAGAGAGTATTACGGACGGTTTCTTTACCGTCGATACACAGTGGCGTTTCACGTATGTCAATCAAGAGGCCACTAAGCAGCTGAACCTATCGGTTCACGAAATGTTGGGTGAAGAAATTTGGACGATGTTCCCTGGTGCGCGTGATAGTGAAATTGGAGTGCGTTATTTTCAGGCCATGGAGGATCAACAAGCAGCACATTTTGAGTCCTTTTATGCTCCGATGGGACGTTGGTTTGAGATACATGCTTACCCATCGGAGGAGGGTTTGGCCGTTTACTTCCGGGATATTACGGTACGTAGACGAACCGAGGAGGACCTACAGCTTACTATGCTTGAGCTAGAGCGTAGTAATCGAGAATTGCAGGAATTTGCCTTTGTTGCATCCCACGACCTGCAAGAGCCCCTTCGTAAAATCCAGGCCTTTTCCGATCGCTTGGCCTTGCGTGCCACTAGCCTCGACGATGTGGGGCGCGACTATTTGCAGCGTATGACTTCTGCGGCATCTCGTATGCAGGCGCTGATCATAGACTTGCTGAGCTATTCACGGGTAAATAGCCGCGGCCAGTCCCTGCAGCTAGTTGAGCTCGATCAAGTACTGGATGAAGTTCTGGTGGATATGGAAGCTGATATTGAAGGGACGGCCTCTCGTATCGAACGTCAGCCGCTTCCTATTATTATGGGGGATATTAGTCAGTTGCGCCAAGTTATCCAGAACCTGCTGAGTAATGCAATTAAGTTCCAAGCAGCTGGAAACACACCGATAATTCGCATTTATGCAGAGTCAGTACCCGACGGCCGATGGAGCCTATGTATTGCTGACAACGGTATTGGTTTCGACGAGAAGTACTTGGATCGTATTTTCAATCCATTCCAGCGTCTGCATAGTCGAGAAACCTATTCGGGAACCGGGATAGGGTTGGCAATAGTCAAGAAAATCATTGAGCGTCATAAAGCGAGCATTACGGCCAGTAGTATTCCAGGTCAGGGTAGCGTGTTTCGTATCACCTTCCCGCGAATCAAAAAGGACTCGCCATGAAGACAGCAAATATCACGATTCTGATTGCGGATGATGATCAGGATGACTGCCTTATGACTCGGGAAGCGTTCCAGGATTGTCGAATTGCCAACGAACTACATTTTGTTCACGACGGAGAGGCTTTGCTAGGCTACCTAAAGCGTCGCCCGCCTTATGATGACGACAAGCAATTCCCGATGCCTGGACTGATTCTTCTAGATCTGAATATGCCGCTTAAGGATGGTCGTGAAGCTCTGGCGGAGATCAAGTCTGACCCGGAGCTTAGGGTTATTCCTGTTGTCATCCTAACTACCTCATCGGCTGATGAGGATATTTTGCGTAGCTATGACATCGGGGTGAATTCGTTCATCACTAAACCCGTGAGCTATGCAGGACTCATCGATGTCATTCGTTCTTTGGGGCGTTATTGGCTGGATATTGTCGAGTTACCGATTCAGGGGAGTGATACATGACTCGGGCGGAAACTCAGTGGCGACTACTGTTGGTCGATGACGACGAAGACGACTTCATCCTTACCCGCGACCTCCTACAGGGATCCGAGCAAGAAAAGGTCAGCCTCGACTGGTGCTGTAATTTTCAGCAGGGATTGGATGCAATCTGTCGCCAAGAGCACGACCTGTACTTGGTCGACTATCGTCTTGGTGCCGATACTGGGCTCGAACTGATTCGTCAGGCCCGTCATGCGGGGGTGAGCGGACCGATCATTCTATTGACCGGGCAGGGCGATGCCCGCCTCGACGCCTCAGCCGTCGAGTTAGGAGCCGCCGACTTTCTTGTCAAGGGCCAGTTCGATAGCCAGCAGTTACTACGCAGTGTGCGCTATGCGATTGACCGCGGTCAGGCGATGGCCAGGCTGGCAGAGAGCGAGATGCGCTACCGCTTGCTCTTCGAGGCAAACCCAGAGCCGATGTGGGTGTTCACCAAAGCTGACCTGCATTTTGTCGCCGTTAATCAGGCGGCCTCGAAATTTTTCGGCTATAGCCATGATGAACTTCTTTGCATGACGGTTTTGGATATCCGCGATGAGCAGGAGCAAACGCGTTTTCGTGAGTATTTCCAGTCCCTCACGAGCGAGGGTGCCGCTGACCCATCTGCTGGGGTGTGGCATTACCGACATAAAACAGGGAAAAGCCTTTTCGCAGAAAAGTTGGTACATGACTTCGACTTTGATGGTCAGGCGTGCTACTTGGTGGTTGGTATAGATGTTACTGAGAAGCAGGCAGCACGTGAGCAGGCGAAGCTTCGTGAGCAGGCTTTTCGGAAACTACTGAACGACAATCGTGATGCATTACTGGTAATCGACGGCGAAGGCGCTGTGCGGTACACCAATCCGGCTGCCCAGAAGCTTTTGCAACTCAGTACTAATGAATTACAGGGCTATTCCTTGCCGGCCATCCCCTATGATGAGGGGCTTATCGAGTGGGCTTTACAACTATCCTCTGGCCGGACGATTGACGTCGAAATTCACAGCTCCCAGACGGATTGGGAAGGAGAGCCCGCGAAACTTTTTTCGCTGCGAGATATACACGATCGCAAAGAGTCTGAAAAACAGATGCGTCTACTCCAGCGAAGCTTAGAGGCGAGTTATAACGGAGTAGTGATTGTCGACGCTTCTGCGGCTGACTTGCCGATCCTGTACGTAAATCCGGCCTTTGAACGTATCACTGGCTATAGTCAGGATGAAGTGCTGGGGCGCAACTGCCGATTCCTTCAGGGGGAGGAGCGTGATCCATTACAAGTTGAGGAAATCCGTCGAGGATTGAGCCAGGCTCGCGATGTTCACGTAGTCGTCCGCAACTTTCGTAAGGATGGTCAAGCCTTCTGGAATGATCTATACATCTCTCCGATATTAAATGAACGAGGTGTTATCACTCATTTTGTTGGGGTTCAGAATGACATCACTGAGCAGAAGCGCTTCGAGGATGAGTTGAGCTTCAATGCAAGCCATGACGTACTGACGGGGCTGCCTAACCGAGCCTTGCTTGAGGACCGCCTTCGGCAGGGTTGCAAGATATCTCAACGTTATCAGCGTAGCTTAGCCCTCATGTTTATTGATCTGGATGGATTCAAACCGATCAATGACTCTATCGGTCACAACTTTGGTGATCTGTTACTCGTTGAAGTTGCCAAGCGTATGAACGATCAGGTCCGCCCGGGTGATACTGTTGCCCGTATGGGCGGGGACGAGTTCATCGTTCTGCTGCCTGATTTGGCGTTGATGGACGATGTGCAGCCGATAGCTGAACGACTAATCGCCAGTATATCTAAACCTTATCGGATCCGAGGGATCGATCTGCATGTTACTGCCAGTATCGGTATCACATTGAGCGACGGGAGCCTAGATGAGCCAATGCATCTGATCCAGCAAGCCGATCTGGCTATGTACAAGGCCAAGCAGGAGGGGCGTAATAACTATCAGTGGTACACCAACGACCTCAATCTGCGCGTCAGCGAGCGTGTGAATCTGCGTAATGAATTACAAAAGGCTATCGAATCGGAGAGTTTTGAACTCTATTACCAACCCCAGATCGATGGCCGGAGTGGCCGAGTGATCGGTCTGGAAGCACTTTTGCGTTGGCAGCATCCTACTCAGGGCTTCGTCTCTCCAGCGATGTTCGTACCTGTGGCTGAGGATACCGGGCAAATAATTCCACTCAGTCTGTGGGTGCTTGATACCGCATGCCGGCAGATACGTCTGCTGAACGAACAGGGCATGAAAGGATTGTCAGTTTCAGTGAACATTTCGCCGGTACAGTTCCAACGCAGTAGCTTCGTTGAGAGCGTGCAGTCGGTGCTGCACAAGCACGGTCTCAGCGCCGATATGCTGGAATTGGAAATCACAGAAACTGTATTGCTCAACAATGCTGAAAAAGCAATCGAGACATTACAGCGGCTCAAGGCGCTGGGCGTGCGTATCGCAATTGATGATTTCGGTACGGGCTTCTCCAGCCTCAATTACCTTAAGCGCCTGCCTATCGATAAGGTTAAGATCGATCGCTCTTTCGTCCAAGAAATCATCAGCGATCGTCACGATGCCGCCATTACCCAGGGCATAATTTCAATGGCCCATCATCTGCGGCTGAAAGTAATTGCTGAGGGCGTAGAAACTGAGCCTCAGTTTGCCTTCCTCAAGAAAAGCCATTGCGACGAGTACCAGGGTTACTACTTCGCCAAGCCAATGCCTTTTTCCGAGGTCGAGAAATATCTGCGTCAGCGTACCCTAGTCCATGAGCCCGCTGTCAATCTGACGGCGGAAGAACAGATTCAAACGGTGCTGCTGTTAGACGACGAGGAGAACATTCTTCGGGCGCTAGCCCGCGTGCTGCGACGTGATGGCTACAGGATCCTCATGGCAACACGGGCTCAGGACGCATTCGAGTTGCTCGCTAAGCACGATGTCCAGGTCATTCTATCTGACCAGAGAATGCCCGAAATGAATGGCACCGAATTCCTTAGCAGGGTCAAGGATCTCTATCCCGAAACCATCCGGATCGTGCTGTCAGGCTACACCGACTTAAAGTCGGTGACCGATGCAATCAATAAGGGGGCGATCTATAAGTTCCTAACTAAGCCATGGGATGATGAGCTATTGCGCCAGGATATCGCTCAAGCCTTCAGAGAACTTAGCCTCGGGAGTGATTCAAAAAGCTAGGTTGCCGGGCGAATCTTGAAATACAAGGCTGACATTGAATGCTCGCCTTTGATGAACCTTCATGGCCGCCCCATCCTGCTGACGGCAGGATGGTTAGTGTATTGGCGAATTTTTTACACAATTAATGATGGAAGCAGCGAACTGCAAAATCTCGCTGGCCTTCGCCATCCACGATGGGCAGCCATCGGCCCAGGCTGTGTAAAAACGTGGCCGGCGCCCTTGCTATGCTGCCGGTGGGTTTCATAGCGGGGGTACTCCATGAAGCGTTTCATCCAGGGCGAATGTCGAGGCCAAACCACGCTACTACCCGAGAGCCTGGATGATTACGTCGCGGACACCAACCCGGTACGAGTAGTCGATGTGTCCGTCGATGAACTTGACCTCGGCAGGCTGGCTTCGACGGTATCGTCCCGGCAGAAACTGGTCGCCCCGCTTACCATCCCAGCGTTCTGCTGAAGCTCTATATCTACGGCTACCTCAATCGCATCCAATCCAGTCGCCGGCTTGAGCGTGAGGCTCAGCGCAACGTCGAATTGATGTGGCTGACCGGACGTCTGACGCCGAACTTCAAAACCATCGCCAATTTTCGCAAGGACAACGGCAAGGCCATCCGTGGCGTCTGCCGGCAGTTCGTGGTGCTATGCCAGCAACTCGGCTTGTTCGCCGAAGCGCTGGTGGCTATCGACGGCAGCAAGTTCAAGGCGGTCAACAATCGCGACCGCAACTTCACCAGTGCCAGGCTGAAACGTCGGATGGAAGAGATCGAGTCCAGCATCAGCCGCTACCTCACTGCGCTGGATACTGCAGATCGTCAGGAACCTGCCGTTGCCCAGGTTAAAGCCGAACGCCTCCGCGACAAGATCGAGACCTTGAAAGCCAAGATGCAGGAGCTCAAGGAAATGGAGGTTCAGCTCAACGAAACACCGGACAAACAGATTTCCCTGACTGATCCCGATGCGCGTTCAATGAAGACGCGTGGTACAGGAATGGTTGGCTACAACGTGCAGGCAGCAGTCGACGCGAAGCACCATCTAATCGTGACCCACGAGGTCACGAACGACGGCGTCGATCGAGATCAACTGAGCGCCATGGCCAAGCAGGCGCGAGAGGCCATAGGCGTCGAGGAACTCTCGGTGGTCGCCGACAGGGGGTACTTCAAAGGCGAAAAAATTCTGGCCTGCCAGGCAGCTGGAATCACCGCTTTCGTACCCAAGGCGCTGACGTCGGGCGCGACTGCGGCAGGCCGCTTTGGCAAAGGTGATTTCATCTATGACGCAGCCAAGAACGAGTACCGATGCCCGGTAGGGCAAAGTCTGATATGGCGGTACTCGAGCGTCGAGAAGGGACTGAAACTGCACCGCTACTGGAGCTCGCATTGCCTGGGCTGTGCATTGAAGGAGCGCTGCACACCAAGCTCAGAGCGTCGGGTGAGTCGCTGGGAACACGAGGCGGTGCTCGAGGATATGCAGTCCCGCTTGGATCAGGCACCGGAGATGATGCGCATCCGCCGTCAGACGGTGGAGCATCCATTTGGCACACTGAAGGCCTGGATGGGCGCCACCCATTTCCTCACCCGAACGCTCGACCGGGTAAGCACGGAAATGAGCTTGCATTTGCTCGCCTACAACTTCAAACGGGTGCTCAGCCTGCTGGGCAATAGTGCACTGATGGCCGCGATGAGGGCCTGAAACCCTCTTCGCGCCCCGATGAACTCGTCGCGCAGCATCACGGAAGCCGCAGTTTCCCGAATCAGTTGAATGACTCGAGTCGACGCGTCAGAAGCCCACAGGGCCTCTGAGCGCCGCTATAACAATCCAAAAACCAACCCGCTGCGTTTTTACACAGCCTGGGCCGTTTTCTGCCTGCCGCGACCACAAATATCTAGGTTGTACTCTAATGGTGATGATTACGCAGTGCGATTGTCAGACTTGATGCAAGTGCTTGGTCACGTCGAGTCAAGGGATGGTCAAGTTAGTGCAACTGCGTACCTACGCCGCGATGGTGGCTGCTAGCAACGACTTCGCCAGTGCCTCCTGATCTGCCTCTGGTTCGATGAGCTCCATGCTGACCTGGCGTTTTGCTAGCAACATCTGCCACAGCTGCTGGTCAATGGTGTTCTCCACCAGCGGAATCTTCACGATGACCATACGCAACTGGCCGTTGCGATAGGCCCGGTCTTCGGCCTGGTCTTGCTGGCCGGGTGTCCATGGCAGGCCAAGGAAGAACACGTAGTTCGCTGCGGTGAGGTTGTTGCCGGTGCCGGCGGCCGACGTGGTGCAGATGAACACGCGGCAGTCGGGGTCTTCTTGGAACTTGTCGATGGCCTTCTGGCGCTTCTTCAAGGTATCCGTGCCGACCAAGGTGACGTTGCCGATGCCGGCCTGATCACAGAGCTCCTTGAGCATCGCCACCGTTGGCTTGAACTCGCAGAAGAGAATTGCCTTGTCGGCCGGGTCCAGCTCGCTGATCAGGTCCATGGCCACGCGGACCTTGACCTGCTCCAGGTAGCGCCTGAGGGCACCGAGGCGAGCGAAGATGGGCCTGTCCTCGAGGCGCAGCGTGTCGTACATGCGACGCTCGTCTGCGGCCAGCTCCACGGGTAGCAGCTGCCGCTGCTTGCCTTTCAGGTTGGGCAGGACGTCCTTGCGGCGGCGGAGCATCCAGTCGCCGAGTTCGGCGCGCAGGTTTTGGCGGAACTCAGGGTTGCCGGCGAAGCGTTCACAGAAGTCCTTGAGCGACAGCTGGCCAACAGAGTGCCCCGAGAGCCGGAGCAGAGTGTGGAGCTCGGTCTCGCGGTTGAGCACAGGCGTGCCGGTGAGCAGGTAGCGATTGGGCACCTTCGCTGCAATGTCGAATCCATGGCGTGTCCACTCGGCCGTGGGTTCCTTCAACCTGTGGGCTTCGTCGATGATCATGACGCTGAAGCGCTCGGCCTGTACCACGAAGTCGCCCAACCGCTCGTAGTTGATGACCATCCACTCTGCAGTCGGATCGTCGTGCTGCAGTGCAACCCGGGCTTCGGGGTAGACCGCATGAATCTCGCGCTCCCAGTTGATCAACAGGGACGACAGCGTGATCACTAGGATTGGCACGCCTGCAGCGCGGATGTGCGCCGCAATCACCGCCTGGCGTGTCTTGCCCAGCCCCATGTCGTCTGCCAGCAGCGCGCTGGTCCGCTGAAGCAGGTGCGCGATACCTACGGGCTGGTGGTCCAGAAGTGAGTATCCACGCAGGGCCTCGGTGATCGCGCTCTGGGTGTACTCCGTCCGCTCGATCGGAGAGACGGCCGCCAGGTAGATATCGGTGGAGACGTCCTCGTCACCGGCCGCTGCCGTAGGTTCCTGTGGAGGTCCACCGAGGCTGATCCTGGGCATGTCCTCCGCCGGCGCAACGGTGCCGTCGCTCAGCAACTCCTGGACGACATCGAGGATCTCGAACTGGTCCTCATCAAGACCGAGCTCCAGGATCACGTTGCTGCGCACCAGCTCCGCAGAGGCGTCGATGCGCCACGAGCTGGAGTGACCAAGGAAGACACCTCGCATGCGCCGCGCTACAGCAACAACACCGGGGTGGTAGTCGCCCGATAGCAGTACACCGCCGTCGGCCAGCGGGGCAATACGGAGCATCAAGCCCCAGGTGAATGCATCTCGGGTTGGGGCGGCCTGCGCCTGCTCCAGCTTCTGCTGGAAGCGCTGCCAGGTTTCGCTGTAGCGGTCCTCGGCGAGCTCCTGCAGGCGGTGGAGCAGAAGGTCCAACTCGTGGAAGAGCTTGCTCTTGGGCAGCCTCCAGTACCGGTGGTAAGGATGATCTCCCCGGCGAATAAAGTATCCGCCACGGGCGAGTAGCACCTTGTTTGCACCTTCCAGGAAGGGCAGCTGGAGACCGAAGTCGTAGCCGTCGAACACGACCTTTCCGAGCAGTTCGGGCGAGCGGTTCATCATGCGGGGGCGAGCCATGCGCTACATACCCCTCGGCTTGGTCATATCGGGTGTCCCCTTGATCGAGGGGTACGACACCTTGCAACCGGTGGACTTGTACCCTGTGCAGCCCCAGAAGTCGTATTGCCCAGCCTTCTGCTTGCGTACAAGCGGCTCCCCGCATTTGCCGCACTTGTATTCGCCACTTGAAGGCCTTGAAGCGGGGGCGCTAGTACCACGTTGCATGGGGGCGGACGGTTGGGTCTGTAGCTTCTGGAGCTCCGCCCCGAGGTGCTCGTAGAATCTGATTACGACGGAGCTGTACGTCTCCTGGCCCTGGGCGATTTTGTCCAGGTCCTTCTCCATGCGGCTGGTGAACTCCAACTGCAGGAAGGTGAAGTTGCCTTCCAACTGGGCGATGGTTTTCGCCCCCAGTGGACCTGGGACCAACTTGCGCTTCTCTTCGACTACCAGGCCCTTGCCGGTGATGTTCTTGACGATGGCGGCGAAGGTACTCGGGCGGCCGATCCCCAGTCGCTCCAGCTCCTTGATCAGGCTGGCCTTGGTGAAGCGTGGCGGTGCCTTCGTCTTCTGGCTGAGCACTTCGCCCTGGTGAACGGGGAGGATCTGCCTGGGCTCCATTTTCGGGACTGGATTCTTCGCAGGCTCGGTCTTGTCTTCTTCAGCGTCATCGCCCCCGAGCAGCTTCTTCCAGCCAAGGTAGGAAATGGTGCTACCGGTTGCGGCGAAGCGCAGTGGGCGATTATCCGGCCCCTTGGCCAAGAGCTTTACGGTACGCACGTCGTAAATTGCGTCCGCAAGCTGACTCGCCAGCGCGCGTATTCGGATGAGTTTGTAGAGCGACTGCTCATCGGGCGTCTCGCCCGCTGCCTCGTCAGCCCAATTGGTCGGCGCGATGGCCGGGTGACCTTGCTGGGCGGCATCGCCGGCTTGGAATACCCGGCGCTCCTCGACTGCCTCCAGCCCCATCTGGCGTGCAACTGCCTTCAGATGCACCATCGCATCGTCGTCCAGATTGGGGTTATCAGTACGGTGATAGCTGATGACGCCCTGCTCGTAGAGCTTCTGGGCAATCATCATGGTCTTGTCCGGATCCCACCCCAAGGCCACGCTGGCCGCCTGCTGCATCGTCGATGAGATGAAGGGCGCGGGTGGCCCACGGCGTTTCTTGCTGTCGGAGCAGGACTCGACGATTACGGCGCGCGTCCCGGCTACCTGCCTGGCCAAGGTGCCGTCCTGGACGTAGGGGGGGTCTTCAGTCGCAAAGTCAGGAACGGTCACCCACTCTGCCTTCCACTTCTGCTTCGTTGCCTCATCCAGAAAGGTCAGGTCCACGCCGAAGTGGTGAATGACCTTGAAGTTGCGAATCTCGCGTTCGCGCAGGAGCACGATGTAGACGGCGACAGATTGAACGCGACCTGCAGACGTGGGCTCGCCGAGAGTGCGTCGAAGTTCCTGCGTTACGAGGTAGCCCACCAGACGGTCCAGAACACGCCGGCATTCCTGGGACGCTACCAGCGGGAGATCTATCTTGCGCGGGTTCGCCAGTGCCTCTCGTACTGCCGATTGGGTGATCTGGTTGAAGGTGATGCGCCGGTAGTCGCGAATGCCCAGCGTCTGCTGGATGTGCCAGGCAATCGACTCACCTTCCCGATCCGGGTCAGTGGCAATGTATATCTCCGTGGCCGTCTTCAACGCATCGCGCATGCTTTTGACGTTGCGCTGGCTCTTGGGCAGCACTTCGTACACTGGGCGCAAGTTCTTGAGCACACCCGTGGTGATCATGGTGCTGTCCTGGCCCTTCTCCGGCAGGTCGCGGATGTGGCCGCCGCTGGCGACAACCATCCAGTCCTCGCCTGGGCGCAGCTTCTTCATCATGGGACCGAGCTTCTTCAGCTTGCCCGGTGCCTCGATGATCATGAGTTTCATGGGGTGCCCCTATCCGTTGATTCAGGCCGCACTGTTGCTCCAGGCCTGAAGTGGATCAACGCGAAATGGGCATTCGGGGAGGGGGGAATTTGGCGGGAGGTTCGATCTGGGCTAGAGGTCCAGCGTCAGCTGCTGGGCCTGCCGGTACCCTTTAAGCCAGCTGGCCAACATGGCGGGGTGCTTATAAGGGCAGGCATGCACGGGAAGCCCTTTCTGCGCAGCTTCTGCACCAGCAGCTGCAATGGTCAGGTGAGGGTTATTGAAGTGCCTCCTATCGATCCTTTGCTCTGGCGCGGCTTGATCTGACACAGAGGACCTCCCGTGAATGAGGATTGCGCTGCAGGACTGGTTATAAGCTGGAAGCCTTATTAACCGACACCACAAGATGATAACGGCAGTTCACTCGCTGGAGATCCTGCTTGTCCTCACGGGACCACTTTTCGGCACAGTGGAAGTCGATGACATCTTCGCGGCCGAAGCGAACCCTGATGGGATCAGTAGACTGCAGATTGAGTTGCACAGTTTGCGGGGCCCCGGTGGCAGTCACATCAGCAGCAGGATGGGCGAAGCCCAGAATTTCCACGCCACGGAGCTGATAACTGAGCTGGACACTGTCGTCAGGCATGACGACCGGCGTGATAGTCAGATCGTAGCCGTGCTCGTACGTAGCAGGGGTCAACTGCAGATTCTCTCCAACCGGACTCACCTGAGAAACATAGGAACTTGTGACCTGGGCCCTCGCGCGCAGCGATTTACCATTATCGATGGTTCCTGCGAACGAGGTGAGCATGTAGTCGTCCCGGTATAGCGCCCCGGAGACCGAGAGCTTGTCGTTGTGCGCCTGGACCTTCTCGTCCTGCGAAGGAGATGCTGCCCATACGGGCACGGCGGACAGTAGAGCGAGCGTGAAGCAGAGGGCAGTATTGAGCTGTTTCATGGGTTGGCACCGAGTGATGGGAATCGTCGAGAGGTGCCTGGCTTCCAGCGGCTTCACGATGTGGCGCGTTTTTGCTGGAGAGGGCTCGGCATAGCTCTTTCAGACGCAAGACTCGGCGTGTCCAGGGCAGAAAACACCCGGAAATGCGCATTCTGAGACAGTGGATTTCCCCACCCCCCCAGGGTCGTTCCACAAGAGACCTGGGCAGGCGCTGCTTGCAGCGCCCCCCTTTCGGCCCGGCTGTTTCGGGCCGCAGCACCCAGATTGCCGTTGGCACCAACACTGCCACTGTGTTCCCGGTTGCGTGGTTCCAGTGGAACCACCTTGCTTGCCATCGGCACTGATGGTTTTGGTCTGGTCGAGTGGTTCCAGTGGAACCAGTTGTCTAACCGCCCGCACTGAGGCCCGGGCATGGCTTAGTGATGCGGGCCGTAACACCCTCACGTCAAGCAAGGGCGTTGTGTTACGGGAAACAGTTGTGGTGTAGGCATGAGGTGAAACGCCACGACTCAGCTGTTCTTGGCGAGGGAGCTTCACGAAGGGGCGCGATTAGCGCTGGTCTGCCTGGGAGGGGATTTGGCGCAGTTGGTCCAGGAACTCGTGGTTCGAAAGCTTACCGTCCACACGGTCCTGAAGAATGGGAAGGAGTAGAGCCTGCTGCTCTTTGCTCAGCTTGCGATAGAGCTCGACGAGCTCGAGCTCGGAGGGGGTGATGGGCTTGTTCATCATTTGAGTCATGGCGGCTGCTGTCAAAGGTGGGGCTGAAGACACGGATGACGGAGCAAAGTTCTTGCCACCCGCAGCTTCGCGATGGGCCGCCTCACAAAATGCATTCCCGGATGCGGGAGTGACTGGTTGCTACAGGAGCTACGCGATGGGACGTCCTTGTCCCCGGTAGCCTCGCGGAGGGGCGCGCTAAATTAAGGGGGGGTTACAGGGGAATGTCGTCGTCAAATCCGTCGTAGTCGCGCATGTCCTGGGTAGGGTGCTGCTGGGCCGGCGGCTGACGATCAGTCCGAGGATTCTGCTGTTGCTGTTGGCCGGTCCCGGAGGCCAGGAGCGATACCTGGGCAACCCGATGGGGGAGGATCGCAACTCGGCTCGCCTCGACCTTCAGCGCCTGGACCTCCCCGCCAGTTTGCTTGTCCTTCCAGCTGTCCATGATGGCGCGGCCCTGGACCAGGACCCGCATACCTTTCTGGAACACAGAGGCGAAGCGCTCGGCATCCTGATGCCACCACTCGACGTTGCACCAGAACCCTCCACGGTCCTTATAGCCACCTTGGCCGTCCGGGATCGAGTTGTCGAACATGATGTTGAGACGCAGAAGTTGCCGCGGGCCATTGTTGCCGTTGGGGAAGCTCTTGTACTCGGGCAGGGAGCCGATGTTGCCTTCCCATACTACGGGTGTGCTCATGGTGGATCTCCGGTCAGTTGTGTTGCGATGGGTTCGTGTTCTGCTGCAGACGAACCAGGTACTCGGCCTCGGCCTGGCCCATCTTCTCCGCGCACTCGTCGGCCTGTTTGGCAATGGAATGGATGAGGCTCATCTGCATGTTGAGGATGATTCGTTGCTGCTCGAGGGCGAGCAGGTCCTGCAGCAGGTGGGATGGAGTCTTGGGTTGCCGCAGCATCTCCGCCCAGATGCTCACCCCCATCTTTCGGGACTGGATGTGCTGCCAACGAAGAAAGGTTGTGCCGGCCTGGGTGTTCTGCTCGATCAACCGAACTGGAAGCAGACTGAAGGGGTGATGGCGGACCTGGGCCAGCACTTCCTGGGCAAGCTGTTTCAGACCGACTTCCAGCGCCTGGCAATGCTCGGCCAACTGGGTCATCTCCCCCTTACCTTTAAAAGGCCTTAAAAGGCCTTTTAGTGAGGCACTCTGTTGCAGGCCCTGATAGGCAGTCTGTTGCAGCGGTCGGAAGAGAGTCTGTTGCAGCTCATGCTCCGGACGGTTGTGCGGCAGCATGATGATCAGTCCTCGCCGAGATCTTCGTGGTCATCGGAGAAGGGCTCGCGTGGTTGTGGTTGACCGCGAGTGATCGGTGGGGCGAAGGAAGAGCGTCGGGTACCCTCCAGAATGTCCTGCGGAATCTCGCCGTGGCGCTCGTACATCTTCCGAGCCTGCTCTGCTTTTGCGTTGTTCGCCGCGAAGTCGTCGCGGCATGCACCGGAAAAGCGATAGAGCTGGGCCAGGCCGAAAAGGCTACGAAGAACGCGGGCGCCTTCGTCGATCCAGAGCTCCATGTCGCGCCGGCCGATGAGACCAACGTGCTGAGCCAGGAGGATGCGTCGAACGATCTCGTCGTAGGAGGTCAGCAGGTAGACCGCCTTGAAGCCCAACGGGTTGGAGATGAAGAGCGGCAGCTTGACGGGCTGGATCGAGAGGTTATTGCCGATGGTGATCATCGAAGGCAACTGGGTCATGACATCGTCCAGGCGTTTGTCGATGACCTTCAAGGCTTCGTCCGACTCGTTGATCTTCTCTTCGAGCCGAATCATCCACCAGTCGGAGTAGGGGTCGTCCTGGGAGGCTCCACGCGACATCTGATTCATCTTCGAGCAGAAGCCTGCCAGTCCGAGGATGCTGGGCTTGCCTTCAGTCTGAGGGCGGCCCATCCAGATTCGCGCTGCGTGGTGCGTGTGGAGGGTGAGCTCAACAGCACTCCGCAAGGAGCCAATGTTGAGCTGGTAGTTGTCAGCCATGGGCACGGTTTCCTTATTAAGGTTGAGGAACGTGCCCATGCTCCTAATCAGCGGGATCTGCCGCAGCAGGAAATGCTCAGCCCGCCGGCCGTGATTTTGTTCTTGCCCTATATAAGGAAGGGATGTGGCTGGGTGGTTCCACTGGAACCACCCAACTCGCCACCGGCGCCGACGATCAGGTCCTGGTCTAGTGGTGCGGGCCGCACCACTCTGCTTGCTGTCGGCGCCGACGATCAGCTCCTGGTTGAGTGGTTCCACTGGAACCACCCAACTCGCCACCGGCGCCGACGATCAGGTCCTGGTCTAGTGGTGCGGGCCGCACCACTCTGCTTGCTGTCGGCGCCGACGATCAGCTCCTGGTTGAGTGGTTCCACTGGAACCACCCAACTCGCCACCGGCGCCGATGATCAGACCCAGGTCTAGTGGTGCGGGCCGCACCACCCAGCTCGTCGTCGGCACCATGGTTTTGATCGAATGATGACAGTGGCATCGGCTGCTCAATCCGTTGTTGATCCTCCCTGCCGTGGTTTCAGCTGTTGCCAAATCGAGTTCATAGCCGCTTTGGCAGTCTGCATCCCAGCCTTGGTTGGCGGGGACTGAGGGCGTGCAACAGGTGCTCCGGGGCTGGCAGGCTGTGTCTGGACGACCTTAGGCTGCAGTTGCGGGCTAGGCTGCCAGTCAGCGTTGAAGTCTCCCCGAATGGCGCGCGTTGCAAGCGATGACAGGTAAGCCATGGGCTTGCTGACTTCACCCTCGATGCAGCGATGTGCCCATTGGCCCATGACGGCTTCCCTCAGGTCATCAGGGACCGTTTGCATGATCGATCGGGCTTTTCCCCGGTGCTCGGTGCTGAGCATTTCCAAGGCAAGCAGCCAGTTCGCCGCTATGCCCTCTGGATTCCCCGCGGGAAGTACAGAGCTTTTACAAACATCTTTGTGTGTATCTGTATACGTACTATATGAGTTCGGAATCCGAACTAAGGGTGTACTCGGCTGATTTCCACTGAGTTCGGAATCCGAACTGAGGGGCAGGGCGCCTTGTTTTGCAGAGTTCGCACTGAGTTCGGAATCCGAACTCAGTGCTGATTCGGCGATTTCGTACTGAGTTCGGATTCCGAACTCAGGGGCAGGAAGGGCCTGCAGCTTGCTTTCGACTGCCCAGGCCTGGCCATTGAGGCGTTCCGCAATTGTGTCGATGTGCGTAGGCAAGCGGCGTCCGACGTCCGGATCACCGGTGAATTCGCGCCAGGTGATTTCCGCCACCTCCTTGATGGCCTTGTTCTGGTGCTCCATAGACTGGAGCAGTAGCTGCATGTAGTCCTTGTCGAACTCAATGGCTTCAGCCGGAGTGACAGGCTCGTCATGTAGGAGATACACGTTGCCCTGGACCTGACCGCTCACTTCGTTGCGCACTCTGCGTCCGAGGCTCAGCCAGCGAGTGAGCCGAAGCACGATCAGCGCTTTAGACACAGTCTCCCGAGATGCGTGCTTTCCGGGATTCATCCCTAGGTAAGGGCGGAGTTGATCGTAGGTGGGGAATGCCGTGACGCCGTCTTCATTGACGAGCAGGCGGAAGACCTGCCAGCAGTTTCTTTCCAGAGGTGTTAGGCGGTTATCGAGCAGCAGTTTTCGTGGAACCGTCTCATGAGGGTTCCCGCTGAAGATGATCCCTGCGTACTGCGAAGGGGAGGCGGACGGCGCCGCGGTCTCCTGTGCTCTCTTCTTTTGTAGATGGGCCTCGAGATGTCCCGAGGCCGAATCTAGGAGCGTCGAAATGGGGAACCGGGCGAGCTTCATCTTGCTTTGTCGCCTTCCTCGGAGGTGACGGCCACCACCTGTTGTTGGTCATGGAGCAACAGCATCTGGGCACTGTGGCGCCAAGGGTTCTCTTTGTTGGGCGGATAGACTCCTTGGCTGATCCAGTTCGTGATGCGGTGCCAGATCTGAGCCAGCGTCAGACCATCGGTGATCAGTTCTTCGGCTACGAGCATGGCAACATCGAGCATGGCCAAACTGTCAGCCAGGTCGACCTGGTTCTCTTCCATGAGATGTACCCACCTGTGCCAGACCAGGTGATCCTGGTCTTCAGATAGTTCAGGCCAACGGCCTCGTGGCGTCTTCACCCCAATGACTGCCCGCTGCAGGGCAATTTCTTGTGGCGACAGGCCAAAGAAGGTGTTGAGCAGGTTTGTTGTTGCGCCGAGCCGGATAGCTCGCTCGATCAACCGCATTTCTTCCTCGGAGCGCGCTGCGCCGGAGATCAGCTTCATGACGATGGATTCGTCGATGCTGACCTTGGCCCATGTGACCGGAGTGTTGAGCAACAGGCTCATAATGGTGGGGTGCTGGATTTGGCCCAGAACCTCAGGGGCAAGCCCCATCTCGATGCAGCGATTGAGCTGGCCGTTGCGCATCAGATTCAAGATCTGCGACAGCACAGCTTCGTTAATTGGCGACTTGGACATTGCGATTCCCTCCCGTAATCGTCCGCAATCAGCTGTCGAGAGCAGGTGTGTTCTGGGTGTGCTCTTGGATCTCCAGGTCGATGAGACGACGGGCGAGGCGCACAATTCGGAACAACTTGACCAGAGCACCGTCGCTCAGGCGACCGCGATCATCCGGGGCCTGGTCCTTTGCCATCGGTTGCCCGAGGAGCAGTTGGCCGAGACCGGCAGCGAATTCGAACTCCATGAGGCCATCGCGGGCTTCAGGCTGATCTTCCAGCAGTTTTAGAGCGATCGCTGTTGCACCGCTGAGTGACTGCAGAAGCGTCACCGTGTGATGTGCAGTCGCGGAGATTTCAATTTCTTCCTGCGGCTGCCGGTAGGAAAATCCGATGCCGCCGTCTACCTCAAAGATGTCGCCGGGGGCGTCAACGGCCTGGAGAATCTCCACCGCCAGGTTGGCGATCTGCTTGCGTAGTTGGTCGGCGGCGTCGATCTCACGCTCGATGTACCACAGGTCGCTGATGGGGTGCAGTCCTCCGGCCTGGACTGGGATGGACACGAGCGCATTGGAGTTGAAGTCAGGCAGCTGCTCTCCATCCAGCGCGGCCATCTTCTGTTTCATTTCCACCACGCGAGGGCTGATGTTCGCAGGGGAAGCGACATGGCCATCGATACGTGCCTGACGCTCCTCTGCCGTCATCTGGCTGCTATCAGGAGGTGTGGTGGTCCGCGTCTCCTGCCGTTGTGGCTGGGTCGGAGGGTTGGTCGATGGTGAGTTCTTGCTGGTCGTCTGAGGCGGCAGAGCGGGCTCCTGCGTGCCAGTCCCGCCGGTTTCGGCAACTTGAGGTTGCGGCGGGGGGGATGGAACATCGACTACCGGCGTATTACGGCGCAGTTGATCCTGCTGCTGGGTGATCTCGAGCAACACGTCTTCGTAGCCGAGGCCGAGAGGCCCCTTCATTTGGCCAATCAGCTCATCCTGGAAACGCTGGAAAAGAAACTCATCAGCATCTCCTTCAAATTGAGCCAGCACATCCTGGAAGAGCATTTCGAATTCAATTGCCTCCCCCTTGTAGTGCTTTTCCCAGCAGGTGGTGGCTGTTTTGCGCAGAGACAGAATCTTGCTGATCCTGTCTACACCTAGTCCGCTGTAAAGCATTCCTGGAATCGCAGGAAGCAGATGACGGATGGTGTCGAGCATCCGGCTAATGTGCGGGTGGGAGACCGGGTACCCGTCAGCAGTCAAGCGCCGTGAGAGCTCACGAATTCCGACTGGCTCGCCAGTCTCTGCCTCATAGTGAGCTTTGGCCTTATCGATGCCCACAGCACGCTCAATGAACTTGAGTTCGCCTTTCAGGTCGTTCTCGGCCAAGTGGCCTACCAAAGCGAGAATCTCGCCTCGGACTTGGTCCCAGGGGCGGAAGAGGCAGTGGAACCGGTAAAAGCGCTCGTCGCCGGTCTCCTGGTAGAGCTCTTTCAGGATGGCCAGGCGAGTGTTGCCCCCGTTGCGAATGCGATGTTTTTGCTCGCCTGGTCGGCGAGTGACCGGTGGAGGAGTGTCGAGGCCACGGGCCTTGATGGAGGCTTTGATTTCCTCGTACTTCGGATTGCGCGTCGTCCTCGGGTTGTCGTCATAGGGCAGGACGTCATCCAGTGTCAGTACCATCGGTGTATCGACGATTGGGTCGCTGAGGTGCGACGCGGGATTTGCCTGAGACTGGAAGCCAGTCTTGAGCATGGCGTCTTTCAGGGAGATCGGCTCGGCCATGATTACAGTCCTCGCGCGTCGTTGGCGGAGTCGGCACCAGTAGGCTGCTGGGACAGCAGCCGGTCGATGACCTGGTTGGCTCGCTGGATCTGCGACTCCAGTTCGTCAACGCGCTCCAGGCGATGGAGGATCTCGCGATTCAAGGATCGGTCGTTGTCCTTGGCCAGCTCGGCAATGCGGCTTTTCATCCCGCAGGGCATGCGGACTACGAATTTGTCTTCGGGCTCTTTGGTGGCGGTTTGGCGATCAGCGCTCATGTCATCTCTCCGGAATTCTGGCGGCAGGTTTCTCAGCGACGCTTCAGCTGGTCGTGCAGCTGGGTCGGGAGGCCACGAATGGTCAGCACGTCGCGCTCTCCGTCGTACTCGACCTTGCTGCCCAGCAAGTGGGCCTCAAAGCTGATCGACAGGCCTTCCGCGCGGCCGGTGAAGCGGCGGAACTGGTTGAGGGTGCGCTTGTCCGCCGGGAACTCTGGCGACAGGCCGTAATCCTTGTTGCGGATGTAGTCGTAGAAGGCGCGCGGCGCCTGGTCGTCCATCAGTTCGGAGAGTGCGTCCAGGGCCAACGGCTCGCCGATCTTGGCCTGGCTGGTGGCGTAATCAACCAGCACATCGGTCCTCTCGCGGGCCTGTTCTTCGGGCAGGTCTTCGCTTTCCACGAAGTCGCTGAAGGCCTTGAGCAGGGTGCGCGTCTCGCTCGGGCCGTCGACGCCCTCGGTGCAGCCGATGAAGTCGCAGAAGTAGTCCGAGACCTTCTTTCCGCCTTTGCCCTTGATGAAGGAGATGTACTGCTTGGAGGTCTTGTTGGTGCGCCACTCGGTGACGTTGATGCGCGCAGCCATGTGCAGCTTGCCGAGGTCAAGATGGCGCGAGGGAGTTACTTCTAGCGTCTCGGTCACCGCCACTCCTTCGCTGTGGTGCAGCAGGGCGATACTCAGGTAGTCGGTCATGGCCTGCTGGTAGTGGCAGAACAGGACGTGGCCACCGGTGGAGAGGTTGGACTCCTCCATCAGTCGAGTCAGGTGTTCCAGGGCGTGGTGGCTGAATTCGACAAAGTCCTTGCCGCCATCCAGGTACTCCGCCAGCCAACCGCTGAGCGGGTAGGCGCCAGATTCGCCATGGAAAAGGCCCCAGGCCTTGTTCGGCTTGGCGTTGTAACTCTCGTTGAGGTCGGCCATGAGGTTTTCCATAGCCTGGGAATCGACCAGCTCGACATCACTGATACGCAGTGCGGCGGGGTTGCCGTCGGGCTTCTTGTCGATCAGGTGGACGATGGCGTGACGAATGGGCATTAGATAATCTCCTGACAGGACGACTGGGCCGCCTGAACGTCGGCGCGGCGGAGGCGCGCGAGAGCGTTGAGGGCCGAATGGCAGTCACTGGCGCTGAAAGAGGTAAAGATGGGCAGCCGGCCAGGCTTGCTGAATTTGACGTGGCCGCCGGCGGTGCGGCTTGCGCTCCATCCGAGTTGTTCTGCAGTGATGACCAGGCGTTTCAAGCCGTCTTGGGCGCCGCGGAGGAAATTACGCATTAGCGGTTTCCTCCTGCTGCTGCAGCCAGGTCTCCATGTCCTGCAGGCCTGCTGGAAGGGTTCCGGTGCGAGCTGCCTCGAGGAGGCGCTCCACCAAGCGTTTCAGGTGCTTATCCAGCTGGTTCCGTTGGCAGGCAATCTCGTCATGCGATGAGCGGAGCATTTGCACTTCTTCCTGCAGCTGCTCGAGGACCAGAGCACCGCCGGCGCCTGCAGGGCAGACTTCAGCTGCAGTCGCTCGGAACTGGGTGAACAAGCGTCCCTCCCAGTCCTGGCGGCAAAGCCAGAACCGGTGGCCGTGCTCCACGTTCCAGCCGCTGGTCCACGTGCGGCATTTTCCGCAGTCCGGGCACGGCATCTCGCCGCCACCGTCCAGGTGATAACCGCAGTGCATGCAGATCCAGGTGGGGCCAGCACGCAGCAGCAGCTCAAGGCGTAGCTCGTTGTTGTGGATACGGTGCAGTGGGCGGAATGTGGTGATCTCAGACATCACGACCTCCGCTCAGACTCCAGCGGCTCTCGATGTAGTTCGCTTTGTCGCTAGGCTGCTCCGGCAGCTTGGCGATTACACCGAGGCCTTCGCCAAAGAGGCGATCGGCCAGGCGCTGTGCCGCGACCTCATCGCTCCAGGTGCAGCTTGCACGCTTGCCTTTCACCGTGTTGGTGAAGAACCCGGCGCCGTCGAATTTCACTACGCACTCGCGGGAGGTTGCGCTCATGGTGCGACCTCCTGGTTGAGTGCATCGCCGGCCTGGACAGCCACGATTTCAGGGGAGTCGCCCGGATAACGCGTCGCCAGGTCGGTCAGAAACTCGCGTGCGGCCTCCCTTGCGCCGGGGATGCGGAACACCACTGTGCAGTGATGAACTTCCGCCTGGCCAGGTAGGGAGGGGACCACTCCGACCTTGAGCGAGCAACTGAACAGGTACTTTGGAACCCAGATAGACCAGAAGTAGTTGGACAGCAGCGCGCCTGGTGCCTTCAGGTTGAGCTCCAAGTTGCCTGCGTCCGTTTCGTGGATCTCGATGTACTGCAGATCCTCGAACTCCCTGAGCTCATCATGGAGAGCGGCAGGGGCGACAGTGCTGTGGTCACGCCCGAGGCGAGTGACGACTTGGCTGATGGCGTCGAGCTCGATGGCGTTCAGGCCTGCGCGATGAGCGTGGGCGAGAGCGGAGTCTTCGAACGGCACGCCGGCGGCGATTGCAGGGAAAGCAGCATCAGCGCGCATGTACCACCTCCCGTAGTTCCTCAATGTCGTAGCTGCCACATACGGGGCAGGTGAGGACCTCAATCTCGCCTTCAGGGTTAGTTTCGGCCGGAACGAACTGGCGCACGCTCTGCAGCGGGTGGTGAGTGCCGCAGTTGCGGCACCAGTGGGTGATCGGGGAGTGCTGACTGGAAGTCATGCGTATGCTCCTTGCAACTCTTGGGCACTAAGGTTGGCGAAACGCGTCTGCTGGGGGATAAAGGCCGTGCGAACGGTTCCGGTCGGACCATTGCGGTTTTTCCCGACGATCAACTCAGCGATTCCCTTGGCCTCGGTATCGGGGTTGTAGACTTCGTCCCGGTACACGAAGAGGATCAAGTCAGCGTCCTGCTCGATGGCGCCGCTGTCTCTGAGGTCCGCGCAGATAGGACGTTTGTTCGGGCGGCGTTCAAGATCACGGTTCAACTGGGAAAGGGCGATAACCGGGCAATCCATCTCCTTTGCCAGAGCTTTCAGCGAGCGCGAGATCTCGCTGATCTCGTTTGCCCTGTTCTCTTGGCCCGGGCTGCGCATGAGTTGCAGGTAATCGGCCATGATCAATGACGGCTTGCCGTAGCGGCGAGCAGCTCGACGCGCCTTGGCCCGCAGCTGCATCGGGGTGAGGTTGCCGGTATCGTCCATGACAAGTCGCGTCCCATAGCCGTCCATGTGTGCCACGGCGCCGGTCAGCCTCTGCCAGTCCTCTTCCTCAAGCCTGCCCTTCAGTAGCCTTGAAAGATCAATCCGACCAAGAATGGCCAGCAGTCGGTACACCAGTGCCTTGGCCGGCATTTCCATGCTGTACACCTGGACGGTTTGATCCGGGCGCGACTTCAGCGCAGCGTCGACAATGCTCAAGCAGAACGAGGTTTTGCCCATAGAGGGGCGGGCGCCGACTATGACTAGGTCGGCAGGCTGGAGTCCCGAGGTCAGCTCATCGAGATCGTCCAGGCCAGTTGAAACCCCGGTCACCGTGACGTTGCCGTTGAAGTTCTGGTCGATCTGGTCGACGACCTCGATCATCGTGTCGTGGACGTTCACGAACTCGGAGGTCGACCGGCCTTCACCCAGTGCGAACAGCTGCTGCTCGATCGACTCCTGGACCTCGTTGGCATCAGCCTGTTGGTCAGTAGCGGCACGCGAGCACTGGTAGCCCAGGGTCATCAGCTGACGAAGGTGCGACCGGTTGCCCACGATGGCAGCGTAGTGCTGGATATTCGCAACCGACGGAGTGTTCATGGCCAGCTCAGCCAAATAGGCCAGACCGCCTACTTCCTCATGAGCCTCCAGCGCTTCGCCGATGGTGACGATGTCGAAGGGACTGTTCTTCGAGGCAAGGTCACTGATCGCTTTGAAAATCAGCTTGTGCTCGCGGCGGTAAAAGTCTTCTTCCTGCAGCTGATCGCCGACCAGGTCCCAAGCATCGTTGTCGAGCATCAGCCCTCCAAGGACACCCTGCTCGGCTTCAATCGAGTGAGGAGGGGCGAGGTCCAGATGATTCATCTGGCACCTCCGTGCACAAGCGCAGCCTGGCGATCCCGGCCGACACCACGACGCAGCTGGGCCTTCTTGCCTGCCTCCCATCCGGCGTGCAACGAGCTGCGATCATGGCCCTTGGCAGGCGTCGAGCTTATGTTGGTGTGCTGGAGATTCGGGTGGTGCAGGCTGAGATAGGCGCTGATTTCAGCGCGGGTGTCGGAGCTCATGCCCGTGGCGAATTGGTCGACCTTCTGTGCAACGGCACGTATCCAGCCTTCCGCGAACAGCTGTCCGCGGCGCCGCTTGGTCTTCAGCTGACAGCGAGTCAACTCGGCCACATGCTCGCGGCGAGCCTTCTGCAGTTGGTTGAGCAGGCTGCAGTAGGTGTACGCAGCCAGATCAGGGCCTACTCCCTTGCCCAGGAACTTGAAGAAATAGCCCTGGCCGTGGCGGTAGTAGGAAAGGTGGCTGCAGTCGAAGGCCTCAGCGCAGGCCAAGGCCAGCGAGTGGTGCCAGTCTGCAGGAGAACGACGGGTATGCGTCGGGACGCTGGCTTCGTCGACCAGGCTTGTGCGGATGTCCTCATGCTCCAGGTTGTACTGGGCCATGAGCGCGCGGGCATGACGGAGTGCGGTTTCGACCTCATTCGGCGTGGCGCCGTTGGAGTTGGCCAAAGCCATCAGCTTGGACACTTTGTCCAGGACTTTTTGCTTGTCCATCAGGCTTGGCCCTCCTGCGAAGAGGAAGGGGAGGACGTAGTGAAGCTGTCTAGCGCTTTGCGCCACAGCTCGATCACTTCCTTCTCTTGGCTGGTCAAGGGGGTTTGGCTGACATGTTCAGCCACCCGCTGTTTCACCGCTGCAAGGCGCTTTTCGACTTCCGAACCGTCGTCGTAGCTGATCTCATCCTGAATAGAGGTCAGCAGTTCGGAACGCAAGTGACTGATTTCATAGAAGAGACTTGAGTAGTCCCGCTCGCGCTTGCTGCCGAAGCGCACACCGGGACTACCCAACTCAGGGCGCTGCTTTATGCAGAACTCAATGGGGGAATAGAAGGGATGAAGCACGCGCGCACGGTTGTAGATCAGCGCGGTTTTTACGATCTCCAGTAGGTCTTCATGATCATTTGGAACTGCAGGCAGGGGGTACTGAGCTGCAACCAACTGCTTTGCACGGTTCTCACGCGCATCCCGGCGGCGCTGGGCTTCCTTCTCGGTGCGTTGGCGCTTTTCTTTGGCATGAACGACGTTGTTGCCGACCGAGTCGATGAGGTGCGCGGCATCCAGCAGGAGCTGCCGTTGATCTGCGGTCAGATGCTCCCCAAGTCTGCCCAGTAGACCGGCACTCGAGGTCCAGCGTTGACCGATCTTGCGAAGTTCACCAGCCGCAGAGGTCAGTTTGGTCTGGACGTTACGGAGGTCCTTGGCGCTATACAGCTTGCCCAGTTCGAGCACCACTTCGGCGGTGATCCCGCTCGCATGAGTGATATCGACAGGTTTCTTGGCCATCTCAGCGGCCTCCCTTGACGATCTGGGCGACCTTCTCCTCAGTCATCGCCTCGAAGCGGTCGCTCCACTCGGGGAAAACCTCGATAGCAAGGCTGCGGATGACGCTCAGCGCGGACGGTGCCTGGCGGTTGGACGGTTGACGGTATTCCAGGCGGTGGGCAGGAACGCCCTGGGAAGCGGCATTCTTGAAGACGACCGCCTGAGGGATGGTGGTCTCCAGCACGGAGACGTCTGCGTTGCCATCGAACACTTCGCGGACGGTCTTGTGGATCTCGCGTGCGTCGGCAGTTTGATCGAGGCCGTTGATGATGATGCGTATGTGGGGGATGTTCAGCCCCAGGCGGCTGTAGGAGTGGAGGCCCGCCATCATGTGCATGGTGCCGCGGTTGAATTCGCGGGCAGCCAGCATGTTCGGCGGCAGAGGGGAGAGGGCGACATCGGAAGCAAGCACGACCATTTCCAGCATGGCCGAGCGCGCGCCCTGGGTGTCGAACAGCACCAGATCGTACTGGTCAGCGAAAGCTGGCATCAGATTGGCGAGTCGCAACCGTCCGTCGGGAGCCTGGAGTAGGAGGTTGTTCAACTGGTTGTTGATGTCGTTCGAGACAATCACATCCAGATTGGGGATGTTGGTACGGGAAACTATCCGTTCCTGATCGGTGACATTGAAGGCTAGGAGGTCGTAAAGACCGCCAGGAGCCTCATGTACCAGGGGGTAGTAAGAAGAGCCGGAGGGTTGGACAGGATCGAGGTCGATCAGGAGGGTGCGCAGTCCAGCATCTGCGACAAAGGCGCCCAGGTTGGTCGAACTGGTGGTTTTGCCGGTGCCGCCTTTGGTGGAAATAATCCCTGCTTTTTTCATTAAAAATGCCTCTAATGTGGGTTGCATTAGAGGCTGCATGCCTAGAGCTCTGGGCATTCACAGGGCCGGAGAACCCCTTCCTAGACGCTCCTAGTCCAATTGTCTTTTAACCAATTGGTCGTAGGTTCGAATCCTACACGACCCACCACTTCGCAAAGCCCCTGGCCATCGGCCAGGGGCTTTTTCTTTGCCCGCAGGAAAC
>Ga0180219_1000325_pt1 | contig 43266 bp, 41 predicted proteins | sample eDN3rd30CBELigMG_FD_151338 | JGI IMG/M metagenome (GOLD analysis project Ga0180219, IMG submission 151338) | Enriched Miracle-Growth compost microbial communities from Emeryville, California, USA - eDNA 3rd pass 30_C BE-Lig MG (version 2)... ... | reverse complement strand
CCTCGGCCCAAAAGGCTAGGTGGCCACGATCCGACAGCCGACTATCCTGCTCCGGGCTGCTACCCGGAGCAGGACATTCCTCACGGAATATTCAAACTCTAGCAGAGATCGCTGTTACAAGGTGGCCTCTGCGGAGCAGAGGTCGGATGAGGGTGGGCTCCTCTTGCAAGCCTAACGCCCCTGCCCCATGATCACCTGAAAGAGCCACCCAGAACGTCGGCTCAAGATAAGGGGGAACGGACATGCGCAAGGACTGGCAGCTCGTCTGCATGGCTTCGATCTGCATTGCAACCTCGCTCCCCGCCTTCGCCGATGATTTCTACAAAGGACGCCGCGTCGACATTGTCGTCGGCGGCAATGCCGGCGGCGTCTACGACGTGGTCGCGCGATCACTGGCGCGCTACATGCCGAAATATATCGACGGCGCGCCCAATATGGTCATCCAGAACATGCCGGGCGCCGGCAGTCTCAAGGCGGCGGACTGGGCGGCCACGGTCGCGCCCCAGGACGGCAGTTCCATCGTCGCGCTTTATCCCGGCGCGCTGACCCAGCCGATCATCGAGAACGACCGGAAATTCCGCTTCGATCCAGCCACCTTGAAATACATCGGTAGCGCCGATTCCGGCGCGCGCATGTGTGTCACCTACGTGACGTCCGGCACGAAGACATTCGAGGACGCGCAGACGCGCGAAACCATCATCGGCGCGTCAGCCGGCGGCGGCTCGACCTTCGATTACGCCTGGATGGTCAAGAATCTCACCGGCGCGAAGTTCAAGGTCGTCGCCGGCTACAAGGGCACGCCCGACCTTGAGCTTGCCATGGAACGCGGCGAGATCGACGGCATGTGCGGCTATGGCCTGGCGGCACTGCGCGCCGAAAAGCCGGACTGGTTCCGCGACAGGAAGATCAATTTCCTCGTCCAGTTCGCGACGCGTCCCGACAAGGAACTGACCGCGCTCGGCGCGCCTGACATCGCCAAATTCGTTTCGGGCGACAACCGCAAGGCGGTCGATCTCATCATCGCCCAGCAGGATTTCTCGCGGCCCTATATCGCGCCGCCCGGCACGCCAGCGTCCCGCGTCGCAATCCTCCGCAAGGCCTTCGATGCCGCCGTGGCCGACCCGGAGATGAAATCGGAATTCGAACGGCTCAACTCGCCGCTGACACCTGTGTCCGGCGCAGACCTCGAAAAGATGATCACCCAGCTCATCGCCACGCCGCCCGCTGTCGCCGCCCTGGCGCGCAAGGCGCAGCAGCCCGATTGAAACGCCCTCAGACAGGTTTGGAGAAAATGATGTTCCGCATGCTTGGTGCCCTCGCAGTTCTCGCCCCGTTGGCGGCGCAGGCGCAGACCCAGTCGAACGAAGAGTTCTATCGTGGCCGTGCGCTCGACATGCTCGTGCCCGGCTCCGCCGGCGGCGACTATGACCTGCGTGCCCGCATGGTGGCGCGCAACCTGCCGCGCTTCCTGCCCGGCGCGCCGTCGATCGTCGTCCGCAACATGCCCGGCGGCATCGGCATCCAGGCCGCCAATTTCCTGGCTGTCAACGCGCCGCGCGACGGTAGCGTGCTTGCCATCATCTTCCAGAACCTGCCGGTGCTGCAGGCGACGAAGGCGCCGGGCGTGCAGTTCGACGTGCGCCGCTTCGGCTGGCTCGGCAACACGACCGACAGCCCCAATGTCATCAACTCCTGGCACACCACCGGCGTCACCCGCATCGAACAGGTGTTCGAGAAAGAGCTCGTGGTCGGTGCTTCCGGCGTCTCCTCCACCGGCTACGTCTATCCGGCCGCCATGAACGCCATACTCGGCACGAAATTCAAGATCGTCGGCGGATATCCCGGCGGCAATGAGATCAACCTCGCCATGGAGAAAGGCGAGGTCGGCGGCCGCGGCTCCAATTCATGGGCGTCATGGAAAAGCAATCACCCGCACTGGATCGCCGAGAAGAAGATCAACATCCTCGTCCAGATCGGCCTGCATCGCGCCGCCGATCTGCCGGAGGTGCCGCTGATGCTGGAACTGGCGAAGAACGACGAGGACAGGCAGCTCCTGACCTTCCTGTCGTCGGACATGGGCATTGCCCGCGCCTTCGCCACCACGCCAGACGTGCCGGCCGAGCGCCTTGCGCTCTTGCGCAAGGCCTTCATGGATATGCTGCGCGACCCGCAGACCCTCGCCGAAACGACGAAACTGCAGATGGACATCAGCCCGACGGGCGGCGAAGACGTGCAGAAGATCGTCGCCGCCATGGTCGATGCGCCGCCGCACATCATCGCCCGCGCCAAGGTCCTGCTCGAAGGACCTTCGAAGTAGGCTTACACCTTCTACTTCAGTTCTATGGCCCTCTTGGCCTTCTCGACGATGTCCCTCGGCGTCGCATAGATTTCGGCGATCTTCTTCTGCAGAAACTCGCCGGATGTCGCGTCCACGTCGAGCTGCATCTTCTGCGCTTCGGCTTTCAGCTCAGGATCCGCCATCGTGTCCATGAAGGCCTTGCGCAGCGCAGCTACACGCGGCGCCGGCACTTCGGCGGCCACGACATAGGGCCGGCCGAACACCGTCTGGCTGTAGACAAGATCGAGGATCTGCTTCTGCTCCGGCGTCTTCGCGAAGCTCACCGAGAGTGGCACGCCCTGGCGATTGAGGTCCGGATAACCGGCGGTGTCTTCCTGCACGAGCACGCGCAGCTCACCGGAATCGATACGCTGCTTGTAGGTGGCGTAAACGCTCGACCATGACTGCCCGCAGCCGCCCTGCACTTCGCCCTTCTCGATCGCGAGATTCATCTCGCGCGAGCCGGGATAGCCTGAGACGACCTTGAATTTCACGCCGAGCACATTGGCAAGCATGACCGGAAAGTCCCGCGTCGAGGCGCCGCCCGCCGTCCCGCCGAGCACGAGCTCCTTGTCGAAAGCCTCGGCGAACGTCTTCACCGGCGCATCGCCCCGCACCAGGCAGACATAGACGTCCGTGTTGGCATTGCCGATATAGTTGAACTTGCTCGGATCATGCGTCCGCCGTTTGACATCCGTGAACAGCGGTTCGACCGGAAGCCCCATAAACAGGGCGCCCATGACCGTGCCATCCTTGGCGGCGACATTGGCGATATTGGCCGCAGCGACATTGCTGCCGGCGCCCGGCATATTCGCCACGACGATCGTCGGCGCGCCGAGAAGATGCTTCGGCATATAGCGTGCGATTGTCCGGGCGTAGAGATCATAGCCGCCGCCGGCCGACGACCCGACGATGATGGTCATCGTCTTGCCGCGATAGAAATTGGCGATGTCTTCCTGTGCCGACCCGGCCTGCACGCCTGCCAGCGACAGCGCTATCGCCAAGCCTGTCATCTTGGCGAACCCTGCAAAACCCTTCATCATTCTTCCTTCAATGTTGTTTGCAATTATTGCCCGATCGATTGGCCGCAGCATATGCGCGAAGCGCCACCCGGACGCAAGTGGCGGGCGGCATATGGCCCTTGGCGTGCAATCAGGCTAAGTTCCGCGCATGGGAATGGAAACAAGGCCTGGAGGCAGAATGAACCTGAAAATCAGACCGTTGACGCAGGCGATCGGCGCGGAAATTATCGACTTCGATGCGCGCAACATCACCTCGGAAGCAGCACGGGCGCTCGATGAGGCCTTTCTGAAATACCACGTTCTGGTCCTGCGCGATCAGCACATCGACGATGCCGATCTCGTCGGCTTCGGCCGCTGTTTCGGCGAGGTGAAGAAATCGCGCCTGGTATCGAAACTCTCGGGCCGCGACGACGTCATGGTCATTTCCAACATCCGCGAAGACGGCAAGCCGCTGGGCCAATTGCCAGACGGCGAGATGTGGTTTCACATCGATCAGATCTACCAGCCTCTCCCCTGCAAAGCGGCGGCGCTGCATGCCGTCGAACTGCCGGCCACCGGCGGCGATACGCTCTTCTCCAACAATGTGCGTGCCTACGAGACCCTGCCCGAGGCGACCCGCGACAAAATCGAAGACCTGATGGCGACGCATTCGTTTCAATATGGCGAGACTGTCGGCAACGCGCCGAGGGACGAGAACCGCCCGCATCATACCCATCCGCTGGTACGACGCATTCCCGAAACCGGCAGGCGCTCGCTCTCGGTCTGCCGGCTGATGACCGACCGCATCGAAGGACTTGGCGACGGCGAAAGCCGTGCGCTCATCGATACCCTGTGCGACCACATCGAACAGCCGTTGAACGTATACATTCACACCTGGAGGGTCGGCGACATTCTCATCTGGGACAACCGCTGCACCAGCCATGCGCGCACCGATTTCAGCGAGACCGAACGCCGCCTGCTCAAACGGGTGACCATCGCCGATACGATCGCGCCGCAACATTGACAGCGGCCAATTAAGGACCCGGTTAAAATCGACTTGCGTCCAGCCGCACGCCCAGTCCAGACTCCGCATCAATGCAGCAGACAGACAACTTCCTGGCCCGGCCGTCGAAACGCGACCTGCCCTATATTCTCATCCTCATCGTCGCCTATCTGGCGTTCGAGCGGATCAGCGATATCCATGAGCATAAAGGCCTGCCGGTAACCGCGTGGAACCCCGGCCTCGGCCTGATGTTCGGCTTCATGTTCCGCAACCTGTTCCGCGGCTGCGTGGCCCTGTTCGTCGGCATCGCGCTGTCGGGACCGATCGTCATCAACAGCGCGCTGGCATGGCCGGCGACTGTCGTCATCGCCGGTATCGTCACCTTCTGCTATGGCTTGACCGCATTGACGGCCAAGTCGTTTCCCGCCTTCGACACATCGCTCAACCGCATCGGCGACATCCGCACCTTTCTCCTCGTCGGCCTTGCCGGCGCGGGCTTGAGTTGCCTGCTGCTCACCACAGGCTTGATGGTGACCGGCCATCTCATCGCTGCCGATGTCGTGCCCGCCTCGCTGCCCCTGCTGGTGGGTGATGTCATCGGCATCGGCGTCGTCACGCCGCTCGTCCTGCGCTGGTCCACATTGACGGCGGGATTTGCCGACGCCTCCTCGCGCACGGCCTCGCTGAAAGCGCCCGCTTGCGCGGCCCTCATCGGCATCGCGATCTGGCTGGCCTTGAGAGAGGACAATGACATCGGCTCGCGCTACTTCTATATCTTCTTCCTGCCGGTCATCGCCGCCGCCCTGCGCTTTGGTATCGACGGCGCCTGCATGACCTTGGCCAGCGTGCAGATCGCCCTCGTCGTCTTCGTCAGCAATGCGGGCATCACGGCCAGCGTCTTCACCATGTATCAGAGCAGCATGATCGTCCTTACCGCGACGGCACTGCTCGTCGGCGCCATCGTCACCGAGAAGAACGCGGCGGCGGCAGCGGCCAAAGTCGCCGACGAACGATTGAAGCAGATAGAAGGCATTCAGGCGCGGGCCGATCGGTTTCATCTGGTTTCAGGCATGACCTCGGCGCTCTCCCATGAGATCAGCCAGCCGCTGACGGCCGCCCGCGCCCTTGCCCGCTCCGCCGTCATGCGCAGCGAACAAACGACACCGGGCGATGGCGAGCGCCTGCGCGAAAATCTCAATGGCGTTGTCCAGAACATCGATACCGCCGGCGAAATCCTGCGCCGTATGCGCGAATTTCTGCAACGCGGCGAACCGGAGAAGAGCCACGCCGATCTGCGGCTGATCGTCGACGATGCATTGGCGCTGCTCAAGCCTCTGCTCGACCAGAAGCGCGTCCGTGTTCAGGCCACAGAACTCGCCGGCGATCTGGCGCTGTCATGCGACCGCATCCAGATCCAGCAGATCATCATGAATCTCATCGGCAATGCGGTCGAGGCCATCACCACGCGCGGCATCAGGAACGGCCAGGTGACCATCGGCGCACGGGCGCTTGCCGATCCGCACCGCATCGAAGTCTTCGTCCGCGACAACGGCCCGGGCATCGCCCGCTCCATCGTCGACCATATTTTCGAGCCGCTGATGACATCGCGTTCGGAAGGGCTTGGCCTCGGGCTTGCGGTCTGTGCCAATATCGTGGAGGCACATTCTGGCCGCATTTGGCTTGAAAGAAGCAAGCCGGGTGATACTGAATTCCGTTTCTGGCTACCGGCTGAGCCCCAAGGAGAGAGCATTGGCTAATACGAAGATCGCAATTGTCGACGACCAGATCGAGGTGCGCAAAGCCCTGGGCGAGCTGCTGGACGCCTATGGCTACACCAGCACCCTGTTCGAATCCGGCAATGCCTTTCTCGAAGCCGCCGCGAAAGAGGAATTCGCCTGCGTGATCAGCGATGTCCGCATGCCCGGCATGGACGGCGTGCAATTGGCGCGCGAACTTGCCGGCCGCCAGCCCGCCGTGCCGGCCATCCTGATTTCCGGCCAGGCCGACGTTCCCATGGCGATCGCCGCGCTCAAGGCAGGTGCGGAAGATTTTATTGAAAAGCCCGTGGATGATATCAAGCTTGTGGCCGCGATCAATCGCGGCCTGTCGCGCGTGGCGAGCCTGAATGCCAGTAGCAGGCACGCCATGGAAAACGAAACCCGCTTCGACAGCCTGACGGCGCGCGAGAAGGAAGTTTTCGATCTCGTCTCCGAGGGGCAGACAAGCCAGGTCATCGCCAAGAAACTCGGCATCAGCTCCCGCACGGTTGAAAGCTATCGCGCTCAGATCATGGATAAATTGCAGATCGACAACATCGCAGCGCTGGTCCGTCTCGCGATCAGGCTCGGTCGCATCACACCGTAATTCTACCGACGGCAAAGCAACAGCCTGCAGCACGTACTTCAACGCCCAGGCTGTTGCGAATACTCAACGCCCCTTTCGCCGCATAGATTCACCATCAGCCGTGGTCATGCGCCCAGCTGGCGTGTCTTGCCGGCGCGTTGTCGCGGTGGTGGACGCTGCGCCGCAGCCATACGGCAAACCGCTTGCCGGCATGCATATCGCAGCAGGGAGCGTACGATGTCGTCCAGATTAGCAAGCCCCTCGCCGGGTGTGGGTGGCAAAGCCGGTTACAACGCGGGCAACAAGGATCTGTCACCGGCGACAGCCGCATGGGCGCCGGCACTCGCCATCGCAGTTGCAGCCGGCGTCGTGACAGCGCTGGCCGTTCCGGCAACGCTTTTCTTTCCAGTTCTCAGCCTCGGTATGATCGCCATCGCGGCGCTCGCCGGGGCTTATGCGTTTCTGCGCCCCGCCCCGCAGCGTAGGTCGATCCTGATCTTCGCCGCGACATTGACCTTCATCGGTCTGGCGGCTGGCATGCTCGGCGATCCGGACCAGGTCGCGCTGCTGCTCTGACCATTGAAATATCCAACACCGCGCCGCGCATAAGCACGGCGCGGATTTCCATCGTTCAAAGAGAGTACAGGTTGTTATCGCATGCTTGAGGAAGTGTTTTCCGCCTCCGTTCTGACGGCGCTGTTTCAGGTCATCATGATCGATCTCGTGCTGGCCGGCGACAATGCCGTCGTCATCGGCCTGGCAGCAGCGGGCCTGCCCAAGGAGCAACGGGGCAAGGTCATCGTCATCGGCATTGTCGCCGCCACCGTCCTGCGCATCGTGCTGGCGTTGATGACCACGCAATTGCTGCAGGTCGTCGGCCTGATGCTTGCCGGTGGCATCCTCCTGCTCTGGGTGAGCTGGAAGATGTGGCGCGAATTGCGCGCCGGCGGCCATGGCGACCACGAAGCTGTAGACACCGTGAGCGAATCGCATGCGGTTTCGCCCGGGGCGCCGCGCAAGACCTTCAAGCAGGCCGTCTGGCAGATCGTTATCGCCGACCTTTCCATGTCGCTCGACAACGTGCTGGCCGTCGGCGGCGCCGCCCGCGAACATCCCTGGGTGCTCGTCTTCGGCCTCGCCCTCTCCATCGCCCTGATGGGTGTGGCTGCCGTCTGGATCGCCCAGCTGTTGCAGAAGCACCGCTGGATCGGCTTCGTCGGCCTTGCGATCATCGTCTATGTCGCGGTCGAAATGATGTGGCGCGGTTGGGGTGAAGTCGCCCCCTTCGTCGCCCAGTTCCCCGGCCAACTGGCGCTCCTGAGCGCCAAATCCGGCGTCCCCGCCTGGCTGCCGGCCGCCGGAATCGGACTTATTGCCATGCTCGTCATCGTGATCGGGGCACAGATTTACCGGCGCCAAAAATCAGCCGGATAACGAAGGCGGTTGAAAACCGTACGCAACTGAGCCCGCCGCGCCCCCGAGCGGCGGGCTTTTCGTTTGCCGGCCTTTCATTATCCGTTTCAAGGCCCTATATTCATCGGGTCTCCGCAAGGAGACTATGGTGATAAACGGACATTGCAATAAACCATCCGGACCCGGGGGCGGTACCCGGCGCCTCCACCAAAGCCCGCAAATTGCTGCGGGTTTCGGCGGGGGCGAAATAGGATCGACGGGGGTGTAAAGAGTGCTCTTTTGCCCGGCATGATACCGCCGTTATCGGGTCAAACCTATAGTTGCCAATGACAACTATGCTCCGGTGGCTGTCGCCGCGTAATGCGGTGCCGGTACTGGTACTAAGTCCTAAAGGGTAGCACTTTTAGGCGGGGCTCGGAGGCGCCTGGCAACAGAAGCCTCCACTTTCGTTTTTGAAGGTTGCTGCATGTCAGGTCAGGTTATCAGATACGATTTGCTGGTTCAGGACGCCCTGCTCGGCGTAGTGCGAAAAGTGCTCATGGATGCGGCCCGCGAGGGAACGCCCGGCGACCATCATTTTTATGTCACCTTCAAAACCCACGCCCCCGGCGTCCAATTGTCGGCCCGGATGAAGGCGGAATATCCCGATGAGATCACCATCGTCCTGCAGCATCAGTATTGGGACCTGCAGGTCACCGATCAGCAGATCGAGGTCAGCCTCTCCTTCAAGAACATTCCCGAAAAGCTCGTCATCCCCTTCGATGCGGTGACCGGCTTCGAGGATCCGACGGCGCCCTTCGGCCTGAAATTCGAACCGCGGAACCCGCGGCAGGCGAAGCAGGCTCCCGCCGAGGTATCATCCGAAAGCCAGAACAAGCCGACGCCGATCACGGCAAAGTCAAAACCTCAGGCCGCGGCAGCTCCCAGTGCGAAGCAGGCGCCGAAGACCGACAAGGTCGAGAAGCCCGCGGCGGACAAGACGGTGGGCGAACCGCCGGCCGAGAAATCCGCACCTGCCGAAAAGCCGGCGGCGGATGCCCAGAACGACGGCAAGATTGTCTCCATCGACGCGTTCCGCAAGAAGACCTGAGGCCTTATGGGCGACGTCGTCAATCTGCGCCGCGCGCGCAAGCTGAAGGGTCGCGAAGACAGCGCCAAAGCCGCAGCGGCCAACCGCCTCGCCTTCGGACGCACGAAGGCGGAAGTCCGTCTCAGCGAAGCCGAGCGCGAATTGGAGCGCAAGCGCATCGACGCCCATCGCCTGCAGGCGGACAAGCGCGAAGAACCTCGTGATGATTGAACGCCCCGTCGCCGATCCGGCCCTGCCGGACGCTGACGGCGCGGCGTCTTTTTCCGGTGTCGAAAAACATTCCATGGTGATCGCCGGCCATCGCACATCGATCTCGCTGGAAGCCGCCTTCTGGCGCGCATTGAAAGAGATCGCGCGCGAACAGGACGTCTCGCTCGCAGCGCTTGTCGGCGAGGTTGATTCGCGGCGCGGCGCCGCCAATCTCTCCTCGGCCCTGCGGGTCTTCGTGCTGACGGAAACGCAGGCGAAAGCGGCGCGCTAGACTGGAGCATTTTCGCGCGAAGTGGATACCGGCTCGCATGAAAATGCGATCTTTTAAGAAAGTCTCTCAATAGATTCCGGAGGGCGAAGGATCGCGCCGCGGCGGCGTCACGGTCACCGGCGGGCGCGGCGGCGGACGCGGCACCACTTCGAGCGGCGTGCCTTGCGGCGTGCGACTCGGCTCGGGAGTGCGGCGAACCTCTTGCGCACGCCGATCCGCTTCGGCGCGCTCCCGCTGTTCCGCCTTCTCACGCTCGGCTTTCTCGCGCTCGACGCGCGCGGCCTCTGCCGCCTGTCGCTTCGCTTCCTCCTCTGCAAGCCGCGCCTGCTCGGCCTGATAGGCCGCGATCTCGGCCGCGCGCCGCCGCAGGAATTCCTGCGCCCGCAGCCGCCGGTTGAAGAAAGCACGTTCGCGGATATCGGCTTCGAGCGCCGCCACACGACCTGCCTCGCGCTCGATCGCCCGCGCCGACAGCCCGTTGACGAGATTGGCGATCTCAAGCGTGCGATCTGTCCTGCCCTCCGCCTGGCGCCAGACCACGCGCAGCCGCGGCGGCGCGCCGTTCCAGTCCTTGGGCGGGCGCAACGACGTCAGTTCGAGCCCGTTCTCAGCGGCGAAAGAGCGCAGGTCGAGCGACATGCCGAGCTGCGCCTGCACATCATTCCCCGCGGCGAAAGGCTCGGACTGAAGGCGCAACGCCCCGCTGGCGATAGAGCCTTCAAGCCCGACATTCCTGGTTTTGAAATCGGCCGCAGCCAGTTCGCTTTGCAGCGCCGCCGCGATCTTGCTCTGCTCGACGCCCAGCTGCTCACGCTCGGCGGAGACAACCACCCGATTGAGTGCGCCAGGGTCCACACGCGTGATCTTTAGATCATCGATGCGCAGCGTACCGCGGCCTGCAAGGCCTGTCGCCAGGGCGTTCTCGCTCGTCCCTGATCCGGCAAAGTCGAACTCCGCGGTTGCCTTGCCGCTCATATCCATCCGGCCGACAAGCGGTGTCACGAACTTGATCTTTCCGGCAGCCGACGCCTGGTCTCGATCACGGCGGATCGTCACCCCGCCTGTCAGATTGCCACCGGCTACGTCAAGATGCAGATCCTCGATGCGCACCGCGCCGGGCTCGAGACCAAGCTGCAAACGCCCGTTCGATCCGCTGACGCCGCCGAGATCGAACGCACCGACACGCAGGGCGATGCGCGACACGGGCGCATCGATCATCGCCGGCTGGAATTTCAGATCGGCCCAGCGCTGCCCCGCTTTCGCCGGCTGCCGCGGCCCCAGCACGAGCGAAGCCAGCGATGCGAACGACAGGCTATCGATATCGAGAGCGCCTTCGATACGCTCGGCGCCAGTCGGCTTTGCAAGCCGGCCCGAAATCTTCGCGCCGCCGATATTGCCGGTGACATCGGAGAAGCTCGATCCCGTCGCGGCAATGGCCAATGTGCCGCTGACATCGACGGGCATGGCGGCGCCCACATCCGGCAAGGTCAGCGCCAGAATTTGCATCAACGGCGCGAGGTTCGCGCTGGCGATGCGCAAGCGCCCGCCTGTGTCCAGCGCGCTGCCGCGCGGCGTCACGGTGCCATCATAGACAAGCGATGTGCCGGCCAGAGTGCCGTTGGCTTTCGTGGCAAAACCTTTCTGAGCATTGCCCTGCGCCTGCAACTCGAGCTTGCCGGTGCCGAAGCGCGACAGCGCCACGGTCTCCAGACCTGCCTGGCGCAACAGCATATGCGCATCGGGGTTCTCGAAGACGAACTGCGCCGAGACGTCGGATGGCGAAGCGTCGGGCTTCACCACACCGGTGATGCGTGTGCCGCGCGCCGTGCCGTCGAGCTTCAGGCTCGACACAGCGCCGGCTTCCGCGCGTGCGGCCTCGGCGCTCAACGTGATGCGCGCCGGCGATAGCGCCACGGCGCGATGCACGAACGCATCGGCCAAGGCGCCCGGCGCGATGCGTCGCGCCAGTGCGGCAAGCTCGACAAGCCGGTCCGCATCGAGACTGGCCTCGACGCGCGTACCGCCCGGCTTGCTTTCCCCACGCGCCGTCAGGTTTGCGCCGCCGAGATTCTCGATGGCCATATTCTCCAGCACCAGCGCATCGCCGTCCCGCGTCAGCTTGGCGCGGATGCGCCCGGCATCGACCATTCCGGCGCCGAACCGGGCGATACGCACGGCCCGCGCGTCGAGTGCGAGATTGAGATCGAAATCGGCTGCCGCCTTTGCCGGACTGCTCAGATCCGGCAATCCATCAAGGTCGAGCGCGGCCGAACTCAGATCGGCGAACAGGCGCGCCCGCTCGCCCGCAACCGCATTGGTGAAGATGACCGACCCATTCAAGGTCGATCGATCAGCCTGAATGGTCAGCTCGCGTCCGACCATCGCGACCGCTGACAGTTCAACAGCGCCTTTGACGTCGAACACACGAAACGGCGATGTGGCGACCCGCGCCGCAAGTTCCGGCGTGGCGCGGGCAAGCCATTCCGCCAGCCGCGCCGGATCGCGCATGCCCGCTTCGCCACGACCGGTGAAACGCGCCGCCGCGCCGCTCTCGATGACGCCGGACAGTTTCACCCGCGCCTGCCCCGGCAGGCCGGTGGAGAGATCGATCTGCCACGGTGCGCCGGGGGCGCGCGAGGCTTTCACTTTCGGCTCGGACAGGATCTCGCCGCCGAGGCTGAGCGCCGGCGCAGCCATATCGACATCCACGGCGAGCCTGCCGGCAGCCGAAGGTCCCTCGATCGCCGCACTGCGGGCGGCCAGGTTGCCGGCGATCGCCTTCGCCAGCTCCATGCCTCTGTCAGGATCTCTCGCCTCGCTCGCCAGCCGGTCGAAATCGATCTGCGGTGCACTGAGCTTGATGGACAACGCAGGGTCGGGGCCGGCGATCAGGCGCGCGGAGCCGGTCGCGGCGATCGTGCGATCCTCAGGCCCCAGCCGAAGCTCCAGCGGGTCCATCTGCGCGCCGGCCAGATCGATGCGGGCAGGACCGGCGGCGCGCCAGCCCGCCTCGAAGCCATCGGCCAGCGCCAGCTTCCCCGACAAGGTCCCCGTGCCGTCGAAGGCGAAGCGTGTCGCTCCTGCGGCCGACGGGGAGGCGATGACCGCCCCTTCCAGCTCCGTGCGCGGCAGACCGCCGGTCTCGTCGGAGGCGATCTTGACGCGGAGCCTGTCGTCTTCCAGCACGCCGGTAGCGAAGCGCAGGCTCACATCCTGCCCGGCGGCATGCAGCCGCGCCTGGCCTTTATAAGGACCGGCCAACGCCGGGCTCTCCGCATCAAGCGCGATGCCGCCGATGATCAGCGGCGCCGCGCCGGTCCGGGCAAGCGTGATCTCGCCATCGGTCAACGACACATGCTCGAAAGCCACGTCCTCCGACATCCGGCCGGGCAGTCGCGGCAGGCGCAAGCTGCCGTCGCTCTCCAGCGCGAGGGTGATGCGCGGACGCATGATGCTGGCGTCAGTGAAGCGCATGACACCGCGAACCAGCGGCGCCACCGCCAGTTCAAGACGCAGCATATCGGCTGTGGCGACGACCGGTTCCGCCGCATCGTCGCCGGAGCGCTGCGTCTTCGCCATCACGCCCTGCGCATAGAGATGTGGCGTCGGCAGCAGCTTGACGTCGATATCGCCTGAAATCGCCACGTCGAGGCCCGACGCCTCGCTCAGCAGGCTTTCAATGCGGACGCGCTGACCGTTCCAGTCGACGAACCACGGCCCGACAAGCGCCGCCGTCAACAGGGCCACCAGCGCGATAGCAATAACCGTAAGAATTTCCCGGAAAAACGACAAAGCTGCCCGCACTCGCTCCTAATCACGCGACGGCTGTATTTATAGCCTATTTCGTGGCCGCAGGGTGGCGGATCGGCAGATCGTGGTTTCCGGCGACGCGATCAGTCGAGCTTGAACTTCTGCTCCATCGGCAGTTCGGGATGTTGCGACCATTCCGCCATGGAGCCGTCATAGAGCTTTACGTTCTTGTTGCCGAGGATTTCCGACGACACGAACCAGCCCAGCGACGCCCAATGGCCGGTGTTGCAGAAGGCGATCTGCTCGCCCTCGACCGGCACGCCGGCCTGCTTGTAGAGCGAGGCAAGCTGCGCCTTCGAACGGAATGACCCGCCGTTGTTCTTGGTCAGCCAGCTTTCCTGCAGGTTCTTGGCGCCGGGAATCGTACCGGCCCGTTTGGCTGCCGGGCTCACCGACAGGCCGAGATAAAAATCGTTCGGCCGGTTGTCGATCAGCGTAACGCCGGCCTCCATCGCCTTCTTCACCTCGTTGCGGTCGACGATCATGTCCTTGCGGAAATGCGGGACGAAAGTGGTCGGCGGCAGTTCAACCCCGCCCGACGACAGCGGGTTGACCGGCTTCTTGGTGGCCGGATCGATATCCTTGGTCCAGGCCTGATAGCCGCCGTCGAGAATGGACACGTTATCATGGCCCATCACCTTGAATGTCCAGTAGATGCGCGTCGCGGCGCCCATGTCGATCGCCGCCCGGCCCAGCGGCACCAGGACCACATGGGTATTGTTGTCGATGCCGAGCGAGCCGATCAGCTTCGCCACTTTCTCCGGCGGCGGCAGCATGCCCTCGACGCCGTTGATCTTCTCGCGCCAGCCGTCCTTGGCGTAGTCGGTGAAGATTGCACCGGGCATATGCTCCGCCTGATAAGCCTCCTTGCTGACGCCGCCGCCGCTGCGCACATCGAGGAAGACGACGCCGGGCCGATTGATATTGGCCTTCGCCCATTCCACATCGACCAGCGGCTCCGCGGCCGAGGCGGATCCAACCAGAACAGGCGCGGCAAGCATCATGGCCGCGGCCAGGACAAGATTGGCGAACAAGCTACGCATAGCAAAACTCCGGAACTTAGCCCGACCAGATGGATCGGGAATGTCGGCAAAGCCGCACGGATGCAGCGGAATGGCCAAGCAGAATGTAGTACGCGCGGCCTCTCGCCGAAAGACTTCTTATTCAGGGGAACGGACTGCGGCTTATAGCGGCAGACCGCCAAGTTGCTGGGCACAGGCAAGAATATCGAGCCTGCCGCAGATGCGAAACGCACGTGCGCACGATCACCCTTGCGTGATCGTTCAGACGCCGACGCTGAGATAATTGTGCTGCGCTTCCTCGTCGTTCTTCAACGCTGCGCACGTGCCCTGCCAGACGATCTTGCCGCGATCGAGCACGATGGCGTCACGCGCGAAATCCATGGCGAGATCCACCTTCTGTTCGACGAGAAGGATCGTCAGGCCGCTCTCGTCGCGGATGCGCGCCAGCGCCTCGAACAAGGTCTCGACGATGATCGGCGCCAGCCCTTCCATCGGCTCATCGAGCAGCAGCACGCCGGGATTGCCGACCAGCGCGCGGCCGACCGCGAGCATCTGCTGTTCGCCGCCGGACAACTGGTTGCCCGCATTGTTGCGCCTGGCCGCAAGGCTCGGGAACAGATCGAACACGGCTTCCGTCGTCCACCCACCGGGAATGACCGAGACCGCGAGATTTTCCGCCACGCTCAGCGACGGAAAGATACGCCGCTCCTGCGGCACGTAGCAAAGCCCCGCATGGACACGCTCATGGGTCGGCAGCTTTTCAATCGCGCGGTCGCCGAGCTTGATTTGTCCGCCACGCAGGTTGGTCAGCCCCATCAGCGTACAAAGCAAGGTCGTCTTGCCGACGCCGTTGCGACCGAGGATCGCCAGGGTCGCGCCGGCCGGCGCCTGAAACGACAGACCATCGAGAACCACCGTCGGGCCGTAGCCGGCGATGAGATTTTCCGCGCCGATGCCGATGCTCATACGACGCTCCGTCCCAGATAGACCGAGCGCACTTCCGCGTTGGACGCAATATTGGCCGGCACATCGCGCGTCAGCACCCGGCCCATCACCAGCACGACGATCTCCTTGGCGAATTTGAACACCAGATCCATGTCGTGCTCGATCAACAGAATGGCGATATCCGGCGGCAGGCTTTCCAGCGCCTCGTGAATGATATGGGCTTCCGTCGAGGGAATGCCGGCGCCCGGCTCATCGAGCAGCAGGATACGCGGCTTCAGCGAAAGGCCGATGGCGATCTCGAGCAGTCTCTGCTCGCCGTAAGGCAGTTCGGACACACGGCGATTGCCCGCATGACCGATGCGCATCTCCTCGAGATAGTGCTGCGCCTCTTCGAGACAAGCGCGCCATTGAGGCCCGTATCTGAGCATGCGCCACGCATATTTCTGCCGCTCGGCCACGGCGATGGCGACATTGTCGCGGACGCTCGTCTCCATCAAGAGCGTATTGATCTGATGCGTGCGCACCAGACCGTGCTGCACGCGCGTCTCCGGCTTGGCTTTCTCGATATGATGCCCGTCGATGACGATGGTGCCGGCGTCATTGCTCAACATGCCCGTCAAGAGGTTGACCAAAGTCGTCTTGCCCGCGCCATTCGGGCCGATGAGGCCGATGCGCGCGCCACGCGCGAGATCGAGATCGACCTGCTGCGTCACCGCCAGCGCGCCGAAATTCTTGCACAGGCCGCGAACGGTGAGGATGTTGTCGGCGGCGACGCTCACGTCGGCTTCCCCGTCTGGCCCGCGGTCTTGCCCTTCAGCTTCGCCACCACACTGTCGATGATGCCCATCAACCCGCCTTCGAAGAACAGCACGATGAGGATTAGCAGGAAGCCGATGACGAACATCCAGATGAATGGACTGATCGAACCGGCCGTATCCTGGACGATGACATAGATGGTCGCGCCGATGAATGCGCCGTAGAGCCGCCGCTCGCCGCCGAGCACCAGCATCACAGCGACGATGCCGGAGGTGAGAAGCTCCAGGGTCGACAGGCCGACCAGCCGCGTCGATTGCGCCGTCAGCGCGCCAGCCGAGCCTGCCATCGCAGCGGACAGCGCATACATGGCCACGAGCCGCCACCAGACCGGCGTACCGATGGCGCGCATGCGTTTGGTGTTCTGCCGGATGCCATCGAGCGAACGGCCGAACGGCGAGCGCACGACGAAAGCGGCAATGACGAACCAGATGAACAGAACCGCGAGCGCATAGAGAAAGGCCGTCTTGCCCCAGAGATCGAAGCGGAACAAGCCGAACACCGGCGTCACGCGAATGCCAGACAACCCGTCATCGCCGCCGGTCAGCCAGCGCGCATGATTGGCCACCTCGTAGAAGATCGCGGCAATGGCCAGGGTCAGCATCAGCAGGGTTTCGCCGCGCGTATGCAGGATCAGCATGCCGGTGATCAGGCCCAGCAGGCCGGCAACCGCCGTCGCCACCAGCAGGCCCAGCACCGGATCGGCATTGAAGTGAATGGCGAAGATGCCCGCGGCATAGGCGCCGGCGCCGAAGAACGCCGCGTGCCCCAGCGTGATGATGCCGGCATAGCCCAGCGCCAGGTCGAGCGACAGGGCGAACAGGATCATGACCAGGATATTGGTGCCGAGGCTGTGATAGCCGTCGCCGACGAAGAAGAAGACCAGCGCGATCGCCCATGGCAGGAGATGCCAGAGCATCGCCGGCGAAAACGACCGCACGCCGGCCGTTGGCGCGAAAACTTGCTGATCTGTCACTTGCGGCTGGCTGGTCATGCGACGGACTTCGGTGGCAGGAGACCGTTCGGCCGCCACAGCAGCAGGCCGAACACGAGCACGTAGAGGAGGAAACCACCGAACTGCGGCACGATATATCTCCCTGCGGTGTCGACAATGCCGATGGCCAGCGCCGCGACCAGCGAGCCGCGAAAGCTGCCCATGCCGCCGACGGCGACGACGATGAGGAAGTAGACGAGATAGCGCAGCGCATAGAACGGCTCGAGCGGCAGCACGCCGGCGCCGATCGCGCCGCCGAAGCCTGCGAGCGCGCAGCCGCCGATGAAGGTGACCGTGAACATGCGGTTGACGTTCATGCCGACAGCCCGCGCCATCTGCGGATCGTCGACGGCGGCGCGCAGCCGTGCGCCAAACAGCGAGCACTCCACGATCAGCCAGACGATGAAGGCCAGCAAGGCCCCCACCACAATCAGAAACAGGCGGTAGGCCGGATAGCTGCGGAATCCAATATCGACCATGCGATCGAGCGAGGGCGGGACGATGGCCGGCAGCGGCGTTGGCCCGACGAACAAGGTCAGCCCGGCGATCACCACGAAGCACAGGCCGATGGTGAGCAGCACCTGCGGCAGTTCGCCCTTGCGATAGAGCGGCCGGTAGACCGTGAGTTCGGCGAGCCCGCCGAGCGCGCCCGCCGCGACGGCCGCCAAGAGAGCGCTCAGCAGAAACGGCACGCCGGCCTGCAGCACAAGCACAGTGGCGATATAGCCGCCGATCATGGCAAAAGCGCCATGGGCGAGATTGACCACGCGCATGAGCCCCATCGTGACGGTCAGACCGACCGAGATGATGAACAGGACCATCCCGTAGGAGATCCCGTCCAGCAGTATCGTCAGGACCTGCATGTGATCATGCGCTCCGTGCGGCAAGCATCAGCGACAAGCGATCCGGCGTCTTCACTTGGCGTTCGGATTGTTATCCTTCCACGGATCCCTGATCTTTTCGTAGGTCGCGAGATCGACATTGATCAGCTTGCCGTCGACCTTCTTCACTTCGCGGACATAGACGTTCTGGATGACGTCCCGCTCTTTCGGATCGAAGCTGATCGGCCCACGCGGGCTGTTGATCGTCTGCGCCTTCATGAAGTCGATCGCCTGGTCACCGGCAAACTTCGGACCGAGCTGCTTGACGGTTGCATAGACCAGATTCAGCGCGTCCCAGACGGCGATCGAAGCCATGTCCGGCACCGCGTCCTTACCGGCTGTATCGGTCAACGCCTTGCGGAACGCGATATTTTCCGGGCGCTGGTTCGACTCGGTGTAGTGCGTCGACGAAATGGCGCCGAGGATCGAATCCCCGAATGACGGCAGGAAGATTTCCTGCATCTCGCCGGTGCCGAGCAGTTTCATGCCGGCTGCCTTCAGGCCGCGGCGTTCGAACTCGCGCACCATCGCCACCGACGGCGCGCCCGCCGGCGCGAAGATGAACAGGCCATCGGCCTTCGATTGCAGCGCACGTTCCATATAGGGCGCGAAGTCCGTGACATTCAGAGGCACGCGATCCTTGCCGAGCACCTTGCCGCCGGCCTTTTCGAAGCCGCTCAGGAACTCGTCCTGGGCGTCGATACCGGGCGCATAATCGCTGACCATGGTGTAGATGCTTTTGATGCCGTTCTGCACGGCCCAGCCGCCGAGCGGCGAAACATATTGCGCCACCGTCATGCTGACGCGGAGGAAATACGGCGACTTGCGGGTCACGATGGACGTCGCCGCGTTGAGAATGATCGTCGGCGTCTTCGATTCGCTGATGACCTCCGAAACCGCCAGCGCATCCGGCGTCAGCGCAAAGCCGCCGAGCACATTGACCTTCTCACGCAGGATCAGCTCTTCGGCGAATTGCCGCGACTTCGATGCATCGCCTGCGCCTTCGTCGCGCCAGATGATCTGGATCTCATGGCCGTTGACGGACTTGCCGTTGAGTTTCTGAAACGCCTCGACGGAATCCTTGAACTGTTTGCCCCACACGGCAAACGGCCCGGAGAATGGCGCGATGATTCCAAACTTGACCACATCGGCATAAGCAGCCGTCGACAGAGTCATAAGCGCCGCAGCCGCGGACGCGATCAGCCTACGTTTCATCGTACCCTCCCTGCGCTTGATCGCCGCCGGTTCGAACCCCTCGATCGAACGGACGGCTCGCGCCAGTAACCAGCCCAGTTGAAACACGGTCGCGAATTCTGTCAATCGCAGGCAAAACAATCTTTGGTTATACTTAGGCCTCGTAACGCGACCGACCGCGCGACGCGCATCGTTGGGCGGCGTGCCACAGGCCCTCTTGCTGCAACTGCTGGAATAATCGGCAGGTCAACGGATATGGCGGCATGTCCACAGCCATTATGTCCTTGGACAGGCTATCTGAGGGGACGACTCCCGCCGCCAAAAGCGATAAATTGCTACGAATCCACCAGCCAGCGGCCAGAATTATCCATGCGCCAATATCTCGACCTCATGCGCCTCGTCCTCGAGACAGGAACCCAGAAGACCGACCGGACCGGAACCGGCACCCGCTCCGTCTTTGGGCCGCAGATGCGGTTCGACCTGTCGCAGGGCTTCCCGCTGGTGACGACGAAGAAGATTCACCTGAAATCGATCGTTCATGAGCTGCTGTGGTTCATCGCAGGCGACACCAACATCCGCTATCTCAACGCCAATGGCGTCAGCATCTGGGACGAATGGGCAGACGCCAACGGCGATCTCGGCCCGGTCTACGGCAAGCAATGGCGTTCATGGGAAGGCGCCGATGGCACGACGCACGATCAGCTCAAATGGCTGCTGGGCGAGATCAAGCGCAATCCGGATTCCCGTCGCCTCATCATCTCCGCCTGGAACGTCGCCGACCTTCCGGCGATGAAGCTTGCACCCTGCCATTGCCTGTTTCAGTTCTACGTCGCCGACGGCCGGCTCTCCTGTCAGTTGTATCAGCGCTCGGCCGATATCTTTCTCGGCGTGCCGTTCAACATCGCCAGCTATGCCCTGCTGACGCATATGATCGCCCAGGTCAGCGGTCTCGAAGTCGGCGATTTCGTTCACACTTTCGGCGACGCGCACCTCTATCTCAACCACTTCGATCAGGCGCGCCTGCAATTGGCGCGCGAACCGCGCCCCCTGCCGCACCTCAAGCTCAATAAATCGGTGACGTCGCTGTTTGACTTCCACTACGACGATATCGTCTTCGAGCATTACGATCCGCATCCGCTCATCAAGGCGCCGGTGGCGGTGTGACGGATATCAAACAGCCGCAGATATCTGTCGTGATCGTCGCGGCCGTGGCGCGCAATGGCGTCATCGGTGGCGGCAACCGGCTGCTCTGGCGCCTGTCCAGCGATCTGAAGCGTTTCAAGGTGATCACGCTTGGCAAACCGCTGCTGATGGGCCGCAAGACATTTGAATCGATCGGCAAACCTTTGCCGGGGCGCGAAACCATCGTGATTACGCGCGATCCCGCTTTCCATGTCCCGGGTGTTCAAGTTGCCGCGGACATCGACAGCGGTTTTGCCCTCGCATCCGAGGCTGCGGCCCGTATGAGTGCGGACGCAATTATCGTCGCAGGCGGGGGGGATATCTACGCTCAGACCCTGCCGCTCGCCACGCGATTGGAAATCACTGAAGTTAACCTTACGCCGGAAGGCGATACGTATTTTCCCGCGCTTGATCCCCAATCATGGCGTGAAATCAACCGCGAGGACCATGAGCCTGGCCCCGGCGACGAGGCGGCGTTCAGTTTTGTGACCTTGGTGCGCGACATAAAAGCCGCCGGTACGCGTTGAAAACCAGTGAAATAGTGCTTAATTGCCAGACCGCGTGAGGGGTTTCCCGCGTGGCGCAAAGAGGGGAAGAGGGACTTTATGCCCTGGAACAATCAGAGCGGCGGGGGTGGACCCTGGCGGCCCAATAATAATCCGGGACCTTGGGGACAGGGACCGTCAGGCGGCAGCGGAGGCGGCGGTCAGACGCCGGACCTCGAAGAACTGCTCCGCCGCAGTCAGGACAAGCTGAAGCAGGTTATGCCGGGCGGCTTCATGAGCGGCTTCGGCATCGGGCTGGTCGCTGTGGCTGCCGTCGGCATCTGGCTCGCCAGCGGCATCTACACGGTGCAACCCAACGAGGCCGGCCTCGAAATGGTGTTCGGCCGCTTCACCCAGCGCACCGAGAACGGCCTGCGCTATAACTGGCCGGCGCCGATCGGCAGCGTCGTCAAGCTGCGCGTCACCGACCGCAACAGCATCGACATCGGTTTCCGCACCAGAGAAGATCCACGCCGGCCGGGCAACCAGACCCAGACCGACGTTCCTGAAGAGAGCCTGATGCTGACCGGCGACGAGAACATCGCCGACGTCAAATTCCGCGTCATCTGGCAGATCGATGGCTCGAAACCGCAGGACTTCGCCTTCAACGTCCGCGACGTTCGCGAGACGATCAAGGCGGTCTCGGAAAGCGCCATGCGCGAAATCGTCGGACGCACGCAGATCCAGAAAATCCTGACCGCCGAACGCAAGGTCATCGAACCGGCGGCGCAGGATCTCACCCAGCGCGTGCTCAACGACTACAAGGCCGGCGTGCAGATTCTTCAGGTGCAATTGCTGTCGGTCGACCCGCCGGAACAGGTCATCGCCGCGTTCCGCGATGTCACTGCGGCGCAGCAGGATCTCGACCGCCTGCGCAACGAGGCCGAGGCTTACGCCAATCGCGTCGTTCCCGAAGCGCGCGGCGGCGCCGCCCGCATCCTGCAGGAGGCCGAAGGCTATCGCGAGCAGACCGTGGCGGAAGCACGCGGCCAGGCGTCGCGCTTCTCACAGGTCTACGAGCAATATCGCCGCGCCCCCGACGTGACGCGCGAGCGCATGTATATCGAAACCATGGAGCGCATCCTGTCCGGCACCAACAAGGTTATCGTGGATCAGAACTCGGGCCAGGGTGTCGTGCCCTATCTGCCGCTTAGCCAGCTCGATCCGTCGGCAGCGCCGGCTCAAGGGACTGGCCAAGGGGCCGGCCCAAGCTCCAGCCAGGGAGGGCCGCGTCGATGAACAAGTCCTTCGCCGGCATGACCGCCCTCATCGTCCTGATCCTGCTGCTGTTCACCGGCTATAGCTCGATCTTCACGGTCCATCAGGCGCAAAATGCGCTGCTGCTGCGCTTCGGCGAACCGGTTCCCGGCCGCGCCGTGGTGACGCAGCCGGGGCTGCACTTCAAGGCGCCGTTCATCGAGAACGTCGTTTACTTCGACAACCGCATCCTCGACCTCGAAACGCCGAAGCAGGAAGTGCTTGCCTCCGACAACAACCGCATCGAAGTGGATGCATTCCTGCGCTACAGGATCGTCGACATCCTGCAGTTCTACCGTTCGGTGCGCACCATCGAGGGCGGCAACAACCAGCTCGGCTCCGTGCTGAACTCGGCCGTGCGCCGCGTGCTGGGTGAAGCCACCATGCTGCAACTGGTGCGCGACGACCGCAACAACCTGATGCGCAAGATTCTCGATCAGGTGAACCTGGAATCGGCGAAACTGGGCGTGAATGTCGTCGACGTCCGCATCCGCCGTGCCGATCTGCCGCGTCAGATTTCCGAACAGGTTTTCCGCCGCATGCAGACCGAGCGCGCCCGCGAAGCCGCCGACTATCGCGCCCAGGGCTCCGAACAAGCGCAGCGCATCACCGCCAAGGCCGATCGCGATGTCATCGTGATTCGCGCCGACGCGCAGCGCCAGGCCGACCAGACCCGAGGCGAAGGCGACGCCGAGCGCAACCGGATTTTTGCCGAGGCCTTCGGCAAGGACCCGAATTTCTTCGCATTCTACCGGTCGATGCAAGCCTATGAAGCCGGACTGAAATCAGCCGATACCCGGTTTGTGATCAGCCCGAATTCGGAATTCTTCCGCTTTTTCGGCAATGCCAGCGGTGGCGCAGCTCCGGCGCCTGCCACGGCCAAGCCTGGAAATTGAGCCGGGGAATTGAACTTTACGTCCCCCCGGCGCATGATTCGCGCCGGGGAACGACTATTATGTGGTCACTCGCGGGAGCGACCGCCTTTCCGCCTGAATTTGCGCTAAGTAGAATTGCTGACGGCCTTTCCAGGAGATGGTTTCGATGTCTTATCCGGTGATTTCCAACAAAGGCGTTGGCGTAAGCACGCTGTCGCGCACGCGCGGCATCGCCGCCGCGATGGCGATCGCGCTCTGCGCCGGATCGGCTCTGGTCGCACCGCTGACGACCCAGCCGGCATTTGCCCGCGGCACGCCCGACTCCTTCGCCGACCTTGCGGCCCAGGTCAGCGACGCCGTCGTCAATATTTCCGTCTCGCAGACCGTCGCCGACCGTCGCGGCGGCTCCGGCGCCGCCCCCAATCTGCCGCGCGGAACGCCGTTCGACGATCTCTTTGAGGAGTTTTTCCGCCGTCGTGGCCAGGGACAAGGCCAGGGGCAGGACGACGGCCCGGCGCGTCCGCAGCGCCGTTCCAATTCGCTCGGCTCCGGTTTCGTCATCGACCAGTCGGGCATCGTCATCACCAACAACCACGTCGTCGGCGACGCCACCGACGTGACGGTCATCTTCACCGACGGTCAGCGGCTGAAGGCCGAGATCGTCGGCAAGGACGCCAAGATCGATATCGCCGTGCTGCGCGTGAAGCCGGAGAAGCCGCTCAAGGCGGTCAAATTCGGCGACAGCAACAAGACCCGCGTCGGCGACTGGGTGATGGCCGTCGGCAACCCCTTCGGCCTCGGCGGCACGGTGACCGTGGGCATTCTCTCGGCCCGCAACCGCAACATCAACAGCGGCCCCTACGACGACTATCTGCAGACGGACGCCTCGATCAACCGCGGCAATTCCGGCGGCCCGCTGTTCAACGCCGACGGCGAAGTCATCGGCGTCAACACGGCCATCCTGTCGCCGTCGGGCGGCTCGGTCGGCATCGGCTTCGCCTCGCCTTCCAACGTGCTGCAGCCGGTCATCGAGCAATTGCTGAAATACGGCGAGACCCGCCGCGGCTGGCTCGGCGTCAAGATCCAGGCCGTCGATGACGATGTCGCCGAAAGCCTCAATCTCGGCAAGGCGCGCGGCGCGCTCATCGCCGGCGTTGACGACAAGGGCCCGGCGAAGCCTGCCGGCATCAAGGCCGGCGACGTCATCGTCAAGTTCGACGGTCAGGACGTGAAGAACTCGGCCGACCTGCCCCGCCTCGTTGCCGCCACGCCGGTCGGCAAGGCCGTCGATGTCTCGATTATCCGAGCCGGCAAGGAGCAATCCTTGAAGGTCACGCTCGGCCGCCTCGAAGATGGCGAACGCCAGGCTTCGCTCGGCTCGCCGCGCAACGACACCCAGCCTGATCGCACCGTCGCGCAGAAGGCCCTGGGAATGGAGTTCACCAATCTCAACGCTGCGGCGCGCACGAAGTTTTCCATCAAGGACGGCGTGAAGGGCGTTGTGGTCGCCAGTGTCGACCCCAATTCACCGGCCGCCGACAAGCGCATCCAGGCCGGCGACACGATCGTCGAGATCAACCAGGAAGCGGTCAGCCAGCCGGGCGACATCGCCACGAAAATGAAGGCCGCCAAGCAGCAGGGCCGCAAGTCGGCGCTGTTCCTGGTTGCCAACACCCAGGGCGAAGTCCGCTTCGTGGCTTTGCCGGTGGAATGAAGTAAGAGCGGAATGAGTTGATACAAAGCCGGCGGTCGAATGTTCGACCGCCGGTTTTTTATTGCACCGCTGCGGTGACGAACTCTTCTTTCCGATAGCCCTGCATATAGAGCAGCGCCGTCAGGTCACCGTGATCGACACGCGCGTGCGCAGCTTCGGCCACCGCCGGCTTGGCGTGGAACGCGACGCCGAGGCCAGCTTCCCCCAGCATGGCGAGATCATTGGCGCCATCCCCGACCGCCATGGTCAAATCGTGAGCCAGCCCGCGGCCATCCCGCAACTCGATCAGGCTCGCCAGCTTCGCCTCGCGCCCCAGAATAGGCTCGCGCACAAGGCCGGCCAGCTTGCCGTCTTCAACGATCAATTCATTGGCGCGGTTCTCATGAAACCCGATCGTGGCAGCAATCTTCGACGTGAACAGGGTGAAGCCGCCGGAAACGAGCGCCGTATAGGCGCCGTTGGCCCGCATGGTGCGCACGAGCGTCTCGCCGCCCGGCGTCAACGTGATGCGCTCGGCGATCACCTTGTCGACGACACCGACATCGAGCCCCTTTAGCAGCGCCACACGCTCGCGGAGGGCCGGCTCGAACTCGATTTCGCCGCGCATGGCGCGCTCGGTGATCGCCGCCACATGCTCTTTCATGCCGACAAAAGCGGCGAGTTCGTCGACGCATTCCTGGCCGATCATGGTGGAATCCATATCGGCAAGAAACAGCGTCTTGCGCCGGTTCTTCTCGCGTTGGCAGACCACGTCGACAGGCAGGTTCTTCATTTCATCGCGAACGTCCTCGGCATAGGAGGCCAGAAACGCGCGCTCATCGTCCGAGCCGGCGACGAGATCGACGCCGTCGAGATGGAAGGAAATATCGACGGCCTCGTCGGCCGCGAGCCACGGCCCGATCTTGCCGAACGGCACGATCCTGGCGGCCTTGTTGACGATATCCCCGGCCAGCGCCTTGCTGCCGGGCTTTGCGATCAATGTTACGCTATAGAATTCCACGGGACATCCGCTATCAGGGAGTATAGACTTGGTTTCCGCCGTTCTCATCGCAGGCCCGACGGCCAGCGGCAAGTCCGCTCTGGCGATTTCGCTGGCGCAGCGGCTGGGTGGAACGGTCATCAATGCGGATTCCATGCAGGTTTACCGCGATCTGCGCGTCATAACCGCCCGCCCGACGCCGCAGGAGGAACAGGAGGCCCCCCATCGCCTGTTCGGCCATGTCGACGCCGCCACGAATTATTCCGCCGGCCTGTGGCTCGCCGATGCCGCCCAGGCGCTTGCCGACATCACCGCAGCCGGCCGCATCCCCATCTTCGCCGGCGGCACCGGGCTTTACTTCAAGGCGCTGCTGCAGGGCCTCTCGGACATTCCGAAAGTCCCGGACGAGGTCCGTGCGCGGATCCGCGCCGAGGCCGAGGGCATGGCGCCGGAAGCCCTGCACGCCCGCCTGGCGGCCGCCGATCCCCTCACCGCCGCAAAGCTGCGGCCTTCCGATCCGCAACGCATCCTGCGGGCCCTGGAAGTGTTCGAGGCCACCGGTCTGCCGCTGCGGCATTTCCAGGACCGGCGCGGCGCCCCCTTGCTCGATGCCGAGACCTGCGCCTGCGTCTTCCTCGAGCCCGACCGCAAGGAGCTGCACCGGCGCATCGACACGCGCTTCGACATCATGATGACGCAAGGCGCGCTCGATGAGGTCGCGGCGCTGGCCGAGCGCAACCTCGATCCTACCCTGCCCGCCATGCGCGCCCACGGCGTCCCCAGCCTCATCGCTTATCTGCGCGGCACGCTCTCGCTCGACGATGCCATCGCCAAAGGCAAGATCGACACGCGGCACTATTCCAAGCGCCAGTTCACCTGGTTCCGCCACCAGCTTACCGACTTCAAATGGGTGTCGCCCGTAGCGGCGGTGGACGAGCTCGACACGCTCACTCGAAAGCGTTGACGGATTTCACAGCCGGGTTTCTACTCTCCAGACTCGTCCTGTCGGGAGAAGCATCATGCATCGTCAGACATTCCGTTGCGAAGCCATCAGCCTTCCCGTTGCACGCCGTGAAGTTCTCCTTGGCATGGCGGCGCTTGCCGCACTGATCCCCATGCGTGCGCGCGCCGCGGACGGACAGGCGAAGATCGCCGATCTCGTCGATGCCGACGGCAACGCCAGCGCGTGGGCGGTCGCAAACTCCGGATCGAAGATCACTGTGCGTGGTTACTTCGCGCCCAATCTCGTCGAGACGAAATTCGATCTCTATGAAGCGCCCGCCGCGCCTTGCCAGCTCTGCGGCATGATCCATGACGCCGGCGCCAATATCGAAGTCGAAACCCGCGTACCTGCCGACGCCAATATGATGAAGATGATCGAGGTCGCCGGCCGCATCGAGGCAGCGCCTGATCGCGCGCCGCGCATCATCGCCGCCGAAGCCGCCACGGTCTGATCGATTTCTCTTTTGCAGAAAGGCGCCACCATGCGTCTCCTTGTGCAAGGCGTTCGCGCCGGCTCCATCATGCTTGCCCTCGTGGGACTTTCTTCCGCCGCCATCTCGCAGTCTGCGGACACCATCCTGCGCAACGGCAAGATCTATACGATCGACAAAGCCTTCGGCACGGCGGAGGCTGTGGCCATCCGCGACGGCCGCTTCACCGCCGTGGGTGATGACACCAGCGTGATGAAGGAAGCCGGCCCCAACACGCAGGTGATCGACCTGGGCGGGCGCACGGTCGTTCCCGGCCTCACCGACACGCATCTGCATCAATCCATGGCCGCCGTTAATCAGCCCGCCGTGCAACTGATCGAGGCGCGCTCCATCGCCGATGTGCAGAAGCGCATCGGCGAACGCGCCGCCAATACGCCGGCCGGCGACTGGATCGTCGCGTCTTCCGGCTGGCATGAAAGCCTGCTCAAGGAAGGCCGGCTGCCGACCCGCTATGAGCTCGATGCGGCGGCGCCGAACAATCCGGTCTTCATTCCGCGCGGCGGCCATGTGGTGGCGATCAACAGCAAGGCGCTCGAGATCGCCGGCATCACCAGGGACACCAAGAACCCGCCCGGTGGCGTCATCGTCCGCGATCCCGCGACGGGCGAGGCCACCGGCGTGCTGCTCGAGTCGGCAGCCTACTTCGCCCGCAAGGTGCAGCCGCCGCCTCCGGCGACCGAGAAGCTGGTCGAACTGATGAAGTCGCAGATGCACGCCCTCAACGCCATGGGCATCGTCAGTGTCGTCGAGCCCGGCCTCGACGAACGTCTGTTCGCGCTCTACCAGCGCATGCGCGATGCAGGCGAGATCACGGTGCGCACCGACCTGCTCTACCGCGCCATCACGCCCGATCAGGTGCGCAAGGGCATGGCCTTCAAATCTATGAAGAATGACGACATGCTGCGCTTCGTCGGCTTCAAATTCCTGCTCGACGGCGGCGTCGAAGGCGCGCGCATGCGCGAGCCCTACCGCATCGTGCCCGGCGAACAGCCCGACAAGGATTATCGCGGCCTCATGCTGCTGCCGCCCGGCGGCGAGGAGGAATGGGGCCAGGCGCTGCAGCTTGTCGCCGATGCCGGCCTGCAGGCGCAGACCCATGCGGTGGGAGACGAAACCATCGACACCGTGGTGCGCACCTATGCGAAGGTGAATGCAACCCGTCCGATCCGTGATCTGCACTGGACGGTGATGCACATCTTCCTGCCCAGCGACACGGCGCTGAAGACCATGGCCGACATCGGCATCATGGCGACGGTACAGGATCACGCGGTTCTGCTCGGCCACAACCAGCGCCGCTGGTGGGGCGACGAGCGCGCCGCCTATGCCATCCCGATCCGCAAGATCATCGACGCGAAGATCATGACCGGCGCCGGCTCCGACGGACCGGTGGTGCCCTTCGATCCGTTCCAGTCGATGTGGTGGATGACGACGCGCCAGACGCTCAACGGCTATGCGCTCGGCCCCGAACAGGCCATCACGCCGCGCGAGGCGCTGACGCTCTACACCATCAACAACGCCATCGTCATGGGCGTCGAAAGGGATCGCGGCTCCATCGAGCCCGGCAAGCTCGCCGATCTCGTGGTCCTGTCGAAGGATATCCTCACAGTTCCGCGCGACGAGATCCGCGACACCAAGGCGATGATGACATTGCTGGGCGGCAAGGTGGTGCACAGGGTGGGGATTTAAAGGCCCTCATCCGACCCTTGCTGCGCAAGGGCCACCTTCTCCCGCAGAGCGGCGAAGGAAAGCACGCGCGACTCCTTCTCCCGTTCCTTTAACGGGAGAAGGTGGCCCTCGCATCGCGAGGGTCGGATGAGGACTCTTACGCGGCGGCTTCCTCGGCCATCAAGGCCGCAAGATGCCGTCGCACGCGAATGGCGCTGACATCGCCGACGCCCGACAATTCGGTTCGTGCATTGGCATAGCGATCAACCAGCGGCTCGATCTTTTCGAGCGCTTCCACATCCTCCTCGCGCGTCTTGTTGACCGCAGTCCTGAGCCATTGATCGAAGTCGGGCGCGTCCAGCCGGACGTTGCGAACGACGCCGCTGAAATTATGGCTCGTATGCTGCGTTTCCGGCGTGACGCATTGCAGATGGTAGGTCGTGCTCAGCAATTTCCGCGCGCCCCTGCTGGCCGCCGTGTAGAAACGCAGATAGGCGGCGACGAGGCCGGGGCCGTGAAAGATCGATCCCAATTCCAGGTCCAGCGGTTCGCTGTTGCCGGGAATGGCATTGCGGGCATAGGCCATATCCGGGCTCTGGTCAGTCAGCCAGCGGGCACATTGAATGTGCTGGCCTGCGTCGTCCTGCGGAGCGACCTCTCCAGCAGCTGGCGCCTCGATCGTCTTCAGGTGGATGAAGCCGACATGGCTCAGATCCATCACGTTGTCGATGACGAGCGACCATCTCGCCTTGATGTTGGTCACGCCGTTTTCAACTGTCTTCCAGCCAGGCTCACCCATGCCGATTTCGGAAACCTGCGGCATCTTCGTCATGTCGGCGGCAGATGCATCGCCCATCCATATCCAGGTCGCGCCGCCCCGCTCCACCAGCGGATAAACGCGCTGCCGAAACGTCTGGGGCACCCTGTCCTGGGCCGGGATGCGCACACAGGCGCCCTCGGCGCTGAAGGTGAAGCCGTGATAGGGACACATGATGTCGTCACCGATCAGTCGTCCATCGACCAGCGGATGCGTCCGGTGCGGGCATATCCCGAATATGGCGACCGGTTCCCCACCCTGCTTGCGGTACAAAACGATCGGTTCGTCCATGATCCTGCGTTGAAATGGCGTGCGGGTGATCTCGCTGCCCCAGGCCGCCATATACCAGGCGTTGCGGATATAAGGCCGCTCCGAATTGAATGGATACATGCCGTCTCCTCCTCTTAACCCGCGACCATCTACCGTCTGCGCAAGAGCATGATCCGGAAAAGTGGAACCGGTTTTCCGAAAAGATCATGCTCAAACTAAAAGATGAGATCATGATGCGATTCCTTGTAATCGCATCGTGATCTAAGCACCGTGCTCCGCCGCGACAAGACGCTCGATGATGCGGCGCGCGCGTAGCGGTCCGCCATCCACCTTGAGGTCCAGTTCGGGCGGATAACCCGGCTCATAAGCCGATATCGTTTCCTCAATGGCCTCGCTGGCATCAATGTCTTCGGCGAAGACTTTTGGCGCGCCTTCCCGCCACAACCGGCTGACGTCTTCATCCTCGATGCGATAATTGCGCGTGATCGCCCAGAAGTAGTGCGCACTATGGGCGCGCTCGGGCGTGATGCAGTGGATAGCCTTGTGGCTGAACATCTGCGCGCCCGTTTTGCCTGTTGCCCTGGCGTCGAGGTGAGTGATGTGGAAGCCCGGCGCGATGAATTCGGCCACCTGATGCCGATCGATACGCCCGTCGAGACCCATCGCACGAATGAACATCGGCGGCGATATGGCATTGTTCATATCGCGGGTGACACGAACGGAGCGTTCGTCGAACTCCATGGTTGTCGGCGCACTCACCACGTCGTCGGAACCTATGGAACCGGGATGAAGGTAGGACAGATGCGACAGATCGAGAAGGTTCTCGTTCAGCAGTTGCGCACGCGCCTTCATGTGCAGACTGCCGCGCACCACCACCCATTGCGGATCGTCGAGCCAGGGATGATGGGGGATCAGGCTGCGATCTGCAGCCTGATCCCCCATCCATATCCACAGCAGCCCGCCGCTCTCGACCAGCGGATAGCTATGGACACGGCACTTCTCGGGAATATTGGTCTGCGAGGGAATTTCGAGAGCACGCCCATCATCACCAAACAGAATGCCGTGATAGGCGCAGCGAACGTTGTTTCCCTGCAACAGGCCCTTGCTGAGCGGCATCTGCCTGTGGATGCATCGATCGACCAATGCCACGGCGGCTCCATCCTGCTTGCGATAGAAGCAGACAGGCTCGCCCAGTATCCGCCGGGATATCAGCTCACGGCCGAGATCCTGCGCGTGGCCGGCGACGTACCATTGGTTTTTGGGAAATTCCAACGGATAGCCAGGCTTCGTGGCGTGAGTCGTCGCGACATTCATCGAAGATCCTTTCCGGGTCCTGACGGGGCGAAGAACTCGTCCGTATGTTTGCTGCGATAGAGCGTGCCCAGGAAACTGATCACCACCATGGCGGCGACATAGAGCGCGATCGCCATCGACGAGCCATAATAGGCATAGAGCGATGTGGCGATCAGCGGTGCGATACCGCCGCCAAGAATGGCGCCGACATTGGCGACGATGGAAATGCCGCTGAAGCGCATGGCAGGCGGAAACAGAGAGGCGATCAATGCTGACTGCGCGCCCAGCAGGCCCGCGATCACCACGGCCATAACCGAATAAGCCAGCGTCATGGCCGGGATACTGGTGCTGTCGACCAGCATGAAGAAGGGGATAGCCCAGAGAATGCCCGCCGCGGCCGCAATCAGATAGACACGTCGCACAGAGAAGCGATCCGAGAAATGCGCGAAGACGAGGGTCATGAGAAACCAGATCGTCGCCGCCAGCAACGTGAAGTCCAGCATCAGGTTGCGTGGCAGCTTCAAGACGGATGTGCCGTATGACGGCATATAGACCAGGACGAGATAGCCAAGCGTCGTCGAACCGATGATGGTGGCCGTGCCCGCGATCAGAGCCATCGGATGTTCCATGAGGACGCCAAGCAGCGGCGAGCGCGAAATCTCGCGTGTCTTTTCCAGCCTCTGGAACACCGGGCTTTCTGAAATCGTCATCCGCACGACAAAGCCGACCACGATCAGGATCGCCGACAACAGGAAGGGAATGCGCCATCCCCAGCTCTGGAAGGCGTCGCTCGGCAACCAGGAGCCCACGGCGATGAAAGCCAGCACGGAAAGAATGATACCCGCGGGGATGCCCATCTGCGGAAAGGCGCCGTAGAGTGCGCGTTGACGCGCCGGCGCATGTTCGACGGCCATCAAGACGGCCGCCCCCCATTCGCCGCCGACGCCGAAGCCCTGCAGCAATCGCAGGACGACCAGCAGGATCGGCGCGGCAATGCCGATCGATTCATAATTGGGCAGCAGTCCGATCAATAGGGTCGACAGGCCCATGATGGCCAAGGTCAGCACCAGCATCGGCTTGCGGCCGATCCGGTCGCCGAAATGTCCCATGACCATGCCGCCGAGCGGGCGCGCGATGAAGCCGACACTGAAGGTGGCGAGGGCGGCGAGCGTGCCGGCCAGGGGCGACACATTGGGGAAGAACTGCGGGGCGAGGACAAGCGCAGCCGCCGCGCCATAGATGAAGAAGTCGTACCATTCGATGGTGGCGCCGACGAAACAGGCGGCGAGGATGCGGCGGCGTTCCGACGTGGAGACCGTTTGCGGCCGTTCGTCATCGATCGATAAAGTGGTCGCTGAACTGCTCATGGCATTCCTCCCTGTTTGGCCTTCGGCCGGCGGGCAAACCTGCCCTCATCTCCCTCAGAACATCTGCATCCTTTTCACCTGGCGTCGGACCTCACTGGCCGCGCCGATCAATCTCGACTTTCATCAAGATTGACACAATACCGGACATTAAGTATTGGTATTGTGTCATCCATTTTTTCCGATTGTCAACCGGGAAGCGGCAAAGCTCACATGACGGATCAGATCGCGGCTCCGACGGCCAATGACCGGGCGATGACGCTCGACCGGGGCTTGCAGGTGTTGAAATTATTGGCCGCAAGCGAACAGGAACTTTCAGTCGCCGATATCGCGCGCGCCGTCGGCCTGCACCGGCAGGCCGTCTATCGTCTTCTTGGAACATTGATGGATCATGCGCTGGCTGTTCAATCGAACCCTGGGCGCTATCGACTTGGGTTCGGCACGCTCAATCTCATCGGGCCGCTGACGTCACGGATGCAGGATATCATGCGTCCGCATTTGCGCGCGCTTGCCGATGCCTGCCGGTCGACAGCTTTTCTCTTTGTCGCCGAAGGTGACGAGGCTGTCGTCGTTCTGGTGGTCCCGCCCACAACGACCGACGTCCATCTCGCCTTCACCCAGGGCGCGCGATACCCGCTGAATCGCGGCGCCGGCAGTATCGCGATTCTGGCTGGGCGAGACCCAGGCCCGCTTGAAACCGAAGACGTCCGCGAAGCGCGACGCACAGGTGTCGCCGTAACCGCCGGACACCTCAATCGCGGCGCCGTCGGCGTTGCCGTCCCCTTGCGCTCACAGGTGGGGATGACGGTTGATTCCAGCATCGGCGTCGCCACCTTGATGGACGGCGCTGATCTCGACTTGATGAAGCAAGCGGTTATCGCCGCTGTCGACACGATCAACCGCGAATTCGGAGTCTAGCGTCTCAATTCAGCCAGCAAATCCGCCGCTATCGAGAAAGGCCTCTTCCTCCGCCGTCGTTATGCGCCCCATCACCGCATTGCGGTGCGGGAACCGGCCGAAGCGCTCGATGATATCGAGATGGGTTTGGGCAAATTTGAAATTCTCCTCCAGCCCTGGCCGGTCGCACAAGGCAACGCAACGCTCCTGATCGTCGACAGATTCCGAATGCATCAGCGGCAGATAGAAGAAGACCCGCAACGCCTCGCCGACCTCTCCATCGAAGCCATGTTCCAGCGCGTCGTCGGCGATACGGCGCGCCATGGCGTCGGTGGCGAAGGCATGGGCCGAATTGCGGAACAGATTGCGTGGGAACTGGTCAAGCAACAGCAACAGCGCCAGCGCGCCTTCGGCATTATCTTCCCAGGCTGAAAGCTCACAGCGCGCCGCGCTCTCATGAGCCTCGAGAAATCGCGCGCGGATATCCGCGTCGAACGCCTCATCCTTGGTGAACCATTTGTCCGGCCCCGCCTCTTCCCAGAAACGCACGATCTGCGCTGCGCTCGGCATCGTCGTCATATGAGTTCTCCAATGTCTGCTGCAGTCCTGATCCGTTCATAGGCTTATTGGAACCATACGATAATTGGAGCAGTCTAGGGAAATGGACTGGCGCAAGCCCGACAGTGCAAAAAAGCGCTCGCGCATCAACGCTTATACGGTGCAAGCGTTTCCGAACACTCACGCCGAAAGCGAAACAGTTTGCGTGATCCCGATATTCTGAAGAAAATGCTCGTCGTGGCTTACGACGAGAAGGGCGCCGTCATAGGCGCTCAGCACCGCTTCAATCGCGGCAATTGAGTCCAGGTCGAGATGGTTCGTCGGCTCGTCAAGCATCAGCAACTCGGGCGGCCTGGAGCCGCCGAGGCGACAGGCCAGTCCGGCCCGCAGCATTTGTCCTCCGCTCAACGTGCCCACCGGCTGCAGGGCCGCATCAGCCCGGAATAGAAATCCCGCCAATATGGACCGGCAGCTATTTTCTGTACTCTCGGGGTTCAGCCTCCGAAAGTTATCGAGGATCGAACGCGCGGGATCGAGAAACGCCACATGCTGGTCGATGAGCGCCGCGGCGTTGGTCGCCGCTATCTGCCCCGTTTGCGGGGTCAGTTCGCCCGTCACGAGTTTCAGCAAGGTGCTCTTCCCTGCTCCGTTCGGGCCAACAAGAGCCACACGCTCCGGGCCGACCATGCGCAGATTGAAATCTTCGAACAAGGGGCTCTCACGATCGTAACCGGCTGAGACACCCCGCATGTCGACCACGACACGATTTGAGGAAAGCTTGGTACGCGGCAGGACAATCGAGAGCTGTTGCAAGATTTCGATTTTTGCCTGCGCCTTGGCGACGGCATCCGCAGCCTGCTCCGACAGGCGCTCAGCCAGTCTTTGCCCGCTACCGCCACTTGCCTCTGCGGCGTTTTTCCGCGTGCCCAGCACGATGCGTGGAATGTCACCGCGAGCAGCCTTACGCGCGCCGGCGGCATCGCGGCGGGCCTTGCGCTCATCGGCGACCTTCGCTTTGCGTGCGACATCGGCTTGCCGCTTTTGCGCGTGCATCAGCTCGTGTTCTGCGGCGTCGAGCTCGATTGCCTTGCTTTGACGATATTGGCTCCAGTTCCCGCCGTATCGGGTGACGCCCAATGCCGTCATCTCCACGATCGCATCCATGCGTTCGAGCAATTCACGATCATGGCTGACCACGATAAGCCCGGCGCGCCAGCTTTCCACCAACCGGCCGACAGCCTCGCGTCCTTCACGATCCAGACTGTTCGTCGGTTCGTCGAGCAGCAGAAAGTCCGGCTCGGTGAAGATCGCGGCGGCAAGACTGGCACGCGTGCATTGACCGCCGGAAAGGCTTGCAAGCGACGTCGCCGCATCGGCGGCAAGCCCCACCTTGCCGAGCGCCTCCGCAATTCGCTCCTCGATCGTCCAGTCGGCATCGGCCAGTTCGTCAATCTTTGCCTGGCCCGCTTCGGCGCGGCGCAGGACAGCAAGGGCGTCAGCTACGCCGAACAGGTCGGCAATGGTCTGTCCGGGTGAGGTGCGAACGACCTGTCTCAGCAGGCTGACGGAGCCATTGATGACGACGTTGCCGGCAGACGGCTCGCGATCCCCGGCGATGACGTGAAGCAGCGTCGTTTTGCCGACCCCGTTGCGTCCCACGAGGCCAACCCGCTCTCGCCCGAACTGTATATCCAGATCCCTGAATATCGAGCGATGATCGGAGGTTGTGTACGCGAGACCCATCAGGGCGATTGAAGACATAGACGAGGAAAGCCTTGTGATAAACGACACGATATCGTATCATTATCAAGAATGCATAGGATGGGCAATCGCCGGGCTGAGGGTTCACGCGTGTGAATGCGAAATCGACAAGCGGAAGGCCGACAAAACAACAGGCTGCAGCTAAAGCTGAAGCGTTGCTGGACACGGCGCGAAGGCTGTTCTGCAAGAAGGGCTTCGCCGAAACGTCCATCGACGAAATTGCGCAGGTGCTTCAATCTTCGAAACACACCATTTATCGGCGATATGAGAACAAGTTGGCGCTGCTGGAAGCCGTCGTAAACCGCGATGTGGCGCGTTTTCGAATTGCCCTGAATGAAGCAGGTGCGAGGGAGCGGGAGCCGATGGCAAAGCTCCGATCGATGTCACGCGCCTACTTCGACTTTGGAGCGTCACGCGCCTATTCGGCGCTTTATGCGGCCATCGCACTTGAGGCCGCCACATCGGATCATCTGCGAAGCCGGCTGAGAACGTGGGCAGCGAGCGCTCTGTCGCCGCTCCATCAGACCATCGCGGCAATTCTCCCGACGCAGCGCTGGCGGAACGGAAATCCCCGCGCCATATGCGAAATCCTCGTGGATTTGCTGGATGGCGCATCCAATCGGGTTCGATGGTCCGAGGACATTGATCAGGACGCATTGTCGCGAATTTTCGAGGAGCGCTGGAACGTGTTCCGGCAAGCAGTGGGCGACGTTGCTCCTTGACGGTAACTGGCGCACCGCCGCGCGGGGATATAGAATGCCATCCCGGTCCGGCATCGACATTGCGCCCCCGACACCCCACATTTAGCAGGTATGATTCGGCGTTTGGGCCGATAAATCTGCCCTTGAGAACCAGGATAGTAGAGCTAAACCTTGGCTGACCCTTTTTCGCTTGAAGACGCCGACGAGCCCGATTTCGCCCGCGCCCCCGCGCCGCGCGAAGGCGGCATCGCCGCGCGCGCTCAGGCGGCCATGCGGGCCGGCATGGGCGTGCCGCGCTATGTCGAGGCCCTGAACCCGGAGCAGCGCGCCGCTGTCGAGGCGCTCGACGGACCGGTCCTCGTGCTGGCAGGCGCCGGCACCGGCAAGACCCGCGTGCTGACGACGCGCATCGCCCATATCATCGCCACCGGGCGCGCCAGGGCCCATGAAATCCTCGCCGTCACCTTCACCAACAAGGCCTCGCGCGAGATGAAGGAGCGCATCGCCGCGCTCGCCGGCCCGGTCGCCGAGGGCATGCCCTGGCTCGGCACCTTCCACGCCATCGGCACCAAGATCCTGCGCCGCCATGCCGAACTCGTCGGCCTGAAATCCGGCTTCACCATTCTCGACACCGACGATCAGGTGCGGCTGCTGCGCCAGGTCATCCAGTCGGAGAACATCGACGACAAGCGCTGGACACCGCGCGCGCTCGCCATCCAGATCGACGGCTGGAAGAACCGCGGCCTGGAGCCGTCGCGCGTGCCGGCCGGCGAGGCAGAGGCGTTCGCCAACGGCAAGGGTCGCCATCTCTACACGCTCTATCAGGAGCGCCTGAAGATTCTCAACGCCGCCGATTTCGGCGACCTGCTGCTGGAAGGCCTGCGCCTTCTGCGCGAGCATCCGGATGTCTTGGCTGAATATCAGCGCCGCTTCCGCTATATCCTCGTCGACGAGTACCAGGACACCAACACGGTTCAATACCTCTGGCTGCGTCTGCTGGCGCAGCCTTCGCCGGAACGTCCGCAGCGCAACATCTGCTGCGTCGGCGATGACGATCAGTCGATCTATGGCTGGCGCGGCGCCGATGTCGACAACATCCTGCGCTTCGAGAAGGACTTTCCCGGCGCCGTCGTCATCCGCCTCGAGCGCAACTATCGCTCGACAGCGCATATCCTCGCCGCCGCCGCCCATCTCATCGCGCACAACGAGGGCCGCCTCGGCAAGACGCTGTTCACCGACGGAGAAGCAGGCGAAAAGCCGACCGTCTCCGGCGTCTGGGATTCCGAAGAGGAAGCCCGCACCATCGGCGAAGACATCGAACAGTTGCAGCGCAAGGGCCAATCGCTCGATGAAGTAGCGATCCTCGTGCGCGCCTCGTTCCAGATGCGTGAGTTCGAAGAACGCTTCATCACGCTCGGCCTGCCTTATAAAGTCATCGGCGGCCCGCGCTTCTACGAGCGCGCCGAAATCCGCGATGCGCTCGCATATCTGCGCAGCGTCGCGCAGCCGGCCGACGATCTCGCCTTCGAGCGCATCTTCAACGTGCCCAAGCGCGGCCTCGGCGATGCGACGTTGCAGATCCTGCACGATCACGCGCGCCGGCAGAAAATCCCGCTCATGCAGGCCGCGCGGGAATTGATCGAAACTGAAGAGTTAAAGCCGCGTCCGCGCCAGATCATTCGCGCGCTGATGGAGGATTTCGCGCGCTGGTCGTCACAGATCGACGCCAAGCCGCACAACGAACTCGCCGAACAGATCCTCGAGGAATCCGGCTACACCGACATGTGGCAGAAAGACCGTTCCGCCGATGCGGCAGGACGGCTGGAAAACCTGAAGGAACTCGTGCGCTCGATGGAGGAATTCCCCGATCTCGGCGGTTTTCTCGAACACATCTCGCTGGTCATGGACACCGACAACAAGAGCGATGGCGAGCGCCTGTCGATCATGACCCTGCACGCCGCCAAGGGCCTCGAATTCGAAACGGTCTATCTGCCCGGCTGGGAAGAAGGCCTGTTTCCGCACCAGCGTTCGCTCGACGAGCAGGGCCGCGCCGGGCTCGAGGAAGAACGCCGCCTCGCCTATGTCGGAATCACCCGCGCGCGCCTGCGCGCCAAGATTTACTTCGCCACCAACCGCCGCATCCGCGGCATGTGGCAGACGACCATCCCCTCGCGCTTCCTCGATGAATTGCCGGCGGCGCATGTGGACGTGGTCGAAGCGCCGCAAGGAAACTACGGCGGCTACGGCGTCTCGCGCTTCAATTCGCTCGACACATTCGGCTCGTCCTACAACACGCCGGGCTGGCAGCGCGCGCAGAAGAACCGCAACGACAACAATGGCGGCGGCGGGTTCAGCGAACGCGGCCAGAATTCATGGAGCAACCCATCCCGCCGTGGCGGCCAGATCATCGAAGGCGAGCTCGTCGCCAAATCGAGCGCCGTCTCCGGCTTCACCAAAGGCGTGCGCGTCTTCCATCAGAAATTCGGCCCGGGCACCGTCTCGGCCGTCGACGGCAACAAGCTGACGGTGGATTTCGACAAGGCCGGCCGCAAGATGGTGCTGGAAAGTTTCGTCCAGGCAGCGTGAGCAGTGGGTTTTATGTTGTAACCATTGGCCGATATTTATTGCAGGATTCGCCGACAAGGACGACCTGCAAGACATGCTCACCAACAGCCGCGACATCATTCGACGCCTTGAAGCGGAAGGCGCGCGGCTCGTTCGCATCAAGGGATCGCATCACCATTTCTGGCATCCGCAGTCGCGGAGTATCGTGACCGTCCCGCATCCAAAGAAGGACATTCCACTTGGCACGGTCCGGGCCATCTACAAACAAGCTGGATGGAAGAAAGACTGATCAGGCGGCTTTGCGCATCTGTGGCGCGGCAACAGCAATGACAAGAACTGCATCGGCGAAGCTTTCTTGCCACTCAGGGTCCGCCTTGATGTCGGCCAGATCGCGCGTCGGCGGCAGAGGCAGACCTTCCTCGATCATGGCTTCAGTCCAGCCCTCAAGCGCCTCCGACGCCATGACAAAAAGATCATCCATCTCATCCGCCGCTGAAAAGCAGCCAGGCGCATCGGGAAACGTCATCCCGTAAGCGCTTTCGGGGTCTTTGTGGACGATGGCGATATAGGGCTTCATCCCATCAATATATGCCGAAAAGCGGCTTTTGTCAGCCCGCTTTACTTCGGCTTCGAGCAGACCATCGCCTTCGGCGTGCAGGCGATGCCCGATGTCGAGCACTGCGGCTTGCCGGTGGCATCGCGGCTGCAGACCTGGCAGGCGTTCGTCCATTCGGCGCAGGACACGTTTTTGAGCCCCCAGGACTCCATGGAGGCGGCCGGCGCCGGCTTCTCCAACAGAGGTTTCGGCATGCGCGGCACACCCGGTGCATCAGCAAGTGCCCCGCCCGCGAATGCCGTAAACAGGAAGAAGGTAAGGGCCGCGCGAATCATGAGGACATCATAAACGTGCGGCCCCGCATCTGTCTCAACCGATATGCTTCTTGAGGAAGGCGAGCGTGCGCTCCCAGGCCAGTTCGGTCTCTTCGCGGTCATGGGCCGACTGACGCTGCTCGTTCACGAAACCATGCTCGGCGTCATAGCGGTAAAGCTCGAACGTCTTGCCCGCCGCCTTCATATCCGCCTCGAATTTGTTGACGAGGGCCGGCGTGCACCAATCGTCCGTATTGGCGAAGTGGCCTTGCAACGGAATTTTGACATCGGCCGCCTTGGCCACCGCTTCCGGCGGCAAGCCGTAGAAGGGAATAGCGCAGGCGAATTCCGACAGGCGGCAGGCAGCCAGAATGCTCACTGCGCCGCCCATGCAGAAACCGGTGATGGCCGTCTTCGAGCCGAAACCTTGCAGGAACTGAGCGGCGCCGCGCACGCTCTGGTCGACCGCGTCCAAGAAATTCAGCGACCCCATCTGCTTTCCAGCCGATTCATGGTCGTGATACGGCACGACGACACCGGAATAGAGATCGGGCGCGATGACATTGTAACCGGCAAGCGCAAAACGGTCGGCGATGCCCTTGATCTGGTCCTGCAGGCCCCACCACTCCTGGATCACGACGACGCTGGGCGCCTTGGCCCGGCCCGCGGCAACAAAATAGCCCGAGGCTTCCTTGCCGTCCGGCCGCTTCCAGGTGATCGTCGTTCCCATCGTTTTCTCCCCGCCATAGCGTTTTCCGATCCCAGGATCGGAAAGACGCGTCCAGCTTATTTAAAGGCCGCAAAAGCGCGGACTTTCCTGCTTTTAGCATCCGGCGCGGCGCATCGTCGAGATCAGCGTCAGTTGGGAATCGTGAAATCCTTGTGCTATAGCGTCTTTCCGATCCAGCGGATCGGAAAGACGCGTTTAGTTTATTGAAAGAGCGCATTTTCTCACGCGAACTGGTGCCCACTGAACTTGAAAATGCGCTAGAGAAGACCATGCTCGAAGGACTGCCTCCCAACAACGCCGCCCACATGATGCAACTCGTCTGCGATGAACCGCAGGCGCGCGCCATTGCTGATCTCATCGTCGAAATGTTCGACCCGTCCGAGGCCGCCGCCTCGGCCTTCGAGATCGAGGAAAACACCACCGACTGGAAATCCGGCGGCTGGATCGTCGAGGCCTATTTCGGCTCCGAGCCGGACGAAGACTACGTCCGCTCGCTGGTCGAAAACGTGGCCGGCAAGGAAGCGGCGGCGGCCGTCGAATTCTCGCTGGTAGCCGAGAAAGACTGGATCGCCTCTTCGCTCGAAGGCCTGGTGCCCGTGCGCGCCGGCCGCTTCCTGGTTCACGGCTCCCATGACCGTGGCAAGGCCGCCCTCAACGACGTCGCCCTGGAGATCGAGGCGGCGCTTGCCTTCGGTACCGGCCATCACGGCACGACGCGCGGCTGCCTGCTCATGCTTGACTGGATCCTGAAGCGCCGCCGGCCCCAGCGCGTGCTCGATGTCGGCACCGGCACCGGCGTGCTCGCCCTCGCTGCGGCGCGCGTCCTGCATCAACCCGTTATCGCCGGCGACATCGATCCCATCTCCGTTGAGGCCACGCGCGCCAATGCGGCGCTCAACGGCGCCAAGCCCTGGATCGAAGCCTTCACGGCGCGCGGCGTCATGCATCCGGCGCTGCGCAATTCCGGTCCCTATGATCTGATCTTCGCCAACATCCTCGCCCGCCCGCTACGCCAGATGGCGCCGGAGATCGCCCAGGTCGCCGCGCGCAACGGCGACATCATCCTGTCCGGCCTGCTCGCGCCTGACGTGCCGGGCGTGCTGTCATCCTTCGAGGCGCAGGGCTTTCATCTCGCCCGTCGCATCGATCTGGAAGGCTGGGCCACGCTTCTCATGCGCCAGGGCGGCGCCAAGCCGATTAAGCGCCCTTACGTTCGCAACTCCCATTGGCCGCCGTAACCGAATAGATCAACATGACCGAGCCCGCCGACACGCCCCTGTTCGAATGCTTCTACCAGACCTTCACCGATGCGGCAGACGCATCGCAGGGCAAGGCGCGCGCCGCGCAATTGCGTGAGGAGTTGAAGCGCCGCGATCTCGACGGCTTCATCGTCCCGCGCTCGGATGAATACCAGAACGAATATGTGCCCGCCTCAGCCGAAAGGCTCGCCTGGCTCACCGGCTTCACCGGCTCGGCGGGCCTTGCCATCGTGTTCGCCGATCACGCCGCCATCTTCATCGACGGGCGCTATACCTTGCAGGTGCGCGATCAGGTCGACACGCGCGTCTTCGTGCCGGTGCCGATCGCCGATACCACACCGTCGCAATGGCTGGGCAAGAACGCCGGCAAGGATCAGCGGATCGGCTTCGATCCCTGGCTGACGACGCCAAGCGCCTTCGAGGCCTATGAACGCGCTGCGCATACAGCTGGTGCGACGCTTGTCGCGGTCGAGACAAATCCGCTCGACGCCGTCTGGTATGACCGCCCGCCTGCCCCGCTCGGCGCCGTCAATCTGCATCCGAAGAAATATGCCGGCGTCGATGCCGGCAAAAAGCTTGCACGCATCGCCAAGGGCCTCGGCAAGGGCGAGGCGCTCCTCGTCAGCAACCCGCATAATACGGCCTGGGCGTTCAACATTCGCGGCAGCGATGTCTCGCACACGCCGCTGCCTTTGTGCACCTCGCTGATCGCACAGGACGGCACGGCGCAAATCTTCATCGACCGCCGCAAGCTCGATGAAAAGACGCGATCCACGCTGGCGAAACTCGCGCAGGTGCACGAGCCTTCCGACCTGCTCGAAGCCCTCGCCCAATGCGGCCGCGATGGCGCGACGGTGCGCTTCGACGCATCGACGACGCCGGTGGCGCTTGTCAACGCGCTGAAGGCCGCCGGTGGCAACGCCGTTGTCGGCGACGATCCGATCACCTTGATGAAGGCGGTGAAGAACGCGGCGGAAATAGAAGGCGCCCGCGCCGCCCATCTGCGCGATGGCGCGGCAGTTGCTAGCTTCCTCGCCTGGTTCGACGAAGCGGCGCCGCGCGGCAGGCTGACGGAAATCGACGCGGTGAAGGCGCTCGAAACCTTTCGCCGCCAGACGAAAAAGCTCAAGGACGTCTCGTTCC
>Ga0180219_1000324_pt1 | contig 43493 bp, 59 predicted proteins | sample eDN3rd30CBELigMG_FD_151338 | JGI IMG/M metagenome (GOLD analysis project Ga0180219, IMG submission 151338) | Enriched Miracle-Growth compost microbial communities from Emeryville, California, USA - eDNA 3rd pass 30_C BE-Lig MG (version 2)... ... | reverse complement strand
CGGCTTCGTCCATGTTTTTGCCGCCACGCTGGTCAGCGTGATCTTCATAGGCACCCTGATGCTAATCGGCGGAGTGGGTGAGCTGATCCACGCCTGGCGCGTCAAGCAGCTGGCCGGCTTCCTCTTCTGGTCGGCCAGCGGCCTGCTCTATGCCGCAGCCGGCATCGTGGCGCTGGTCAACCCCGTGGTGGGCGCGTCGATCCTTACCCTGCTGCTGGGCGCCACCCTGATCGCCGTGGGGGCCCTTCGCCTGTGGCTGTGGTTCAACAACAGGGGGCAGCGCGGCTGGCCGTGGCTGGCGCTTTCGGGGCTTATCACGCTGGCCGCCGGCATACTCATCGCCGCCTTGTGGCCGGGCAACAGCATGTGGCTGCTTGGCTTGCTGCTGTCCATCGACTTGCTGTTCCAGGGCTGGTCGGCGCTGCTGCTTGGCCTGGCTTTGAAGCAGCGGCGGGGCTGAAAACAAAATGCGGCTTTGCAAAAGCCTTGCAAAGCCGCATGAATACTGGTGCCGATGAAAGGAGTCGAACCCTCGACCTTCTCATTACGAACCATATACGCGAATTTAAGTAATTGATTTTAAACAACTTACAAGACGCGCTCACTACCATTTTTCAACTGTCTTCGACAGTTTCATGCTGCCAATACCCCAGAAAAACACCAGCGGACGGCAAGGGCAGGGCATCGATAGCCCGTCGACGTTACGGTCGTTACAACCGGGGGTTCAATTCCCCCCGACTCCACCAGCTTAGACGGCGGTGGACAGTGACAGACAGCTAGTAAGCACACCGGGAAACCAGCCAAAACTGTCCAGAACTGTCCACCGATTCACACGGAATTCACACGAGATTCACACGGCGCCAGTTACCCACTGAGCGCCTTTTTCGTGCTAAAAATACTGTACGTATTTACAGTATTTCGACGCCATGAAACAGCCTCCAATGACCCGCGATGAACTGATTGCAGTTCGAGACGCGTATCCAGACGATCCGATTATTCGCCGCTTGCTTCGCGAGGTGAGCCGATTGAGAGCCATTCCGCTTCGAACCCGTCAGTTCATCGGGCTCTTGAATGCCAAGTCCGATTACGCGGGTACCGTCCAGGCGAGCCTGGTCGAAGATCTCGAGCAAGAGCCGTGCGTACAAGAGGAAAGGCAGCGTCGCGAGGACTTGCTTGCCAAGGTGCGAAGAGCCGAAGGCTGCACCAGCGAGGACAAAGGTATCTTGCCGATGGTGGGAGGGCACCCCATCGCCGAAGCTACGCAGCGCCTACCTGATCCGAGCACGGCTGAAGACAGGCCCTATGTGGTCGATACTGACGCTGGTCACGCCGGCCTAGTCCGCCTCTATGCACGGCGTCAGCTTTTAAAACACAATAAACACTCGTACTGGTCTTGGTCGGTATATCGCGCTGAGCGGCTGGAATAGGCTCGCAGCTTTCGAGCGGTCAGGCGCTCGAGCCGATTTAAACGAACACAGGATTAAACACTCAAGACACGAGCCAATCGCGTGCAGTTCGATACCATTGCTGCGTGTTTAGCCATCTTTTCAATTTTAGAAAGAGGAGTATGAAAACAGATTGCGTACCTGTTTTATGCCGGCAAATTTCCTCAAGGTTACGCACCGCTGCGTTCACCTTGAGGGTAATTTGGTCGTCCTCACCTTGCCCCCAAACTTTATTTGTATATGAAAGCCATCGCTGCCGTGCATCATCGCTACGCGAGTCGCCGGCAGTCATTACCATCATGTCAGCTGCTACAAAGATCTCGTTCAATGTTTTTCGTAGATCATCAAACGGCTTGCCGTCATCATCACCGAAGCGAGCCATGAATCGATAGCGTGCGGCATGAATATCCGCAAATAGCTCGGAATAACCTTCATATCGCTTGTAGAGCGGAGCCACCGACCTTCGAGCGTGCGTTCGATCTGGGCTTTCGCCGTCTACAGGAACAATATGCTCTGATTCAGTGCTATAGGCCATCGGGCTACGCATATGAGAGATAGCATCACGCGCTCGATAAAACAAACTCAGCACTTCTTCGGCCAACTCGATCTGACGCTTCCCTACGAAATCACGACGCCATGCGTTGACCCCAAATAAAACCGCAAGTGACGCCATCAAAGCAGCAATATCGCGGATAAAAGCAAGTAAGTCCATTTGAATTATGTGTGGTTGACTCAATATTGACGATAGTACATTACCTCCAACGCGCGGTAGCCGGCCCACCCCTCAAAGACAAATATGCGTTCTCACACGCCAGCCCCGCTATTCTGAGCCGGTCAGCGGCACCTCACCGACCGCGCTTGGTTGTGCCCAAGTATCTGCCGCGCCGTCTGATCCGTCAGCACATCCTGCTGGCTGATCCGAATTTCCCGCGCCCAAAGACAGCCGGCATCAATCCCGGGCCCAGTGTTTGCGCAGCTCGTCAAGAGCGGAGCCATCAGGCAGACGGCTGATAGCTTGATCCACCTCGCTCCGCGACTCCGCTGCGGCAACGGCATTCTCGGCTTGTCGTGCGCGTTCATCGCTCACTCCTTGATCATATTTGGATGACCCGTACAAAAGCACGGCGCCGACGACGCCCAACACAGCCAAGACACCCGACAGCGGCTTCCAGAAACGTCGAATCAGAGCCAGGGCGCTAAGCATCCAGGCCTCCAACATACATCTTGGCCTGCTTCCAGCGAGCCGCGCGGTCGGCGTAGCCATTCAGGCCGCCATTGATTTGCCGAGTCAGCCGCTCGAAGTCGCCGGCATCCGCCAGCTCATTGCACCCATTGTTCGCCCACCACCAGGCCGCCGATAGGGCCGCATACTCGGGCTGCTCGAGCAATGCGGGGTTGCCCACGAAGTCCACGCCCAGTCCATCCGAAACGGCCTGATAGTTCGCCCGGCCGGTGATCTGGATCAGGCCACGGCCACGAAAGCGAGAACCGTCGCCGGGCTCCCAGTTGCCCAGGTCGGCTCGGCCTTCGTAGCGCTGTTGGGCAGCGGTGGGCCCCCAGATTTCGCGGGTATAGACAAAGCCGCCCGACTCGTGCCCCACCTGGGCCAGAAAGGCGGCGATGCGTGTTGGCGTGGTGATGCCGAACTCTACACAGGCTTTCGCGACGTGCGGGTACCAGTCCTGGGCCTTGGTGGCGCTCAAGCCCGTGGCCTTGCGGAACTGCTCGAGAGAGAGCCAGGGCGGCATGGGCGCCGGCGGCTCGACATCGCTCGCGGGGGCAGGCTGCGAGGATCCCAGCGCGCCCGATAGCCATGCGAGGATCCTTCCAATAAGCTCGTTCATGACACGACCCTCACCACGGAAGCAACGTTCCCACGGGCACGGATGACGAGCAGCGCCACGACAACCGAGAACCCCGCCTGCCAAGGCGTAACGGGCGTCTGGTTGATCAACACGTCGATGACCTGCGCACCGGCGCAAACGATAAGCAGGTAGGCCAGGACAGACATGCCGAAGCGAAACTGAGCATTGTTGCGCTGATAGCAAATCAGCCGAGCAGCGGTCAGGATGTTGGCGATGACAACGATCAAGGCAACCATGATTACCCTCGCTTCCAAAGGCTGGTGATGTCGAACGCCCGGATCTTGTCAATGCCGGCAAGAGCCGCGGTGACGATCATGGCGGATGCGGCGAAGGCTGCGATGGTGTAGCTCTGCAATCCGGTGTAGCGCATCACCTCCGGCGCCGCCAGGTAGCCCACCACGAACGAGATGGCCATATAGATGAGCCGCTTGATGATCGACACTTCTTTGGCGTGCAGGGCGAAGACCACCGCGCCGGCGAAGGCACCGATCAGTGCATCGCCGTTCACTCCGGGTAGCATGGACGTGATGGCTACCGCGCCCATCGCCGCCCCTGCAGATACCGCGCTTGAAGTTGGTTCCATGTCGTTCCTTTGGACGAAAAAAAGCCCTCCGAAGAGGGCGTTGTGCGAAAGTGCTACTCAAGCGTCTTAGCCGTCCCATTGGATAGCTTCGAGGTCTTCGGGCGTCTCGGCCTCGTACACAAGATCACGCAGCCGCTGACGCTTACCCACCAGTTGCTGACTGGCAGCCATAAAGAGCTGCGTCTGAGCCAGCGTTTTTTGGCGCATCTCTAAAGGGTCTATTTCTCGGGCGGCAGCAAGCCCGTCAAGGTAGGGTGTCGGCTCGGCGCTGTTCGCTTCCCAGGCCAACGCTTCGGCTTGCTGTGTGGCCCACGTCATTCGCTCGGCTTCGGGGTAGCCAGCGGTAAGCGCGGAGGCCGCCTCGTTGAATGCTGCGTTGATCTGCGAAAGCTTCGCCTCGCGCGCTCGCTCGAACTTGTCGGCAGAGGTAATAATTTTGCTGTAGTCGATCATGCTTTCTCCGTGATCACTGGGAGTTCGATAGGGCCGTCGGGCGGGTCGATGATGTCGGGCAACACGTCTTGAAACACCGATCGTTGGATCGGCAGCAGCAACGTAATGCGCAATATGCCCCCAGCGTCACGCTCGACCGATCCCAGAATCCATTGGCAATCGATGGCTTCCGCGGGCAGCGTAGCCCCGGCAGGCAGCGGCCCGAAGTCGTATTCAACATCATTGATGGTCAGGACGTCGCCGGCGCGAGACACTCGCAGTTCGTCCTGCCGATACTGTGGTATCAGCTTAATTTGCATGGGTACTCCTAGTGGTTAATGGGGTCGCGTGCCTCCAACACTGTCCGTTCGCGTTGCTGATGTGCTGGAATAGCGCCCCGGAAGGCTCGCCAGCCCCGCTTACAGATACCGTGCCAACGACACTGGTCAGTTGTATCGAAGGCCGATTGCAGCAATACCAACTGAGCCCGTCGAGCCGGTGAAGGCGGTGCCGTCTCCAGTTGAAACCACGCCGTCAAACCTCGCGGGGTCCGCGTTGAGGTATCGCGAATCCACCTTTGACTTAAGGCGGTCCTGGGTGGTACTCCAGACGGCGCTATCACTGTTAATCGTGCCCCAAGAGAACAGGACGCTATCGAACGTCGCTGGGTAGGCTGCTGTGAACCCAACAGAAGCGCCCGACAAGGCAACGGAGAACGGATATCGCACGCACACTTGTAGGCCTCCGGCGAACCTCCAGAAATATCCATTCGGATTCGAGCCCTTCTGAATCAAAGCGCCGGTCGGAGTTTCGCCGCTATGGGTGACCGTCCCAACGACACTGCCACGGCTATAAAAGAAGTCGAATAGCGCTCCAAGCGTGACCCATCCGGTATTGGCTGCGTTGCGCCGCTTGAGGAGCATATTGCCCGTGTCGGCCCAGGTCATGAAGGGGCCTGCCAATGCCGCCGGATCATCGGGGCCAGCGAAATCCGTGCCGAGCGTTTCCAGCGCCTTATTAAGATTCTGCACCAGCTGCAGCCCTGGCAGCGGGGGCGTTTCGGTGATCTGTATTGCTTCTTGCGTCATGTCGTTCGCCCATAAAAAAGCCCCTCGCTATGGAGGGGCGGTTCTGGTTGAGGTTTGATCTAGTATCCCTGGCTAATCCAGTTAATCTGCCGCTGCACGGCCGTTGCGCCGTTGTATAGGCGTATGTCAAAGCCGGTTTCGTCCGACTCGGTCAGCACGTAGCGATCGCCATTCACGGCATCGAACGTGGCAATCTGCACGTTGGGCGGGGCGTGGAACTGCTTCGCATAGGTAATGCGCAGCCCTGCCGTGGGCACCGTGATTTCCTCGTCACGCTGGACCATATCCGGCACGTCGATCGTCCATGTAAACGACTCGACAAACGGAACGATGAGCGGGTTATCTGTGGATAGCACCAGCCTGACATCGAAGTACCGCGCGTTGATCAGGCCCGGCACATAGTCCCGCCACTCCGACCACACGCCATCGTCCTGGGCGCTGCGAATCTGCGGCTGGACCTTGTAATGCTGCAGGTTGGTTTCGTTCAGGATGTCGTCATATGTGAGCACGTCCTCGATCGCCAAAACGTTCTCGGAAAAATTCAGCGCATATTCATCGATCTCGAAATCCACACGCACAGGCGTTGCGAATCCGATGTCGATGATGTTGTCGTCGTTGGTTTCATAGGTGCCGCCGCTTTCGACCCCGCCGTACCAGAGCACGTCATCCAGAATCAGCACGTCCTCGGCGGCCAGGATGTCGCCAGTCCCGACGAGCGTCAGCTGGCCATCGTGGATGAATGCCCCTCCATCCATATCGCCATCCCACTGCGGATGCTCATCGGTGACCGCCAGCACGTTGCGAACGAGCGTGGCACCCGAGATCGACAAGCTGTCGGGCGGGCCATAGACCAAGTAGCCGCGGGAAGCGAAGCGAGCCGCCACCCAATACAGACCGTTGCCGACAGCAAGCGCATCCAGCGTGTTGACGATGGCCACCGTCCGCGCATTGCTCCAGTTCGAGCCGATGCGAATTTCGTACTCAGGGTTGCGGATATCGACAACGCGGTCCCAGGCCAGGACCGTCAGCCCATCCCGAAATACATTGGTAAGCCCCGTCACGGCGGGCAAGGGAGCCGTCAAACCCTGAACCACATAGGTTTGGCTGGCCGGGCGCCCGGATCCGCCCCTGGACGGGCGCGGCGTCACCGTGACGCTCACCACATCACGCGTTTGCGCCTGAACTGTAATCTGGCGCTCCGAGGTGCGGATGACGGAACGTGCCACACCATTGATTGACACCGCGACATCCGCCGGCATGGCCGCCGAGATCGACCACCCGATATTCACATTGGTAATGTCTGCCTGGACGTTGACTAGCGTTTCGCTGAAATCGATGGCAAACACCACGCCAGCGAGCAGCGCGCCGTCACGCGGAGGCGTGTACTGGTACGGGTTGTTTTCGCTGGCGTAGTAGCCGGCATCATCATCAATGGCCGAGAACTTCACGCCATCCTCGGACGGGTGCACCTCGGTGATCTTGAAGCGCCGGCCCGGTGTGGCCAGCGGGTCAAAGAACCACGCCCAGTCCATGGGCACGATGTCGGCATACCCCGAATCCCCAGGCAGCGGAAAGCCACTCATGCTCGAGGTGATCGTCATCGTATCCACGTCACCGACGGTAGATGTGACCGTCACCGTGCGCATCTGGTTCTCGGGCCCGCGAATCATCATAGTGCCCGAGCCGTCTGATGGAATGTGCTTGTCCAGAGTTATGGTGTTGCCTGACCGCGCCATCAACCGGCCCGAGTAGCCCCAGACCGTCAGATCGTGGCTCATCTGCACAACATCGCCGCGCCCAGCCACCCATCCCTCGATGTCCGTTTCCCAGGTCACCCGGCGGCGGTGCCAGACCTGGGAGGCCGCCAGAAGGTTGGCCTCTCTGCCAGCCATCACCGGGCTCGTACACCCATCAAAATCAAGTTGCAGCGGGTTGTTCGTGGTCGTCGCGCCAGGAACCCTAACGCGCACCTCGTCCATGCCCCAGTTGCGAGCCGGGTTCGTGAAGTTCACGACAATTTCATCGGCCGTGCCCTCATTGATGTAGTCGACCTTGAAGGAGCCCGCCTTGATGTTGAACGGGCCGAACATCGCTACCACAGGCTGATCGGCAGCATCCCACACGACACCCAGTTTGCCAACCTGCCAGGTGGGGGAGGCCCGGCCCGCCCGGGCGATCATCTGCAGCACTTGCGCCGACGACATTTTCCGATCGAGCACGTAGTTGAACGTGAGGCCCTTCGCGTTACACCACGCCCCCCAGGCCTTGATCGCGTCCAGGTCGATCTGCGAATCAGCCAGGCCCGCCCCGTACTGACGATTCCCCGTAACGGAATCGACCTTGCCGCGAGCAAACCACAGGAACCACCAAGCCGGGTTGCTGGTGTGCGCCCATACCCAGGCCGAGCCATTCCAGGCCAGACACTGCGCCGAAGCGATGGCGCTGAATTCGTCGACGGCGCCGTTCAGCTGACTCGTGGCCTTGATTCGCATGGCGACGCGCAACTGCCCCGCGTAGTTCGCTGTGTCAGTCTGGAACGCCAGGATCTGGTTCACCGCACTCTCGTTCGATTCGCGGGAACTTTTGATGTCGGCCGAGACCTTCCAGACGCGCACCTCGTACTGGCCTTTGGCCACATTCCACGCAATGGTCCGCCGAGTCGGCTCCTGCCTGGCGCCAGATAGACGGACGCCCGGGCTTGAGCTGTGCCCGATCAGGGGGTCCGGCGCAATGCCTTGCCACGGCCTACCAAGCGAATAGGGGTGAGGCCGCCAGTACCACCGCCCATAGACGGGCGGGTTGTACCAGCCGTCGCCGGGGCGGATCAAACCTTGCTCTCCTTCTGTGTGGTCGGCCGGGTTTGTTGACCCGTAGGTGTACTGCGTTTGGCCGTACCACTCGTCGTAATACTCCAACGCCCAGTAATGCGTTGCGTAGATCGCATCCTGAAGCAGCCCGATATCAACCCAAGAGCCACCCACTGGCCTATATTGAACGCGCAGATCAACGGAGCGTGAACTGATCCCGCCGTCGTCGCGTACATAGAAGAGCGATGCCGCAAGCTCGACCTCAATGTGCGTCACGTCCTGAGCCGTGGTGCGGCTGTTGATGACGCCAGACTCGAGCACGAAGCCCTGCAGCGTGTCCACGTTGCCCGGGAACATCGACAGTCGACCATCCGCACCCGATGCCTGCAGCGAAACGCCTTGGTAGTTCGCGGTGGGGGTGTCGCCGATCTTGTATTCCGAAAGCGAAACGAGCCCGGCCTGCAGCCCAAAGTGAAAGACCTGGTTCAGGTACTGATCATCACCCACGTACTGCGTGTAGTAGTTCGCGCCCAGGTCCGGAACGACCTTGTGCCGCCCGAAGATCAACGTCATGGGCTCCCACAGGCGCATGCGGTTGCGCCCGCCCGAGATGGCGTAGGTGGGGCTGGATTCGTATTTGCTGCCTTCGCCGAAATTCGCGGCCGTGGCCTGGAGCGGGGGCAGCAGGGCATTGATGAGCAGGGAGCCGCCGATCATGAACAGGCCGCTGGCCATGGTGGCACTGAGGCCCAGAGCTGTTCCAAAGGACGTGCCAGCGAGCCACGTACCCACCTGCGGCGCAACCAGAATGAGGGCAATCATCGCCACGGTGCGCAGCACCTTACCGGCCCCACCGCCACCCAACACCCGAGCACGAATGATCACCTGGTCGCCAGCGCGCGGAATGAGTCGCCGCCACAGCGCCTCGGGCACACGACAGCCGTTATGCCACACCGCCACAGGGCCAGCAGGCACGATGACGCCGGTGCGCTTAATGTAGTCGCCCAGCGTCTCGGCCGGCAGGAACGCCGCTGTCTCGTGTACCGTGCCGTCGCCCACCAGGGCATGCGGATGGACGAGGAGGGAGGGCTTATCGATTACTTCCATGCGTAGTAGCCCTCGAGCTCGAAATGCAGCCTGGTCACATCCCGCAACCGCTGACGCAGCACGAAGCCTGCCGTCTGATCTGCATGCAGCACGTACCATTCGTTCGCGATGCGGCACATAACCCCGATATGGCACAGCCGCCCGCGCCCCATGAACAGCGCAGGACAACCATCTACTGGGCCATCCAGGCGCACGGCGTAATCGTCCTGCAGCTCCATGATCTGCTTGGCTTGTTCGCGGTAGGTTGCAGCGTGGCTTGCAGGAAGGCCGACAACTTTGCCGAATACCTCACGTGCCACGCGTTCAGCCAAGGCCGCGCAGTCGCCACTGCCGGCTATATACGGCTCGCCTACAAAGCGATCACTCCAATGACTCATTTCAAGCGCTCATAGAAAAGGCCCCACCGAAGTGAGGCCGCACCGTAGAAATTTCCGAAATCTAGAATAGGCCGGGCGATCTGACCGGGTCGAATCGAATCGCCACCGCCGGCAACATGAGCGTGTTCTGAAAGCCCAGGGAGCCTTCAACCGTGTAGTTATTGATCGACAGCCCGGACAGATCAAGCGTCATGTCGAACTCCAGCACATTCGGGCTTGAGCGCAACACGGCCATAATGCGACACCGCGCACCCTTGCCGCCGTTGGAGTACTCCAGCCACTGGGTCAGCTCGCGCCCGATATTGTCGACCGACACCTTGGCCGCGGGCGTTTGCTGGTCGACGTCATCGGGTCGGGACAACGTAAAGGGGCACGCGATAAACTCGTTACTCTGAACTGTGATGTTCTGAACATCGTTCACCACCCGGATCGGCACCGATAGATCTGCGTGGGTAATCTCCAGCAGCTCGAGCATAGGCTCGTCGGCTGACGTGGCAAGCAGGTTACGGCGGGCGTTGGTAGAGTAGGCCATGATTACCTCCCGAGCACTTCAATCTGACAGGTAGCCATCCACACCTGCCCGGCGGGCTCACCCCAGCGATATTTTCCACTTACTATTCGGGCCTGAACCACTCGGCTCGTGCGAGGCACGGTCCAATCGAACCAGTTGGTGCCCCCGTCCAGGTCATCATCCACCCATTTATCGAAGGCTTCTTTGTTGCTATCGGACATCACGGCAATCGTGGCATCTCGCGTGACTATCGGCTTGCTCCACCGGGCCCGTTGCTTGGCCAGGCCGCTATCCATCTCTGTGCGCAGCACGCCGTGATCTGGCTCTTCGCCGAATCCTGCCAAGAGAATCTTCGCGTATGAAGGAAACGTCGCCATGTCCTACCTCGATAATGCGGCACGCATCTGATCGCGGAACTGGCCGCTGTTACGGGCCTGCTCCAGCACGATGTCAATCACCCACCGCTTGCCGTCGAACCTGGGCGCGCCTTGCTGTGTCGCTTGCATGGGCTGCCCATTATTGATCAATTGCACCGAAACATTGGGCGCGCTGCCACCAAGCATCGAAGCAGGAGGAGAGCCTCCCACCAGGCCGCCGTTGGCATAGCCGCGGTTCATCCGATCCAGAACGCCGACGCCAATGCGCTTCGTCGCGTCCTGGTTCAAGACATACTCGCCTCGGTGAACGATACCGGCCGGCTCGTACTTTCCGCCGGGGCCGGTGAAGCCGCCAGAGGCCAGCGAGAGCCATGGTGCCGCCGACACTGATCCGGCACCAATGTCCAAAGTAGGAGTAAGGACGTCGCGCAACAAGCCCGCCAGCGGGCCCGTGACTGACTGCTGGATGGCGATGCGCATCATGTCGCTGATGATGCTGTCGGCTAGGCTTTTGAAGTCAAGCTTGCCGGTGCGCACGAAGGAGGCCAGAGCGTCCTCCATGCCCTTGAAGGAGTTGCTCACCAGATCGCTGACCGATGCGTAGACGTTCGCGGCTGTCGCCTCGTAGTTGGCCAGCGCGTCCATTGCGCCCAGCGTCCCATTCCGCTCGATTTCCAGCTTGGCTTCGTGGTGCGCCCGCACCATATCCAACTCGCGGTTCAGCGAATCCTGGATCAGGGCGAGCTCATTGTCCGATAGGCCCAGGGCCGAGTTACGCCGCTGCTCGATGAGGTCGCGGTACCGATCTTCGACGCGGGCAAGCTCGTCATTGAGCGCGCGCACCTGGTCGCCCTGGCCGAAGCTGGCAAGCTCGCGCATGAATTGCAGTTGGGTGACAGAAGATTGCATGCGCAGGTCGCGCAGCGTCTCCTCGGTTTCGATCTGGCGCTGGCCCAGGTCCAACTGCTTGGCAAGCTCCAGGGCCTGCTCCTTCATGCGGTCAGTCGTGAAGGAGAGGGTACCAATGCGCACACGAGCCAGCAGCTGCTCGTACTCGCCCTCTTTGCCCAGCAGGGCCACGCGCTCTTGCAGCTGTTGGAGGTAGCGCGCGCCTTCGTCGAGGCTCTTCTTGGTGCCGCCGCCCGCACCCCTTCCAGATACGGTAATTGGATCCAATGGTCCGCTGGGCTTCGCCGGCCCTACAAACGCTGCATTAAATTGCCGCTTTGCGATGGCATCAAGAGCCGCCTGCTCGAATCTATTGCCTTCGTAGGTCCATAGATCGGCCAAATCTCGATTCGCCTTCTCCACGATGGCGTTGCGTTCCGCCAGCGCCCGCTCCAACGCTTGGTTGATCTGGGCGCCTCGCTCCGGATTGACCAAACCAATTATGCCGAGGGGGTCCGACTGGAGCCGCATCATCCCCACGTCCAAATCGGCCTTCACCGAACTGAACGAACCCACTATCGCATTGAGGGATTTGCCAAGAAAGACGGTCACATCAGCAAGCCTGGCGAAGCCAACCAAGGTTGCGTCGATCCATTCCGGCAGCGATCTATCGGCGGCCAGGTCTCGCGTCGCTACCCTAAGCCCATCGGTCTCTGTAGCCGCAGTCGACGCATTCTCCATGAAGTCGCTCAGAACAGGCAAAACCTTGTTGGCAAAGGAAACACTGACCCCCGAGGCCAATGCCTCCAATCGCTCAAGATTCCGCTCAAAGGTCTTAGCGGCCGCGATCGCTTCAGAATCCATCACTGCCCCGAATCGCTCGGCCTCGTCCCCAAAGCGCTTTAGTTGGCTGCCGCCATCACGTAGAAGGGGTATCAACGCAGTCGTATCGCTGGCCATTGACTCGAGGTAGAAACTCATCTCCTTGTGGCTTAATCCAGCTTTCTCCAGCGAATCAAAGTAGAGTTGCAGCGCATCCGGGCCGGATAACTTGCGGAAGGCGTCGGCGGTGACTCCGATCTTCGGAGCGATCTGCTCGAAGAAATCTTTCATGCCGCCGCCGCCAGACTGCAAGTACTCGCCGACCTTCTCGTTAAAATCCTTCAGTTGATCAGACAGCTTTTCCTGTTCGATTCCCACCGTCCGCGCGCCATATGCCATCCGCTGAAAGGAGTCGGTGGACGTGCCGGCAATTCTGGATAGTTTGTCTATCTCCGCGCCTGTGCGCGAGACATGCACTGTCCAAGCCGCAAACGCTGCGCCAGCAGCAACAGTCGTCGTGGCGATCCGCTTGGACCATTGTCCTACCGCTTTCTCCATATTCTTGAGGCGCTGCTCGGCACGCTTCGTGTCTGTCTCGAAACTGCCGGTGCGCATCAATAGATCGATGACGATCGAGCCCGCTGTAGCCATAATGAATGCCCATAAAAAACCGCCTCGCGGCGGTTATCGTTTGACAGATTAAGTCACCAATCCAATGGCTCTTCCACTTCAAAAGTGAGAACTTGATTGCCCGATTGGTACATAAGTAACTGGACAGTTATCTTCTTCGCGGCTCGAAGCTTCTGAAGCGCCCATTTTGGATAAGCGGCGAAAACAACAGTAGAAGACCCATCCGCCGCTTTCTTGGCCGTGAATCTTTCGGGCTCGCCTTCATCAAACCGGATCATGAAGACGCAGGTCCAATAATCATCGCCAGGGCACAAAATCTGACCCTTCTCTACTGAAACAATTACATCCAAGCCAAATTGAGGATGCTGACGTACCGAAAGTGTGCCGAAATTCGCCCCTCGATATGGATAATCAAGGGCAAGAGAATTCACCGACTTGACTTGAGCCAGCCTATACGACTTGCCGGATATCGCATCGGTCGGATTCACATAGCGCCATCGCGGAGGCGCAACCACCGGAGCCGAAACCGAACCCGTTGAATGCTTGGAGGACGGGGCACTAGAAGCAGCCTTTGTGGTTCCACCGTGGTCCCTCGAGTAGAAGCTATTTGCGATGAAAATGACAATGGCAAGTAAGATCAGTTTACGGAACACAACCGACCCTCCGTAACAAAACGATACGGGAATAATACCAGCGTTCCCTACGCCCCGGCCAGCTTCATGCCCAGCGCCTCAAATGTCCGCCGGTCAGCATACGAGAACCGCCCGGCCCAAGAATCTTCGTCCGCCTCGACCAAAGGCCGGCCCCCCTTGAGCCAGGCCAGCTTTTCATCCATCTGGCCGCCGGCCATGGACTGGGCAATGAGCGCTGCCGGCCGGTGGTAGCGGTGCACATCGTCGAAAGGATGCTCAACATAGAACGCCACCCATTCGCAGAACTCGGCGTAGGTCATGATCTGCTGCCACTCGGAGACCGTGCGCCCCCCGAGAGTGAGCGCGATCAGGTGCCAGAAGTATCGGTCGCTTCCGGCCTCAAAGGCTTTTTTTCGCTAGTCTCCCGGTTCACGTCATTGGCGGCATTGAGCAAAGCGTTAAGCACGTCATCCTTGAGCGAGGCCGCCTGTTCCACCGTAAGGACCCGGTTGCCGTCGTCATCCACCAGGGACACCGACACCAAGCGCGCGATGGCCCGCACGCGCTGATCATCATCGGCCGAGCGCTGGGCGATCGAGAAGGCGTAGTACTCGACGCCCGGCAGGCGCTTGAACCGGAGCAAGTGCTTCTTGCCGTCAGCCAGCGCCACCTCGCGCTCCTGGATGTCAGCGGTAACGAAATTTGATTGATCAAGAACTGGATTCATGTCCTACCTACAGTTGAGTGGTTGATCGGGGCGCCGGCTTAGGGAGTAGGGCCATCAAAGTTCCAGGTGACCTTGCCGCTGCGCTGCAGCGTCATCGTGCCTACCACCCGGTCATTGGTCGCTGCATCGATCGTTACTTCGGCGATGTAGGCCTTGAACTCGGCGCTGGTGCGGCTCGAAGGCGCTACAAACGCGTCGTTGCTGTCCAGCGACGGCTGAGAGGTGCCGTCCGAGAAGGCCAGCAGGAAATCGAGTGTTGCGCCCTTCAGGTCGGTCAGGATGCCTTGATGTGAAGCAGCGCTGGGAATGAAGTTGAACGGGACCGACAGCTGCCCTGGAGCGCCAAGACCGGCCATGAACTCCTGATCCTCTTCCGTATCCAGGCAGGTAATGTCGATCTGCGACTTGGTGCCGGCACCCAGCCCGGTGATGCCGGTGGGGCAAGCCATTTTCAGGATGGCGGGCTCGCTATTGACGACGGTGTCGATTAAGAACAGCTCGGTGCCCTGGGTTTTGATTACGCCTTCGGTCATGGTGACCTCCATAAAAAATGCCCGGGCAAGACCGGGCAATGCGGGTTCTGTGCAGACGTCTGCACAAACTATCGGTTATGTATGAAATCGACCTGCAGGCCGATGTGGAAAAGGCCCGTGTCGTCCTCGCGGGTATCGATGATGATGCGGTTGATCTGTCCCGCGGCGTCCAGCGCCGAGCGCACGGCCGCGGCCAGGTTGACGCATACGAGCGCCTGATCATCGTCCGGGCCCGCCCAGCAGTCGATCTGGGTGGTATCGTTATCCGCGCCAGGCGCGCCGCTCAGATGATCAAAGGGTAAACCCACCACGGCGAACCACGTGATGTAGGGCTTTGTCACACCCTGCGGGGCGGATCCGCTGCCATAGATGCGTGGCGGGTTTCCTACGATCGCCTGGATAGCAGCCGTATTGAGCGTGCGATAGATCGGTGCGAGCATTACTTACCCTTGTTCTGCTGGGCCAGCTTCTTGACCACCAGGCCGATCCTGCGCTGCAGGTCGTCGGTGATCACGTTGATTGCTTGCTCGCCTTTGTGTCGCACGGCCGGACGAAGCCAGGGCGTAGCGGGCTGGTGGCTGGATCCGTACTCAAGCAGCGATGCGGTCTTGTGCGTGGTCACACGTTTACCAGCTTTCTGCTTTTTGCCGATCTTGTTGCCGTCATAAGCCTTGCGGCGCACGCGCACCAGATACCGCTCGCCCTTGCCGCCAAATGGAGGCTTGCCACGGCTGGCAATAACGTTCTTTTCGAGCAATCCGGTGGACACGTCGCCGTTCCGGGCAATAGCTGCTTTCAGATTGACCTGCGCCTGGTCGCGGATCAGGCGGGCACCCTTGGCCAGCGCAAGCTTCACGGGTCCGCCACGCTTGCTGACAACCTCGGCCGGCAGCGAATGCAAAGTGGCCAGGATGCCATCCGTACCGCGCAGTTGAACCTCGACTTTCACAGCGGCTCTCCCGTCGATCGCAGACCGCCAAGCGGGTTTCCATCCAGGTCGAACTGTTGCTCGTCCTCGTCGTCCGCTTCGGCCAGCGCATCGAGCAGTGCATCCACCTTCGCTTCCAGGCGCGCAATGCCTTGCTCGATACGATTAAGTTGACTCTGTTTCATTGCCCCTCGCTGGGCCCGTCAACGACGCGCAGGCGCCATTCACGACGGGCGGTGGCGTCGGTGTCCACCGACGTGATGTTGTAAATCCGGCCATCCCACAGGACACGCCAGGCTGCCATGTCGCGCTCGATCGCCGGGAACCAGCGCAGATTGATGCGGGCAGAGGTTTCGGCCTGTGTGGCCGCCCCCCCTTGAAACTCTCGGCCAGGCCCCGTAAGCACTTCGGCCGGCACATTCTCCAGGCGCGCGCCATCGCCCAGCACCACTGTTTGCCAGCCGCCGCTGCCCGGAACGGGGTAGCCGTTCTCGTTGCGCACCGGGTCGGTGAGCCGCTGGAACGTGACGCGGTGTCGTAGTCGATGCGCCAGCATTAGGCACCCCAACCAGAGCGGTACGGCGCCAGCTTGATTTCAGCGGCGCGGCGCAGCTTGTCGGCGTCGTCCGGCGTGGCCTGGTAGACGGCCTGCAACAACAGCATGATGCCCAGCACCACACTGCCCGGCAGATCGTCGGGGTTCTCGCTACTGGCCTCTTCGGGTGACAGATCGATCAGAGGCTGGTTGATGTACTGCGCCGCCTCATCCTCCGCGCCATCCAGCAGTGTCTGCAGCTTGGCGTCATCACTGTTGTGGATGACGTCGAGGAACGACTTGGCTGTGGATAAGCTGATCACGCTCATGCCGCGCTCCGATAGATGGCCTGGTTGTGCTGCGCTGTCACCACGAGCCCGGCTTCGTCAATCGCCTTCTTGACGCCCGGGCAATGCTTCCATTCCCAGTCATCGAACACAATCACGCCGCCCGGTACCAGCCTGGGCAGCAGCCAGTCGATGGCCGCCCGCGTGGATTCGTACCAATCGAAGTCCACATGGGCCAACGCAATGCTTGGATCGATGCCCACGGCCGAGCCAGGAAACATGCCCCGCACCAGCATGACATTTTTGGGCATGCTCGCTTTGACCGCTTCAAAGCTGGTGTCGCCAAAGTCACCAACACCATGTGGCTCGCCTTCGCGCCACAGCGCAGCGGGCATGCCTTCGAACGTATCAAAGCCGTACATCAGCCGATGAGGCGCGGCCTTGGCCATGGCTTCCAGCGCGCCCCCCCTATACACCCCCAGCTCGACCACATCGCCCGCCGGGGCCCGGGACAGCTCGTCAAGCAAGCGGTCAAGCTTGAAGCCCTTGATTAACGTTTTCAATGTGCTCTCCAGCAAACTGCGTGATTTTCCGAACCGCCCGGGGCAGATCGATCGTTTTGTCGCAACGGTGCTTGTGGCTAAAGCAGTCGCACTCTTTGAGAGGGGTGATCGCGAGCGTGGGCGTGAACCGCGCCCCAGCATCGAACGAGTAGCCACCCTCATACCCACCGAACACCGATACGACTGGCGTGCCGACAGCCTGGGCCAGCACAACACCGAAACCCGGGGCACTCATCACCATCGCAGCATCACGCCACAGCGCCGCAAGCTGCTGAAAGTCCAGCTCGCCCCGATGCAGCACCAGGTCGGCGCCAACCTCCGGATGCACCATCCATTCCTTGCCGTCTTCCAGATCGGCCACGCTGACCACGAAGAAGTGGTCTCGAATCGCCTCGAGCAGTTGCAGGTAGCTGCCGACGTCCGGGTTGCGGTTTCTGTTCCCGCCCCATTCGGACCGTTCCACGAGCGGGCGGAATACCAATACCGGCTTGGCGGGCAGGTCCAGCCCATGAGACCAGGGCACCGGCATCCGGAAATCGCCCACCGGCACGCCCACGTTGGCGCACATGGCCGCCAGCACGCTGCGATGCTCGCGCACCATAGCGGGCGGATAGCGGACCACCACGTTTTCAGCATGCGGCGGGCACGGCTTTGTCGAGTAAAGCGCACGCTCGCGCGCCAGGTTCTTGGCCTGGGTCCGTAGCCTGGTCCCCTTTTGTATAAGGTGCAGCCCGTGCATGTCGTGGTAAACCGACGGCCACGGCGTCTCAAGCCAGACTTCGTGCGTGCGCATCAGGGCCCGCACGACCGCCCTCTGGTGCAGGTTGTCACCCATGCCGTGCATGCCCTGGACCATGAGGGGCGGCAGGCTGTTCCGCCCCAATGCGGTCTCCAGGTCCGCCCGCGGGAAGCACGTCAACGCCGTCTCCCGCGAGCAGTTCAAAATTTCAACACCCCTCAGTGTGTCGGCCAGCCGTTGAAACTGACGTGGCCACTTGTCCATCGATCCCGCGTTGCCCAGTCCCTCTGGGTGATCTCCATGCCAATGGGCCCGACCGCCCGTTTTCTGGCAGTCATAGCCCAACAGCATGACCCGCGATGCGCCGGCCTGTACCGCTGCGGCAATGGCACCGGCACCACTGTTCTTGTGCTCGACAACGGTCAAGCGCCTGATTTCACCCTGCTGCGGGTAAGAACTCGCCAAGCACCCCTTGAACACCCGGCGCACATCATCAATGTGCGCTTTCCACCAGGCACGATCCATGGCAAACAGCACGTCGGCCCATGGCGCTATCTGGTAGGTAGTGTTAGTGACGATGACGCCCCGGTCTGGCCGGCCTTGGCGCCACGCCCTGATTTTTTCGCAGTCGTCCGCTGTGAGACTGGGGCCACTGGCGATGCAGACAACTTCCCGCCAGTGGCCCGCAAAGGGTCTGAGACTGCGCCCGAGGTTACCGCCCTGGCCAAGCCACGACGCACCAGCAATTCGGCGGACCGGGGCGATACATCGAACGTATCACCCCGGCGCCAGGTACCATTGTGCTCCAAAGGCTGGAGCGCGATCACTCGGGTCATCAAGAACTCCTACCGGTTAGGTCGTACCGTCCAGGCCGTCGAAGTCACCCTTGACGAACGCTTGGGGACGGTACACCGTGAGGCCAACACGCTCTTCGCAGCGGATTGTGAGCATGTTCTTGATGAAGTTGTCACGATCATGCTCGGAGATCGCCACCGTCACGTCCTCGCGGTCCCAGCCCTGGACAGCCAGGCCGCCACCGAAGGCGCCGACCAGGAAATCACCGCCGCTCATGGCTTGGGTGGGCACTACGTTGCGACCCCACAGGCCAGGCAAGTTTTGCGCGCGCGGGTTGGCGAAGAGGTAGGCGTTGTCATCGGTTTTGGTCAGTTCGATAGCGGCCCAATCCAGCGGACTGATCACGATACCGTCAGCCCAATACTCTGCCAGTTCCACCTGCAGCAGCGCCAGACGCAGGCGGTCGATGCGGGTTTCGGCTTGCACTGCCACGCCGGGGTTGGCATAGGATGAGGCCTGCGTATAGATGCCGTCTATATTCAGGCCAACGCCGCTGCCCTTGAGCAGTTGGCCTTCCTCCTTGAGCTTCAGGCCATAGCGCAACCGCCCGTCAATGTACGACTGGAGCATCGGCACATCCGAGATGACCTGCTTGGACGCATGGATCCAGTGCGCGATGGTGACGATCGGCGCGGAATCGTCCTCGAAGGTAATGTCAGATTCCGGCTTACCAGAACTCGGATTCTCGCTCACGACGTCCGCATTGTTTGTGTACACCAGTTCTCGGGCATACTCGATGCTGTTTGAGGCCGTGGGCCCCCACATGATGAGGTCTCGAATAGTCAGGCGGCGCAGGGCGGGCGCCTGAATGCCCGGGATGCGATCGGGGACGATCAGGTCTCCGGCCGAGCTGCCGCCCGAGCCGACGGACGCCTTCACCGACAAGCGGAAGTCGCCGCGAGGGTTGGCCGCATAGGCCTGGAAGTCCTCGCTGTCGGTGACCATGGCACCGATCGTCTGCGGTTGGCCGGCAACGCCGCCACCGTTTTCGAGCTTGGCAACCAGCTGCTCGGCGGTGGACAGGCGGGCCTGCAGCTCGCCTTGCGTGGTCAACAGCTTGTCAACGCTGGCCCGAGTTTCCTCGGACAGCTTCGCGTTGGCCTTCATTTCCTTCTGGGCCTGTTCGGCGTGAGCCTTCAGTTGATCGCCGACCTCTTTCAGGCTGGCGTTAATTTGCTTGATATCGTCGTCCATGTTTAACCTCGTAGGATGGTGGTAAGTGATGCCGCAAGCGCGGCCGTAGTGCTAAGAGCAGCCGAATCGCTCGGGCCGCGTCCGGTGGCATCACGCGCACCGCCGCCAGCCGAATCACTCAGGCTGGACTTGAATTCGTGAATGAGGCGCTGGGCTTCGCTACGAGGTAGGCCGGCCGCGCGTATGGCAGCTTCCACGCGCCGCACGGCGTTGGCCGATGCCTTGCCCTCGGACTTGCCGACCTGGTCGGAAGGCAGCAGCTCGTCGGCATAGCCTTGGTCCACCGCGCTTGAGCCGCCTATCCACGTTTCGCCGTCCATCTGCTTTTGCACGGCGGCCAGATCCTGGCCCGTGCGCGCCACGTAGATGTCGGCCATGGACTGGTCAAAGGGCTCCAGCCAATCGGCGATGTCGCGCAGGTCGTGGCGGTTGCCCGATGCAATGACCCATCCGTTGTGCACCATAAAGAAACCTGCACGGGCAATCTGCACGGTGTCGCCAGCCATGCCGATGACCGACGCGGCCGACGCTGCAACCCCCAGCACCTTTACCGTCACGTGGCCCTGGTGTTCGCGCAGCAGGTTGTAGATGGCCAGGCCCTCGAACAGGTCGCCGCCAGGGCTATTGATGTTCACCGTGACGTCGCCGGCGCCCATATTGCGCAGGGCGCTGGCGATGCGTTTGGCCGTCACGCCTTCACCGGTCCACCAGTCGTAGCCGATGACGTCATAGACACTGATCGTGCGGTCCTCATCGTCGTCGACGGCGGCGCGCACGCTGGCGTCCCAGCGCTCGAGGGCGCGCGGCGAGATATAGCTGGAGACGGCCGCACTTGGCCGGCCCGCGGGCGCCGCAGGCAGGTTTCTAATACTCATGGAGGTTCCCTCAGGTTGCGGCCTCGGAGGCCAACATGTCTTTGAGCCAGTTCGCCATGGCGGCGCGGGCTTGTTGATCGGCGGTCGCAGCACCCAACTGGTCGAGCGGCGCGAGCGCGGTCTGCACGGTGAGCACCGCGGCATTGCCACCCATCGGAGGCCGGTCTTCGAGCTCACGCACTTCGTCGCGGGTCAAGATGCCGTTGTTGACCATGACCGAGTAGAAGGCAGCGCGCGCGGCGCTGTCGGCACGCAGCAGGCCTTCGACGGCAAACTTGGGGTAGTAGCGCAGGCGCTCGGCCGGGGTCAGCAGGTCTTTGACGATCGACTGCTCGATGCGCTTGAGCCACGGCCCCAGCGTGAACACCAGAAAGCCGATCATCTGCTGCTCAATGCCGGTGCCCCAACTGGTGGATTTGTCGGTGTGGCCCACCATCCAGGGCGGCACGCGGAACCACCGGCAGATTTCTTCGACGCTAAAACCACGGGACTCGAGCAGTTGCGCGTCTTTGGGCGGGATGCCAAGCGTGCCGACTTCCATGTCGGCCTCGAGGATGGCAGGCTTACCCGCGTTGATGGCACCAGACAGCCGGCCCTCGATCAACTCGCGCGCCCCCTCACGCTGGTCTGGTTTCAGAATCTTCGGGTACTTGAACCATGTCGTCGGCATCAGGCCGCGCTTGAATGTGCCCGAGGCCGCTTCATCGGTAGCCAGCGCAGCGCCAAACACTTGAGCACCATAATGGATCACCGATACCCCAGTCCTTCCATCCAGCGACCAACCAGGAATGGTCCATATCCTGGAGGCCGGGATGATCCGCTGGCGGCCATCCTCTTCGGTGTAGCGGTACTCTTTGCTGCCGTCGCCTTTGCGAGAAATGGATAGCCGCGCAGGGTACAGGAAGTTCAAGCCGACAATGCGATCGCCGACCATGAGCTTTTCGCATCGCGCATTGCCCCGCAGCAGCATGGCGGCAACGACCGATTCCCAGAACACCGACGAAATGGAGTCCGAATTGGGTTGCGCACCGATGATGAAGTGCAGCCAGTGTTGCGGCGCAGGACGCTTGCCGGCGCTGGTGCGCTCATTCATGCCCAGCGGCAGCGTGCCCATGGTCTCAGAGATCAGGCGGGCGCAGGCCCATACCGCAGATAGCTGCAGGATGTTCTGATCGTTGACGTTCATGCCGGACGAGCTCGACGTGCCTAGACGCGCCCAGGCATCCACGTCGGTCAGGCCGAACGGCGCCCCGAGCCAGCCCAGCACAGCCGCCCGGACCCGACCCACTTTGTGCGCTTTGTGTTTCATCCGGTCACCGGGTTTTGAAAGTAGTCGTCCAAGTCGTCACCTTCGTCGCCGCTCAAGGCACGCGCCATGGCCATGATCATGGCCACCGGTGCGTCGATCTTGTTTTCGGGCTTCTCTTTGGTCGGGTGGCGCAGGCCCGAAAATTTGGATTCGCGCATCACTACGTTGCTCACCATCCAGGCCACGGCCGGGTTGCCTTCATGCTTCAGATCCTGGGTGAGCACCAGGTTCTCGATTTCGACGATCGGCAGGGTGAAGCGTGCCGAGGTCTGCGGCATTTCAACCATCAAGATGCCATCCTCATCGGCCAGCTTCGTGGCGAAGTAGGTGGCGAACTTCGGGTCGTAAATAGCCTCTTGAATCTGGTGGTCGCGCGACAGCTGCTGCAGGTCGGCCCGGATCACGTCAAAGTCCGTAGCATTGCCGGGCGTCACGATCAGATGCCCGGTTTGCTCCCAGCCGAAGAAATGTTTGTTCTCCGGGGCATGTGCGTGGTCTTCGTTCAGGTACAGCTTGAAGAACACCGCATAGCCGCCCGGCTGCTTGAATACGATGGCCAGCGCCGCGATGTCGCTTTTCTCCGCCAGGTCAATCCCAATCCAACACGGCTTGCCGGCAAATTGCTCCAGGCGCAACGCCGGTTCAGCACAGGCCGCCCACTGCTCGGCGCCCAGCCATCGCGAACCGCCTCGCAACCAGATGTTCAGACGCTTGGTCAACAGGTTGGGCAACTGGCTGGGTTGGCGCCGTGCCCGCTCCACCATGGCCTGCAGGTCGTTCTCGTACACCGACACGCCCAGGTTCGGATTAGCCTTGGCCCACTCCACCGGGTCATCCCAGCGTTTCGGGTCGTCCACCGTATAGATGATGACCAGCAGTTCATCATCCTGGAACAGCCCCTCGAGCACCTTCTCCGCATACTCATGCTGTGAGTAGCCGAAGGACGACAGATCAAAGCCCGCCGTCGTAATCTGCCAGATCAACGGCTGACGTCGCGCCCCCACGCCCGACTTGATAATGTCGTAAATCTCCCGGTTCGGATGGGCATGCACTTCATCAAGCAAACCGCCATGCGGGTTAAGACCGTCCAGGCTCTTGGCGTCCCGACCCAGCGGCACGAACTTGTCGGCGCGGCCCGGGCGAGGGTCATACATCTCGTTCAGCCTGATGCCAACATTGCGGCGCAGATGCGGCGACACCGACACCATGCGCATGGCCTCGCTGTGCAGGATCTTGGCCTGGTCCATCTTCGTGGCCGCGCTGTACACTTCCGCACCGCCTTCGCCGTCAAAGAGGAACAGGTACAAGCCCACACCGGCCAGCTTGGTGGTTTTGCCGTTCTTTCGGGGGACTTCCTCCCAGACCTCACGGAACCGGCGCGTGCCGTCGGCCCTCATCCAGCCGAACGCCAGGGCCACCCAGAACTGCTGCCACAGCGCCAGCTCGAAAGGCTGGCCGGCCCACTCGCCTTTGGAGTGTCTGAGGAACAGAAAGGACTCAAGCGCGTGCTGCGCGAGCTCTTCGCTGAAGTACAGGCCCCGGGCGTGGCAGGTTTCCAGGTCCCGGTAATGCCGCTCGACCGCCAGTCGGATCCACTTGCACACCGGGATCTCACCGGCAATGACCTTGCGGCCGTAGGCGTCCCAGTCAAAGGACCGGGACGGCGCGGGCAACGCCGTCATACCGTTCGCATGCCCGCCGCTGTGCGCCGGCGACGGTGCGCCTCCACTGGATCATCCATGCCGGGCAGCACACCCTGGCCAGGCGCGGCGCGGTCGCCCAGGACCTTCTGGAACGAGGGGATCGTCAGCGCCGCCTCGGGCAACCACTGGAGCAACTCCTTTTTCAAGTTGCGCGCCACATAGAAGATCTGGTGGGGCTGCTCGTAGCCGTTTGGCGTCTTGACGAAGTAGTTGCCGTCCTTCTCCCGCATCAGCTTGGTCAGCTGCTCTTCGGCGTCGACCCAGCGCACGAAGGTCCGGCAGATGACCGTCAACAGCATGGCGTCGGTACGATGGATAAGCCCCACCTCGTGCAATGCACCAGTAACGTGTTCCCAGACCTTCTTTTCCTTCGCATTCAACTTGGCCATGGCCAGCGGCGCGGGTACGTCGGACGGGATCGAATCGCCAGGCACAGCGGTCCCCACCAGGGACCCTGACGGCACCGGGTAGAGATGTGAAGTCATACGATAAGAGGGGGCCATTTCTGACCCCCCCCCTATGTAAAAATCTGGCGTGCACGAAAAAAGACTGGGCGGCGGGTGTCCGAGCAAGGCGGCTCAACTTTTCACCCACCCCCGCCCCGGCGTCGACGCCGGCCCTGGGCCGCCTCCAGGGCGGTCTTGGCCCGGTGGCAGTCTCGGTTCATGGCGCGTAGGTTCGATGGATCGTCGTTCAGCAGGCCGTCCGCGTCGCGCGTGTTGTCGATGTGGTCCACCTCATGCGCGACAAGGGGCACCGGCCGCGCCTGGCAAACCTCGCACTGACATAGCCACCCGTCACGCTCCAGCACTTGCAGACGCAGTTTGCGCCATGCGCGCCCACCTCGTCCCGACATGCCCGGAGCCTTCACCCACTCTTTTTCGCCCTCGTCGACATGCTTGTCGCAGAAACCGGACTTGCCATAGGCGAGGGCAGAGCAGCCGGAATGCCTACATGGCTTTGGTGCAGCAGTGGCCACGTCCAGCATTCCAAAAAGATTGCCCCGGCGAATCTTTCGACTCAGACGGGGCGAGGGGCAGCGGTGGCTGCAGGAGGAGACAACGGACGGGAAAAGAATAGGCCGGTAAGCACATGCGCCCCGGCCTTGTCGATCAATACGTTATTGAGGTTCCCCGCAACAACGTCCCGAATGTAGCGTATTTTGCCCTAGTTGGTATAACTCGCGAAATTATTTTCGCAACGCCGCCGTGCTTCCTCTTTCGCATCGAACCACTGCACCAGGCGCAGATCAGCATGACACAGACGGCGATGCACCGTGGCCCGCGTCACGCTCAGCTTGTTCTCGATAACGGCCATGCCGCCTTCCCACAGATAATATGCAATAACGACGCGCCGTAGATCTTCCGGCAGCGCCGCCACGGCCTGGTCCATCTCAAGGGCATCCCGCTCCGCTTCCACGCCGATTTCGAAGGAACCCATGGTTGCGGTCGAACGCTCTTCATACTCAAAGCTGGGGCTCCGATAGCCGGCGCTGCCGCACAATCGCCACGTCGCCCAGCCCCGCAAGCGCCCATCGATCCATTCAATCCGCTTCATTCTTTTCTCCAAGCTCCCATCGTGTGCCCAACTCATGCCCGTTCTCGCGGGCCCAGAAGGTCGGCTGTCCTTTAAGGCCCTGACGAATCTGCTCGTTGATCATCTCGGCACCGAAGACGGCGCGCATCTCATCGACAAAGGCCGCAACATGGGGCATCTCGGTTCGCATATTGCTCATTCGTCTAACCTCAATTTAGGTTGGACGGCAGGTTAGACGGTGGAAAGCCGCATGGTTATTGGCCTCGTCTAACCTCCTAACCTTTTTCATCAAAAAACAAACTTAAAAGTGAATTGCAGTGGTGATTGCACGCACGCGTGCATACGCGCGCGCCCGCGCACACGTGAAGGAAAAGGTTGGACGAGGTTAGGAGGTTAGACGGGGCCAATGTTTATGCGGGTCTTGGCCGTCTAACCTTTCGTCCAACCTTTTCGGGCAGCCGTAGAACACGCTCGCGCGTGCGCCGGCCACCCATCCCTGGTGGTGCGAAAGATTGACGGGCACAAGGCCCATGTGAAGGTCAAATAGGCAGGTCATCTGGCTCCTGCCCCGAGTCATTGCTTGCGCCGACGGCCGGCTTTTGCGGCTTCGGACGAGCGTAGTAATACAGGCGCAGGCCGGAGGCCTCGCGCGCCTTGCGCCACCCCAAGCGCATCATGATCGACCCGATGCGCGTGGTAGCCGAGCGCTGGCCGTCGATCTTGTGGATGTCCATCTTGATCGCGCCGACCAGAATTTGCGCTGAGGTGAATTTTTCGGCCAGCTGATTCTCGGGTTCGTCCAGCCATTGGGCGATCACTTCGTGCCAGGGGTCGAAGATTTCCCGCATCTGCTGCTGGGGTGCGATGTAGAGCGTTTCCTGTTCGCGCGTGGGATAGGCGGGCAGACCTGCCTTGACCTCATGCACGGCTTGCGCGAAAAGCTGCTCCCTGACCGCCTTGATGTCATCCAGGTAGACCTTGCGGGCCAGGACCGACCAGAAACGCCGGTTGCCCGTGGGGTCTTTGTGATATTCATAGTTGTTGGTGGTGGCCGCGAAAACCGTCTGGCGCAGCTGCGTGACCATCCTGGAGCCGTAGGGAGGCCTGTACCGGTCCTGCGATTGCGTCAGGAACGCTTTGATGCGCGTTGCCTCGGACCGATTGAAGGCATCGAGCTCGGCAATTTCGTATATCCAGGTGCCGCTGATCGACATGAAGGCGTCTTTGCTGTTCAGGTCAAGTGGCGCATCCGAGAACCATGCTCCGCCCAGCGTACGCAGGGCACTGGACTTCATCAGGCCCTGCGTGCCTTCCAGGATCAATACATAGTCGCCCTTGCAGCCCGGATTCAGGATGCGGTTCACGGCCTGGCGCATCCACAGCGTGCCGACAAGCGTGGTGTAGGGCGAATCATCGGCGCCGAGCAGCTCATGCAACCAAGTGCTGAGCCGGTCTTGTCCGTCCCACTCCAAAGACTCCAGCCATTCGCGCACCGGGTGGTGCTTGTTTCGGCTGGCGACCAGGCGAACACCTTCTGCAATGGTCGACGTGCTGCGAAACAGCACATTGGCCTGCGAGGCCAGCCACATGGAAAGCTCGAGGTCATCTTCTTCGGACCACTCGCCCAGCGCATCGGACCAGGGCGCGGCCTTGAGCTTTTCAATACGGTTCGAGAACTCGTTATAGCCGACCATGCCCTGCAGCAAGGGATGGTGTTCCAGGGCGAGGGCCACGTTCTCTTTGCAGTCTTCGTACCCGCCGCGGGGCTTTTTGAGCAACTGGGACTTCCAGTAGGAACCCGCGCCAGCTGGCCGAGGGGGAGAAGACCCTTTGGCCGCTTGCGCAGGCGCTGATCCCTTCGCGTGGATGGACTCGCGCAGCCGCCCCAAGATCCACTGCTTGAGCTCGGGGCCGGTCTTGCCTTCCTGAAGAGCATCGGCGACATCCCAACCATCGGGCAACTCGCCCGGCGGCGGAATGGCGACCACGCGTACCTGGCACCCGAGCTGAAGTAGCTTAGCTGCCACATCCTCAGCGGCCTTGATGCCGGGCTGGCCCTGGCGCGCAGGCTGGCCGTTGGCCGCCGCGACCGGATGCTCCGGCAGCATGACCCCGTCCTTGTCGCGCTGGGCGTCGGCATCGGGCCAGATAATGACCTTGCGGCCGGCCAAGGCCGACCAATCGGCTTTGGCCACGGCCTTGCCGCCACCTGGCCACGATGCCAGGTCGTACCACTGACCCATGGCCTCATAGCCTGCATCAACGCATTTTTCGCCCTCGACGACCAGGACATAGTCGCGGCCTTGGAAGCGGTCCAGGCCATACAGCGGCCTGGGCTCGGGAAACTGCATCCAGCGCCATTGCGTCTCACCCGTCTTGTCGTTTCGGGCCCACACGCACGGGATGACCTCTTTGCCCCCATCGGACGCGCGGAACCGGTACACGTAGCCGAGCAGCTTGCCGGCGCTGTCGTGATAAGCCCAGCGGGCCTCATAGGGCCCGCGCACTGTATGCGCTTTAGGTGCTTCGGGAGCATCATCCGGTACGGGCAAGATCGGCGCCCATTTAGGCTTGGCGGGTTTCGACGGTGCCTGGGAAGGCGCAGGCATGATGCTCAGCCGTTCGCCGAGCTCGCGCGCCGCGGCCAGCTGGTCGTTGTTGGTGAAGATCGCCGCATACAGGGAAATAAGGTCCGCCCCACCCTCGCCGGACGAAAAGTCCTTCCAAACGCCCGACGACAGGTTCACGGCCAGCGACCGGCCCTTGTCGCCTTTGATATTGCCCACGCGCCACTCGTGGCCATCGCGCACGCCATTTGGCAACCAGTCAGGAACGAGGGTATCGGCCTGGGACAGCGCGCCGGCCGCTACGGCCTTGAAATCAATCTTGCCCCGCATGGATCACCGTCCCAGGAAGAACGACGCGGGCAGTCGGGTCGGCGCGGCGCATATAGGCGTACGGCGGCACGAGGCATAGACAGCGACGGGTTTGTTTACGCCCGGGACAGCCCGACGATGGGCTATCTCGATCTCGCCATTTGTCGCGAGCCGGTTGCACGTGTCCCAAACTATCTTCACCGACAGCTGTAGCCGCTCCGCCAGGCATCGTGCGGTTGATGGTCCATCGGCCTCCAGGCGCTCGAGCACCGCCAGCGCGACCTCACCCAGAGGGCGGCCTGGCCGTTTTGCCACGCACCTCATTTTGCCCCCTTCGAAGCATCCAGCGCCGCCGTCATCAGCGTGGCCGTTTCCCGCATGAGTTCGCGGCAGGCTGCAGCAATTTCGTCAGCCTCGCGTGGCGTGACCACCCGGTCCGCTTGGGCTTCGGCCACAGCTCCAGCAATTTCGCCGATCTGGCGTGTGAGATTCAATGTTCGTGCTTGGATGCAACCCGCGCCATCCTCGCCGGCCTTCTGAGCCGTCACCTGGCGTCCATGCTGCGCATTGAGCGCATCCAGCCAATCGAGCGCATCAGGCCGGGCCTTTTCCTGCATCCACTCGGTCAGCAGCTCGACCATTTCCAAGGAAATGGACTCGCCGTTCACATGCCGCAGCCGTATGCGCAACGATTCGGTATGGATGGAGCGGCCGCGCCGGTTCGTGAGGAACTGCGCGGCATCCGCTACGCCGCCCTCGGTGGCCCGCACGCTGTTGTAAAGGACATCGCGCCAATCAGCGCTGGAGTACCGACACGTCATGATTCACCTTGACATTTTTGCCATATCAGGGATGCAAGATCCCGGCGCGCCCGCTACTATGGCCGCACAACAGTTTCGAAAACAGGGAGTGGGAAATGGAAAGCGAAGAAGCCGGCGTGCTGTACGATCTGGCCGTAGAAATGGCGCTCGAAGTGTTCAAGGACGCAAGCCCGGAACATGTCGATGCAATCATGGAGCGGCTCAATTTCAACGAGCGCCATGGCCAGGGCTTGGCCGGCGCAGTGACCGTGCATTGAGGCGGCCAGTCCTGAATCGTTAGAATCGAAGCTCCCACACTTAGAAACTTTCGATAAAGGACTGGCCAGATGATCGTTGAGATTGCGGCCGTCGTGACGGCCATTGCTACGGCCTCCTCGGCGATATATATGATTCACGCCAACAGAATGAACATGAGACGTCAGGCGCCGGCTATTCGAGTTCATAGCGTGGTCAGGGACAACGGGCGCGCTCTGGTTAACTTGACGATCTTTCCCACTGACCACCATGTGGTAATCCGCCAGATTTCCACAAACGGGGCCGGTATCTCGCAGGCCCCGTACAGCCAGGATGAATGGGGTGCTATTACCTATAAGCTGGCCCATAGTCACCGCCCGTCTATCGATGTCAATTTCGATCTATTGCCTGCGCACGTGTCCTCGTCATCGCTCAACCTGCATTTGTCTGTCGAGTTGCGCAAGAGCCAAAGCTCGTTCCAAATCTCGTTCCACAGTGATGTAAGGCGCCTCATTGCGAAGCACAGAATCAGCGCGATTACCATCAAGGAGACGGATTGAATGAGGAGAAGCCAAGCCTGGAGGTTATGCATGATCGGCCTCTTTGGACACCTCAAATACATCGGGCCGCACCAGACGCAAGTACATGAGGCGTGCGGATGGGATACCCTCCTTACGCCACTTCGTCACCGAGGGCTGGGCGATACCAAACATACGGGCCACCGCGGCGGTCCCGCCGAGAAGGTCTATCTTTTCGGAATCGGCGTGTTTCTTATCCATGCCGCAAAGATTAGCTATAGCTAACGAAAATGTCAATAGCCATGGCTAACGTTATCCGGCCTAGCATCTTAGCTATGGGAACACTCGCCGATCGATTGAAAGAAAGATGCGCCGAACTAGGGATCAGCCAAGCCGACCTGGTGCGCGCAACGGGCGCAAAAGGGTCGTCCGTGAATAAATGGTTCAGCGGTGACACTAAGAACCTGAAAGGCAAAAACTTGGTCTTGGCAGCTCAGAAGCTGGAGGTATCCGAAGCTTGGTTGGCTGATGGGGCAGGCCCCAAGGAACGCAAGTTTGTTGGGGGAACCTTGCTGACGATACCGAAAGAAAGGTATGACTTGCTCACTGAGACGCAGAAGCGTGCCATCGAGGAATGGATTGACAACCAGATTGCCTCCTATACAGGCGTGACACGCGACTTCAAAAGCTCCCAGGCAGCTTAAGCTGGTCTGGTCAGCCGATAATTTTTCCCCTCGAAGTAACTAAATATATCTCGCGTCGCGTTTTGTAAGCCGAGAATGGCCGTCATGAGTGCGCGGACTATTTGATCTTTACGTTCCGACAGTCAAATAATTAGCTATAGCTATTGACATGGAAATTAGCTATGGCTAATATTTCGACAAGTCGAGCACGAACACTTGCTGCGGCGACACCCCAATTTACTAGGAGTGAACGTTGAGCCAACACCAAATCCCCAACCGCCACACCGCCGCCGGCGGCATCCACGGCGAGCTCTCCAACCGCATGCACGACCGCCCGCTGAAGTTCCGCGACCTGGTGGCCAGCGCCTTCGTGCTTGGTTGCCTGTACCTGATGCTGTGTATCGGCGCGGCGTCCGGGTTTTGACCGGACCAATGCCATGCGCGCCCAGCCCACGCTCGAGCAGTTGCATGAGGCCCACCTGGCCAGCAGGCTGCCCATCAGCTTGGATGCAGCCATGAGCGATAGGGCCCTGGCCCTGGCCTTGACCAACACGGCATTGGCGTTGGCGGCGAGCCAGGCGAGGGCAGGGCGCGCCACCCAATACGACTTCAAACGCCGGGCCGCCGGCGACAACGACTGATCTGGAAAGACGATGAAACAGCCGAATCTAAGTGCCGCGCGGGCATGGCTTGAGGCCCTGGAATGGGACGGAACCGATCGAGTGAGCACTTGGCTTACTGACTACCTGGGAGCAGCGGACACGGCCGCCACCCGTCAGATCGGAGGCCTGTGGCTTCACCAGGCCGTTAATCGGCTCGTCAACCCAGGGAGCCAAGCCGAGTACGTTTTGGTGCTGGAAGGGCAGCAGGGGATCGGAAAATCTAGCGCACTGCGCGCTTTGGCCGGGCCATGGTTCTCCGATGCGCCGTTGGACCTGAGCAGCAAAGATGCAATTTTGGCCATCGCCGACTCGTGGATCCATGAAATCGCTGAACCAGGCGCTCACATGGAAGCGTCGGCATCGAGCCTAAAGGCATTCATCACGGCCCGGCAAGATCGCTACCGGCCACCGTATGGCACTCGCACAGTCATCCGGCCGCGTCGGGTGGTTTTCGCAGCCACCTGCAATGACTTCTCCCATATTCGACGGCCAGCGTTGAGCAGGCGCTGGTTGCCCGTGTCATGCACGCGGGTACAGCTGGACCTTATTCGCGCGACACGAGAACAGCTTTTCGCGCAGGCGCTGCATGAAATCACGCCAAGCCGCGCAGTTGCTAACCACTAAACCACCACCACGAGGAAAAGATGGCACTGAAACCCATCACGGAAACCTTGCGCCACGTGCGGGGCGGCCTGCTGATCAACGAGGCGTCCGAGCTACTGGCCGAAGTCGTCAAGGCCGTCGAGACCACCGGCAAGAGCGGCAAGCTCACCATCGAGCTGCAGGTCAAGAAGCTTTCGCGTTCCGGTGCGCTGGAGATCATCGACAAGGTGACCGCCAAGGCCCCGACCGAGGCACCCATGACCACCATGATGTATCCCACCCCCGAGGGCAACCTCATCACTGAAGACCCGCGCCAAGCCAAGCTCGACCTCAAGACGGTCCGCGTTGTCGGCGCGGCCGACGTGACCCCCATCAAACCCACCAACGGAGAAGACTAAATGGATCTCATCGATCAGAACGCCGTAGAAACCATCCTGAAAGAAGCGCGCACACCTTTCGACTTCGGCTTTGACGCTGACGCGGGCCGGCTTCTCGCCGTGCCTGAGGGCTGGCAGGTGGAGACGGACGCCAAGCTCGAGCAGCTGCAGCCGCGGCCCTATCGAGCAAAAGGGCAGGTCGCCACCAAGACGGTCGAATCGTTCTCGCACTACGTCAACACCCACAAGCGGGAGGAATCCCTGCTTTATGCCGTCGTGGACGAGCAGTCCCCGACTCCGCTGCGCGTGACGGCCGTCTTCAATGAGCACCAGGGCAGGCAGGTGGATGATAACGAGGCCGGCTGGCGCGACTTCAGCGCGACGCTTACGCCCGACGTGTCGCACGAATGGAAGATATGGACCGGACACAGTGGCAAGTCCATGAATCAGTTCGAGTTCGCCCTGTTCATTGAAGACAACATCAAGGACATCAGCAGCCAGGAGAACTACCCGTCGGGCACCGACATGCTGAAAATGGCCACCCAGTTTGAAGCCACGCAGGACAAGAAATTCCGCTCTGCCGTACGCATCCAGTCGGGCGGGGTGAACCTGGAGTGCATCGACACCGACGACGCCGCCACGGTCGAGAAGATGCAGGCGTTCGACCGCTTCATGATCGGCATCCCTGCGTTCTGGAAGGGCCAGGCCTACTTGCTGGAGGCCAAGCTCCGGTATCGGGTGCAAAGCGGCGTGCTGACGCTCTGGTACGACCTGATCCGCCCGGACCTGGTGGTCAATGACGCGATCGACAACATCCTCGACCAGGTCAAAGAGGCGACCGGGTTGCCCGTCCTATATGGAGCGATCGTCAAATGACGCATCTGGACGATCGCCATATGCTGCTCGGCCTGACCGGCCGGGCCGGCGCCGGCAAGGATACCGCGGCAGACGTGCTGTGCGAAGGGCACCAGTTCTATCGGTTCGCCTTCGCAGACCCGGTGCGTGCCGAGATCGTCCGCGCCTTTGGCGTGGACCTGTCAGTGTTCGACGTGTGCAGCAAAGAGCACAAGATCGACGCTTTGGCGATCGCGCGGTGCGCTGATCCGGATTTCCGGCGCGCGGCCGGCAAGCTGGGCGTGAGCATGACCGAAGCCCGTTCTCCGCGTGAAATCATGCGATGGTGGGGCACAGAGTATAGGCGCGCCCAGAACCCACGCTACTGGACGAACCGGGCCGGCGAGACCCTATACGAGGCCAAGCGGCGCGGCTTTAGGCGCATTGTCATTACCGATCTGCGCTTTCGCAACGAGGCCGATTTCATCCGCTACCACGGCGGCAAGGTGTGGGAGATTCGCCGGGCCACGGCTGAATGCGTGCCGGCTACCCACCAGTCCGAGCTCGAAATCGGCGCGCTGCAGCCGGACCTGACTATCGAGAACAACAAAAGCATGACGGCGCTGGCCGCGGCAGTCATGCGGGCGTATCGAGAGTCAGCATGAAACCCCGTCGGAATAAGCGCTATCAGCCCCGGCCGGTACGGATCCCAATCACCGGCTTGCGCGACATGATCGCTTTGCATATGCACGCCAGCTTGGCCGGCGTGGCTGTGGCGGGCGATGTGGATTCGTTCAACTCCCTGGCTGACATCATGAACATGGTCAGCGTGGCCATCGATGGCGATAAGCGCTACGCCCATGAGCAGCTGCTGATCCAGGGCGGCGTGCGCGCCATGAACGACATTCTGGCCCGCCTGGAGGCGCACCTGCCGCTGCAGGAGCACCACATAGCACCCGTGCGCGTGGCCGTCACAGCCATCGACTGCGTGTTGCCCTGGCTGGACGTCACCAAGCTGTATCTGGCCGAGCAGGTGGCCGTAGCGGCCGGGCGGGCACAGCGGCAGGCTGCGGAACGCGAGGACGCGCGCCCATGACGATCTTACCCAGCATCTTCTATCTAACCGGGGCGGTGCTCGTAGCCGTCTCGATACTGGCCGATTGGTCTTAACTTCAGGGAGCAACCATGCAACAACTACAAATCCCCCCGCTGGCCGAAGGCGAAACCTACGTCGGCGCGATCGGCGACCAGCACGGCAACGTGCACCATGTCATCCTGCTGCCCGGCGACAACGACGACGCCTCCTGGCAGGCGCAGATGGACTGGGCCAAGAGCATCGGCGGCGATCTGCCCACTCGCGTCGAGCAGGCCATGCTCTGGGCGAACTGCCGTGACCAGTTCCAAAAGGACTGGTACTGGAGCAACGAGCAGCACCAAAACCCCAGCTACGCCTGGAGTCAGTACTTCGGCAGCGGCAACCAGAGCAACTACGACACGAGCGCCGAGGTGCGCGCCCGCGCCGTCCGCAGATTACCCATTTAATCCATTAACCATTTAGGAGGGCCCCTCATGGCCGTCACCCTTAAAGCGATCAAAGCCGAGCAGAACCGCATCGCCAAGATGATCGCGATCTTCGAATCGCAAAGCGCCGTCGACTACCGAGTGCCCGAGGCCGAAATCGTCCTGCACCCGGGCGAGCACTACGTCGGCCTGGTGCTGGACGAGGAACGCAACCCGTCGCACCACCTGATTCTGCTGGCTGGCGAAGCCGAAAGCATCACCTGGCCCAACGCTCAGGACTGGGCGGCCGAGCAGGGCGGGGAGCTGCCCACACGCCGCGAGCAGGCGCTGCTGTACGCCAACCTGCCCAGCCAGTTCAAGAAGGAGTGGTACTGGTCGTGCGAGCAGCACTCAAACCCCAGCTCCGCCTGGAATCAGCTCTTCTACGGCGACCAGCTCATCCTCACCACGAGCGCCGAGCTGCGCGCCCGCGCCGTCCGCAGATTAATCATTGATTAATTTAATTTGTTGATTAGCATGGCCATCCACACTGACCTGCCCATCTACAAGGCTGCCTACAAGCTGCTTGACGCTGTCACCGACATCGTCAGGCACATGGAACGCGCCTTCAAGCGTTCGATCGGCGAGAAGATCGCCAACGAGTGCATTGAAATTGTGGTGCTGGTGTTCCGCGCGAATGTCGCCCAGGACAAGGAGCCCCACCTGCTCGACCTACTCGAACGCCTGCAGGTGATCAACCTGATGCTGCGCCTGGGCATGGACAAAGGCATCATCCCGCGCCCGGCGTACGCCAAGGCGATCGAGACGACCACCAGCATCGGCAAACAGGCCAATGGATGGCGCCGCGCCTCACGTCGCCCGCTTCATGGAGGTCAAGGCTTTCATGACTGAGCGAATCTCTAATCTGGTCGTGCCGCTGCCCCACAAGGGCACCGACATGCGCATCACGGATACCGCCGGCACCCAGCCGGGCCGGTCCTGCGCAGTTTCCCTGCTGAATTATCGGCAGGGCGACGTGGAAAGCACGATAGTCCCAGCTACGCCTGGAATCAGAACTTCAACAACGGCAACCAGAACAACAACAACACGAGCGCCGAGCTGCGCGCCCGCGCCGTCCGCAGATTGGAGCGCACCTGCTGATTTCGACCTCGCCGCGCTGGTCGAGGCCTACCTCGACTGCCGGCGCACCAAGCGCAACACGGCCAGTGCCCTGGCCTTCGAAATGCGCCTGGAGTACAACCTGCGATTGCTATACGACGAGCTGCTGGAGGGCCGATATACGCCTGGGCAATCGATTTGCTTCGTCATCACCCGCCCCAGGCCGCGCGAGGTATGGGCCGCCCAATTCCGCGACCGCATCGTGCACCACCTGCTGCACAATCGGATCGCGCCGCATTTCTATGCCCGCTTCATCGCGGACAGCTGCGCGTGCATCCCCGGCCGGGGCACCCTCTATGGGGCCCAGCGCCTGGAAGCCAAGGTGCGCAGCATCACGCAGAACTGGGCCCGGCCCGCCTTCTATTTGAAGTGCGACTTGGCCAACTTCTTTGTGGCGATCAACAAACACATCTTGGCGCAGCTGCTGGCCAGGCATGTGACCGACCCCTGGTGGTGGCGCCTGACCGAAATCATCTTGTTCCATGACCCGCGCCAGGACTTCGAGTACCGGGGCGACCCTCGCAAGCTGGACTTGGTGCCCCGGCACAAACGGCTCACCGAGCAGCCTGCGCATCTGGGGCTGCCCATCGGTAACCTGAGCAGCCAGTTCTTTGCCAACGTTTACCTGGACGTGCTCGATCAGTTCGTCAAACACGAGCTCCGTTGTCGGCACTACATCCGGTACGTCGACGATTTCGTGCTGCTACACGAATCACCCCAATGGCTGAACGAGGCCAAGGCCCGCATTGAGTTGCTGCTGGCCGACCGCCTGCAGGCCATGCTCAACCCCACGAAGACCATCTTGCAGCCGCTCGAACGCGGCGTGGACTTCGTGGGCCAGGTGATCAAGCCCTGGCGCCGCACGCTGCGCCGGCGCGCCTACAACGATGCCCTGCATCGCGTGGGCACCATCGACGCCGAAGGCCTGTTCGAGACCGCCAACAGCTACTACGGGCTGGCGCGCCAGGCGCCACACAGCCACCACGACCGCGCGCGCCTGTCGAACGCGCTTCGCCGGCGTGGCCACACCATCAAATCTGACCTCACCAAGACATACAGGAGGGCACAACATTGAATCACGACGCCATTTCCGTCCAGATGTGCCGGGATGCCGGCCTGGACGACGCCACCACCGACGCACTGCTGACCCGCATTGCATCTCGCCTCGTGACACGGCGGCAGCTCGAGGCTGAGGCTCGCCGCACCATCGAGGCGTTTGAGCGGCTCGGAGCCCGCCCCGGCCCCTTCGGCCTGTCCGGCGACAGAAAGGCTGCAGAAGATGCGCTGCTGGCGCTGAAAGAGGCTCTCACCCCGCAGGAGCGGCCATGACAATTTTCCACATCATCGGCTACTGGTACCTGGCCATCGCCCTTGTTGCACTGGCCGCTTTCTTCACAGCCATGAGCGTGTCTTACGTCAGGGAGGTGCTGGAGCTCTTTCGCGTGGGCCCGGACGCTGATGACGCCGACCGCTGGCGGGCCTTCCGCGCTGCGCTGACGGGCGATGATCCAGGCTTTCAGACACGCATCGATGCGTATTGGGAAGCACGTGGCGGGCGGCCTGCACTGGGCGCGGCCACGGCAGATGAGATTGATGCAGCGGCGGACGCGGCGCGGTGTGGCCGCGCAGCAAAGGAGGCGTAACTATGAATAAGCGCGGTTTCAACACTCAGGAGGCCATGAATTACCTCGGTGTGAGGGCCCGTTTTTTCGACACGCACCTGGCGCCAATGCTGAAAGGGAAGGGCGTGCGCGCCGGCACCTCCATCATCTATGAACGCGTCGATCTGGACGCCGCCTGGGATCGTTATAAACTGCTGGCTGGTAGTGAGCGTGCCAGTCAAGGAGAAAAGACATGGGACGTTCCAAAAAGCGGGACGGTATCACCCCGTCGCAAAGTGGCGGGTACGAAGTTGACACGTCATACCGAAAGCGGCGCATTCGAGGCTGTGGTTTCGAGTCTCGCCGCGAAGCGGAAGACTACCTCACCAGCGAAAAGCAGCTGATCAAGGCAGAGACAACGAAGGGCCGACGCCGGCCTGTCTCGCTGGACGAAGCCGCTGCAAGATATACCGAGGAACAGGCGAAAGCCAATTCGCCCTCCTTGGGGAACGATATATCGATGCTCAAGCCGCTGGTGGCGATGAAAGGCTCTTTAACAATCGACCAGTTGGACGACGAGTCACTTGAGGATTTTGTGGAGCGGCGTCGCCTGGAGGGGCGCAAGTCCAGCACGATCAATCGCAGCCTGGCGATCGCGCGCGCAATTTGCAACCGAGCAGCTACGTCATGGAAGTTCGAGAACGGCCTGACGTGGCTGGATCGAGCGCCGAAAATTACGCTGTTGGACGAAGACGACAAGCGGCCGCCGCGGCCTTTGGGGTGGTCAGAGCAACCTACGCTGCTGGCTGAGCTACCCGCGCACTTGGAACGGATGGTTCTGTTTGATCTGAACAGCGGTGTGCGGGAAGACGTGGTGTGCAACCTGCAGTGGGAATGGGAGGCACGCGTACGGCTTCGTAAGGAGCTGACCATTTCCGTCTTTGTGGTGCCCCGTGACCATGTCAAGGGCCGCAAGCAGGAACGAGTGCTTATCTGCAACTCAGTGGCACAGGGCATTGTCGACGAGCAGCGTGGCGTGCACCCAGACTATGTTTTCACCTACCCCAAGCCAAAAGGCAAGGGGAGGGTCGCGCACGTACCCGTCCAGCACATCAACAACACCGGCTGGGAAAAGGCTAGGGATCGGGCCGGTCTGGACGATTTGCACGTGCACGACCTACGCCACACGGTGGGCATGCGCCTGAGAAATGCAGGGGTCAGCCCGCGCACGCAGGACGCTATTTTGTGGCACGAAACAAGAGAAATGACTGACCACTACGCCATTGCGCAGCTGAGGGAGGTGTATGAAGCCCTGGAGCTGATCGCTCGACCAAGCGATGAGTTCGAAACGCTGGATTTGCACGCGCTGATTCGGCGTACGAAGATGGCCCAAAACACCGGGAAAACACCGGCGGGGAAAAAAGAGGCCCTGCAAAATGCCCGCAAAGCCGCATGAATACTGGTGCCGATGAGAGGAGTCGAACCCCCGACCTTCTCATTACGAATGAGCTGCTCTACCAACTGAGCTACATCGGCTAAGCCCAAAATTGTACCACTTTTTTGCGCCTCTACACGGCGCGGTCTTGGGGGTGGTTTCCAGACCTTGCGGGGGATGGGCGGCCGTGGTGCGCCGCCGGCGGTGCTTTACCCGAAGCCGCGGTTGCGGGCCAGCGCTTCGCGCTCCAGGGTGGAGATGTAGCGCTGTATGCGCGCCAGGGCGCCGCCGCGCAGGCCCTCGAAGGCCAGGCCCAGGTTGCGCAGTTGCTTGCCCGCGCGCTCGAACTCGCGCACATGCACAAGCCTGAGGGTGACCGGGATGGGATCCGCGCCGGGCAGCGTAAGCAGGCAGTCTGAAAAGATCTGCCCGATGTCGGTGGGCACTTCGCGGGCGGCATCCGAGGCGCCAAGCCCGCCCGTGCTGAGGTCTTCAAGCGGCAGTGTCACCGCGCCCTGGGGCAGGGGTATGGTGCATAGCGCCGGCTTGCCGACGGGGGTGGCGATGCGGAAGGCGTCGCGGCGCTGCACCCGGACCAGTTCTGTGGGAAGCGGCAGGCGCAGGGCGGGACGCTCTTCGAAAAGACAGGATTCGGCCGGCCCCGTCCGGAAGCTGATGTGAACGCCGTTTTGCGAGGCTTCGAAGTGCAGTTTTTCAGCGGCCAGGATGTGCCTGAGCAAGCTGGGGTTGGACGTGCCGTCGAATGTCAGCGCGGATTGGTCTGGATCGATGTGCAAAAGGGTGGTCAGAACCGATGTGTGGCCGGCCGGAACGCGCAGCTGGATCAGGCGTTGTTCCGTGGCAAGCGAGCGCAAGGCCCCCCGGACCTCGAATTCGGTTGTCAGGATGTATGCGCTCGGGTCGGATAAAGCGTTGGAAATCACGATAACGATGCGATGGTGTGGGTGTCAGGAGTTTTCATGTTGCTGCGCCGCGGAAGGGAAAAGATCCCACACGGCCATGAACAGGGCGGCGATGAGGGGGCCGATGACAAAACCGTTGAGCCCGAAGGTGGTCAGGCCGCCCACCGTGGAAATGAGCACGACGTAATCGGGCATTTTGGTGTCTTTGCCCACCAGCAGCGGGCGCAGTATGTTGTCGACCAGGCCGATGACCAGAACCCCGTAAAGAATAAGAATGCCGCCCAGCCAGTAGTCGCCCGTGACCAGGAAATAGATGGCCACCGGCAGCCAGATGATGGCGGCGCCCACTGCCGGCAGCAGCGACAGCAGCGCCATGATGACACCCCACAGCAGGGCGCCTTCGATGCCCAGTATCCAGAAGATGAGCCCGCCCAGGGCGCCCTGGGTGGCGGCCACCACGATGTTGCCTTTTAGGGTGGCCCGGACCACGGTGACGAACTTCTGGATGAGCATCTGCTTGTGCTCTGTGCTGAGCGGGATGACCGTCATGATCTTGCGGGCGAGTTTGGCGCCGTCGCGCAGCAGGAAGAACAGCAGGTACAGCATGATGGCCAGGCCGATGAAGAACTGGAAGGTGTTCTGCCCGATATTGACGGCCTGTGAAGCCAGGAATTTACTGCCTTGCAGCGCGCCGGCGGAAAGTTTTTCCTGGATGCTGAACAGGTCGGTAAGGCCGAATTGTTCCAGCATGCTGTGGATGGAGGGGGGCAGGGCGCCGACGATCTGTTCGAAATACGAGCCCAGGTTGAGGTCTCCGCTTTCGATGCGGCGGTACAGGTTGGTGCCTTCTTGCAGCAGGGAGCCGGCCAGCAGGGTTACCGGCAGGATGACCAGCAGCAGGACCAGCAGCACTGTCAGCAGGGCGCAGAGATTGGGCCGGCCGGGCAGGTAGGACACAAGCCGGCGGTGCAGGGGCATGAAGCTGATGGCCAGTATGGCGCCCCAGAACAATGCGGCATAGTACGGAAGCAGCAGCCGGCCGAAGGCGAGCGTGACAATGACCAGCAGGATGATGAAGGTGCGATAGTGCAGTTTGCTATCGTTCATGGGGGCTCCGGGCGCTGTTTGCATGACCGCGGCGGCGTCATGCCCGCATAGCGCGAGCGCCTAGTATACCGGGGCTACAATCACGCTGCGCGGCCACCCGAAGATCCATACGGGCCCTGTGCAAATTGAATCCATTTCAGGGTGGCGAGACATGCGGCACGACAATACCGACAAGATGAATGGCGCCAGGGCGGCGGGGCCGTCGCCGGCCCAGGGCTGGGCCGTGCTGGCCTTCCTGGCGGGCATGGTGGCCTTGTGGACCCTTCTGTGCACGATCAGCCACCGGGCGCCCGACCTGGACGGCATGGAAGAGCTGGTGTGGGCCTCGAGTTTCGAGTTCGGCTATACCAAGCATCCCCCCCTGCCGTCGTGGTTCATGTATGCGCTGAGCGGTTTGTTCGGCACGCCCGTCTGGCTGGCGTTTTTCGCGGGCCAGTTGGTGTCGGCCCTGGGCTTGTGGTTCGTCTGGAGGCTGGGATGCGAATTTACCTCGCCGCGCCGCGCCCTGATCGCAACACTGATGGTGTCGACTATGCTCTATTTTTCGCTGCGGGGCACCATCTACAACCACAATACCGCGCAGCTCTGGTCCATCGCCGCCTGCACCTGGCTGTTCTATCGCGCCTTGCGGTACGGGCGCGGCAGCTCGTGGTTGTGGCTTGGGGCGGTGGCGGGGCTGTCCATGCTGACCAAGTACAGCGCCGTCATACAGTTCGGCGTGTTCTTCATTTTCATCGTGGTGCAGGGCCATTGGCGCGACGCCGGAGTGCGGCGCGGCGTGCTGCAGGCGCTGGCGGTGTTTGCAGTGGTGGTCTCGCCGCACGTCTTCTGGCTGGTCGACAACCATTTCGCACCTTTCCGCTACCTGGATAATTCCATCGAGTCCAGTTCCTACGCCGAGGTGCTGAAGGGCATATGGGATTTCTCGATCGACCAGCTGGCGCGCATCAGCCCCATGCTGCTGGTGTGGCTGGCCCTGTATGTCTGGAACCGGCGGCGGCCCATGGCCCAGCGCGGCGAGACCTACGCCGGCGAACTCTCGAGCTGGGATCGGTCCTTCCTGCTGTGGGTCGGGCTGGGGCCGTTCGTGGCCACGGTGCTGATGTCGGCCGTCCTGGGCACCCGCCTGGTGGCTTCCTGGGGCACCACCTTCTTCATCCTGTACGGCTATTTCGCCTTCTGGTGGCTGTCGGGCTCTACGCGCGCAACGCTGCGCCGCACGGCCATGATCGTCATCGCCGTGCACGTGCTGATGGCGGTGGGCTACGCCGTGGCGCGCGGCCCGCTGGCCCATTACTCGGGGCGCACGGCGCGCTCCACCTTTCCGGGCCCCGAGATCGCGCAGCGGATGCAGCAGGTATGGAGCCGTCATGTTCCCGGCCAGCCCCTGCGCGTGGTCGCTTCCGACACATGGCTGGGCGGCAATATCGCAGTCAATCTGGACCCCGCGGCGCGGGTGTTCATCAACGGAAGCTTCGCCGAGTCGCCCTGGCTTTCGCCGGACACGGCGCTGGATTGTGGCGCACTGGTCGCCTACAGCGACGACACGCGCGGCCATCTGGCCGAAGCGCTGTTGCGCCTGCATGAGCAGGCTCGCTGGACCGGAGTGGAAAGCCTGCGCTGGTCGTCCGAGAAAAGCCCCATGATCGAGATTCAGTGGGGCGTCATCCCGCCTTCGGAGGCTTGCCGCGAATAGGCCTGCTCCGTGGGTCACCCATCGGCGCTTCGGCGACCCGTCGGGGGCTTTGGCGTTAGAATGCCCGCATGAGCAAATCCGCCCCATCTTCGAACAGGCAGCGACCCGCCGCGTCCGGCAAGCCGGCGGCCAGGCGGTCGCAGGCGGCCGGCTATTATCGCGGTACGGCCGAATCGCTTGATCCCGAGGTCAGCATCGGCAGCGTGGTCAAGCAGCTCCAGGCCTCGCTGACACGGATGATGGACCAGCGCATGGCGCCCATGGGCCTGACCGCCACCCAGTGGCGCCCGCTGGCCCTTATCCGCTATCACAAGGTCAACACGCCGGCCGAACTCTCGCGCCGCGCGGACATCGACACTGGCGCCATGACCCGCGCACTCGACCGGCTCGAAGCCAAGAAATTCATAAGCCGGCAGCGCTGCGCGGACGACCGGCGCAGCGTTCGCATCGAGCTCACCGAAGCCGGCAACGCCGTGGCCGAGCAGATTCTTCCGGCCATTGCGGCTGTCCTCAACGCGCATTTGCGCGGCTTCACCAAAGAAGAGGTCGAGCTCTTCATCAGCATGGCACTGCGCATGCTGAGCAACGGAGAGCAGGCGCAGCCCTAGGGTTCCGCCGAACGGGCTGTTGCCGTCAGCCATCGATGGCGGCCTGGGCGCTTGTCCGACAAGGTCGAATTTCTATATAATAGCTGCCTAGGCAGTTACTAACTAGGCAGCTATATTCAGCTTATTGTCAGCATGCGGCGCGAATCACCTGCCTTTGCAAGGCAATCATGAAAGCCCTCTTATCTTTGTTGCTGGCCGCCGCCCTGGCGGGTTGCGCGGCCATGGACGCAGGCGAGCCCGGCGCGGTCCAGCTGGATGCTTCCCGCCTGGGCCTGCAAGATCATGCGATCGACTGGCCTTCGGATCATTGGTGGACACGCTACGGCGACAAGCAGTTGAGCAGCCTGGTCGAAGAAGCCCTGGCCGGCAGCCCCTCTATGGATGCGGCCCGGGCCAGGCTGGATGCCGCGAACGCGGCAGTGCGCGGGGCGCGCGCCGTGCGCCTGCCCCAGGCCGACGCAGGCCTGAACGTGACGCGGCAGCGCTTC
>Ga0180219_1000321_pt1 | contig 43739 bp, 36 predicted proteins | sample eDN3rd30CBELigMG_FD_151338 | JGI IMG/M metagenome (GOLD analysis project Ga0180219, IMG submission 151338) | Enriched Miracle-Growth compost microbial communities from Emeryville, California, USA - eDNA 3rd pass 30_C BE-Lig MG (version 2)... ... | reverse complement strand
CCGCAAGCCCACCGTGCACGACACCGCCATGACCGGCGGCGACGGCCCGCGCATGCACCACGTCGCCTTCTCGACGCACGAGAAGCACAACATCCTCGCGATCTGCGACAAGCTCGGCGCGCTCCGCCTGTCGGACTGCATCGAGCGGGGACCGGGCCGCCACGGCGTCTCGAACGCGTTCTACCTCTACCTGCGCGACCCCGACGGGCACCGCGTCGAGATCTACACGCAGGACTACTACACCGGCGACCCCGACAACCCGGTCGTCACCTGGGACGTGCACGACAACCAGCGCCGCGACTGGTGGGGCAACCCGGTCGTGCCCTCGTGGTACACCGACGCCTCGCTGGTGCTCGACCTCGACGGCAACCCGCAGCCGGTCGTCGCCCGCACCGACGCGAGCGAGCTCGAGGCCACCATCGGCGCCGACGGCTTCTCGTACACCCGCAGCAAGGACGACGAGTCGATGCCGGAGTGGAAGCAGGGCGAGTACAAGCTCGGCCACCAGCTGTAGGCGAAGAGGGAGAACAGGATGCTGGACCCCGAGACCATCGCCCGGATCGCCGATGAGCTGGCCGAAGCCGATCGCGCGAAGAGCGTCATCCCCCGGATCACCGCGCGCTACCCCGATGCCACCATCGAGGACTCGTACGCGATCCAGGGCGTGTGGCGCGACACCATGCTCGAGAGCGGCCGGCGCCTGGTCGGCCGCAAGATCGGCCTGACCTCCAAGGCCATGCAGCAGGCCACCGGCATCACCGAGCCCGACTACGGCGTGATGTTCGACGACACGGTGTACAGCACGGGGTCGGTGATCGAGTTCGATCAGTTCTCGAACGTGCGCATCGAGGTCGAGCTGGCGTTCGTGCTCAAGGATCCGCTCGAGGGTCCGCACTGCACGCTGTTCGATGTGCTGCGCGCGACCGAGTACGTGACTCCCGCGCTCGAGGTGCTGAACTCGCACATCGAGCTGGAGGGGCGCACGATCGTCGACACCATCAGCGACAACGCCGCCTACGGCGGAATGGTGCTGGGCGGCATCCCGATGCGTCCCGATCAGATCGATCTGCGCTGGGTCTCGGCGATGCTGTACCGCAACGAGCAGATCGAGGAGACCGGCGTGGCCGCAGGGGTGCTCAATCACCCGGCGACCGGCGTCGCCTGGCTCGCCAACAAGTTCCACCAGCACGACGCACGGCTCGAGGCCGGCGAGATCATCCTGGCTGGGTCGTTCACCCGCCCGATGTGGGTCTCGAAGGGCGACAGCGTGCTGTGCGACTACCGAGAGATGGGGACCATCACATGTCGCTTCGTCTGACCGGAACCTTCCGCGATGCGCTGGCCGCGGCATCCCGCCCCCTCGTGGGCATGTGGGCGTGCACGGGCAGCCCCGTGCTCGCCGAGGTCGACGCGGGTTCGGGCCTGGACTGGCTGCTCATCGACGGCGAGCACGGGCCCAACACGCTCGAGTCGATCCTCGTGCAGCTGCAGGTCGTGGCCGCGTACCCGATCTCGCCGCTCGTGCGCGTTCCGTGGAACGAGCCCGTGTTCATCAAGCAGGTGCTCGACATCGGCGCGCAGAACATCATCGTGCCGATGATCTCGTCGGCCGCCGAGGCCGAGGCCGCGGTGGCGGCGACGCGGTATCCCCCGGCGGGAGTGCGCGGCGTCGGCAGCGCGCTGGCGCGCAGCGCCCGCTGGAACCGCGTCGACGGCTACCTCGGCGACGGATCGTCGCACGTGTCGCTGACCGTCCAGATCGAGAACGGCGCGGGGGTGGATGCCGCGGCCGAGATCGCCGCGGTCGACGGCGTCGACCAGGTCTTCGTGGGACCCTCCGACCTGGCCGCCTCGATGGGACTGCTCGGGCAGCAGACGCATCCCGACGTGGTGGATGCCGTGCACCGCACCTTCGCGGCGGTGAAGGCCGCCGGCAAGAAGGTGGGGGTGAACGCGTTCGACCCGGCCGCGGCCGAGGCCTACGTCCAGGCGGGTGCCGACTTCATCGCGGTCGGTGCCGACGTCGCGATGCTCGCCCGCGCGTCCGAGGGCCTCGCGGCACGGTTCATCCCCGCGGCAGACCGCACCGAGCGCGCGTCGTACTGACGGGTGCGCGCCCGGGGCACGCGTGTCATCCTGAAGCCATGAAGAAATGGATCGTGCGGTTCGTCACGCTGCTGGTGTTCAACATCGTGGTGCTGCTGATCATCGGCTGGCTCACGCCCGCGCACGTGGGCTGGGCGGCGCTGTGGGCGGGCGTCATCATGACGGTGCTCGTGATCTGGGTGAAACCGCTCGTCTCGCGCTGGTTCCGCTCGATGGCGGCGAAGTCCGCGAGCGAGCGGACCAAGCTCGGCGAGAAGCTCGTACAGGCGCTGCTGGCGATCGCGGTCGCCTTCATCGTCTGGATCGGGACGGTGCTGTTCTCGGGCGTCTCCGTGTCGGGGTGGTTCTGGGGCTGGATCGCGCCGCCGATCATCCTGCTGATCGGATGGGCGGTGTATGACGTCATCGACGACCGGGTCGAGGCCGGCGCCGGGGCACTGTACGACCGGGCCACCGGCGGCGAGGCCGTGGATGCCGAACCCGCGGCGCCGACCGAGGCGGAGAAGCTCGGGCGCCGCGAACTCGACGACGGCCTGACCGACGAGCAGCGCAAGCTGTTCGACGACCTGGGCTAGCCAGCGCTCGCGGCGCGCTTCACGACGCGCGAACGGGCGGTGGTGCTGCCGAACGGCCCCTTCGGCACGAAGATGGACAGATGACCACCGACAGCCGAGATCCCGCGGCACCGGTCGCGCCGACCGCACCTGCGGCATACGCACCGGAGTCGATCCGCACCGGGGCCGTGATCGGCTTCCGCGGTGACACGCTCGTGATCGAAAGCCGCGACATCGTCGAGGCCGTCGAGAAGACGCTGGTGAATCCGGTATCCGCTGTTCCCCGGCGCGACCACTGGCTGCTCGACGGGGTGCCGGCGCTCTCCCGCGGCGAAGCGTGGATCGTCCCGCTTGCCGGGACCGCAGACCCGGACGGGGACTCCGCCGACGCTGATGCGCTGCGCTCCCGCATCCACCACATCTGGTCGAACGTGCGCAGCGACGGCGAGTACCGGCACGGGTCACCGCTCGGCGTCGACCTCGAGGAACCAACCGGCGAGCGGACGCCCTATGCCTCCGAACTCCTGCGCACGGGCGCTCGAGCCGCCTCGTGGTGGGGATCGGGCGGCTCCGCCGTCGTCCAGGTCGTCTACGGCGATCCGCTCCCCTCGCCAGTGACCCTGATGGCCCTCCACGTCGTCCCGATCGGCTGGGTGTCGACGGTCACCCCCGCGAAGAAGTGGCCACCGCTGGACCTGAGCTGGTCATGGTCGGACGTCGTGGCCTTCGCGGAGCGCGCGCAGACCGGCTGAGGGCACCGGTCAGGGCCGCTGCTGCGCCGCGGTCGCCGCGGTGCAGGCGCTTCCCGCTCCCCCACGCTGAGAGCTCGTCCGGTCACGGCCCAGCCGCTGCCGCGCCGTGCGCTCCCCCGCACCGACCGGGTGGTGCCCGGTCGCGGCGGCGAGTCCGAAGTCGGGCATGTCGACGTAGACGGCCTCCATATCGCGCACCGGCACCTGGTACGTCTCGTGCCACACGCCGACCGCGCCGTCGCCGGCACGTCGCGCGTAGTCGCGCCACGCTTTCAGGTGCGGGGCATCGGGGTCGGCGGCGAACCGCTGCAGATGCTCGGGGCTCTCCCAGTACGAGAGCAGGATCGTCGTACGTCCCACCCATGACTCGAAGCCCAGCATCCCGCTCTCCGGATGCCGGCTGAGATGGCGCAGCATCCGCGGCATCTCCTTGGCCACCCGGCTCACCCGCCGTGTCTGCCACCACTTGTTCGCGCGCATGCCGATCAGGAAGACCGTCACGCTCTCGCCCTCGGGCCGCGCGGTGTAGCGCCCGGGAAAGACCTCTCGCTCCATGCTGTCCACTCCAATCGAAACCACGTTATGTAACGTTGTTACGCAACGACGTTACGGTATTCTCGGACACATGGCAAGACCTCCGCTCTATGACGACGCCCTGCGGTCCCGGCTGCTCGCGGCCGCGACCGATCTCGTCGAGCACAACGGTGTGGCAGCCATCGCGCTCCGCGAGGTCGCGGCCGCGGCCGACACGTCGACGTCGGCCGTCTACACGCTGTTCGGAGGCAAGACGCAACTCGTCGCGGCGGTCATGGATGCCGCATTCGCATCGTTCGGCGCGGCGCAGCGCGCAGCCGCACCCGACGGGCTGCGGGCGCTCGGCATCGCGTACCGCACGTGGGCGCTCGCGCATCCGGAGCTGTACCGGATGATGTTCTCGGCGCCCGGCGCGTCGGCCCCCGACGAGGGGTCCGGGGGTGCCGATCGCGAGCCCGACGCGAGCGACCTCGCGATGGCGCCGTTGCAGGAGGCCATCGCACGCGCGCAGCGTGCCGGCGGCATGGCCGACGTTCCCGTCGGCATCGCCGCGACCGCGATCTGGGGTCAGGTGCACGGCATCGTCAGCCTGCAGCTGGCGGGGCTCGGCCCGGCCGGACTCGACTGGGACGCCGCCTACACGACGGTGCTCGACACCATCACGCGCGCGTGGTCGCCCCCGACGCCGTGACGGCGAGACGTCAGCCGGCGGCGCGCTCGGCGGCCTCGACGACGTTGGTCATCAACAGCGCGACGGTCATGGGCCCCACGCCGCCCGGATTCGGCGAGAGGTAGCCGGCGACCTCGGCGACGGCCGGGTCGACGTCGCCGTAGACCTTGCTCTTGCCGGTCTCGGGGTCGTTCTCACGCGTCACGCCGACATCGAGCACCGCGGCGCCCGGCTTGACGTCCTCGGCGCGCACGATGTGCTTGACACCGGCCGCCGCCACGATCACGTCGGCCTGCCGCAGGTACGACGGCAGGTCCACTGTGCCGGTGTGCGTGAGCGTCACCGTCGCGTTGATCTCACGACGGGTGAGCAGCAGCCCGATCGAGCGGCCGATCGTCACACCGCGCCCGACGACGACGACGTGCTTGCCCTTCAGGTCGTAGTCGTTGCGCAGGAGCAGCTCGATGACGCCGCGCGGCGTGCACGGCAGCGGTGTCGTGATGGGACCGTTGACGTTGAGCACCAGACGGCCCAGGTTCGTCGGGTGCAGGCCGTCGGCGTCCTTCGCGGGATCGATCCGCTCGAGGATCGCGTCGGTGTCCAGGTGCTTGGGCAGCGGCAGCTGCACGATGTAGCCGTGGCACGCGGGGTCGGCATTGAGCCGATCGATGGCCGCCTCGACCTCTTCCTGCGTCGATTCGGCCGGCAGCTCGACCTGGATCGAGTTCATCCCGATCGCCTCGGACTGCCGATGCTTCATGCCCACGTACAGCTGCGACGCGGGGTCGGCGCCCACGAGCACCGTCGCGATGCCGGGCGTGACGCCGCGGGCCTTCAGCGCCGCGACCCGCTCGGCCAGTTCGTCCTTGATTGCCGCGGACGCGGCCTTTCCGTCCAGCTTCACTGCCGTCATCGTCGTCTCCTCGAGTACGCGTTCGTGTTCGTCGTCCTCCCCCACCGTGAGAGTGCACCTGGTGGACGAGAGATAGGGAAGCAACCGCTCCTTCGTCCACCAGCTGCACTCTCACCGAGAGAGGACGGAAGGGGGTGGATGCCGCGGCCGCGGCGCGAGCGCCGGGTGCCGGCCGCGGCATCCGGAGTGCTACTGCTGCAGGTCGGGGTACAGCGGGAACGCCGCCGTCAGCGCCGCCACGCGGGTGCGCAGCGCGGCGATGTCTGGGTTGGGCTTGAGTGCCTGTGCGATGACGTCGGCCACCTCGGTGAACTCGGCGTCGCCGAAACCACGGGTCGCCAGCGCCGGGGTGCCGATGCGCAGGCCGCTGGTCACCATCGGGGGCCGCGGATCGTTCGGCACCGCGTTGCGGTTCACGGTGATGTGGATCTCGTGCAGCAGGTCTTCGGCCTGCTTGCCGTCGATGGGCGCATCGCGCAGGTCGACCAGCACGAGGTGCACGTCGGTGCCACCCGAGCGGACGGCGACACCGGCATCCTTCACATCCTGCTGCGACAGCCGGTCGGCGATGATGGCGGCGCCCGAGAGCACGCGCTCCTGGCGCTCCTTGAACTCCGGCGTGCCGGCGATCTTGAACGCGGTGGCCTTCGCGGCGATCACGTGCATGAGCGGGCCGCCCTGCTGCCCCGGGAACACGGCGCTGTTGATCTTCTTGGCGATGTCGGCGTCGTTGGTGAGGATGAAGCCCGAGCGGGGGCCGCCGATCGTCTTGTGCACGGTCGACGAGACCACGTGCGCGTGCGGCACCGGGCTCGGGTGCACACCCGCGGCCACGAGACCCGCGAAGTGCGCCATGTCGACCCACAGGTAGGCGCCGACCTCGTCGGCGATCTCGCGGAAGCGGGCGAAGTCGAGGTGGCGGGGGTACGCCGACCAGCCCGCGATGATCACCTTGGGCTTGTGCTCGACGGCGAGGCGGTGCACCTCGTCCATGTCGATGAGGCTGGTGGCGGGGTCGACGCCGTAGGCGACGATGTCGTACAGCCGGCCCGAGAAGTTGATCTTCATGCCGTGCGTGAGGTGGCCGCCCTGGTCGAGCGAGAGGCCCAGCAGCGTGTCGCCGGGGCGGGCGATCGCGTGCAGCACCGCGGCGTTGGCGGTGGCGCCGGAGTGGGGCTGGACGTTGGCGAACCCGGCACCGAACAGCTCCTTGGCGCGGGCGATGGCCAGCTCCTCGGCCACGTCGACCTCTTCGCAGCCGCCGTAGTAGCGGCGGCCCGGGTAGCCCTCGGCGTACTTGTTGGTGAGCACCGAGCCCTGCGACTGCAGGACAGACACGGGCACGAAGTTCTCCGAGGCGATCATCTCGAGGTAGCCGCGCTGACGCTCGAGCTCACGCTCGAGCACCTGGGCGATCTCGGGATCGACCTCGGACAGGGGTGCGTTGAAGTAGCGGTCGGTCATGGCGTCTCCTCGACTCGGCAATGCACAGCGGATCGGAAATCACATCGGCCCAGGCGTGCGGTCGAATGCCGGTCGGTCGCTCCCCGGTGGTGGTCCACCTCAACGCCAGTCGCGACCATCCGAGCATACCCGATCCCACCCCTGGCACACCGCCCGGGAGTTTGTTAGCGTTCCTTACATGACAACCCTGGTCCCGGCCCCGGCCGCACAGACGGTGGATGCCGCCGCCACGCCGTTCACCCTCTCCGAGACGTCGCGCATCGTGGCCGGCCCCGACGCCCGGGCCACCGCGGGGCTCGCGGTGACGGCACTGTCTCCGGTCGCCGGCCGCGCGCTGGAGATCGCCGCCGAAGGCCGGACCGGCGCTGATGTCGTGCTGGAGATCACCGGCACCGGCGCCGCGGAGTCGTACCGGCTGACCGTCGGCGCCGACGGCGTTCTGATCGCCGGCGCCGATGCGGCCGGGGTCTTCTACGGCATCCAGACACTCGTGCAGCTGTTGGCGACATCCCGCACCGTCCCCGCGCAGGTCATCGACGATGCACCGCGGTTCGCCTACCGCGGGGTCATGCTTGACGTCGCACGTCATTTCTTCCCCGTGGAGGTCGTCGAGGACTACATCGACCGGGCCGCATCCCTCAAGTTCAACGCACTGCACCTGCACCTGACCGACGATCAGGGCTGGCGCATCCGCATCGACGCGCGCCCCGCGCTCACCGACGCGGCCGCGGGCACCGCGGTGTTCGGCGACGCCGGCGGGTTCTACTCGAAGGACGACTACGCGCGGATCGTCGAGCATGCGGCGGCCCGAGGCATGACCGTCGTGCCCGAGATCGACGCCCCCAGCCACACCCACGCGATCAGCCTGGCCTACCCCGAGCTGATGGAGCCTGTCGTGATCTCCGACCGTGTGCGCGAGGTCGTCGACATGTTCGGCGGCGGACTGCCCCAGCAGGGACGCCCGTACACCGGCTTCGCCGTGGGCTTCTCGGCGCTGAAGGCGCACGACGAGGCGACCTATGCGTTCCTCGCCGACGTGTACGGCGAGCTGGCGGCGATGACCCCCGGCCCGTACCTTCACGTGGGCGGCGACGAGGCCCTGGGCATGTCCGACGACGACTTCGCCACGTTCATGGACCGCGCGACGGCGCTGGTCGCCGACCTCGGCAAGATCCCGATCGCATGGCACGAGGCCGGGTCGTCACGCGGGCTCGCGCCGACCACCGTCGGGCAGTACTGGGGCTTCGTCACACCCACCGACGGCATGGACGAGAAGACCCGCACCTTCGTGCGCGCCGGGGCGCAGGTCATCCTCTCCCCCGCCGACGCGATCTACCTCGACATGAAGCTCACCGCCGACAGCCCGACCGGGCTGACCTGGGCCAATGGCCCGACCAGCGTGCACGACGCCTATGCATGGGAGCCGACACAGATCATCGACGGCATCGGCGAGGCCGACATCCTCGGCATCGAGGCGCCGCTGTGGACCGAGACCGTGCGCACGCCGGCCGACATCGACTCGCAGGCCTTCCCGCGCATCGCCGCGGCCGCCGAGACCGCATGGTCGCCGGCCGACTCTGACGTGCGCACCTGGGAATCGTTCCGCTCCCGGGTCGGCGCCCTCGGCCCGCTGTGGCGCGCTCAGGGCATCGCGTACGCACCCGCCGCCGAGATCGACTGGGCCTGACCATGGGCGTCGATCGCGTCATCCACTCCGCCCGGCTCGTCGACGAGGGCCAGACCACCGACGACGCGTGGATCGCGTTCGACGGAGCCCTCGTGGCCGGTCTGGGCACCGGGGACGACTGGCGCGAGCTGGCGCCGCGTGATGCCGAGGACGCCGGCGGCACGTGGCTGACGCCCGGCTTCGTCGACATCCACGGGCACGGCGGCGGCGCGGCCGCGTACGACGACGGCGTCGAGGCGATCGCGACGGCGCGTGCCGTCCACCGCGCCCACGGCACGACCCGCGCGGTGCTCTCACTGGTCACGGCCTCGATCGACGACCTGGTGACGCGGGTGACGACGATCGCGCAGCTCGCGGCGGATGATGCGACGATCCTCGGCACGCACCTCGAGGGCCCGTTCCTCGACATCGGGCACAAGGGCGCCCACACCCCGTCGCTGCTGCGGACGCCGGATGCGGCATCCATCGACCGCCTGCTCGACGCCGGCGCCGGCACGATCCGGCAGATCACCCTCGCGCCCGAATTGCCGGGCGGACTCGAGGCGGTACGGCGCTTCACGACCGCCGGCGTCGCCGCGGCGGTCGGGCACACCGATGCCGACGAGGCCACGGCTCAGGCGGCGTTCGACGCCGGGGCGACCATCCTCACGCACGCGTTCAATGCGATGAACGACATCCACCACCGTGCCCCCGGCCCCGTCCTCGCGGCACTGGGCGACGACCGCGTCACGCTCGAGGTCATCGCCGACGGGGTGCACGTGCATCCCGATGTGATCCGGCTGCTGACGACGGGCGCGCCGGGCCGGGTCGCCCTCATCACCGACGCGATGGCCGCGGCCGGCGCCCCCGACGGCGCATACTCGCTCGGTGGACTCGCCGTGACCGTGATCGACGGCGTCGCGCGGCTCACCGAGGGCGGGACGATCGCGGGTTCCACCCTCACGCAGGACGCCGCCATCCGCCTCATGGTGCACGAGGTCGGGATGCCGCTGCCCGCCGCCGTCGCCGCCGCCACCGCCGTGCCGGCACGGGCCGTGGGCGTCGCCGACCGGTTCGGTTCGCTCACCCCCGGGCACGCGGCCGACGCCGTGCTGCTCGACGAGCATCTGACCGTGCAGCGGGTCTGGGTGGACGGCGCACCGGCCTAGCCGCGCACGCCGCCCGCGCCGCCCGCGCGTCAGATCGCGGTCACCTCGAGCACGAACGCCTGCACCGGCCACAGCGTGGGCAGCTGCAGGCCGATCTCGCGCAGCACCGCGCCGGGCAGCTCGATCTCGCCCGCCGAGAACCACGGCGGGGTGATCCACCCGTGCTGCGCCGGGCCGATCTCGTCGCACACGCGCACGCGATAGACCCGTTCGGCCGACAGCTCCGGCAGCCGCAGCCGCTCCGCGCGGGCGTCCTCGAGAGAGGAGACCGTCGCCGCCACGACCACGGCGGCCGCGGCATCCGGCGCCGTGAACGCCGTCACCCGCCACGCCGGGTCGCGCAGCACGGGGTGCGAGGTGCGCGCGGTGTGCACGACGGCCCGCAGCCGCTTGTACAGCGCGGCGAACGCGGCCACCCGCTCGCTCTCGGCCTCCTCGAGCGCGAACAGATCGGACTCGAAGCCGGCCGACCCCATGAGGCTCGTCGCCATCCGGTACGACAGGTCGGTGGCACGCCCCGAGCTGTGCGACACCGCCGGACCCACGTGCGCGCCGACGAGCTCGGGCGGGAGCAGCAGCCCCGTCCAGCGCTGGATGTCCTGCCGCTCGACGGGGTCGTTCGAGTCACTGGCCCAGACCCGGTCGCACACCGAGAGCGCGCCCAGGTCGGTACGGGCGCCGCCCGACGAGCACGACTCGATCTCCAGGCCCGGGTGCCGCCCCTTCAGCTCCGCCACCATCCGCTCGAACGCGAGAGTCTGCTCGTGCACCCCGGGCCGGCCGTCGTGCACGCTCTCGACCAGGTCGCGGTTGTGATCCCACTTGATCGCGTCGATGTCGAGCTCGCCCACCAGGGCGTCGATCTGGCCGAAGACGTGCGCGTAGGCATCGGGGTTCGCCAGGTCCATCACGTACTGCGTGCGCCACGACAGCTCGGCCGGGTGGTCGAGGTGCCGCGGATCGTGCAGCAGCCAGTCCGGGTGCGCCCGCGCGACGTCGGAGTCGAGACTGACCATCTCGGGCTCGAACCACAGCCCGAACTGCATGCCGAGTCCGTGCACCCGATCGGCCAGGGGCGTGAGCCCCTCGGGCCAGACGGTGCGGTCGACGACCCAGTCGCCGAGGCTCGTGGTGTCGTCGCGGCGACCGGCGAACCAGCCGTCGTCGAGCACGAACCGCTCGAATCCGAGCGACGCCGCCCGCTCGGCGAGCGCCAGGAGCCGGGCCGGGTCGTGGTCGAAGTACACGGCTTCCCAGGTGTTCAGCGTGAGGGGTCGCGGAGAGGCGGGATGCTGCGCCCGCGCCCGCAGCATGGTGTGCGTGCGGGCGGCCAGGCCGTCCATGCCGTCTGCGGAATACACGAACGCGACCGGTGGCGCGGTGTACTCGTCCCCCGCCGCCAGCGTGATCTCACCCGGTCGCAGCAGCTCGCCGGCGCCGATCCGCGTGAGCTGGTCGGTGATGCGGTCGAGCCGGTACGACGTGTCGGCCGGCCACGCGGCGTGCACGCCCCACACCGACCCCGAGGCCCACTGCGGCTCGCCGATGCCTGCGACCAGCATCGTGGTCGCGTCGTGACCGGGCCGTCCGCGCCGGGTCTGGCGCACCGTCGCGCCGGGAGGCATGACGGTGACCACCGGGCGCTTCTCGCGCGTCCACCGGCCGTCGAAGGTGAGCGTGTGGGAGGTCGTCGTGGGCACCGGGAGGCTCGGTTCGAGCCAGTCGACGTCGACCGGGGCATCACCGTCGTTGCGCAGCGCGGTGCGCACCCACACCAGCCCGCCCGCGGCGATCTCGATCACGACGCGCAGCCGCAGTCGGGCGGCGTCGTCGACGGCCTCGACCGTGCACTGCTCCGCATCGTGCGACAGCGCGTCGAGTCGCCAGCGTGTGCGCAGCAGCACGCCGTCGCGGCGCAGCTGCAGCCCTGGCCGCCCGCTGAACCCGTCGCCCTCGTCGGGCAGGATCGTCGCGTCCCAGGCGGCGTCGAGCGTGCCGGGCGCGGTCTGTCGATCCAGCGCGACGTCGAGTGCACTCAGCGCGCCCTCCGCCCCGAGCGCGGCACCCCAGTGCACAATGCGCGGCAGGCCGTCATGGGTGGTGTCCACCACCACTCCGACACCGTCGCGCTGCAGCTGGAAGGGGGTCGTGTCCATGTCTCTCCTCGGTGGATGAGGGCGGATGCCGACCGGGCGGTGCCGGCATCCGCCCTCGGCTCAGTGAACGGTCAGATCGTCGATCGCGAACGACCCGGCGTTCAGGTATACCAGCACATCATGCACTGATGTCTGCGCGGTCGCGTCGCGCCCGAACGTGTCGAGCGGCCGCCACGGTCGCGTCGGAAGGCGATCCCGGCAGCCCGATCCGGGATCCGCCGTCGCCTACGCAATCTGCTCCTGCACAGCCGCGGCGACGGAGACACGGCCGTACAGCGGGTGCTCGCGGCGGAGCCCCAGCAGCGTGACGGCGCCGTCGAGCCCGTCGCCCGCCGGCGCCCACAGGTCGATTCCGGGACGGGCTTCGGCCATCAGCTCGGTGAACCGCGTGAGGATCAGGTCCGATCGGAACACGCCGCCGACGGCGCTCACAGGGCGCGTCGCATCGTCGCCCGGATCGGCCACATTCGCCAGCGCGGCCGTGACCGAGTGCGCGAGCTCGCGCGCCGCCGCCAGACAGATGCGTGCGGCGACCGCGTCATCGGCGGCGGCATCGCTGACCGCCTCCGCGAATCCGGCGACGACCCGCACCCGGTCGGGGTCGGCCTGCAGCTGCGTGTACGCCTGAGACGGGTCGGGCCAGCGCTCGCGCATGAGGTCGGTGAGAAGTGTGGGGGTGCTGCGTCCGTCGAACGCCCTCATGGCGGCATCCAGTCCTTCACGACCGATCCAGTACGCGCTGCCCGCGTCGCCCATGATGTTGCCCCAGCCGTCCACGCGCGAGACCCTCGTGCGCCCGACGGCGAGGGTGACCACGCCGGTGCCCGCGGCGACCACCGCCCCGCGCCGCTCGCCCAGCGCCCCGAGGTACGCGGTGACCGAGTCGTGCGCGAGCAGCACGCGCGCGTGCCCGCCCAGCGCCCGCTGCAGCGGTGCGGCATCGGCTTCGTGCGCGGTGAGCCCCGACACCCCCGCGGCGAGCGCCAGGAGCGGTTCGCCCTGCGGCGTCAGAGCGCGCACGAGGGCGGCGATCTGCGGCACGACCGGCCGGTCGGTCCGCACGCCCGGCAGCGTCTCATCGCGCACGCCGTCGCGCGTGCGGACCTGGACCTTCACACCGGTCTGCCCGGCGTCGAGGGCGATGACCGTCCCCCTGCTCATGCGCTCTCCTTCGCCCAGGCCGTGTACTGCGCGGTGAGGTGATCGCCCGCCGGCTTGCCGTACGGGCAGTAGTCGTCGTTCTCGGCCGCGTCGGCGAGGGGATACAGCCGTGCCGGCCAGTCCCACAGCATGAGTCCGCGCACCCACGTGCGGGCGCGCACGGCGTCGAACATCGCACGGTAGTACCGCAGCTGCTCGTCGCCCGACGGAGCGCCCACGAGGCTCCAGTCGTTGGGCCTGGCGGGCGACCCCTCGCGAGACGGGCAGCCCGCCTCCATGAAGAAGAAGGGCATGCCGGTGGATGCCACGGCCCGCTCGATCCGGTCGAGCTGGGTCTCCCACTCGTCGATCGGGTAGTACCCGCTGGACGACATGATGTCGACGGCGTCCCACCAGGTGACACGGTCCTCCTGATACTTGTCGCAGTTGTAGGTGATCGGCCCCCGGTACACCGCACGGACCTCGGCGATGAGCCGCCGCCAGTGGGCTTCCTGCCCGTCAGCGCGCACCATCTCGCAGCCGATGCAGAGCATCTCGCAGCCTTCGGCCTCGGCGATGCGGGCGGCATGCACGATGAAGCGGTGGTACGAGGCGAACCACTGCGACCACGTCGGTTCGCCGGGCACATCCTGGTCGAAGAAGCCGATGTGGGCGCGCCAGGTGCCGTCGGCGACGTTCACCACCGGCTTCAGGCACACCTTCAGCCCCAGGTCGTGCGCCGCGCCGATCGCCCGGACGATCTCGGCGTCGGTGACGGTCGGCTCGCTCTCAAACGGGATCTCGGTCGAGAACGGCGTCGCCTGCTCGGCCGCGTACGCCAGGGCCGTCCAGGTCACGCCGTGCGCGGCCATCGCCCGCATCGACGCGTCGGCCTCGGGCGTGTCCCAGGTGCCGCGGGTGCCGACCCATCCCCACGTCATGCCGCAGACGGGCTCGCTCAACAGTCCGCTCACCGCAGCTCGTTCCCACTGCGCAGCACGCGCGCGGCCGCGGTCGCGTCAAGGGCGTCGACGCCGCGCACGCGGAAGACGGCCTGCTCCTCCGGCAGCAGCGTGACCAGCCCGCGGTCGACCGTGGCGGTCGGCGCGAGCGTGTCGACGAGCAGCGTGGCGTCGCGCAGCAGCGCGTCGGCGGTGACCGTCACGTCGAATCCGTCGTCGGCGGACGCCACCGCGACCCGCGTGCGCGGGGCCTCCAGTGCACTGTCACGCGGCTCGGCGAAGAACCACACGCCGCGGGTGTCGAGCGCTTCGGCGACGATGAGCTCGGCCGCGGCATCCCCCGCCGTCCCCACCGTGGCCGAGATCGGCAGCGTCAGCGAGGTGCGGGGGGCGAGGGATGCCGCCACCCGCATCTGCGCGAGCAGGCTGCCGTCGAAGCCGCGTCGGGTGATGACGACGTCACCCTCCCAGGGCTCGTCGGTGTCGTTGCCGAGCACGGCGACCAGGCCGGAGCCATCGGGTTCGACGACGACGACGCGCGGCGCGAACGCGTTCTGCAGGGCGAAGAACAGGGGCTTCTCGTGCCCGTCGCCGTCGATCGCGGCCCACGAGGTGACCGGCCAGCAGTCGTTGAGCTGCCAGACGATCGCACCCGAGGTGTGCGGGGCGTGGGCGCGGAACCAGTCGAGGGCCGCGGTGACCGCGTTCGCCTGGTTCAGCTGCATCGCCCAGTGCCAGCGCTCCATCTCCACCGGCACCCGGTGGTGCGCGACCAGTCCGCGGCTGAGCTTCGTGTTGCCCTCGAGCGCCTTCTGGTGCACGATCATGCCCGGCGACTCGGGGGTGAGCGGGTCGTCGCTCAACGATCGGGTGAGGGTCGACCAGGCGGGCGGGCCCTGCCAGCCGAACTCCGCGACGAAACGCGGCGTGTGCTCGCGGTACGTCGGCCAGTCGCGCTGATTCCACTGCTCCCAGAGGTGCACCGATCCGTGCGCCTCGTCGTTGGGGTGCACCGTCTCGTCGGGGCTGAACGGGCTGGCGGGGATGTACGGCACGTGCGGCGCACGCTCGGCGACGACCGCGGGCAGCAGCTCGCGGTAGTAGTGCTCACCCCAGGTGCGCCCGTCGAGCAGCTCCTTCCAGCCCCAGTCCTCGTGCCCCCAGATGTTCTCGTTGTTACCGCAGAACAGCGCCAGCGAGGCGTGGTGGGCGATGCGTGCGACGTTCTGCCGCGCCTCTGCCTCGACCTCGCCGCGCAGCGGCTCCTCCTCGGGGTACGCCGCGCACGCGAACAGGAAGTCCTGCCAGGTCAGCAGCCCCAGCTCGTCGCAGACGTCGTAGAAGTCGTCGGACTCGTAGACGCCGCCGCCCCACACCCGGATGAGGTTCACGTGGGCGGCGCGCGCCTGCGACAGACGGCGCGCGTACCGCTCGCGGTCGACGCGGCTCGGGAACGCGTCATCGGGGATCCAGTTCACGCCCTTCACGAACACCGCACGGTCGTTGACGACCAGCTGGAACGGGGTGCCCGCGGCATCCGGCGTCGTGTCCCACCGCAGCGTGCGGAAGCCGACCCGTCGCACGGTCTCGTCGACCGTGTCGGCGCCCGCCTGCAGCGCCACCTGCACGTCGTAGAGCGGCTGGCCCCCGTGGCCGGCGGGCCACCAGCGCTCGACATGGTCGAGCTCGACGACCGCGCGCGCATCGGTGCCGTCGGTCGGAACGTCGACGGCGAGGGATGCCCCGGCCACATCGACAACGAGCCGCAGCGGCGCCTGGTCGGCCCGGGTGACGGACGCGGTGACCTCGACCCGCCCGCCGGCGCCGTCGGGCGTGGCGACCACACGCACGTCGTCCAGGCGCGCGGTCGCCCACGACTCCAGCCGCACCGGGCGCCAGATGCCGCTGGTCGCGGTGGCGATGCCCCAGTCCCAACCGAAGCTGCACGCGGACTTGCGGATCGCCTCGTACGGGGTCGGGTACGGCCGCGGTCGCGGACCGTAGACGAGACTCTGCGCGTCGGCGAACCTCACCGGGCTGCGGAAGGCGACCCTCAGGCCGTTCGCGCCCGCCGTCAGCACGTCGGTGATGTCGATGCGGTGGGTGCGGTGCTGGTTCTGCACCCGGGCGATCTCGACACCGTTCAGCGTGACCGTGGCGACGGTGTCGAGCCCCTCGAACACGAGCTCGTGCCGGCGCCCGTCGAGGGCGGCGTCCGACACCTCGAACGTCGTCTCGTAGGTCCAGTCGGTGAGGCCGATCCACGCCAGCAGCGCCTCGTTGTCGTCGAGGTACGGGTCGGGGATGAGCCCGGCACGCATCAGGTCGAGGTGCACGACTCCCGGCACGACGGCCGGGACCGCGGCATCCCGCACCAGATCCGGCACGGGGCCGGCGGAGGCGTGGACGGTCCATCCCTCGTGCAGGGGACGGCGCAGGACGAGGGGTGCTGGTGAGACGAGGGTCACTTGACGGCTCCGGAGGTGAGGCCCTTGTAGATCCACTTCTGCAGGAACAGGAAGGCGATCAGGGTCGGGATGATGACGATGATGGTTCCGGCGGCGATGATCTCCCAGTGCGCGCCGTAGGGGCCCTTGAACCGGAACAGCGAGGTCGAGATGAACCCCTGCGACGGCAAGTAGAGGAAGGCCGAGTAGAACTCGTTGTAGATCGCGATGCCCTTGATGATGATCACCGTGGCGATCGCGGGCTTCAGCAACGGCAGCACGACCCGCCAGTAGATCGTCCAGCGGTTCGCGCCGTCGATCATCGCGGCCTCGTCGAGCGAGATCGGGATCGACTGCATGAACTGGATGAACAGGTACAGGGCGATGACGTCGGTGCCCATGAACAGCAGGATGAGCGCGGCCTTCGTGTCGTAGAGGCCCAGACCGTTGATCAGCTGGAAGGTGGCGACCTGGCTCGTGACGGAAGGGATCAGCGTCGCCACCAGGAACAGTCCCATCACGAGCTTCTTGCCGCGGAAGGCGAAGCGATCCAGCGCGTAGGCGGCCATCGTGCCGATGAACACCGTGCCCACCAGCGAGACGGCCAGCACGATGGCCGTGTTGACGAAGCCCTCGAGCATCGCACCGTTGGTGAACGCGGTCACGAAGTTGTCGAAGTCGAACCAGTTCGTGGGCGGCGTGAAGGGCCCGGTCGAGGCGTACTCCGTCGAGCTCTTCAGGCTCGCGAACAGCACGACCGTCAGCGGCAGCAGCGTCACAACGCTGGCCACGATGAGGCTGGTGTACTTCGCCGTCTGCGCCGACATCGAGCGCAGACGCATGCCGAGGGTCAGACCGTTGCGCGGCCGGGTGGCGATGCTCATGTCAGGTCCACTTTCTCGTCGGGGAACACTTTTCGCTGGATCCACGTCACGATCAGCACGATGAGCAACAGCACCACGGCCATCGCCGAGGCCAGCCCCACCTGCCGGAACGTGAACGCGGTCTGGATCGTCTCGATGACGAAGGTCGACGAGCCGTTCGCACCCCCGGTCATGATGAACGGGATCTCGAAGACCGAGAGGCTGCCCGAGATCGCGAGGATGAAGCTCAGCCCCACCACACGTCGGATGCCCGGGAAGATGATGGCCCAGAACTGCTGCCACCGCGATGCTCCGTCGAGGTCGGCGGCCTCGTACAGCTCGTGGGGCAGCGATTGGATGGCGCCGAGGAACAGAACGAAGTTCATGCCGGTGTAGCGCCACACACTGGTGCCGGCCAGCGACCAGTTGACCAGGCTTGGGTCCCCCAGCCACTGCGGCGGGTCGCCCACGCCGAACCACGACAGCACGGTGTCAAGGGTTCCGCCGGGCTGGAAGAGGTAGAGGAACACGAAGCCGATCGCGACGCCGTTGATCAGGTAGGGGAAGAAGAGGATGCCGCGGAAGAGGTTCGAGAACCGGGTGCGGAAGCTGAGGATCGTCGCGAAATACAGCGCGATGGCCATCTGCAGGAACGAGGCCGCGAAATAGTAGAGGCTCACGAAGAAGACCCGGAAGATGCTCGGGTCGGTGAACACGTCGATGTAGTTCTGCAGCCCGACGAGGTTCTTCGTCTGGTCGATGCCGTCCCAGTCGGTGAACGAGTAGTACCCGAGGTTCAGCGCGGGCCAGTACGTGAACAGCAGCAGCAGGCCGACGCCGGTCGCGAGGAAGAACCACGGGGTCAGCCGACGCAGAAGGCTGCCCGAGTGCCCGCCCGGGCGGCCGGTTCCGCGGCCTCGCCCGCGGAACCGGCGCGTCCGATCGGACGCGGTGAGGGCGGCAGTGGCCGTCGGATGGTCCGTTCTGGATGTCTGCATCACCATGTCTCCGCCGCCCTCATCTCTCACTTGACGAGCTTCTCGACGGAAGCACCCCAGGCCTTGTTCAACTCGGCGAAGTAGCTCGCCTTGTCGCCGTCGGCCGCACCGCGCGCGATGTCGACGAGCTTCTGCCGGTAGATCTGCCCGTTGATGTCGACCTTCGAGTCGTTCGCGATGTCGCTGAGGAGGCTCTCCTGTCCCTCAGGTGCCGGGGTGAGCTCCATGAGCTCGACGCCCGCCGTCTCGAAGTCCTGCAGGTTCTTGGGCAGGTCAGCATCCTTCAGCGTCGAGATCATGCCCTGGTCGTCGGTGTAGCCGGACTCGTCCACCAGGAACTGGATGAACGCCCAGGCGGCCGCCTTGGACTTCGAGTACTTGCTGACGGCGAGGTTGTAGTCGCCGCCGATCACCGCGTACTGCTTGCCGTCGACGTTGGCCGGGAAGGCCATGTAGCCGATGTCGTCGGCCGATGCGCCGTTGTCGGCTGCCGCGGACTGCATCTGCGAGATCGCCCACGAGCCGAGCGTCATCGCGGCGATCTTGCCGGTGCCCAGGTCGACCTTCGACTGCTCCCAGTTGGTGGTCAGCGGGTCCTTCTCGGTGAACCCGCCGGCGACGGAGTCGTACAGCAGCGAGTCGATCGCGTAGACGTCGGTCCCCTCGGTCCAGGGCGCCTTGTCGTGCGCCATGTCGGTCTGGGCGTCGGGGTTGTGGGTGATGGCACCCAGGTTGCCGAAGCTCTGCGACAGCGGCCAGCCGTCCTTGTAGTTCGTGTAGAGCGGAGTGGCGTCGGTGTTGTCCTTGATCTTCTTCAGGTCGGCGAGCCACTCGTCCTCAGACGTCGGCAGCGTGGTGATCCCCGCCTCCTGCCACACCTTCTTGTTGTAGACGATGCCGTTCGCGTTGCCGCCCCACGCGATGCCGTACTGCGTGCCGTCGTAGCTCGCGCCCGACAGGAACCGGTACTTGCTCTCGAAGTCGCTGGTCTTGCCGAGCGGCTCGAGGAACTGGCTGAACTGGCTGGGCTGGATCGTGGGGATGCCGATCACATCGCCGAAGTTCTTCGTGCTCATGCGCGTGAGCATCTCGTTCGCGTAGTCCGTGATGCCCTCGACCTTCACCATGACGTCGGGGTACTTCTTGTTGAACTCCGCGATCCACTTGTCGTATGTGCCGTCCTGCACCAGGTCGGTACGCCAGGTGACGACCTTGATGTCGCCCGACGGCGTGCCGTCGATGGTGTTGTCGGCGCTCGTCGCCGACGAGCCGCCCGAGCACGCGGTCAGGCCGATCGCCGTAACCGCGGCGACGCCGACAAGGCCGAGCACTGCCTTGCGTCTTGCCATGTGATTACTCCCTTGTATCCGGCCCCGCCCGCAGATCGTTCCGGCGGGGTTGTCGGCGACAACGCTAGGGCGTAATCTGCGGAAAGTAAAGCGCTTTATGTCATCGTTGTCCTCTTGTGTCCAAGGCCTCACAAGAGCGGTCGATATCGCGGTGACCTGGGGTTCGAATGCACAGATTCCAAGAACGGAGCCGGAAATGTCCGTCGAATGTCCTACGCCGTCATCGGCGTCATCGCCCGCGCTTCACATGGCGCCCAGGCCATGACCGTGCAGACGCGCGCCACCCTCGACGACGTCGCGAAGCTCGCGGGCGTCAGCGCGAAGACCGTGTCGCGGGTGTACGCCCAGCGCGAGAAGGTCTCGGCGGAGACCGTCGAGCGCGTGCTGTCGGCGGCGAAGCGACTGCGCTTCCGCCCGAACTCACTCGCCCGCAGCCTGCGGCGCGGCGGCCCGTCGAAGACGATCGGGTTCATCATGGGCGAACTGCTCAACCCCTTCTACTACGGCATCGCCGCCGGGATCGAACGCGAACTGGCCGCGCACGGCTCACCGCTCATCGTCGCCACCACCGACGACTCCCCGGACGGGGAGGAGCACGTCGCCGACGCGCTCCTGGCCCAGCGCGTCGGCGCCCTGCTGATGATCCCGGTCGGCGATGACCAGTCCTATCTGGAAGGCGAGCGCCAGCTCGGCACACCGGTGATCGCCATCGATCGGCCCGCGCGCAACCTCGTCGCCGACGCGGTCGTGCTCGAGAACCGCGCCGGTGCCCGCACGGCGACCACGGCCCTGCTCACGCAGGGCCACCGCGAGATCGCCTACGTCTGCAATCCGGCGTCCGTGTACACGCAGCTGGAACGGGTGCAGGGGTATCGCGACGCGCTGCGGGATGCCGGGATCGCCGTCGACGGCAGGCGCGAGGTGCTCCTCGACGACATGTCGCTCCCCCTCGAAGACACCGTGCGCGAGCTGCTCTGCGCGGCGGACGCCCCCACGGCCATCGTCGCGGGGAACAACAGGGCGTGCGTCGCGGCGCTCCGCGCGATGCGCGGCCTGCGGCATCCACCCGCCCTCATCGGATTCGACGACTTCGACACGGCCGATGTGCTCGGCGTGTCGGTGATCGCGCATGACCCGGTCGAGATGGGACGGACCGCTGCACGGCTGGCACTGGAACGCATGGCAGACCCCGCCGGGTTCACGACGCGGGTCGAGCTGCCCACCTGGCTCATCCGCCGCGGCAGCGGCGAGCGCCCGCCCGAGCGATGATCCTCCGGCCCGTCAGCGGGCCGGTGCCGCCGTCGAGCCCCGCTCGCGCAGCGCGGGCGTCGAATCCAGGAAGGCACCGGGCTTCGCGCCGTCGATGACCTCGAACAGCCGCCGCGCCACGTGCGCGCCGAACGCGACGACGTCGTGACTCAGCGCCGTCAGCGGGGGGAAGGTGTGCTCGCAGAGCACCGAGTCGTCCCACGCGATGATGGACACGTCGTCGGGTACGCGCAGGCCGCGCTCCCACACCGCCGACATGCCGGCGACGGCCATGATGTCGTTGTCGTAGACGAACGCCGTCGGCGGGCCATCGGACCGGAGCGCCTCGCGGGTCGCGACAGCACCGCTCTCGGGCGTGTAGTCGGTGCGCAGCAGGACCGGCTCGAGGCCCAGAGCCGTGGTCTCGTCGGTGAAGGCGGCATCGCGGATGCGCGTGTGCGCGAGCGGCGCGAGACCCGACACACGCGCGATACGCCGGTGTCCCAGGCCCGCCAGCGAACGCACGGCCTCGCGCATCGATGAGGCGTCGTCGGTCCAGACGGTGGTCAGCCCACCCGACACCGACGGGTCGCCGACCACGACGCACGGCAGTGCCCCGTGATCGAGGAACAGCGGGACACGCGGGTCGTCGAGGGTGACATCCACCAGGAAGACCCCGTCGACACGACGGGAATTGCGCCACTTGCGGTGGGTCGCGATCTCCTGCTCGCGCGAGGGCACGACCTGCAGCAGCAGGCTGTACGAGCGCGAAGCGAGCTCGGATTCGATCCCGGCGAGGAACTGCATGTAGAACGACTCGACGCCCAGGGTGCCCGGGTCGCGGGCCAGCACCAGGCCGAACGTCTCGGTCTTCGCCTCGGCGAGCGACCGCGCAGCGCTGGCCGGGGCCCAGCCCAGTTCGTCAGCGACCTCGAGTACGCGGGTGCGCGTCTGCTCGGACACGCCCTTGCGGCCGTTGAGCGCGAACGAGACCGCGCTGATCGACACGCCGACGCGCTCGGCGATGTCCGAGATGGTGACCCGGCCCGAGGAGCGCGACGAAGTGGATGGCACATTGGCACCCTAGCCGCGCTGCGCGATGTCGGGGACCCGCCCCTCCGGGTCCCCGACACGCAGTCCCCCGGCATCCTTCCCCAGCGAATGCGTCGACCGAGGAGGCGGAAGCTGAACCCCCCTGGTGCGCTTCCGCCTCCTCTTGACTGTCTTCGGGTGACAGTCACCTGGACTCCGCCCCCCGGAAGAGAACAGGTTTGTCACCTGGAGAGACGCACATGCCGGCAGATCATGACGCGACTTTCCGAAAAAAGTTCTGCAGCCTCAGAGAACACCGAAAGACACGGGATTCCACCGCTCAGGGGATGGCGTCTCACGCGTCTCTGGGTGACAATGGAGGTTGCGCCGCGCTGCCCGAGCCGGCGCGCAGACACCGCCCAGGAGAGACGATGAGATCTCGTCGCAGCGGCGCGCATCGCCCTGCGCTCGATGAGACGGCAGACGCCGAGCTCGTCGAGCGTTCCCGCGCGGGCGATGCCGACGCCTACGGCGAGCTGTGGCGACGGCACTATCCCTCGGGCATCGCGGTGGCGCGCTCGGTCACCTCGTCGATCGACGCCGACGACATCGTGCAAGAGGCCTACACCCGCATCTACCGTTCGCTGCAGCGCGGCAACGGGCCCACCGGCGCCTTCCGGCCCTATCTGTTCACCAGCATCCGCAACACCGCCGCCGCCTGGGGACGCACGCGTCGCGAGACGGCGACGGACGAGTGGGATGCCGTGCCCGACCCCACGTCGGAAGAGCAGGCCGCCGATGAGGCTCTCGACCGCGGCCTGACCCATCGCGCGTTCCGCAGCCTGCCCACCCGCTGGCAGGAGGTGCTCTGGTACACCGAGATCGAGCAGATGAAACCGGCCGAGGTCGCACCGCTGCTCGGCATGAAGGCCAATGCGGTGGCGCAGCTGGCCGTGCGCGCACGCGAGGGACTGCGGGCCGCGTGGATCCAGGCCCACCTGCAGTCGGTCGCCGACGGCTCCGACTGCCAGTGGACGATCGAACGTCTCGGTGCGTACTCGCGCGGCACTCTCGGCAAGCGCGATCGGGGAAAGATCGACGCCCACCTGCACGACTGCGCGCGCTGCGCCATCGTGGCGGCCGAGGCGAAGGACGTGTCCGACCGGCTCGCACTCGTGCTGCTGCCGCTCGTGCTCGGCGCCGGTGCGACGGGGTATGCCGCGTGGCTGCAGCTGGGCGCGCCGGTCGTCGCGGTGGCCGGGATGCCGTCGGCCGTGGTGCAGGGTGCGGTCGTCGTCGGTGCGGGCGCCGCCGGCGGGGCCGGCGCGGCCGGTACGGGGTCGTCGGCTGGAGCGAGTACGGGCGCATCGAGCGGAGGCGGTCTGTTCGCCGGGGCCGGCGCGATGGCGGGGCTCGTGACCGCCGGGGTGCTGGTGGCCGGAACCCTCGCCGTGGCGGCCATCGTCGTGCCGCGGGCCCTGACCACTCCGGCAGGGAGCACGGGGGCCGAGGCGTCCTCGGCGTTGACGCTGCCCGACACGTCGGACGCGAACGTCGTCGGCAAGGCGCCCGACCCCGACAATCTGCCGTCCGCCCCCGAGGAGAAGAAGCCCAAGACCCCGACGCCGCCGGCACCGCGCGTGACGCCGGACCCGGCGCCCACACCTACGCCGGAGCCCCCGGTCGCCGACGAGCCCGAGACGCCGTCGACACCGATCGCGCAGCATCCCGTCGTCGTCGCACCCGCCGCGCCCGTCGAGGACGATTCCGACACGACCACACCGACCGAGCCCGCGGCGCCGGCCGCCCCGACGCCGACACCCACGCCGAGCGAGACGGCCGAGCCCACCCCGACGCCGAGCGAGACGGCGGAGCCCTCGCCCGCCCCCTCACAGTCGGCCGAGCCGACGCCCGCCCCGAGCGAGACGGCGACGCCGGAGCCCACGCCCACTCCCACACCGGATCCGGGTGAGACGACCCCGCCCGATGACGGCGACGATGATGCCGTGATCGAGGGCACGCCCACCCTCGTCGGTGCGAAGATCCACAAGCTCGTCGATGACGGCGTTCTCGTCAGGGTGGCCGTCACCGGCATGTCGGGAGCCGACGTGCGCATCCTCGTCGACGGGACCGCGGCGGATGAGCACGCGCTCGACGCGACGGACGGCAGCTCCACGTTCGACGTGACCGTTCCCGCACGACGACTCATCTCGGCGACCGTCGCGGCTCAGTACGTCGACGGCGAGCAGAGCGGAGAGATCGCAGAGGAGTCGCTCCTCACGCTCCTGGCGCGCGGCTACTAGCGGATAGACCGCCCGGCGAAACCCCGATCCGGCCCCGGGTAGACTGGGGGCATGTCCTCCCCCGACCATGCCGCGCCCACTCCCGGCGTGCGCACTCCGTTGACGGCGGTCGACATCCTCGCTCTCGTGTGCGAGCTGTTCGCGTTCTTCACCCTGGCTTTCTGGGGCTTCGCCGGTTGGGCGTTCCCCTGGAACATCGTGTTCGGGCTCGGGCTTCCGATCGTCGCGATCCTGCTGTGGGCGCTGTTCGTGTCGCCCCGCGCCGTGATCCGCGTGCATCCGTTCGTCCGTGCGATCGTCGAACTGCTCGTCTATCTGAGCGCCACGGTCGCGTGGTGGGATATGGGCCAGGCCTGGATCGGGCTGGTCTTCGCCGTGGTGGCCGTCACCGCCGGAGTCATCGCAGGGCGCCGTCGCTTCGTATGACGTCCGCGGGCGGGGCCGACGGTGCGCAGAGCACCGAGACCCTCGCCCGCCTGCATGACGCCCTGGGCGACCGGGTCGACACCTCCCCCGACGCCCTGAACGCGGCACGAGCCGACAAGTCCGGGCACGGCGCCCCGGGCACTCCGCTGGCCGTCGTGCACGCGGCATCCATCGACGATGTCCAGGCCGTGATGCGCATCGCCACCGCCACCGGCACCCCGGTCGTGCCCCGCGGCGCCGGCACGGGACTGGCCGGCGGCGCGAACACCGGCAGCGGCGAGATCTCGCTGTCGCTGCGCCGTATGGACCGCATCCTCGAGGTGCGCTCCGACGATCTGCTCGCCGTGGTCGAACCGGGCATCCTCAACGCCGATCTCAACGACGCCGTGCACGAGCACGGCGTGTGGTGGGCGCCCGACCCGGCCAGCCGCGCGATCTCGACCGTGGGCGGCAACATCGCCACCGGCGCCGGCGGCCTGCTCTGCGCGAAGTACGGCGTCGTCCGCGACGCGGTGCTGGCGCTCGACGTCGTCCTGGCCGACGGCCGCCTCATCCACACCGGACATCGCAGCGTCAAGGGCGTCACCGGACTCGACCTGACCAGCCTGTTCATCGGCTCGGAGGGCGTGCTGGGCGTCGTCGTCGGCGCGACGCTCAAGCTGCGCCGGCTCGTTCCCGGTCAGGTGCACACTCTCGCCGCCGTCTTCACCGACGTGCGCGCGGCCGCCGCGGCCAGCGCGGCCGTCACGGCCGCAGGGCTCCAGCCCTCGGTGATGGAGCTGATGGATGCCACGTGCCTGGCCGCCGCGCACCGGCTGCTGCAGCTGGATCCGCCCGCGGGCGGCGCGCAGCTGACGGTTCAGGCCGACGGCGCGGCATCGGCCGACGAGGCCGCCGAGATCGCGCAGGTGCTGCGCGATGCCGGCGGCGCGGTCGAGGTCTCGCGCGACGAGGCCGAGGGCGAACGGCTGCTCGCCATCCGGCGCGCCATGCACCCCGCGATGGAGACCCTCGGCACCACTCTCATCGAAGACGTGTCGGTGCCGCGCAGCCGCCTCGCCGAGATGTTCGACGAGATCGCACGCGTCGAGCGCGAGCACGGCGTCGTGATCCCCACGGTCGCGCACGCCGGCGACGGCAACCTGCACCCCAATTTCATCTTCGACGGCGACGAGGTGCCGCAGCCCATCTGGGACGCCGCCGACGACCTCTTCCACGCAGCCCTGCGCCTGGGCGGAACCCTCACCGGCGAGCACGGCATCGGCGTGCTCAAGAGCCGGTGGCTGGCTGCTGAACTGGGCGACGACCAGTGGCAGCTCCAGCGACGCATCAAAGACGTCTTCGACCCCCAGGGGATCCTCAACCCCGGAAAGGTGTTCGCCCCATGACCGCCCAGATCCATGTCAGCGCCGCCGTCGTGATCGATGCCGGGGGCCGTGCGCTCCTGGTCCGCAAACGCGACACCGCCTACTTCATGCAGCCGGGCGGCAAGCCCGAGCCGGGTGAGAACCCGGTGCAGACGCTCGTGCGCGAGCTGAAGGAAGAGCTCGGTGTGCGGGTGCGCACCGGCGCCCTGCGCGCGCTCGGCCGCTTCCGCGCCGTGGCCGCCAACGAGGTCGGTCACGACGTGATCGCCGACGCGTTCAGCCTGCATCTGGCGCCCGCCGCGGTGCGGCCGGCCGCCGAGATCGACGAGGCGCGCTGGGTCACCCCCGACCAGCTCGACACGCTCCAGGTGGCGCCGCTGAGCCGCGACATCCTGCTCCCCCTGGTGTGGCGCGCGCGCCACACCAGCAGCGGCCCGGTGGTCGTCCCCGCACTCTGACCCGCCACGCCGCGGTCCCCTCGCCCAAGGCGAGGGGAATGGCCGAGGCGAGGACCGGGATGCGACATCGGGTCCTCGCCTCGGCAGATCTCCTCGCCCGAGGCGAGGGGCAGCGGGAGTGCGGCTCTTACAGCCCCTGCCAGTCGGGCTTGTTGTCCCACGCGTACCGGTAGTAGTCGGCGCGGCGCAGGCGCGATGCCGCGGCCTCGTCGACCACCACGCTCACGCGCGGGTGCAGCTGGATGGCCGAGCCGGGCAGCGATGCCGAGACCGGACCCTCGACGGCGCCGGCGACGGCATCGGCCTTGCCCTCGCCGAAGGCAAGGAGCACGAGATGCCGGGCCCGCAGGATCGTCCCGAGCCCCTGCGTGATGCAGTGGGTGGGAACCTGGTCGACGGAGTCGAAGAACCGGGCGTTGTCCTTCTTCGTCTGCTCGGTGAGCGTCTTCACGCGCGTCGACGACGCGAACGACGACCCCGGCTCGTTGAAGCCGATGTGGCCGTCGGTGCCGATCCCGAGGATCTGCAGCTCCACGCCTCCGGCCGCGGCGATGGCCTTCTCGTAGTCGTCGCCGGCGTGCTGGATGGTCTCCAGGGCGCCGTTGGGCGTGTTGATGCGCGCGGGATCGAGCCCGAGCGGCTCGACGACCTCGCGACGGATGACGTTGCGGTAGCTCTCCGGGTGCTCGGGGTCGATGCCGACGTACTCGTCGAGCGCGAACCCGCGCACCTTGGAGACGTCGACGCCCTCGAGTCGCGGACGCAGCGCCTCGTAGACGGGCAGCGGGGTCGAGCCGGTTGCCAGGCCCAGCACCACCTCGGGGTCGGCCGCGATGAGCGACGCGATCTCATCGGCGACGAGTGCGCCGGCAGCCGCGGCGTCGGGAACGATGATCACTTCAGCCATGCTTGACAGTCTCCCTTGTTTCCCTTGTGCGCGTCGACCCCACCAGCGCCGCCCCGAGCGCGGCCGCGGGCGATCCCGCCGGCAGCAGCTGGATGCGATGCACCAGCCCGAGGGAACGCATGAAGTCGGATGCCGCGGAGCTCGCCTCGAGCGAGGCTCCGACGCCGTTCAGCAGCCGGTCGCCCAGGCCGCTCAGCCCACCGCCGATCACGACGACGTCGACATCGGCGGTCAGGACCAGGATCCGCACCGCGGCGGCCACGCCGGCCATCAGGCCGCTGCGCAGCTCGACCGCACGCGGATCGCCCGCGTCCGCGGCATCCAGCATGTCCACCACCGGCAGCGGCGACGGCCGTCCCCAGCGCCGGGCGATCGCCGCTCCACCGGAAAGCGCCTCGACGCAGCCGCGCTGTCCGCACGTGCACGCGGGCCCGTCCGGGTCGACGGCGATGTGCCCGACCTCGCCGGCCGTGCCGTGCGCGCCGCGCCACAGCACGCCGTCGGTGACGATGCCCGCGGCGATGCCGGTGCCCAGATTCAGGTAGGCCATCGTCCCGCCGGAGGTCTCGCGCAGCGCGTCGGCGCCCAGCGCCGCCGCCTTCACGTCGTTCTCCACCCCCACCGGCACGCCCAGCTGCGGCATGACCGCCGCCGCAAGGTCGAAGTCGGCGATCCCCAGATTCACCGCGTGCAGGACGTGGGTCGATCCGGGGTGCACCTGGCCCGGCATCCCGACGCCGACCGAGGTGATCGCGGTGCGGTCGACGCCCGCCGCCACCAGGGCGTCGACCGCGTCCAGCACGGTGCGCGTGACGCCGTCGGGTCCCCATCCTGTTGCCAGACGCACGCGTCCTGCGATCACGCCCTCCGCGTCCACCGCGACGGCGTCGGTCTTGGTCCCGCCGATGTCGAGCCCGAGTCTCATCGGCCGTCCTCCCCACGGGAGGCGGCTGTCGTCATGCCGCGCATCAGCCCTTGACCGCCCCTGCCGACATGCCCGAGACGAGGTGCCGCTGGATGATGAGGAAGAAGATGACCACGGGCAGTGCGAACAGCACCGAGGCCGCCATCTGACCCGCGAAGTCCGGCGGCTGGCCCGGGATCTGGAACGACACGAGCCAGATCGGCAGCGTGTACATCGCCGTGTCCTTCATGAACGTGTAGGCGAGGATGTACTCGTTCCAGGCCGAGATGAAACCGAAGATGCTCGTGGAGATGAGGCCGGGCACCACGAGCGGGAAGAGGATCTTCCACAGGATCGTCCAGGTCCCCGCACCGTCGACCTTCGCGGCCTCTTCGACCTCGACGGGGATCGTCACGAAGAATCCGCGCAGCGACCAGATCGAGAACGGCAGCACGGCGGCGACGTACGCGAGGATCAGGCCGATGTACTTGTTCAGCAGGTTCAGCTCGTTGAAGATCAGGAACTGCGGGATCAGCAGCGCGGTCCCCGGCAGCATCTGCACGGCGAGGATCAGCACCATGATCGTGCGGCGTCCCTTGAACCGGAAGCGGCTGAGCGCCGCTGACGCGAACAGCGCGATGAGCATCGCGAAGACGAGCGCCAGTCCGACGACGATGATGCTGTTGCGCAGGTTCACGAGGAAGCTCGTCTGCGTGACCGCGCTCACGAAGTTCTGCAGCGTGGGGTTCAACGGGATGAACTGCGGCGTGGGCGTCATCACGTCCGAACGCTGCTTGAAGGCGGTGATCACCATCCAGTAGACGGGGAACACCCAGATGAGGGAGAACACGATCGCGATGATCGTCGCCCCCACCCGGCGCTTCCGCTTCGGACGGCGGGGCGCGGCCGGCGAGAGAGTGGTGACCAGTTCGGTCTCGGTGACGTTGGCGCTCACAGGTCTTCTCCCGAACGAAGCAGGCTCCGGATGTAGAAGCCGCTGATGATCATGAGCATGAAGGTCGTCACGACGGCGATCGCCGCACCGGTGCCGACTCGGAACTGGTTGAACGCCGTCAGGTATCCGAAGATCCCGAGTGTGGCGGTGCCGTTGTCCGGCCCGCCCTGGGTCGTCAGCCAGATCTGGTTGAACACGTTGAAGTCCCAGATGATCGACAGGATCGTGATGAGCAGGATGGTGGGCTTGAGGTAGTTGAGGACCACCGAGAAGTAGATGCGCCACTCGCCGGCGCCGTCGATGCGTGCCGCCTCGATGAGCGAGCCGTCGACCTGCGTCTGCGCGGCGTAGGTGGTCAGCGCGATGAACGGCACGGCCTGCCAGACCACCAGCATCCAGATGTTGATGAGGGCCAGCGGGGTGCTGTTCCACCAGGAGAGGTCGGTCTGGTTGCCGAAGACGCGCAGCTGGGTGATGATCCAGTTGATGACGCCGTATCCGGGCTGGAACAGCCAGTTCCACACCTGCGCCGAGGCGACGTTGGGCATGCCCCACGCGAAGATCAGGACGATCGTCACGATGTAGCGCATGACGGTGCCGAGCTTGGTCATGAGGTTCGAGACCCCCACGCCGATCACGAGGCTGCCCAGCACCAGAGCGGCCGTGAAGAAGAGGGTGAGGACGGTGGACTGCCAGAACTGCGGATCCGTCAGGATCTTCACGTACTGGTCGAAGCCCACCGCGTTGTATTCGCCGGTGAACAGCGTGCGCTGGTTGTAGTCGGTGAACGAGGTGTAGATCAGGAAGATGATCGGCGCGACGATCAGTGCCAGCAGGACGATGCCGGCGGGCGACAGCAGCCAGAGGGGTGCGAGGCGCGAGCCTTGCGTGGACGAACGGCGAGGGGGCCGTGGCCGCCGCCCCGCGGGGGCGGCGGCCACTCCCTCACCTGCGACGATCGCCGCAGTGGAGGTACTCAATTCGGGTCTCCTCGTCTTGAGGGCGGACTGCTACTGGTTCAGCGTGGAGTTGACCGTGTCGTCCCACGACGTGGCCGCGTCCGACACCGACTTCGCACCCGAAGCCATCGACTGGAAGAACTGCTTCATGCCCGGGTCCTCCAGCTGCGCCCAGCTGCCCGATGCCGGAGTCGCCTTCGAGTCGTTGACGGCCGCCTCGAAGAACGGCTTGGCCAGGTCGCTGGCCGCGTCGGCCGCGGTCTGTGCGCCCTCGGTGCTGTTCGGGATCCAGCCGTCCTTGACGACGTTCGTCTTCTGGATGTCAGGGCTGGCGGCGATCTTCACCCAGACACGGGCCAGGTCCTGGTTCTTGCTCTTGGCGGCGATGCCCCAGTCGGAACCGGCCAGCATGACCGGCTGGGTCTTGCCGGAGACACCCGGCATCGCGAACGTGCCGAAGTCGTCGTCGGTGAGCTTCTTGTTCAGCGTCTGGATGTGCGCGATCGACCAGTAGTTGGCCACGATGGCGCCGGCTTTGCCGTCGGCGAACACCTGGTCCTGGTCAGGCTTGTCGGTGTTCAGCGTCTGGCTGGCCTTCGACGAGTACGCGTTCTGGAACTGCTGCCACGCGGTCAGGCCGGACTGCGCCTCGGAGCTCGAGAAGCCCGCGACCCACTTGCCGTTCTCGAGCGTCGCGATGTCCCCACCGGCATCCCAGACCCACTGCATGCCCGCGTACCAGTTCTGACCGGGCAGGTAGAACGACGAGAAGTCCGTCGACGGGTTGGCGGCCTTGACCTTGTCGAGGTCTGCCTTCAGCTCGTCGTAGGTCGTCGGCGCCTCGGTGACGCCCGCCTTCTCCCAGATGGTCTTGTTGTAGATGACACCGCGAGCGGCGCCGAACGACGGAACGGCGTACAGCTTGCCGTCGACCATGGCCGGGTCGGCGAGGCCGCCGAGCCAGGTCTGGCCCTGCGCGAAGGCGTCCTTGTAGGCGGTGAGGTCAGCGAGGCCGCCGCTGGCCGCGAAGGTCGAGACCTGCGTGTTGCCGATGTCGATGACGTCCGGCGGCGTGTCGGTGGCCAGGGCCGTCGTGATCTTGGTGGCGATGTCGGTCCACTGCTGCGTCTCGACCTTGACGGTGGCGCCGGTCTCGGACTCGAACTCTTTGTTGATGGCCGCGATCGTGTCGTCCGACAGGTCGCCCGTCATCGACCACACCGTCAGGGTGCGGCCGCTGCCGTCGACCTTGCCGATCGTGCCCGCGTTGGCCGACGAGTCGTCGCCACCGGTGTTCCCGCTGCCGCCGCTCGAGCAGGCGCTCAGCGCGAGCGCGGCAGCGATGCCGGCGGCTCCAACCGCGACGATGCGTGATGTGCGCATTCTGTCTCCTTGTTTCTTTGCTTCTCTTGGTGAGGGTGGGAAGGTCGGGTGACCTACCCGGGGGGAATGGTGGGATGCCGGCGGCACTGGGCCTAGGACACCCCGAGTTGTGCGGACAGGACCATGACCGCGGCGCCGCGCAGGACGATGTCCTCGCCTTGTGCGGTCATGCGCACCCGGATGCCCTCATGGATCTTCGCGAGGGTCCGGGTCCGTAGTGTCTCGACGGTGGCCGCGGTGAACGGTCCGTCGAGCAGATCTGCCGGGCCGGAGAGGATGACCTCCGACAGGTCGAGAGCGCCGACGACCGGCGCCAGCGCGATGCCGAGTCGTTCGCCCGCATCGCGCAGGATCTCGTCGTGCGGAGCGGCGGCCTCGGCCAGCCGGGCCGTCAGCGAGGGCACGGAGATCCATGCTTCGAGGCACCCCACCTTGCCGCAGGAGCACACGGGCCCGCCGTCGGTCGCGACGGTGACGTGCCCGATCTCGCCGGCGGCGAAGCGGCTGCCGATCATCGGGCGCCCGCCGGAGAGCAGGCCCGAGCCGACACCGCGCCCGACCTTGACCAGCATGACGTCGTCGCGCGCACCGCCGAACGTGTACTCAGCGAGCACCGCCGCGTTCGCGTCGTTGGCGACCACGACCGGCACGTCGAGCGCATCGTGCAGCGCGCCCTCGAGGTCGAACCCGGTCAGCCCGAGGTTCGGAGCGGTCACGACCACACCGGCGTCGTCGACGACACCGGGGCTGCCCACGCCCACGCCCAGCACGGGGGCGTGGCAGTCGTCCACCAGCTCGCGTGCGAACGCGAGGATCGTCCCGACCACGTCGCCGTCGGCACCGGGGTGCGGAATCTCGCGCCGCACGACGATCGTGCCGTCGAGGGTCAGCACTCCCCCGACGAACGACGAGGTGCCCGACAGGTCGAGGCCGACGATGCGGTGCCCCTCGTGGTCGAGATCGACGAGGATCGCGGGCTTGCCGGGACGCGACACCTCGCGCACGCCCTTCTCGGCGACGAATCCGTCGGCGATGAGCTCTGCGACGAGGTCGGAGATCGTCACCCGGGTCAGCCCGGTCTCGCGCGAGAGATCCGCGCGGCTCATCGCTCCGGCATGGAACAGCGTCTGAAGGACGAGCGATCGGTTGTGCGCACGGGCGTGCTCGGGAAGCACCTTGGTGCCGTGCCGCGGATGCCGCGTGGCGGTCATCGACGACGACTCGGATCCCGCGCTTCCGAAGGCGGAGGGGCCGCGCTGCACTCCCGTGGTGGACATGTTTGTTAGTACACCTTACGAACACGCCCACCGCAAGTCTTCGGCGCAATATTGCATAGCAAGTTTACAAAAACGTTACCGTTTCTTGATCCGCCCACACCGTCTGCACAGGGTTCCGGCCCGCCCGCGCACAGTCCGGTCGATTAGCATGATGACCGGGGGAACATCACCGGGGGTGGAGTCCGTGGCAGATCAGTCACAGCAATCAGGTGCCGACAGCACATCGACGCAGGGCGTCGCATGGGCGCCGGCGCCGCCGCGCAAGCGCAAACGTCATCTCGGCCTGTGGATCGGCACGCCGATCGGCGTCGCCGTCGCAGGCGTCGTCGCGGCATCCCTCATCCTCATCGCACCGGGCACGGCGGTCGCCGGCGTCCAGATCGGCGGGATGACGCCCGGCAGCGCCGCGGCCGCCATTCAGGAGAAGCTCGAGAACACGACCATCGAGCTGTCGGGCGACGGCATCGACGCCACCCTCACCGGGGCCCAGCTCGGCGCGACGGTCGACGCCTCGTCGCTGGCCTCGGCCGCGTACAGCGAGCACCCGATGTGGAAGGTCGGGTCGTGGTTCTCCGACACGAAGCAGGCCCACGTCACGCTCGACCATGACGCCGCCGAGGCGGCGCTGCGGGCCGCGGCGCCGGCACTGTTCGAAGACGCCGTCGACGCGGCCGTCACCTACGACGCCGACAGCGAGAAGTACACCGTGACCGCCGCGAAGAAGGGCGCCGGCGTCGATCTCGACGCGGTCGCCTCGGCGCTGCAGTCGGCCTTCGATGCCGGGCACACCACCGTCTCGGTCGCCGCGACCCAGGTCGCCACCGACCCCGCGATCTCGACCGCCACGGCGAAGGCCACCGCGAAGACGCTGAACAGCGTGCTCGGCGACGCGGGCTTCTACGTCGGCAAGGAGCGGACCGTCCCCGTCGACCGCGAGGTCGCGGCATCCTGGCTCACCGTCACCCCGCGCGACGGGTCGTTCGACATCACCGCCGACGCGACGGCGATCGACAAGGTCGTCTCCACGCTGGCGAAGAAGATCGACCGCGCCCCGCAGAACGGCACCGTGATCACGAACACCTCCGGCACGGTGCTGTCCACCGAGAAGGAGACGCTCGACGGCCGCAAGCTCGGCGACACCAGCGGCATCGCCGCGGCCTTCGCGACCCAGCTCGCGTCGGGCGACGGAAAGTACGAGCTCACGGTCTCGGTCGACAAGGCGACCACCACGAAGATCTCGCGGTACGCCGTCGTCGACCTGAGCGAGCAGCGCGCCTACTTCTACCAGAACGGCAAGCTGTGGAACAGCTACCTCGTCTCCACGGGCCGCGCCGGGCACGCCACCCCGACCGGACACTTCACTGTCTTCGCCCACGTCGGCATCCAGGACATGGGCTGCGTCGCCGGCTACGACTACTGCACGAAGGACGTCCCGTGGGTCACGTACTTCGCGCCCGACATCGCCTTCCACGGCACGTACTGGCACAACAACTTCGGCCACGTCATGAGCCACGGCTGCGTGAACATGCCGATCAGCATCGCCAAGACGATCTACTACTGGGCTCCCAACGGCATGGAGGTCACGGTCCAGCCGTGACCTGAGGTCGCCGGGCCGCAGACGAAGAGAGGGGCGGATGCCGCAGCATCCGCCCCTCTTCCGTGTCCGGTGTCAGACCAGGCCGTCGACGATCGCGTTGAGCGTGTCGGACGGACGCATCGCCTTCGTGACGAGCTCGGCGTCGGGACGGTAGTAGCCACCCAGATCCACGGGCTCGCCCTGCACGGCCAGCAGCTCGTCGACGATCTTCTGCTCGTTCGCCGCGAGAGCCTCGGCGACCGGTGCGAACGCGGCCGCGAGCTCGGCGTCGTCGGACTGCCCGGCCAGCTCCTGCGCCCAGTACAGGGCCAGGTAGAAGTGACTGCCACGGTTGTCGATCGTGCCGAGCTTGCGCCCCGGCGACTTGTCGTTCTCGAGGAACGAGCCGGTCGCCCGGTCGAGCGTGTCTGCCAGCACCTGCGCCTTGGCGTTGCCGGTGACGGTCGCGTAGTGCTCGAGCGAGGCGGCCAGTGCGAAGAACTCGCCCAGCGAGTCCCAGCGCAGGTAGTCCTCGCTCACCAGCTGCTGCACGTGCTTCGGTGCCGATCCCCCGGCGCCGGTCTCGAACAGGCCGCCGCCGGCGAGCAGCGGGACGATCGAGAGCATCTTGGCGCTGGTGCCGACCTCGAGGATCGGGAACAGGTCGGTGAGGTAGTCGCGCAGCACGTTGCCCGAGACCGAGATGGTGTCCAGGCCCTGGCGCATGCGCGCGAGCGAGTACCGGCACGCCTCGGCGGGAGGCAGGATCGAGATCTGCACGCCCTGCGTCTCGATGGTGGCCAGCGCCTGGTAGACCTTCGCGATGATCTGCGCGTCGTGGGCGCGGTTGACGTCGAGCCAGAACACCGCAGGCGTCCCGGTGGCACGGGCGCGGTTGACAGCGAGGTGCACCCAGTCGACGACCGGCACGTACTTGGTCTGCGTCGCACGCCAGATGTCGCCGGCGCCGACCTCGTGCTCGATGACCACATTGCCGTCGCCGTCGACGATCTCGACGCGCCCGGAGGCTTCGATCTCGAAGGTCTTGTCGTGGCTGCCGTACTCCTCGGCCGCCTGTGCCATGAGGCCGATGTTCGACACCGAGCCGATCGTGGCCGGGTCGAGCGGGCCGTTGGCGATCACGTCGTCGATGACGGCCTGGTAGACGCCCGCGTACGACGAGTCGGGGATCACGGCCAGGGTGTCGGCCTCCTCGCCCTCGGCGCCCCAGAGCTTGCCGCCGTTGCGGATCAGGGCCGGCATCGAGGCGTCCACGATCACGTCGGACGGCACGTGCAGGTTGGTGATGCCCTTGTCGCTGTTGACGTACGACAGCTCGGGGCCGCGCTTCAGATCGGCGGTGATCGCCGCGGCGATCTCGTCGCCGCCTTCCACGCCGGAAAGGCCCGCGAGAATCGACCCGAGACCGTTGTTCGCGCTCAGACCTGCGGCGGCGAGCTTGTCGCCGTAGCGCTCGAACACATCGGCGAAGTACGCCTTCACGACGTGGCCGAAGATGATCGGGTCGGAGACCTTCATCATCGTCGCCTTCAGATGCACCGAGTACAGCACGTTCTCGTCGGCGGCGGTCTTGAGGGTCTCGGCGAGGAACGCATCGAGGGCGGATGCCGACAGGAAGGTGCCGTCGATGATCTCACGCGGCAGGACCTTGAGGTTGTCCTTGAGGATCGTCTCGGTGCCGTCCGCGGCGATGTGACGGATCGTCAGCACGTCGTCGTGTGCCGCGACCCATGACTTCTCGTTGTTCTTGAAGTCATCGTGGCCCATCGTCGCCACGCGCGTCTTCGAACCGCCCGGGAACGGCTTGTTGGTGTGCGGGTGCTTGCGCGCGTAGTTCTTCACGGCCAGCGGTGCTCGGCGGTCGCTGTTGCCCTGTCGCAGCACCGGGTTCACGGCCGAGCCCTTCACCCGGTCGTAGCGGGCGCGCACGTCCTTCTCCTCGACGGTCGACGGCTCGTCGGGATAGTCGGGGATGTCGTAGCCCTTGTCCTGCAGCTCGGCGATGGCCGCCTTCAACTGCGGGATGGACGCCGAGATGTTCGGCAGCTTGATGATGTTGGCCTCGGGCAGCGTCGTCAGCCCGCCGAGCTCGGCCAGCGCGTCGCCAACCTGCTGCTCGGGCGTGAGGTTCTGCGGGAACGCGGCGAGGATGCGGCCGGCCAGCGAGATGTCGCGGGTCTCGACGTCGATCCCGGCCTGCCCGGTCACGGCCCGGATGATGGGCAGGAGGGACGCGGTCGCCAGCGCGGGCGCCTCGTCCGTATAGGTGTAGATGATGGTGGAGTCGGTCACCGCTCGCCTCTTCGTTCGCTTGCTTCGATCGGGGTCACCCCAGCCTACCGCGACCGAAGAATTATCTTGATATCGAGATATCTCGCGGCCCCTCTCAGGCCATATTCACGGAGTCCGACGTGCCTCGGTCCGCGAATCTTGGATACGCTGACGTTTATGGGTGAGCTGAGACTGGTGGAACTGTCCGCGTCGACCATCGTGGCGGTCAACAACTTCTCGCTGAAGCCGGGCCAGGAGGAGTTCCTCTCCCCGGTCTCCTACGGCATCGCCGCGACCGTGGTCAATCCGCAGACGTCATGGCAGCGCGTCGTGGTCGACGGCGACGAGGTCGTCGGCTTCGTGAGCGCGAACTTCGACGCCGATTTCCCGCAGGAGCACTTCCGCTCCGTGCTGTGGCGCATCAACGTCGACGCCGGCGAGCAGGGCCGCGGTGTCGGACGCTTCGCGGTCGACGGCCTGCTCGAAGAGGCGCGCAAGCGCGATATGGATCACGTGAACGTGATCTACGAGGCCGGCAGCGGCGGCCCCGAGAAGTTCTTCGAGCGCGTGGGCTTCACCCCCGTCGGCGAGACGGAGTACGGCGAGGTCATCGCCGAGATCCACCTCTGACGCCCCCTCAACCGCGAGAGAACAACTGACGGACGAGGATGCGGGTATTACCCGTACTCTCGTCCGTCAGTTGTTCTCTCAGCGATGGGTGAGGGCCGGGATGCGGGGCCGGGGCCGCAATGCGGCACCCGGGCCCCGACCGGATCAGACCAGCGACTCGCGCCAGGCCGCGTGCAGAGCCGCGAACTTGCCGGTGCCGCCGATCAGCTCGTCGGGCGCACCGTCCTCGATGATGCGGCCGTGCTCCATCACCAGCACCCGGTCGGCGATCGCGACCGTCGACAGGCGGTGCGCGATGATGATCGCCGTGCGGTCGGCCAGCAGGGTCTGCAGGGCGTCCTGCACCTGCCGCTCGCTGGGCATGTCGAGCGACGCGGTGGCCTCGTCGAGGATCAGCACCGCCGGGTTCGCCAGGAACGCCCGCGCGAACGAGATCAGCTGACGCTGACCCGCCGACACGCGACCGCCGCGCTTGTTCACGTCGGTGTCGTATCCGTCGGGCAGCGCTTCGATGAAGGCGTCCGCCCCCACCGCGCGCGCCGCGGCCCTGATCTCGTCGAGCGTCGCGTCCGGCTTGCCCAGTGCGATGTTGTCGGCGACCGTCCCGCTGAACAGATAGGCCTCCTGCGTCACCATGACGATGGCGCGACGCAGGTCCTTCGGGTGCAGCTCGCGCAGGTCGACGCCGTCCAGCCGCACCGCGCCGCGCGTCGGGTCGTAGAAGCGCGACACGAGCTTGGCGAGCGTCGACTTGCCGGCACCCGTCGTGCCCACCAGCGCGATCGTCTGGCCCGCGGGCATGTCGAGTGAGAAGTCGGGCAGGATGACCTTGCCCGCGCCGTACGCGAACTCGACGTCGTCGAACTCGAGGTGTCCCTTGGCCTCCCACAGGTCGACCGGGCGCACCGGGTCGGGCACCGAGGGCTCCTCCTCCATCACGCCCGACACCTTCTCGAGCGCGGCGGTGGCCGACTGGTACGAGTTCAGGAACATCGCGACGTCCTGCAGCGGGCTGAAGAAGTTGCGGATGTACATGACCGCCGCCAGCAGCGAACCGATCAGCAGCGTGCCGTCGACCACCCGGAACGCGCCCCAGAGCAGCACGACCGCCATCGTCACGTTCGCGAGCAGGATGAGCCCGGGCTCGAAGATGCCGAACAGATTCACCAGGCGCAGGTTCACGCGGCGGTACTCCGACGAGATCTCGCCGAACTCCGCGTCGTTGCGGCGCTCCTTGCGGAACGCCTTGACGGCGCGGACGCCGGTCATCGTCTCGACGAACTGCACGATCAGCCGCGCCGAGACCACGCGTGAGGCGCGGAAGCCCTTCTGCGACTGGCCGTAGAACCAGCGCATGAGGAACGCGAGCGGAATGCCCATCACCACGAGCACCGCGCCGCTGCGCCAGTCGAGCAGGCACAGCGAGATGAACGTGAAGATGCCGAACAGCACGCCGGAGACCAGCTGTGTCAGCCCGCCGTCGAGCAGCTCGCGGATCGACTCGAGGTCGCTCGTCTGCCGCGAGATGATGCGCCCCGAGGTGTAGCTCTCGTGGAACTCGAGGCTCAGTCTCTGCGTGTGGCGGAAGATGCGCGTGCGCAGGTCGAGCAGGATCGTCTGGGTCAGCTTCGCCGACAGCAGGACGAACCAGCCCATGAGCAGCGCACCCAGGACGCCGACGACGATGTACGCGATGGTGATGCCGAATGCCGGCATCCACTCCGCCTCCAGCGCCATCGGCAGGGCCGTGTTGATGCCGTACGCGATGAGCGTCGGACCGATCACCTGCAGGGCCGTGGAGACGACGATCACCACGCCGCAGAGGATGACCAGCCAGCGCATCGGCGACAGGAGGGAGCCGAGCAGGCGCAGCGAGCGCTGGCGGATGGCGCGGCTCTCGGCCTTCGTGTAGTCGTTGCGGTCCTCGCCGCGGGTTCCGACGACGGTGCTCACAGGTTCACCTCCGCGTTTCGCACGCGCTGATCCTCGACTTCGAGGCTCGAGATCACGTATCTGTAGTGCTCACTGGAATGCAGCAGCTCGGCGTGCGTGCCGACCGCCGTGATGCGCCCGTCTTCGAGGAGCGCGACCCGGTCGGCCAGCGCCACCGTCGACGAGCGGTGGGCGACGATGAGCGCCGTGGTGGTCGCCAGGACGCGCCGCAGCGCCGCCTCGACGAGCGCCTCGGTGTCGACGTCGAGAGCCGACAGCGGGTCGTCGAGCACCATCACCGTGGGCGCCGCAGCGACCGCGCGCGCGAGCGCGAGGCGCTGCCGCTGACCGCCCGACAGGCTCAGGCCCTCTTCGCCGACGGTCGTGTCGACGCCCTCGGGCAGCTCGTACGCGAACTGCGCCTGCGCGGTGGCCAGCGCCTCGTCGAGCACGGCCTTCGCCTCGGGACTGTGGATGTCGAGATCATCGCGTCCGAGCAGCACGTTCTCGCGCACCGAGGCGGAGAACAGCGTCGCGTCTTCGAACGCCATGGCGATGTGGCGGCGCAGCTCGTCCAGGCGCAGCGACCGCACGTCCACTCCGTCGAGCTCGACGGCACCGCCGGTGACGTCGTACAGGCGCCCCGGCAGGGTGGTCAGGGTCGTCTTGCCCGAGCCGGTCAGGCCGACGAGCGCCATGGTCTCGCCCGGGCGCAGCACGAGGTCGACGCCGTCCAGCAGATCAGGCTCGTTCGGCCCCGCGTCGGGGTAGTGGAAGTGCACGTCGCGGAACGCGAGCTCGCCGCGCGGCTCGGCGACGGTCTCGGGCTGCTCCGGGTCGGTGATCGTGTTCTTCTCGGTGAAGACCTCGAAGATGCGGTCGGTGGCCGTGCGCGCGTCCATCAGGAACGAGAACAGGAATCCGAGCGACTCGAGCGGCCAGCGCAGCGCGGTGGCCATCGAGAAGAACGCGAACAGCTCACCGACCGTCAGCTCGCCCTGCGCGCTGAGCCAGATGCCCAGCAGCAGGCACACGCCGAACGCGAGCATCGGCACCGAGTCGAGCCAGAACCACAGCAGCCCCACCTCGCGCGCCTTGCGCATCTCCGTGCCGCGCAGCGTGTCGGCCTGGCGCGTGAACTTCTGCAGCGCGTGCTTGCCGCGCCCGAAGGCCTTGAGCACGCGGATGCCGTGCACGCTCTCCTCGACCGAGGTGGCCAGGTCGCCGGCCTGGTCCTGGCTCTGCCGGGTGAGCGCCCCGTAGCGCTGCTCGAACCGGTAGCCGAAGAACCACAGCGGGATGGAGATGATGATGAACGCCGTGCCCAGCGCCCAGTGCCAGCGGAACAGCAGCACGGTTCCGATGACGATCGTGAGCACGTTGACGACGAGCATGATGAGGCCGAAGGCGATCCAGCGGCGGACGAGGTTGATGTCCTGCATCATGCGCGAGAGAAGCTGGCCCGACTGCCACCGGTCGTGGAAGGCGACCGGCAGCCGCTGCAGGCGCTCGTAGAAGTCCTGGCGGATGCGGTACTCGACCTTGGTGGCCGGGCCCAGCACGAACGCGCGGCGCAGGAAGACGAAGACGGCCTCGCCGATGCCCAGGACGAGCACGAGCAGGCACGCCCACCCGATGAGCGGGATGTTCTTGTCGGCGATGGGACCGTCGACGACGCCTTGCAGCACCAGCGGGATGATCAGCGTCATGAGTGCGCCGGCGAGCGCGGTCGCCAGGCCCGCGATCAGGCGCGGCAGCACGGGTCGGACGAACGGGATGAGCCGCGCGAGAGCGCGCGGAGTGGACAGTCGTGGCGTAGACGTGGAAGTCATGATCCTTATGGAGGGGGTGTGGAGAGCAGACAGATGTCACCGGGAGAGGGGCGGTGACGGAGCGGCGCACAGAGCTGCGCCGGAGGGGTGTGGCGGTGCCGGACGGCGGTTGTCCGGTGCTATCCCTCGAACGGGGCCCCGACCGCGAACGGACGGAAGACGACCGGCTTGACGTCGATGACGGCCTGGTACATGACTTCCTCCTCGGATCGCGGGACAGGGCTGCCACGTAAGGACGCGACAGCCCTCCAGCCTATACCTGAAGATTCCCTGTGCACAACACCGGTTTCCGTCGAGTACCGGTCAGGCCGCGGACTCCCGCGCGAGCAGCCGGCGCTTCACCTCGACGCCCCACGCGAAGCCCCCCAGCGATCCGTCGCCGCGCAGCACGCGATGGCACGGCACGAACAGCGCGGGGGCGTTGCGCGCGCAGACGGATGCCACGGCCCGCACCGCCTGCGGACGTGCCAGCGCGGCCGCGAACTCGGTGTAGCTGAGCGGGCGCCCCGGCTCGATCTCGCGCAGCGCGGCCCAGCCCTCGTCCTGCAGGGCCGTGCCGTGCTGCCGCACCGGGACCGCGTCGATCGCCGCGAGGTCACCGGCGTAGTAGCCGCGGACGGCGGCCGCGGCATCCACCTCCCCCTCCTCGACCGCGGAGGGGCGCAGGCTCGGGTGGATGCGCTCGACGAGTGCCGGCACGTCGTCGGTCCACCCGGAGGCGAGCACGGCGCCGTCGGCGTCCGCGATGATCGTGAACTCTCCGTCGGGGGTGTCGAGGGTCTGCGTGAGGGCGGTCATGATTCCTCCTGGTTGACGATGGGGGCGACGACGGGGGTGGATGCCGCACGCCAGAAGTGCGCGGTCAGATAGCTGCGCCAGGGTGCCGCACGATCCGCCCAGGCGATGAGCGGCTTCGCGTCGCCGGGCAGTCCGAGGCGCGCCGCCCCGGCACGGGCGGCGACATCGCCGGGCAGGAAGACGTCGGGGTCGCCGGTGATGCGCATGCGCACATAGTCGGCGGTCCACGGGCCGATGCCGGGCATCGCCAGCAGCGCCGCACGCTGGGCGACGGGGTCGTCGCCGGCGCTGAGCGCGAGCGTGCCGTCGGCCAGGGTTGCGGCCGCTCCGGTGATGGCGTGGATGCGCGCGCCCGGCCCGCGCAGCACCTCCGCGCCGTGCGCGGCGATCGCGGCCATCGTCGGGAACAGCAGCGAGCCGTCCGGCTGCCGCTCCCCCAGCGCCTCGGCCAGCCGGGTGAGTGCCGTGCGGGCGGCGGCGACCGAGATCTGCTGGCCGATCATGGCGCGGATGAGCATCTCCCCGGCGTCGACCGCACCGGGCACCCGGATGCCGGGCGTGGCCGCCACGGCGGGCGCGAGCTCGGCATGACGCGACAGCGCCGCGTCGATGCCGACGGGGTCGGCGTCGAGGTCGAACAGCCGGCGCGCCCGGGCCATCAGCGTCGGCAGATCGGCCAGGTGGGCGATCCGGGCGTCCAGGCGCAGCAGCGCGCCGTCGGTGCGGATGCGCATCCAGCCGGGGCCGTGCGGCAGCGCGAGCGTGCGGGCGTACGCGTCGCCCGAGGCCTCTTCGACCCCGGCGACGGCGCGGGCTGCCATCCATGCGAACAGCCCGTCGAGGTCGATGGGCGCGCGGTGCGCGAGCACGAGGTGGATCTCGCCGGGCTCGCCGGCCCCGGGGAGTGCGTGCCGCCGCGCGCGGAGCGCGAGCGGCGGCATCCCGAACACCTCCCGGATCGTGTCGTTGAACTGGCGGATGCTGGCGAATCCGGCCGAGAACGCGACGTCGGCGGCCGGCAGGTCGGTGCCCACGAGCAGCATGCGGGCCGTGTGCGCGCGATGCGCACGGGCGAGAGCGAGCGGGCCCGCGCCGAGCTCGGCGGTGAGGATGCGGCCGAGCTGGCGTGACGAGTACCCGAGGCGCCGGGCGAGGCCGGGCACGCCCTCGCGCTCGACGACGCCGTCCTGGATGAGGCGCATGGCCCGGCCCGCGGCATCCGTCCGCAGATTCCACTCCGGCGAGCCGGGCGCCGCGTCGGGCAGGCACCGCTTGCAGGCGCGGTAGCCGGCTTCGTGCGCGGCCGCGGCCGTCGGGTAGAACGTGACGTTCGACGGCTTCGGGGTGCGCGCCGGGCAGCTCGGGCGACAGTAGATGCCGGTGGAGCGGACCGCGGTGATGAACTGCCCGTCGAAGCGCGCGTCCCGCGCGTCGATGGCGCGGTAGCGCTCGTCGAAGGTCATCGCGGTGAGGCTCATGGGTCCAGCCTGACATGCTCGCGCACCCGTGGCTCGCGGAAATCGGACATCGCCGTGGCCGGACTCTCGTTCCGCGCCGTCAACCGCCAAATTCATATGAGTTTGTCCCGAGCCCTGGGTGGCAGTCTGTTTGTGAACCATTCTTGAGGAGGTTCGCGATGACAGTTGCGACGGTTGTGTCGAGGTCGTTCTCGACGCAGCAGAAGCGTGAGCATGTGCTCGCGTACATGGAGGCCCCG
>Ga0180219_1000319_pt1 | contig 43965 bp, 36 predicted proteins | sample eDN3rd30CBELigMG_FD_151338 | JGI IMG/M metagenome (GOLD analysis project Ga0180219, IMG submission 151338) | Enriched Miracle-Growth compost microbial communities from Emeryville, California, USA - eDNA 3rd pass 30_C BE-Lig MG (version 2)... ... | reverse complement strand
GTGCGTCCAGCTTCTGGACATGAACCGGAGCGGCAGCTTCGGTCTTGGCAACAGTGCCGAGTTCTTCGAGCGAGTTGAGCTGCTCAGCCATGATTATGCATTCCCTTTGTTCTTGCGGTTCAGCGCGGCGACGTCGAGGACTTCCGGCTGCTGAGCTTCCTGCTGATGGTTCGGGCCTGCATAGACGCGCAGGTTCTTCATCTGGCGACGGCCGAGCGGACCGCGCGGGATCATACGCTCAATGGCCTTTTCGACGACGCGTTCCGGGAAACGGCCTTCGAGAATCTGGCGAGCAGTGCGCTCCTTGATGCCGCCCGGATGGCCGGTGTGCCAGTAATAGACCTTGTCGGTGTACTTCTTGCCGGTCAGAACAACCTTGTCGGCATTGATGATTACGACATTGTCGCCATCGTCAACATGCGGGGTAAAGGTTGCTTTGTGCTTGCCGCGCAGGCGATTGGCGACGATGGTGGCGAGACGGCCGAGCACGAGGCCTTCGGCGTCGATCAGCACCCACTTCTTCACCACTTCGGCCGGCTTCTGAGAGAAAGTTGCCATTGAAGTCTTCCTTGACTTAATCCCCGATCTTGAAAATCAGGGCTTTTTTTGTTGCTTGTGTTGGATCGTGTCCAACCCGAACGAGTGAGCAAAAGATAACTTCTACTCACTGCTGGCGGGTCGATACACAATGTCCGAGGGGGCGTCAAGCCTTATATTTGAAGCTTTGTTTTAAAAACGAAATAAATTCAAATAGTTATAAGTTTGGTATTATGATACCTTATCTTTTTAGGTGCTTTTATGCGGGGGGATCGAGTAAGTTGTCGTTGCTTGGGCCACCAGCTCGCCGCTTGTACCGTCGGTCAGGCTGATATCGAGTACAGCAAGGCGTTTGCCGAGTTTCAGGAGGTGGGCGACGGCCTCGACGGTGCCGGGGGAGGGCTTGCGCAGAAAGTTGATGTTCAGGTTCGTCGTCACGGCCAGCGCCACGGGGCCGATATGGGCCAATATGGCAGCATAGGCCGTCACATCGGCGAGCGCGAAAAGCGAGGGGCCGGATACCGTGCCACCGGGACGCAGATGTTGTTCATCGGCATGAAGCCGCATGGATGCAGAACCGCCATCAATTGCCGTGATCTCGAAGGCGTCTCCGAGTTGCGGAAACTCGCGCCTCATGAATGCGCGGAGCTCTTCAATGCTCATAACGGGGCTTAAGGATTGGCGCGTCGTCGCCATATCGACATTCCGCTCCTGCGCGGTATTGATATTCATGTGTTCCTCCCAAATCTATTTATCAATAGAGGGAGCGGCTACCTTCATGCAAGCGCTGGCTTCGGCCACTTGAAAGAGACTGAGATGCAAAACCCTTCTGACGAACGGATCCGAGATATCCTTCTTTCCGTCAAAACGATCGCGCTTCTTGGTGCATCACCGAAGCCGGAGCGCCCGAGCAATGGCGTGATGGAATTCCTGCTTTCCAAGGGATACCGCGTGATTCCGGTCAATCCGGGGCAGGCGGGAAAGGATATTCATGGCCAGCATGTCGTGGCGCGCCTAGTCGATATAGAAGAGCCGGTGGATATGGTGGATGTGTTCCGCGAACCATATTCGCTGCCGGGTATTGTGGATGAAGTTCTTGCATTGAAGCATCGCCCGAAAGTCTTGTGGACGCAACTCGGCGTGGTGCATGAAGAAGCTGGAAACCGGGCCAGAGAAGCCGGTGTGACCGTCATCATGGATCGTTGTCCTGCTATCGAATATCCTCGCCTGATCGGCAAATAAGAACTTTCGGAATTAATTTCTGCGATTCCGGCATCTGGAGGAAAATCCGCCTTTGCTTTCCTGGCGGCAACGCCTAACGTCCGGACCTGATTTAGGGTTTGGGACATAGGAGGAAATGATGTCGAAACGCTCTCCCGGAATTGAAACGCTTGCCGTTCACGCAGGGGCAAAGCCCGATCCGACAACCGGTGCCCGCGCAACGCCGATCTATCAGACGACTTCGTTTGTGTTCGACGATGCGGACCACGCCGCTTCGCTGTTCGGCCTGCAGGCATTCGGCAATATCTACACGCGCATCACAAATCCGACGACCGCTGTTCTGGAAGAGCGCATTGCCGCACTCGAAGGCGGTACGGCGGCGGTCGCGACCGCATCCGGTCACGCAGCGCAGCTGCTCGTGTTCCATACGTTGCTTCAGCCGGGCGACAATTTCGTTGCGGCACGCCAGCTTTACGGCGGCTCGATCAACCAGTTCGGCCAGTCGTTCAAATCCTTCGGCTGGCAGGTGCGTTGGGCAGATGCCACCAACCCAACCGATTTTGCCAAGCAGATTGACAGCAAGACGCGCGCCATCTTCATCGAAAGCTTTGCCAATCCGGGCGGCATCGTGGTGGATATCGAGGCTATCGCTGAAATCGCCCATAGAAATGGCCTGCCGCTGATCGTGGACAACACGCTGGCATCGCCCTACTTGGTGCGTCCGATCGAACACGGCGCGGATATCGTTGTTCACTCGCTGACCAAGTTCATCGGCGGGCATGGCAATTCCATGGGCGGCATTCTGGTCGATGGCGGTACGTTCGACTGGGCGAAGTCCGGCAACTATCCGCTTCTGACCGAACCGCGTCCGGATTATGCTGGTCTGGAACTGCACAAGACCTTTGGCAATATCTCCTTCGCCATCGCGGCCCGCGTACTGGGTCTGCGTGATTTCGGCCCGGCAATTTCGCCGTTCAACGCTTTCCAGATTCTGACGGGTGCGGAAACTCTGCCGCTGCGCATGCAGCGCCACAGCGACAACGCTTTGAAAGTAGCTTCCTGGCTGCATGGTCATGAAAAAGTGTCCTGGGTGAACTATGCCGGTCTGCCGCATGATAAATTCCATGCGCTCCAGCAGAAATATGCACCGAAAGGCGCCGGTTCGGTGTTCACCTTCGGTCTCAAGGGTGGCTATGATGCGGGCGTAAAGTTCGTCGACAGCCTAGACCTGTTCTCGCTGCTCGCCAATATTGGGGACACGCGCTCGCTGGTCATCCATCCGGCTTCCACCACGCATCGCCAGCTCAGCGACGAGCAGAAGGTGGCGGCAGGTGCCGGGCCGGATGTGGTGCGTCTGTCCATCGGCATCGAGGATGCAGACGATATCATCGCCGATATCGAACAGGCTCTGGCCAAGGTCTGATCGGATGAGCCGGTTTCTCGACTTTGACCTGACGGGCATTGAACCAGAGGAGGGCGCTCCCTTGCCGGAGCGCGTTCTTTCCGGCGATCCGAAATTCCGCACTTGGAATCTGGAAGAAAATGCTGAGGGCACACTCTTTGCAGGCATATGGGAGAGCGCGCCCGGAAAATGGCGTATCGAGTATGACGAATGGGAGTTCTGCCACATCCTGTCAGGCCGGTCTGTCCTCAGCGAAGAAGGCGGACCAAGCCGGGAAGTCGGAACGGGAGACAGTTTTGTCATCCGACCGGGTTTCAAGGGAAGCTGGGAAGTCATCGAGACCACCCGTAAGGAATATGTCATCAAGCTCTGACGTTGGTTCCTTCTATGCAAAACACCCGCCGGATTTCGGCGGGTGTTTTGTTTCAGTTATGAGGACCACGCTTGATCGGCTCAATAATCGGCAGATTGCCCGGATTCGGACGACCTCCACCATCATTGGCTGACGGTGGACGATCCGGCCGTGGCGGACGGGGGCGATCCGGTCTGCTGTGAGGCGGACGACCCGGACGATCCCGGTCACGATAGCGATAATAATCGCGGTCGCGATAGTAGCGCGAGCTTCGGTAATAGCGTGGATAGTTCCGATAATAGCCGCCACTGTCGTAGACGACGCCCGTGCCTACATATCCGCCGCGAACATAATACGGATCGTAATTGCCTGAGCCGTAATAGCCCTCGGAAACACAGCCGCTGAGTGTTAATCCCGCTACGCCGATACCAAGTGCCAGTAAAATGGATTTCAATGACATGTTCGCTACTCCCGAATGGCCGGGGTCAGCGCTGGAATACGCAAAAACCACGCGGCGAACCACTATTTAGAGGGATTATGCGCGTTTCTATATGCAGCCCATAATCAATAAAGATTGCAGAGCGTTAGCTTGGTTCGCTATGATGATACATACTCATCGGCGAGATGCAGTAATTATAAAGGCCCCTTCAATGAAGGGGCCTTTATAAGTTAGTGTCTATGTAATCTTATTATTTTGAAGCGGTCTCTGCGTCTTTGACGGCTGTGCTAATGTCCTTAAATTTTTGGCCAATATCAGAGCCGAGGGTGGAGGCTCCAGCGATGATCGCCACCGAGATCAAGGCCGCGATGAGGCCATATTCGATAGCGGTTGCGCCGGATTCGTCCTTACGGAAGCGTGCGAAAAACTTGGTCATGTGTTGCTCCTGAGATCATTCTTGCTTGTTTAGTGGTCGCTGTGACCTGGGAGCAAATTACGCGGCAATTATGTGCACCCTCTTAAGTTGCATGGTAAACGGAAGATGAGTATTGCATATGATTAATAAAGTGCTGAATTTAAAACAAAAACTGCGATCTCGGGATGCGATATATTTAAGCAAATTGGAATATAAATCTCAGGCAACAAAAAGCCCGCTTGCGCAGGGCTCTTTTTCCTGAGGTCGCGTTGATCCGCCTTACTGCGGAAGCTGGGCGCCAGCCTGCTTTACGGCATCGGCCATGGTCTGGCAGAGCTTTTCCTCGGAGACATTCTGTGCTTTTGCGCTGGTGGCAATATCCTGTTCCATGCCCATCGCAGAGACCTTGCCCTGCTTGCCGGTTGCCTCAGCAGCCTCGGCCTTGCTCGTGTCGGATGGAGCCGGGATAAGCGCAATCATCTTTGTCTGGATTTCGATGGCTCCGCCATCGGTGTAACCCTTTTCCTGGCAGTACTGGAGTACGCCAAGCTGGTTGCGGGCGGCATTATAAGCCATTTCCATCTGTTCAGGCGTTGCCTGTGCGAAGGCCATCGTAAGATTTGCACCGAGGAAAAGACCGGTCAAAGAAACACGTACCAGATTGCGCATAATAATTCATCTCCATGAGTCAAATACACGTCGAGATAGAGCGAATTTCGTGTCGAAGGGAACTGAAGAAAAATTAATTAGTGAAATGAAATATAAAGGAAATACTTTCCATCCAGGATAGCTTCGATGTCATGAATATTTCAAGAAACAGACATGAGCGAAACTATCCCGCAGGTTGTACCAGATTGGCGATGAGCCGGAATGCACCGGGAACAAGCTTGTCGAGCTGATGATGCAGGACCAGGCTTGTATGGGTATGGCGGCCCTTGCCGATTGTCGCTGAAATGAGTGCGCCGAAAAGCGGTTGCTCCCCGTCATCATGCATGGAAAGCAGCGGCTGGTAGACGTCATCCCATCCAGAAGCGAAATAGAGCCCACGTTCCTTTTGCCAGCCTTCCCAATCGTGCTCGTTTATAATGTTGGGGCCGACGAGCAGGGGATGTTCAGGCACTAACATGGTGACCGGTGCGTTCGGGTTTGTAACGCGCCAGCGCAATGACGGGGAACCGATGGAGAGTTTTCGCGGCGGTGTCCGATCCGGCTGCCAACCGTCGGTTGGCCGATGATAGAGTGTCACCAGATGTCCGCCATCGTCAACAAAGCGGTGTAGTTTGGTCGTCGCGGCTGTAAGATCATCACGCAGACCGAAGGCAAATATGCCGACCACGATAGTCGTGAATTCTGACAGATCACCGGCAAGATGATGCGGCTCGATGTCTGTGACCTCAAATCCCATGCGTTTCAGCCACAAGCCAACGTTGTCAGCGCCGCCGCCGATATACCCTATGCGCGCATCGGGTAATTTCACGTCGAGCGCGAGCACCGGCAGCACTGCAGGCTCGCGCCAGACGGTTCTGCCGATATGCGGATAGCTGGTGACGTTTATCTGCCACGCCGGAGTTCCGTCAACCGATGCCTGCAGATAGGCCAAGCCGGGTGCTGGATCGGAAGGTCCATGCAAGACGGCATTCTGCCCGTTCGAGCTGATATTCCAGCCGTTTTGCGATGTGAATGTGACTTGATCGGCCTCGCCATCTACCATAAGCCGGACCTGCAAGGGGGGCTGTTCGCCCGATATGATAGCGGCTGGCGGATCGATCTTCACCGAGGCAGGTGGAACGATGGTGAACGGCTCTTCGAGATCGAAGCTGCAGGCTGCCAGATGATTGTCAAACTGCGCCTTTAGCCGGATGTAGGCCTGTCCGTTGCCGCCGAGTGACCGCCATGCCGGTTCAAAAAGCGGGGAAAGTGCTGCCTCCTTTGCCAGTGACACAGCCAGAATTTCTCGCTCGGGCGTCAGGTACTCGCAAGCGGTCGAACAGCTTTCTGGCAATACGGGTTCGGCTGTTATTGCGACTGCCGTCGCTCCGGAGCCGTATTCGACAACGAGGCGGGTTTCTCCACCTCTAGGCAATATGGATTCTTCCAGATAAGCCCGCTCGAACAAAGACGCTGCTTGGATCAGGGCGGTATCTATTTCCTGTCTTTTGCGTTCGAGCCTGTGTCTGTGCCGGAAAAGGAAATCTTCTGGTGCGCTGGCCAGAGCAGCCTTCAGGCTTTTCGCAGCCTCGACCAGGTTTTTGACAATGGTTTCGCGGTCGGGGAAAGCCATGATTGCCTGCTCAATGGATGAGTGAGTGTCAAAAAGCTGCCTCCAGGTTTCAAGTGTCAGTCCATCGGCCTCAGCAAGTGCGGCCAAAGTTTCCGGAAATCCCTCAAGGATTGTCGTTTCAGCACGGCTTTCCGGTAGTTTCAGATGCAGTGGCCATTCCACCTTTGGTGTCTCAGGCCAGTGCCCCATACCCTGCGTGGCGTGGCAGGCGCGTGACCACTCGCCAATACGGTCGAAATCAGCGCCGGTTGCTGGATCACGACCGGCGGCATGAATCGTCACTGTCGTATCGGGTGGAGGAAGCTCGTCGTCATAGGTGTCTCCGCCGCCCGACCAGGCAGGTAGATAAAACTTCGCCACCTGCCATGGCGTCAGTCCCTCGGCAAAATGTTCAGGAAAGGCGTTGGGATCGCCAGCGAGCCATATCGCCGTTTCCGCGGCCCGTGTCATGGCGCGGTGGTGACCGTGCTGGCCGGGCACGTCCAGAAAGGTCGGCAGCACAATATCCGGGCGCTCGGTGCGATAGGCGCGGACCAGCCGTTCGACGGTCTTTTTCTCGCCCCAATGGGTGAATGTACCGTCGCCATCCTTGGAGAAGCCGAAATCATGGATGGAATCATCAGGGCCATGGCCGAGCCAATGCACATCGCAATCAAGAATGCGTGCCGCTTCTTCCATCTCGCGGCTGCGGATGACGCCCAGCGCACCGCCACGTTCGGGGCCAAGCGCATTTTGTCCGCCTTCGCCGCGTGTCGAACAGGCAATCTCCACTCGCATACCCAGTCCGAACCGCAAATACGCCATCAGGCCGCTTTGCTCATCGTCTGGGTGCGCACCCGTATGCATCAGCGTGACGGTCGAGCGTAGCCTGCTTAGAGCGCGATGCAGACGGACGAGGGCAGGAGACGACTTCTGGCGCTCGATGCGCTGAAGGGCGGTAAGCATGGTCAGATTTCCGGATTGGTATCGAGCTTCGGCGTCATGGCCTCGAACATCGGCAGCGATGCAGCACCCAAAGCGGCAGTGAACTGGCCAGTCTGCCCGCGGATGACGCGCGGCAATGCACGGGCGCGGCGGCTCGCGACCGAAATCGGCAGGCCGCCCATATGCCAGATAAGGTCGTCGATGATCGCATCGGGTAACATGCCGCCCAGAATGATCGTCTCGGGATCGAGAATGTTTTCGATCATGGCAATCATTGGTGCCAGATGGTCGGCAGCTTCCTGCACCCAGCCCATCAGGACGGGATTACGCTGTTCATGCAGCTTTTCCAGCGCGTCGAAATCAGTGTCTTCGATCCCAACGGCGTGAAGCTTTTCCCGCAAGGTATGAAGGGAGGCATAGGTTTCGAGGCAACCCTTCTGGCCGCAGGCACAGCTGCGCCCACTAGGCGTGATGACGATATGACCGATTTCACCCGCATTGCCGAAAGCGCCCCGAAACGGTGCGCCGTCCTGGATCATGCCAAGCCCGATACCGGCACCGAAATAAATCATGGCGAAATTGGAAATCGCGTGTCCGGCGCCGAACAGGCGTTCGCCGACGGCGGCGGCATTGGCGTCGTTTTCGACCAGAACGGATTCGCCGCAGGCTTCGCTCAGAACCGCTGCAGCATCGATCCCCGACCAGCCGGGCAGGGTTGTCGGACCGACAGAACTCATGCCTTCGATGTCGAACGGCCCCGGCATCACGACGCCTATGCCGAGCAGGCGCGCGGGAAACGAAGTCTTCACCGCATCGACTTCTTTTCGCAATTGTGCGGAGAGCCTGTCAGGGCTGACATCCTGAATGGGGCGCACATGCTGCGTGCGCGGCTTGCCGGAAAGATCAAGCACCGTCGTCACCATATGCGTCGACCCCATTTCGACACCGATGGTCATCGCGCCTTCGGGATTGACGGCAAACTGGATCGGCGGCTGGCCGCGCCCCGTTTTCAGTCGCCCAAGCTGCATGAGCAGATTCTCTGAAACCAGTTCGTCGACGATATTGGCGATGGCCTGTGCCGTTAGATGGGTAAGGCGGGCGATATGCATCCGGCCAAGAGGGCCATGACGGCGAACGACATCAAGCACCACGCGCCGGTTATGATCGCGGATTCGCTCGGGATTCTTGCCGAGGGTAACAGCAAGCGACCCGCCCTGTGCAGTTACAGGCGTAATGTCACGTTCATCTTCGGATGGCCCATCTGATTTCGATGTCATAGTCCCTCCTGTCTCCCGTCAAAAGAGATAACGCGAGCAGCTTTTAACAGCAATATATTAATTCAACTAAATTATCTTATTGACAAAACGCTCGCAACATTGAACCGTAAAGGCAGGGTGGTGAAGACTGCCTTGGCTCATGTTGGGAAAGTGGGTTCCAGCATGGGGAGAAATGGGCGCTGCGCATAATCTGCGCGGCATGTGGTGGAATATGCGGATTGTGCGAGGCACTGCCGCAGCCGTGCCTGGCGACCGCATTCGAGTACCGGTGGGCGGGGCATTAGGGAGGTTTAAATGCGTAAGCTGTTATTGGCAGGTCTGGTTGCGGGGCTCAGCACCTTTGCGATCAATGCCGCTCAGGCTGTCGAAATCGAATATTGGCAGTATGTCTTCGAGACACGCGTCAAGGCGATGGACAAGCTGATCGAGAATTTCGAGAAGGCCAACCCGGACATCAAGGTCAAGCAGGTCACGTTCCCTTACGACGACTATCAGACGCGCGTGATCGCAGCGAAGATGGCGGGCAAGAGCCCGGACGTGATGCAGCTTTTCTATGGCTGGCTGGACAAGTTCGTGGCTGGCGGCATTCTGCAACCGCTACCGCAGGATGCGTTCCCGCATGACAAGATCGAAAGCGAATTCTTCCCGATCGTTTCGGCGATGAAGCGCGGCGATGAATATTACGGTCTGCCGACCGCTGTGCGTTCGCTTGCCTTGTTCTACAACAAGAAGCTCTTCGCCGACGCTGGCCTCGACCCGACTAATCCGCCCAAGACGCTGGATGAAATGGTCGAAGCTGCCAAGAAGACGACGAAGCGCGACGCTTCCGGAAATCTTCTGGCCGAAGGCATCACGCTCGACATGCCTGGACAGGACCAGCATTGGTGGCGTGAGGTTCTGGTGCGCCAGTTCGGCGGTCAGCCTTATACCGACAATGACCGCAAGGTCGCCTATAATGACGCCGCAGGCGAAAAGGCACTTGCCTTCTATACTGGCCTCCAGACCGAACATAAGGTCGGCGAAGTCAAGTTCATGGATGAAGGTCAGGCTGCTTTCCGCGCTGGCATGGCGGCCATGACCATCGACGGCACCTTCCGTCTCGGTTCGTTCCGCACCATCAAGGACTTTGAATGGGGTGTGACCGAGCTTCCGGCCAATGCGGAAGGCGTGCGCTCCAACTATGCGAGCTATTTCGCAAACGGCATCAGCGCCAAGGCAAGCGGCGAGAAACTTGAAGCTGCCAAGAAGTTCCTGAACTACATTTCCTCGCCGGAGGCCATGGAAATCTGGTTGAAGGATGTGGGCGAACTGCCTGCGCGCCGTTCGGCAGCCTTGACGGAAGCGAACCTTGCCGATCCGATCTACGGCCCGTTCCTGAAGGGTCTGGAATATGCGCACACGACCATGTTCGTGGACGAGCTGAAGCAGCGCCAGATCGCTGTCGATATGGCCAATCGCGTTATTCTCGAAAAGCAGCCGGTCAAGGAATCCCTCGATCAGGCAGCCAAGGCCGAGCAGGATGTGCTCGACGCGGCCAAGTAAAGCAACCGCGAAAGATGAAGCGGCTCCGGTCGTTTCATCTTCTCTTGGCTGTTTACGGCGCGGCTAGCGCATCCCGAAAAGTGTGAAACGGTTTCGGAAAAGATGCGCGCCAAAACAAACAGTTAGAGCGCCGATCTGATTCATTCAGATCGAAATGGGCTCTAATCCGTGGCCGAAGGATCTTGAAACATGACAATGTCTGTAGCCGGGGTGGCTGAAACAGGCGGCACAGGGAAGGGGCCTTCGGGCAACCGCCTGACGGATCGCCTTTCCATGCGCACAAGACGGTTGATCTGGGTATGGAGCTTTCTGGCTCTCCCGATCCTGTTTTATTCGGTCATCCGCTTCTACCCGACGCTGGAGGCCTTCTGGCTGTCGCTCACCGACTGGGACCTGATGAACCCGCCAAAGTTCATCGGCTTCGCCAATTACCAGAAGCTCTTTGCCGATCCGGAATTCTGGAAAGTGTTCAAGAACACTTTCACCTATCTGCTGGTCGGCACGCCGATCAGCCTCATTGTGGCGTTCACGATTGCCTATTTTCTGGACCGCGTGCGCATCATGCACGGCTTTATCCGTGCGCTCTATTTCCTGCCTTACCTCACCACGGCTGCCGCCATGGCATGGGTCTGGCGCTGGTTCTATCAGCCCGCGCCCATCGGCTTCATCAATAATATCCTGAATGCAGTGGGACTTCCGCAGCAGGGCTTTCTGCGCTCGGTAGATCAGGGTCTCTATGCGATCATGGCGACGTCCATCTGGGCCGGTCTCGGCTTCCAGATCATTATCTTCATGGCGGGCCTGCGCGCTGTTCCCAACACTTTCTATGAAGCCGCACGTATCGACGGCCTCGGCGAATGGGCGATCCTGCGCAAGATCACGATCCCGCTTCTGAAGCCCACAACGGTGTTCCTCGTCGTCTTCTCGTCTATCGGTTTCCTGCGCATCTTCGATCAGGTCTACAACATGACCACGAACGATCCCGGCGGACCGCTCGGCTCCACCAAGCCGCTGGTGCTGATGATCTATCAGACGGCCTTCTCCTCCTATGCGATGGGGTATGCGGCTGCACAAACCGTCGTTCTGTTCACCATCCTGCTTTGCGTCTCGCTGTTGCAGCTCTGGATCCTGAGGGAAAAGAAATGACAGCGTCCGCTCAAAACAAACCGCTCCCATTCCAGAACCTGCGGCCCGGCCGCATCCTGACATGGACGTTGCTGCTCATCGGCGGCCTCATCATGGTCACGCCGCTGGCCTTCATGTTCTCCACCTCGCTCAAGACGGCAGGTCAAGTCTACGACCTGCGCCTGATCCCGGCAGAGCCGACATTGCAGAACTATGTCACTATCCTTGCCGATGGCCGTTTCATTCGCTGGTTCCTGAATTCCATGATCGTTGCGGTTGTGGTCACCTTGTCGAATGTCTTCTTCGACAGTCTCGTCGGCTATACGCTGGCGAAATTTCAGTTCCGCGGGCGCTACTTCATCTTTCTCGCCATTCTGTCCACGCTGATGATCCCCACAGAAATGCTGGTAATCCCGTGGTATCTGATGTCGAGCAAGCTCGGCTGGCTGGACAGCTACTGGGGCATCATGTTCCCCGGCATGATGACGGCCTTCGGCACGTTCCTCATGAAGCAGTTCTTCGAAGGCGTTCCCAACGACTTTCTGGAAGCCGCCCGCGTCGACGGTCTCAACGAATACCAGATCTGGTGGAAAGTTGCCATGCCGCTGGTGACGCCAGCACTCTCGGCGCTAGCGATCTTCACCTTCCTCGGTAACTGGACCGCATTCTTCTGGCCGTTGATCGTTGCGACCAGCCCGGAGCTTTACACGCTGCCGGTCGGGCTTTCGAGCTTCGCCGTCGAGCAGTCCATCCAGTGGGAAATGATTATGACCGGCGCGGCAATTGCCACGCTTCCCACGCTCGTCGTCTTTCTTCTTCTCCAGCGTTACATCGTGCGCGGTGTCATGCTTGCTGGCCTCAAGGGTTGAACCATGTCCGATCTCGATCCACGGCTGTCCGATAAAAGCGTCTTCCCCGATCCGGTTTACAAGGAAACCGTGCTTCGCCCGCTTTTTGACGGCGCCAAGACCCATCACGTCGACGGCTTCCGCCGCATCGACCGCGCCCATCTCGTTATGCTGACCGAAACCGGCATTCTCGATCGCGCACAGGCCGCAGCCATTGCGGGTGCGCTGGAAGCCATCGACAAGGAAATCGATCCTTCGAAACTCACCTATACGGGTGAAGTGGAAGACTTTTTCTTCCTCATCGAGAAGGAGCTGAAGGCGCGTATCGGGGCCGACACTGCCGGTCGCCTTCACACGGCGCGCTCACGCAACGATATTGACCACACGCTGTTCAAGCTTGGTCTCAAGGATCGTATCGATACGCTGATGACGCAGGCGCGCAATGTGCTTGATGCGATGATTGCGGCCGCCGAGCGTGAAAAGGAAACGTTGATCGTCGCCTATACGCATGGTCAGCCTGCGCAGCCATCGACCTTCGGTCACTATCTTTCGGCGGCAATCGAGGTTCTTATCCGGGATATGGAACGGATGGAAGCCGCGCGTGCCATCGTCAACCTGTCACCCATGGGGGCGGCGGCCATCACCACCTCGGGCTTCCCGATCGATCGCGCACGAGTGGCAAGCCTGTTGGGCTTTGCTGCCCCCTTATCCAATTCCTATAGCTGCATTGCGGCGGTGGATTACATCACCTCGACCTATTCGGCGCTGGAGTTGCTGTTCGTGCATCTGGGACGCCTCATCCAGGACTTCCAGTTCTGGACCAGTTTCGAGGTCGGCCAGATTTACGTGCCGAATGCCTTCGTGCAGATATCGTCGATCATGCCACAGAAGCGCAATCCGGTTCCAATCGAACATATGCGCCACCTGGCAAGCCAGACCATGGGCCGTGCCCGCACCGTTCTGGACGTGATGCATAATACGCCGTTCACCGACATGAATGACAGTGAGGGCGAAACTCAAGCGATGGGTTATGAGGCATTCGCATCCGCCGGTCGCGTGCTCGATCTTTTGGCCGCATTCATCGGCGCGATCCGTATCGATCCGGCCCGTGTGGCGGAAAATATCCGCCGCTCCTGCATCACGATCACCGAACTGGCGGATTCGCTGGTGCGCATCGAAGGTCTTTCGTTCCGGCAGGCGCATGAAATCGCGGCCAGGGTTGCGCGCGCTGTCGTCGCCATGGGCGGCGGTCTGGAGAAGGATGGGTTTGAACCTTTCCTTGACGCTTTCCGCGAGTCCGCCGGGCGCGAGCCATCCTTCGGGCGAGAAAAGTTCGAGGAACTGGTCTCACCGCAACATTTCGTGGCTGTGCGTGACCGTCTTGGCGGTCCGGCACCGACAGCGATGAATGCAGCACTTGCACGACATAAGGCGGAAGCTGATCGCTTCAAGGCAGTTGCTTTCGACCATGCAGCCGCCGAAGCAAAGGCTGCCCGCGAACTCAATGAAAAATTCAGTGCACTTGTGGAGGCACGCTGATGGCAACCATCGAACTTGAAAAGCTGGTCAAGCGTTATGGCAAGGTCGAGGCGGTCCGGGCAATCGATCTCCAGATCAAGGACGGCGAGTTCGTCGTTTTTGTCGGTCCCTCCGGCTGTGGCAAGTCCACGACCTTGCGCATGATCGCCGGGCTTGAGGATATTTCTGGCGGTCACCTGAAGATCGGTGGCGAGGTCGTCAACGAACGTGATCCGAAGCAGCGCAACATCGCCATGGTGTTCCAGAACTATGCGATTTATCCGCATATGACAGTGCGTCAGAATATCGGCTTTGGGCTTTACACGTCGAAACTGTCGAAAGCCGAGAAGGACAAGCGCATCGAAGAAGCCGGCAAGGCGCTCGGGCTGGAACCTTATCTCGACCGTCGACCGGCAGCATTGTCCGGTGGACAGCGCCAGCGCGTCGCCATCGGCCGCGCCATGGTGCGCAATCCGTCGGCCTTCCTTTTCGATGAGCCGCTGTCGAACCTCGATGCTCAGCTTCGCGCGCAGATGCGTATCGAAATCAAGCGCTTGCATCAGCGTCTCAAGACGACGACCGTTTACGTGACACATGACCAGGTTGAAGCCATGACCATGGCCGACCGTATCGTCGTCATGCGTGACGGCCGCATTCTTCAGACCGGAACACCGACCGAGCTTTATGAGAATCCGACGGACGTGTTCACGGCACGCTTCATTGGCAGTCCATCAATGAACCTGATTGCGGGGCGCCGCAATGGATCTGGTGTGGAACTTGCGCCCGACGGGGATATTCTGGTCGGCGTTCGTCCGCACGACCTGAAAGTCGAAGAAGGTACATCCGGTGGCTTTTCGCTCACCGGTACTGTGACCGCGGTAGAGCCGCTCGGTGCGGAAACGCTGGTCCATCTGGATGTCAATGGCGTATCGGTGATTGCAACGGCTCCTGGCAAGGTCATTCCCACAACGGGCGGGACGCTTTCCGTGTCGGCGCCTGCTGGAAGCCTTTATCTCTTCGATGCCAGGACCGAGAAAAGTCTGGGCCGCCTATGATGCCGCAACAATTCAAACGGCAATTCAAGTCTCCGGCCGTCCTCAGTATCGGGCGGATTTACTGTGACCTCATCTTTACCGGGCTGCAATCGCTGCCACAGCCCGGACGCGAGGTTTTTGCCGAGAACATGAAGATGGCGGCAGGTGGCGGGGCCTTCATCTCTGCCGCCCATCTTGCCCATGCGGGCAGGGCGGTGGCGCTGGTCGCACGGCTCGGCTTCGATGGATTGTCGCGCGGGCTTGAACCGGACTTGAAGATCGACGGTGTCGATCTACGCTTTCTGGAGCGGGCCGACGATGCTGGGCCACAGGTGACGGTGGCAAGTGTGATTGGCAGTGATCGCGCATTCTTGTCGCGCCGCTCCGGTTCAGCACTTCCCTCGACGCTCGAAGCCGCGTTGCAATGGAAGGATGCGGGGCATCTGCACATCGCTGAATTCGCAACGCTGCATGAAATCCCTGATCTCGTCCAGCAGGCAAAGGCGGCAGGACTTTTCGTCTCGCTCGACCCGAGCTGGGATGAAACGCTGATCTACGACCCCAGCCTGCTCGCTGCCTGCGAAGGCATTGATATATTCTTGCCCAATCGCGAGGAAGCGCAGGCTATCACAGGCCATGATGATCCGGCGAAGGCGCTTGATGCGCTTGCGAAGCATTTTCCAGTTGTGGCTCTCAAAGGCGGTGGAGAAGGGGCGTGGCTGCGCACGGCTGATGCGGATCTTCATATGGCGGCAAAGGACGTGCCGGTGATTGATACGACCGGGGCAGGCGATGCTTTCAATGCCGGTTTCATCGATGCATGGCTAGAAGGTCACGATGCTTATCGGGCGCTTGCAGCCGGTATCGAATATGGAAGCCTCGCCGTACAGGCAGCAGGTGGCGCATCCATCCTCCGTGCCCCCGACCGCTTGGCCGGATAATTATTCAGGCGGCGGCGTGATACTCGCCGCCCCTACAATCCAGTTCAGTTGCTTTTCGTGACATTGTTGGCGCCAGATTGCCGATCGCGCTGGATCTTTTCACGGCGTTTTTCGGTTGGCTATTCTCTTGTCGGCTTATCCGTTGGTGAAGACACGGAAGGGGCTGTAGAAAAACATAAGAAAGAAGCCGAATGCTGATTTTTGCACTTGCGCTTGTCGCGCGAATTGCCTAAACGGCTCTCACAGCGACTGGCCAGACACTTGGCGAAGCAGTCGGGCGATTAGCTCAGTTGGTAGAGCGCTTCGTTTACACCGAAGATGTCGGGAGTTCGAGTCTCTCATCGCCCACCACTTACCCCCTTGAAATTGCTTGCAAATTTTGACTGAATAGATTGCGCGGTTGTTTGCGTTTTTCGCCTAGCAACAGCCTAGCAACTGTGTTGCTGTTGCTAGGGCAAACCTATTGCGCGACGGCGCGAGCTTTATTCCTCACCCCCCCCTAAAGTTCCTGCGGCATCATTCAATGAAATTTGGAATGATATCGGATATGCGTTCGAATATTGACACATGACGTCCTGGAAAATCCCGGTTCGCCCTAGTTGCCACGAATCAATGGATGAAGCGTCTTGGAGAACCGACCCTACGTTCGGGTCAGCATTTCGGGGAGCAACCTAAGCAGGTTTTCGAGTGCTGAAGGACCCGAGACCTGTCGAATGACGAGCAGCACAATGAAGAGTTCGTGATTTTCACGCGAAGCGAAGCAGAGGTGTGGAGAGGGGCGGGAATGTTTAGACAGTTTTGTTTTTCACAGACCACATGTCGACGTCGATCTGGACATTCGTCAACAGTTCGGCTGCGAATCTCGCACATGGCGGCGCATTTCGTCGGTCGGCACACCGGAATGGGCGTCGGCTCATAAGTGACCCTCATCATAGATCTCTACAACGCAATAAGAGATCTGACCGCCCGGGCCCCAGCGAGGCGTTGCTACCCTCTTTTAGATCAAGGAGCGACAGACTATTCGTCACCGTCGCATATTGGGCTGGATGTTGGGAAAATTGGCTTACGACATGGGAAACAGCCCTGTTAGCTAAGTCCTGAGCCTAGACACCAGCCTCATGCCAGACAGAATGTCCATCGCCAAGCGCCACATGTTCAAGATGCGGCGCCACATAATCTAGCGACTTCACCGGGCTTGGAAGCTCGCCCTCATTGGCGACAAACAATCGACGCTCACGATCTGGATCAGCTACAGGAACCGCTGACATCAGCCGGCGCGTATAGTCATGGGCAGGATGTTCAAACACCTGCGAACGTGTCCCGGTTTCCACAAAGCGTCCTGCATACATCACCGCTACACGGTGGCTGATCTGCTCGACCACCGCCATGTCGTGGCTGATGAAGAGATACGACACGCCCGTCTCGTTCTGGATGTCCTGCAAAAGATCCAGAACCTGAGCCTGAATCGAAACGTCCAAAGCCGCAACGCTTTCGTCCGCTACAATCAGCTTCGGCGACAATGACAAAGCACGCGCAATGCAAATGCGTTGGCGCTGGCCGCCGGAGAATTCGTGCGGATAGCGCTTCATCTGATCCGCAGACATGCCGACCCGGCGGAAGAGGTATTCAACACGATCTTTCAGTTCACTGCCCGATGCCAGACCATGAATAGTCAGCGGTTCGCCCACAAGGTCGCCAACCCGCATGCGAGGATCGAGCGAAGCATAGGGATCCTGAAAGATCATCTGAATGTCACGTAGCACCGGCCGCATTGCGGTTCGGCTCAGACCCTTCGTGCTCTTGCCGTCGATGCGGATATCGCCGCTCCATGGCACCAGATTGAGCAGGGCTTTGCCCGTCGTGGACTTGCCGCAGCCGGATTCGCCAACCAGTGACAGTGTCTCACCGCGATTGACAGTAAAGGATACGCCCTCCACAGCATGAACGCGCCGAACGGGGCGCTGCAAGATACCGCCCTTTATGTCGAAACGAACAACCAGATTCTCGACTTCGAGAATAGGGCTGGATGGAGCAGGCGCTGACTCGGCCTTTGGTTTCGCTGGCGCGCGCTTCGGCTTATCGGTGCCAGTCATTTCGCCCAACCGCGGTACGGCTGCGAGCAATCGCTGCGTATATTCGTCACGAGGATGATGGAAGACATCGCGAAGCGGGCCTTGCTCGACTTGCCTGCCCTTGTTCATCACGAGCACGTGGTCTGCCATTTCGGCGACAACGCCCATATCATGGGTGATAAGAATGACCGAGATGCCGTTCTCTGCCTGCAGTTTGCGAATGAGCGCAAGTATCTGCGACTGGACCGTCACGTCGAGCGCGGTCGTCGGCTCGTCGGCGATGAGAATTTCTGGCTTCTGGGCAAGCGCCATGGCGATCATGACACGCTGGCGCATGCCGCCGGAGAGTTCGTATGGGTATTGCAGCAGACGGCGGCTGGAATCGCAGATCTGAACCTGATCGAGCAAGCCCTTGCAGCGCTGTTTCAGCGCCGCACCGGACAGGCCGCCATTCGGGCCAGCTTCATTGGCAACGGCTTCCGCCAGTTGTCGCCCAACGGTCAGAACCGGGTTCAGCGAGGTCATGGGTTCCTGAAAGATCATCCCGATATGACGCCCGCGCACACTGCGCATCTGGTTTTCGTTGAGCTTGAGAATGTCGCGACCGTTCATCACGGCGGTGCCGCCGGTCACGCGTGCCAAGGACTTTGGCAAAAGCTGCATCAGCGAGAGCACGGTCATGGATTTGCCGGAACCGCTTTCGCCGGCGATACATAAGGTCTCCCCGGATTGCAGATCAAAGGAAAGTCGGTCGACGACAGTGCGTGCACCATCGGGTGTCGCAACCTGCGTCACGAGATCTCTTACCTGCAGAAGCGGAGAAGACGTGTTCATGTTTGTGCTCGCTGAGTGATGGAAGAGGGCGACGGGAGCCGCCCCCTTATGCCTTATTCGAAAACGGAACGCGGGAAGTAGAACGATACGACCCAGTTCGGCTGATCGACGATTTCGCTGATGCGCAGATCACCGCAGGCCGAGCAGAGCATATAGGCATCCACCGGGTTGAGGTTCTGCGTCTGGCAAAGAAGGTCGATCATGTTGGAGAGGGCGGCTTTCGCGCCTTCCCACAGATCGGGCCCGATACCGGTGGTGACTTCGTAACCCTTGGTATCGAGGTGCCGCGTCACTGGCCCAGGCGTGGTGAACCGGGGCATCTTCAGTGGCGTATCCTTGATGAGATCCAGCGTCAGAGCCACATTCATCGCGCTTTCGATGGCGGTGCCGCAGACTTCGCCGTCGCCCTGTGCCGCATGGGTATCACCAATGGAGAACAGAGCGCCTTCGACTTCGATCGGCAGATAAAGCGTGGTTCCGGCTGCAAGATCGCGAATGTCGAGATTGCCGCCGACACGACGCGGCGGCACAACCGAATGCAGGCCCCTTTCCGCCGGTGCGACGCCGATGGTTCCGGCGAACGGCTTCAGCGGTACGCGGGCATGCTCTCCGAAAAGTGCTGGTTCCAGCGTTGTGGGATTGTAGTTCCACAAGGCCAGCGCCGGTTCCTTGAAGTCGTCGGCGAGAAGACCGAAGCCCGGAATATTTGCCGTCCAGCCGAAACCTGAAGGCTCGAACTGGTGGATGGTGATTTTCAGCACATCGCCCGGCTTGGCACCATCGACGAAAATGGGGCCAGTAACCGGATTGACCTTGGAAAAGTCCATCGTCGACACATCGGCGACAGTGCTGCCGCGATGATAATGGCCTGCGCCGCTGTCCAGACATTCGAATTTCAGGGTCGAGCTGGGCGCAACCGTTTCAGCCGGCTGGAACGAGTTGTCCCAGCCGAAATGATGATGCCGACCATGAATAGTGTAATGGCAATTATTGCACATCTTTTGCATAAACCTCGTCGTAATTGACCGGGATGTGGACAGGATCGACGAAGATCGCGTCGGGACCGCCCAGACGTTCGGAGCGAACCGAGAAGCGCTCCTCGTTGAAGATCGGCGCCCATGGCGCGTCGTCCATGATCTTCAGATAGATATCGCGCCACATGGCTTCGCGTTCTTCCTTGCGGGCCGGGTCGACGATGGCGTCAGCTTCCTGCGCCTTCTTGTCCAGCTCTGCATTGCAGTACCACGACCAGTTCCAGCCGCCCTGTACCGCGCCGCTGCAACCCAGGATCGGGCCATAGAAGTTGGACGGATCCGGGAAGTCGGCAATCCAGCCCATGCCGCCGGACCAGACCATCGGCGCGCCGTCTGGCTCGCCGCCTGCTGCGATGACATTGGCCTGCGCCAGCGACTTGATGGAAGCCTTGATGCCAATGGCGGCCAGATCCTGCTGGATGGCCTGTGCGATGCGCGGCTGCGGATCGGTATTGGCGACGAACAGCTCGGTTTCGAAACCATCGGCCACACCGGCTTCGGCAAGCAGCGCCTTTGCCTTTTCAGGATCGTAAGGATAGCCCTTATAGTCCTTGGCATAGCCCGGCATTGACGGCGGCAGCGGCTGATTGGCCGGAACGGCGCGACCGTTGATGATGCGGACGATACGGTCCTTGTTAATGGCCATGTTGACGGCCTGACGCACCTTCACATTGTCGAAAGGCTTGATCTTGACGTTCATGGTCACATAGCCGGTGTGCAACTGACCGCCCTGAATGATCAGGTCCTTGAACTTCGGATCCTTGGTGACTTCGATGAACTTCGCAGGCGGAATGCCGTCACCCGGAATGTCGACTTCGCCGTTCTGCAAACGCAGAAGGGCAACGACCGGCTCCTGACCGACCTCGAAGGTGATCTGGTCGAGCTTCGGCAGCGACGGATTGTAATAATCCTTGAAACGCTCGAAGACGATGCGCTGGCCGAGCGTCCATTCGGTCATCTTGAAAGCGCCGGAACCGACCGGATGCTTGCCGAAATCTGCGCCGTATTTCTCGACTTCTTCCTTGGGCACGATATGGGCGAAATTCAGCGCCAGCACATGTAGGAAGGTCGCGTCCGGACGGCTCAGTTTGAACTTGATGGTGTAGGGATCAACCACGGTGATGCCGGAAAGCGCCTCGGCCTTGCCTGCGGATGCATCCTCAAAGCCGACGATGGAGCCGAAGAAGCCAGCGCCGGGGCTCTGGGTCTTTGGATTGACGACGCGTTCGATGGAATATTTGACGTCGTCGGCGTTCAGTTCGCGACCGTTGTGGAACTTCACGCCCCTGCGCAGTTTGAAGGTGAAGGTCTTGCCGTCGTCGGAGATCGTGTAATCTTCCGCAATTTCTTTGCGCAGATTGGTGGTGCCCGGCTCGTAGTCCATCAGGCCGTCGAACAGCGACTTGATCATCGACCAGTTCTGCCAGTCGTAGCCGATGGCAGGATCGAGTGTCGAGACGTCATCCTTATAGGTGACGATCATCGAGCCACCCTGCTTGATGTCGGCGGCCTGCGCGCCGAACGAGATGGCGAGGCCGAGCGCCAGCGCCGATATGCCGGATAGAAAAGTCTTTTTCATTGGTGTCCCTTTCTCTGGAGTCTTTTGGTTTCACCGCAGCTTGATGCGCGGATCGATCAATGGAGTGATGAGGTCGGCGATGAGATTGCCGAGAACGATGGCGAAAGCCGAAACGATCGTGACGCCCATGATGATGGGAATATCGACGCGCTGGATTGCCTGCCAGGCAAGCTGACCGATGCCGGGCCAGCCAAACACGCTTTCAACGACGACAATGCCCGACATGAACAGGCCGATGTCGATGCCGATCATCGCGATGATTGGCAGGATGGCGTTGGGCATGGCGTGACGCAGCAGGATTTTCCAGCGTGCCAGCCCCTTGGCGCGGGCGGTGCGGATATAATCCTGACGAAGAACGTCGAGCAGCGAGGAGCGCATCATGCGCGAATACCAGCCTGCGCCCAGAAGACCGAGCGTTAGGGAAGGCAGAACGAGATGCATGAACGTTCCGTAGCCGCCAATCGGGAACCAGCCGAGCTTAACCGCAAACACGTAGAGCATCAGAATGCCGATAACGAATTGCGGGGCCGAAACGCCGACGAATGAAAAGATCATCAAGGCATTGTCGGTGCGGCTTCCGCGCCGGGTGGCCGCGATGACGCCCATGGTGAGACCGATGGCGAGTTCCGAGAAGATGGCTCCGGCCATCAGCAGCAGGCTTGCGGGCAGGCGTGACCAGATCAGCGACGCCACTTCGGTTTTCTGAAGATAGGAGCGTCCGAGATCGCCCTGAACGAGCCCCTTCAGATAGCGCAGATATTGCTCATAGAAAGGCAGGTTGAGGCCAAGCTGCTCACGAATATTCTCGACCGTCTGTGCTGTTGCGCTGCGCCCTGCAATCTGGCGCGCCGGATCGGCTGGCACCAGATAAAGCAGGATGAAGGTCACGAAGCTGATGCCGATCAGGATCATCACAGTCTGGATGAGGCGGCGGGCGATATAGGCGAGCATCAGTGGTGTCCCTGCTGGGTTGGGTCGAGCACATCGCGCAAGGCATCACCGACAAGGTTGAAGGCCAGCGCTAGCAACAGGATTGCCGCGCCCGGAATGAAGACGAGCCAGGGCGCGCTCGTGAAATAGGTCTGGTTTTCGAATATGATATTGCCCCAGGAGGCTGTTGGTGGTTGCACACCAATGCCGAGGAAGGACAGCGTCGCCTCCAGAAGAACGGTGGTGGCGATACCGAGCGTGGCCCAGACGATCATCGTGGAAAAGAGATGCGGCAGGATATGCTTGAGGATGATGCGAGGCGCACCCGCACCCATCGCGCGCTCGGCCTCGATGAAATCGCGTTCCGAGAGAGACCGGGTTTCCGTATAGAGCACGCGCGCAATCTGAACCCAGTTGACCATGGCGATCACCATCGCGACGATCCAGAGGCTCGGCTTGAAGATTGCGGCGAGCACAATGGCCAGCAGCAAAGCGGGGAAGGCCATCATCAGATCGGTGAACCGCATCAGCACGGTTTCCACCCAGCCACGGAAATATCCGGCGCAAATGCCGACAGTCGAACCGATAAGCACCGCAATACCGTTGGCCACCACGCCGATGATCAGCGAGGTCTGCGCGCCATAGATCAGGCGGGAGAACAGATCGCGCCCGACGAGATCGGTGCCGAACCAGAATTTCAGGTTGGGCGCGAGCGGCGCGCCTTCCAGCGTCAGGCCGTCGAAGAACTGTTCGTTGGGATCGAAGGGAACGATCCACGGCGCGAAGAGCGCGGCTGCGACAGTGACGACGATGACCACAAGGCCGAATGCGGCCAGCGGTCGGCGGATGATGCGGCCAAGAACGCCGCGTTCGGCTTTTTTCTGGCCGACCGGAAGAGTGTCAAGCGCGCTCACGATCGTTCCCTGTCTGCTTTTCGTTCAGAAAGCGCCGGGCAAAGGCCTCGACACTGATGCGCTCCGCCATCGCGGCTAGGCGCAGTTTCTGATAGGCCTGTCTGGCGGAAATATTGTCTGCGAACATTACGATCGCGGTTGCCTGTGCAATGGCTTCGCGCCCGGCAAGGCTTTCGCGCAGTTCGCCGATTTCGGTTGCCAGCGCATGGCGACGCTGGAAATTATGCATCGCGATGACCAGAGCGCTATAAACGCCCGCATTGCCGATTGGCTTCAAAAGCTGCGCATCCGCACCTTGATTGAGCGCCCAGCCGATCCGGCCCGGCGCTTCCGAGCCGATCAGAGCGACAGTGGGCACAGGAGCCTGCTGCGGTGGCCACGGAAACTGTTCGTCATATCCCATGTCGACATCGAAGAAGACGACATTGAACCGGGAGATGTCGGCGTGTTCAGGCAGGTCTGGCCAGCATTCCACGGCATCCACGCCGATGCGGCGTAACTGCTGCACAATCGCATCGACATTGGTGTGGCGGCGATGGACGATCAGCGCGGTCCAGTTTTCGAATGCGCCCCAACTGGCGACGGTGAAGGCCTGGTCTGTCATAGTCATTTGACGAGCCTCAGAAAGCCGGGCTGCTGGCCCGGATTGGCGGATGTTTGAAGATGCGTTCGCGCCATGAACGGGTCTGGCTGAATGGCGACCTCGGCCTCATGCACGATTTCAAAGCTGCAATCTTGTCTGGCCCGTCCGATATGGGCGGGCAGGGCGATATGGTTTGTTCGCGGTTCGACCAGCACGTCGCCGAGCGGCGTGCTCGTGGTGTGCGTCTGGACTGCGGCAAGCACTTTTTCGACATCGTCGGTGCCTGCCCGTTCAATGCCGGCGGCGATCATAAGGACGCTGGAATAGGCCTGAGCGAAGATAGCCGAAAGGCTGCCGTCAAAGCCATTGCTTCTGACGGCTTCCAGAAAGGCGCGATTGGTTTCGCCCGGCAGTGTGCGGAAATAGCAGCTTACGCTGTAATTGCCCTCGGCGGCATCGCCGACATGCTCCAGCTCGCTTTCATAGAGATTGCAGCTCAGAACAGGCCTGACATCGGTGCGGAAATCGCTGTTTCGGCGGCCCAGTTCCGCATAGGCGCGCAGGAACATATAGGACGATTCACCGATCAGATTGTTGAGGATGAAGTCGGGCTTCTTGCTTTCGATTTCCCGGATGAGATGATCGATATCCGTGTCGCCGATGGCAATGGCGCGCTCACCGAGAACTTCGCCGCCAGCCGCAGTCAGCATTTCGCGGGCGAGGCGATTGGTTTCCCAACCCCAGATATAGTTCGAACCGAGCAATATGGCGCGATTACCGAAGCGGGGAACGATGAAGTCGATCAGCGGCACAAGATGCTGATTGGCGCAGGCCGCCGCATAAACGACACGGTCGCTGGCCTCAAAGCCCTCATAGACGCAGGGATACCAGAGCAGCGTATCGCGCTTTTCGACAACGGGAATGACTTCCTTGCGGCTCCAGGATGTGGTGCAGCCGATGATGTGTTTAACGCCCTGTCGTGAAATCAGTTCTTCGCTCAGCGGCGCATAACGGTCAGGGTTACCACTTGGGTCGGCGATGCGCGGCACGAGATTGAACAGAAGGTCCCGATCATTGACGGCCTTGATCGCAGCCATAGCTCCACAATAGCCCTCATAGCCCAGTTTTTGATAGGGACCGGAGTGCGAAAACAGGACGCCGACAGGAATGTCTTTTTTGTTGCTTTGAGACATGCGAAAAGCCAAACACAAAAACCCCTCCGGAATTTTCAGATTCCGAGAAGGGCCCAAATGCCAAATACGAATTTAGCCCAGAAATTACTGAATTCCGAGCATTTCCGTCAAGCTATTTCTTTTTGCTGTTATTTTAAGCAATATTATTAATCTTAAGGCAAAAACTCAATCCTCGCCACCGGTGCGGAGTACGTCCTTTTCGATCTGGACAAAAGCTCCCCGCGATTTATAGAGACACACCACTTTATTTCGTACAGTTCCGACCAAAACCGGTTACGCTAGGAGATGACGACTTCATTGAGTGATTGTGAAGCCGTCTTGTGGTCATGAGGCTGCGATCTTTTGCTCTGACGCTCGCGGACGCGGCTTAAGCCGTATTCTTTTATGTATCGCGGATTAATTTGTTCGGCTGCAATGTTTCCATGACTGCGATACACTACTGTGCCGTGAACAAGCCACGCGGTCTTTGTCGGCTCTGAAAATAATAGGTTGTTGAGGGAACGCTGGGCATCCAACGAAAATCCGCGGCACTTGCCACCCGTTCGACGGCGGAGCCGCAGGCTTTTGACTGGAGTGTCCAGCTTGGAATATGTTCTCCAATTTATGCTCTAGTTTGGTGAGTTTTCACATATGGAAAAAGGGCCTTAACGCCATGAGTTTTCAGCATTCGGCCAGCTCGAAAAGGGCTAGCAGCTTTCGAGAGGTGCCCAAGCTTGTCATGAACGGCCGAACTTAAGCGCGAAGCCGACATGAAAACGGTCGATCAGAAAACATATGGCAAAAGCTGACTTTTGCCATATGCCTTCTATTAATCAGTCCACGAAATGTCGTGGAGGGGCACCGTAACTGAGCCAGAATTCGGACCCTCTGACAGCTATGAGAATTGTCATGAGGCTTTTCACGTTTTCAGGGATGTTGTATCGTGCCAAAAAATTAAGTTAAAATCCGAAACGGTCAGACAATTTCTAGGCGGTCGCAACGGCATTTACTGGGAGATCGTTCACTTCCGACGGGATCACTTGCCTGGGTTATTCTCCGGAAAAATTAGGTTCGAATAGGCCGTTTCAAGCGCCAGAGACAACTCATAAATTGTTATGATTGTCGGGTTGCGCTGTCTATCTAATCCAATCTGAGAGAAAATACTTACGGCAGGTCAGTTTTGGAGCTGTCTAGCTTCAGTAGCGCTTCGGCTGCATCACCGTCTATGATGAGGCCGTTGACTATACCGCTCTTCAAAAGAGCTCTGGTAGCGATAGCCTTTTCCTGGCCCGCGATGAGCAGGACGACCTGAACCTTCTGCAATTCGGCAAATCCGAGAGCGATAGTGCGTTGGTTCATTTCATGGTCGACCTGACGGCCCTCCTTATCAAAGAAAATGCCGTTGGTGTCACCGATTGCGCCTGCGGCCCGGAGGCTTTCAAGCTCCGGTTTGCTCAACATGTTTTGGCGGCGCAACAATGAATCTTCTGTCAACTCACCAGCACTGATGAAACAGACCGAAGCCGTGCGGGCAATTTCCATCGCGCGCGCTACAGATCGTTGGGAAATCAGAACTTTTCTGTCCTCGGCAGAATCGGCAATGAACGGCACGGGGAGGAAAAAGCCCTGTCCGCCCGTGCGGCGTGCCAACATATGCACAACTTCGAATGGGTTATAGGCAGAGTTGGCGGTCAGCGATCCCATGACGGAAATGAAGCGCGCTTGCGGTGCTCGCACACCGGCAAGTTGTAGCGTCATCTGCTCTATCGTGCGTCCCCAGCCGGTGCCAATGGTCGCTTCCTGGTTGTCCGCAAGAAAATTCTTGAGGTAGGTCGCAGCAGCGACGCCAACTGCGCGAAACGAAACTTGCTTACGGATTTCAGACGCTGTGTCATCTGTATCGAAGTCGAATGGTGGCGTTGAAATGCAGAAATCCAGCCCATAGCGACGCATAAGCTCATTTTCGAGCGGCAGCGTACCAGCATTCTGATGGTCGATGGAGATGCTGACAAGGCCACTTTCGCGGGCTTCTCCGAGAATTTTATTAACGCGTGCTCGGGTCAGGCCCAGCCGAGCGGCAGTCGCCTCCTGGTTGAATCCACCGATGTAATATAGCCACGCGACACGCACCATAAGGCTGTCTTCAGATTCGTTCATCGGTTCCTCTTGTCGTTTTCCTGCGTTGATACAAATGTAATTTAGTTTGACATTTGTAACAAACCGTTGCTTAATTCGAACTGTTCCGGTGGACAAGAGCGCGATTGAGCAGGTGGGTCAACCGGAATGGAAAGCCGAGGTTAAAGCACAAAAGCCGCGTCTGGTTCGTGAGGATCTGAACCTGACAGGCGCCGAAGCGACAGGCTTGGAGGAGGGCGGAAAGCCGACATCATAGAAATGTCGCCGGAGACGCCCAGAGCCGGGGTTCAACAATGTGAGGCGGGTAGTGGGCTCAACCACGCCGCTTCGGGGAGGAATAAATGAATACGGGATTTTTCAAGAAGTCCATCGCGGCGGTCGCTTTAACCATGCTTATGGGTACTGCCAGCGCATCCGCGACCAATGTAGCCTGGGTGCATTCCAACGCTGCTGCGCAATCTGAACAACGTGCCAAGGCTGGATTTGACGCCTGGCTCAAGGAAACCGCCAAGGATTGGAACGTCAGCGTTCTCGATAGCGGCGGCTCGGGCGAACGCACTGCTTCGAACATTCAGGATGCCGCATCGCGCGGAGTAGATGCCATTATCGTAAGCATGTCTGATCTCCGAGCATCGCGTGCAGCGATTGACGCTGCGGTTGCTGCGAAAATTCCAGTCTTCGCCATCGATAGTGGTCAGGTAGACGGTGTGCTCGTTGACGTTACAACCAACAACTGGGCAATGTCTGCTTCTGTGTCCCCTTACCTGCTCAATGAGATGGGTGGCAAAGGAAATATGATTTTCCTGCGCATGGCAGAGCATCATGGCACCCGCAAGCGCGGTGACGTTATGGCCGCCGTGGTGAAGGAATATCCTGAAGTGAAGGTCATCGCCGAACATAATATCGACTACACTGCCTTCTTCGAAGACACGACCAGCACGGTGCAGGATTATGCATCGCGCTTTGGAGAAGAAATCAATGCCGTGTGGGCACCTTGGGATGAACCGGCACAGGCAGCCATCAATGCACTCACCGCAGCAGGTCTGAAAAATGTGAAGGTTATTGGTATCGATGGCCACCCACAGGCAATTGAAGAAGTCTGCAAGCCGGACAGCCTGATGATCGCGACTGTTTCGCAGCCGTTTGAAAAGATGGGCGCGCAGACCGGCGAGTGGATCGAAAGCATCGTCGTGAAGAAGGAAGATGCCGACACCGTCATTCCTTCCAAGACTGTCTATCTTGATGCGCCGCTTGTCACGAAGCAGAACTGCAAGGATTTCCTCCCGAAGAAGTAGGCACCCCATTGCCTGCCACTGGCCGGGGCGTGGACGTTCCACGTTCCGGCCTTTTCTCAGGATTTAGAGCTGTCTCGGCTAAAACGGAGTCGTTGCAACCGCTCTACCTTCTTGTTTTTCCGCATGTCGTTACCCCAAAACTGGATCCCTATTTTGGAGCCATGCTCTAGCAATTCAATTCATGGAGTTCTTCGATGGCTGTAAGCCTTTCGCAGATCGTGATGTCTTATCCCGGTACTTTGGCGCTTGATCAGGTCAGCGCTGAATTCCGGTTCGATGAGGTGCACGGACTGATCGGAGAAAACGGCGCGGGAAAAACCACGCTGGTCAGCATTCTCGGCGGTAGCAAAAGCCCGACATCCGGCACGATAACGATTGATGGAGCTGAGGTGAAACTGAGCAGCGCCGGCGATGCCTTGCGCAAGGGGATCGCACATGTTTCGCAGGAAGGCAGCCTCGTTCCCGGTCTGACGGGTGCGCAGAATATTCTGTTGGGCGACGAGCCACGCATGGGGGTTGGCATCATCGATAGCCGGAAGCTCCTGGCCCGTGCGAACGAGCTGTTGGGCCGCTGGTTTCCCCAGGTTTCTATCGACCTTAATCAGCAGGTCGATATGCTGCCCATGGCCGACCAGAAGATTATCGAAATTGTCCGCGCACTGCGCGGTAATGTGAGGCTACTGATCCTTGACGAGCCGACGGCCACCTTGCCTGCTCGCGAAAAAGAGAGCCTTTGGGAAATCATCAAGACCCTGCCCAAACAGGGTGTCGGCATTGTGCTGATCAGCCACTTTCTTTCTGAAATCAAGGCGCTAAGCGATCGTATTACTGTTTTGCGTGATGGTCGTCACATCGCAACGCTTCAGGCTGGAGATTCGAGCGAGGCGCAACTGATTGACCTCATGCTCCAGCGGACCGGTGGTGTGGATGCAAGCGAACAGGAAATTCAGCCTGTACGTGCGTTTGGCAACGTTGTTCTGGACGTTAGCGACTGGAAAGCAGGCGGTGTAGAGGTCGAGCATTTTGCCATTCACGCGGGTGAGATTATCGGGCTTATCGGCCTGACAGGGGCAGGACATTTCGGATTTGCGCGCTCGCTTTATGCCGCAAGCGGTGTGACCGACGGAACGTACCTGTTTCAGGGTGAGGTGCAGACGAAAATTGATGCGCGGACGATGCAGAAAAAAGGCGTGGCACTGGTGCCAGACCATCGCATGGAAAACGCGCTTGTTGGCGATTGGGACGTACGTGAAAACCTTGCAATGGTGCACCCGTCTTACGCGACTTTTGCTGGTACCGGCATATTGTTCATGCGACGCGAAGCCCGCGAGGCAGACCGGATGATGGAGCTTATGAACGTCAAGGCGCATTCGCGCAGTCAGTTTGTTAAAGATCTGAGTGGCGGTAACAAGCAGAAGGTTTCGATCGGTAAGTGGCTTTACGGAGCCGACGATCACTATCGCCTGATGATCTTCATCGAACCGACGGAAGGCGTCGATATCGGTGCCAAGCGCGAAATTCACGCGCAGATGCGCCGTTTGGCAGAGAAGGGCGTTGCCGTTCTTGTCACCTCGTCAGACCTCATGGAAGTCGCGGATGTGGCTGACCGTGTCATCCCCTTTGTGAACGGACGTCCCGGGCCAGAAATTGGACGCGATGCGTTTTCTGAAGCGAAATTTATTGCTGCAATGGCAGGAGTTACCCAATGAACGCCCGATCCTCAGCGGTCACACCGCAATCTGCTCGCCATGCGCAGAGTTTCAGCAAAAAACTCAAAGGCGAGTGGCTGCTCAAATACAGTACGCTTTTTGTGCTTTTCCTCCTGTTCGCCGGCTTTTCACTCACGGTTGACCGCTTTCTGACAGCGAATAATCTTCTCAACATCATCCAGCAGATTTCCATGCTGACCATTGTCGGAGCAGGATTGACTTTCGGCTTTGCTGCCCGTGAGATGGATTTGTCGGTCGGGTATATGGTCGGAATGGCGGGTATTATCGTCCCCCTTCTGCTGGTTGCCGGCACACCTTTGCCGCTGGCATTGCTTGCCGGTCTCGGTGCTGGTCTGGTGGTGGGGTCCGTCAATGCAGCGCTTGTAACGCTGGTGGGGGTGCCTTCGTTGATTGCCACACTCGCAACAGGGTCCATTCTTTACGGCATCAACTTTTTGATGACTGGCGGGCGCGCCATCTATGGTGGTCTTCCGGCCAGCTATCTCTGGCTTGGACAAGGCCAGCTGTTTGGTATCCCGGTTCTTGCTTATGCTATGGTGATCGTTGTTTTTGTGGCCTGGTTTCTGATGGAACGGACCGTATTCGGCCGGTACATTTATGCGGTCGGCGGCAATCTCAAAGCAGCGGAACTTTCCGGCGTTAACGGTCGTTTTTATCGCGCTGCCGCTCTTGTGGTCTGTTCAATTTTCGCAGCCGTTGCCGGCGCGCTTCTTGCAGCACGTCTGGGCTCTGGCCAACCTAACGCGGGTGAACGCTATCTGCTCGACGGCCTCGCCACGGTGTTTATCGGAATGACCATGTTCCGTCCGGGTACTGCAACAATTGCAGGAACTTTCTTCGGTGCACTTTTCATCGGCGTCATCAATAACGGCCTCAACCTCATCGGGATGGACACATACATCCAGAGCATTGTGAAGGGTCTTATCATTCTCGTCGCGGTCGCGGTCGTTTCGCGTACCACCAAACTGAAGCTCCTTTGAGGAACTGCGTTAGGCATTGAACCAAACATCATGAAACATTTGCAACAGACAGGTCTGTCGGAGGCGCACGTGCAAAATCCGAGTAACTCTAATCTCCTCGAACTATACAGAACGATGCGGCGCATCCGCACTTTTGAAGAACGCGTGGGCGAATTGTTCGTGCGCGGCCAGACGGCAGGTTCGATGCTTCACCTGTCCATCGGTGAAGAAGCCGCTGCCGCCGGTGTTTGTGCAGCGATGCAGCCGCAGGATACATTCACGACCCACCATCGCGGACACGGAATATTTCTGGCGCGCGGGGCCGATCCCAAACAGATGATGGCGGAAATCGGCGGTAAGGAAACCGGGTATTGCCGTGGCAAGGGCGGTTCCATGCATATTGCCGATATGGCGCTTGGCCACCTTGGCGCGAACGCAATTGTCGGCGGCGGTATTCCTTCTGTTGTGGGGGCTGGTCTTTCCAGCAATTATCTCAAGAAGAACTCTGTCTCGCTCGCATTTTTTGGCGATGGCGCGATGCAGCAGGGCATTTTGTATGAAAGCATGAACATGGCGGCGCTTTGGGGCCTGCCGGTGGTTTTTGTTTGCATCAATAATCAATACGGCATGGGAACTCGTGTCGATCAGGCAACTGCCAACACGGCGTTTGAACAGCGCGCGCATGCTTTCGGGCTTAACGGTGCCGTGGTCGATGGCCTTGATGTGGAAGAAGTGAAGGCCACAGCACAAGGGCTCATCGATGATGCGCGTCTGGGCAAACCGGGCTTTCTTTCCGTCACCTGCTATCGTTTCTTCGGCCATGCGCGCATGGACAAGAGCCCATACCGTGCAGAAGCGGAAGAGACGGAAGGGCGCAAGAAAGATCCGGTGAAGTTCACGCGCGATCAGCTGATCTCGACAGGTCTTGCGCAGGAAGGAGCCCTCGACACGATGGACAGCGCAGTTGCTGCGGAGATGGACGCGACGATCGATTTCGCAGTCGAATCCAAAGCTCCGGCACTCACCTCTATGTTCAAAGATGTTTACGCCGTGGGTGAACCTGAACCGGAGCCGGTTCGTGCCCGTATCGACCGCGTACTTTCCAGGGATGAAGCATAATGGTTGCCATGACTTACCGCGATGCGCTGCGTAAAGCGCTGGATGATGCCATGGCTGAAGACAACACTATCGTTGTGATCGGCGAAGAGGTGGGCCGTTATGGGGGTGCCTACGGTGTTACCAAAGATCTGATCGGCAAATACGGCCCTGACCGCCTGATCGATACACCGATTTCAGAACCTGCAATTATTGGTGCTGCCGTGGGTGCAGCAATGACCGGGCTGCGCCCGGTCGCTGAACTCATGTATATCGACTTTCTCGGAATGACCATGGATCAACTGGCCAATCAGGCGGCAAAGATCCGCTACATGTTCGGTGGGCAGACCGGAGTGCCGATGGTGTTGCGAACGCAGGGCGGCACAGGACGCTCCGCTGGCGCGCAACACTCGCAGAGCTTAGAGGCATGGATCATGCACACGCCAGGTTTGCGGCTCGCCATGCCTGCTACGGTTCAGGATGCCTATCACATGCTGCGTCAGAGCCTCACAAAACCCGATCCGGTCGTCTTTATCGAGCACAAGGCACTCTACACACGCAAGGAAGAGGTTGATCTCGATGCGGAGCCCTTGGCATGGGGCAAGGCTGCGGTTCGTCGTACAGGCAAGGATCTGGTTATCGTCACCTATTCGCGCCAGCTCTTTTACGCGCTTGATGCAGCTGAAAAACTTTCGGCCAAGGGAATTGAAGCAACCATTATCGATCTTCGCACGCTCAATCCGCTCGATTTTGATACGGTGCGTGAACATGTCGAGCGTGTAGGCAAGGCCATGGTTGTTTCCGAAGGCGTCTTGACCGCAGGTGTTGCCGCAGAACTTGCGGCCCGCATCACGGAAGAATGTTTCGATTATCTGGAACAACCGGTTGTGCGTGTTGCGGGCGAAGACATCCCGATCTCCGTTTCGCAGGAGCTTGAAGTTGGCAGCGTGCCGACCGCAGAACTTATCCGGTCTGTCGCGGAAAGAATGCTGTCATGACAGAACGTATTCTCAAAATGCCGCGTCTTGGCGAAACGATGGATGAAGGCAAGATTGTCGGCTTCCTCGTCAAGCCGGGCGACAGTTTCAGGCGCGGGGATTCAATTATCGAGATCGAAACCGATAAGACGGTTGCGGAATTCCCGGCGCTTGGCGACGGCACGCTCAATGAATGGATCGGCGCTATAGGGGATCATGTCGTGGTCGGCGCGCCTCTGGCGCGCATCGACATTGGCAGTGGTCCGGACTGGACGGATGATGGCGGCGAAAGCGCGTCTTCTCCTGAGGAGCCGGCTGCGTTGCATCCCGCACGCACAGCCGGTTCCAGCAATGCGCTCATTATAGCCGATCTGGATATGCCGCGTCTTGGTGAGACGATGGAAGAGGGGCGTATCGTACGCTGGCTGAAGGCTGCGGGCGATCAATTCGAGCGTGGCGAAGCTGTACTCGAAATTGAAACCGATAAAACGGTTGCAGAATTTCCAGCTCTTGTGAGCGGCAAGCTGATCGAGGTTCTGCGTCTTGAAGGCGATATGGTGACGGTTGGTGAGGCTATCGCCCGTATTGAGGTCGCGACAGATGCAGTTGTGCAGAAGGGCGAAGTGGTAGACCCTGAAGCGGTTGCACCAGCAGATGTACCGGCGCGCGTTGCGCAAAAGCCCGGGGCTTCCGGCAATGCTGGTCGCACGCGTGCTACGCCGTTGGCTCGCCGGCTGGCCCGCCAGAAAGGCCTTGATATCAACAGTCTTTCAGGATCTGGCCGCAGAGGACGTGTCGAAAAAGAGGATGTGCTGGCAGCTGCAAGCGGAACGCAGGCCGACACTGACGTAAAATTCGTGGCGCTGGCAAAAGGCCGTGTGGCCTATACGGATATCGGTCCCAAAAATGCGCGGACCCTGCTGCTGCTTCATGGCTTTTCAGGCGATCGAACGACATGGAGCGGCATAGCCTCCGGCCTGCGTCGTGCGGGTTTCCGCGTTATCGTTCCCGATCTTCCAGCCCATGGCCTGACGACGATCGATGCTTCACACCCGGAAGAATTGAGCGAATTCCTGCCCGCTTTCCTTGATGCCCTTTCCATTCGTCAGGTGGATATCGTGGCCCATTCGCTGGGAGCAGTTGTGGCAACAGCCTTTGCCTCGGCTCACCCTGCCAGCGTTTCAAGCCTGACACTTGTTGCGCCTGCCGGCCTTGGTTCGGAGATTGACGCAGGCTTTGTATCGGGCATGGCGCAGGCAACGAGTGCCGGTGAGATTGCACATCTGCTGCGCCGCATTGCGGCCAAGCCCGTAGAGTTGACGGCTGCTCTTGCAGGAGAGATTGCCGCAACCATGGCAAAGGGGCGTCTTAAGGAACTTGCGAAGGCCATCATAGGGCCTTCAGGCCAGCGCGCAGATATTGTTGCTTCGCTCGACAGGCAGTCACGTTCAAAACCTGTCCGCGTTCTGTTCGGCCTTCAGGACCGTATCATACCGTGGCAGCAAGTAACCGTATTGTCACCTTTTATTGGTGTTCACTTCTTCGCTCAGTCGGGGCATATGCCGCAATGGGATGAGACAAAGGATGTTCTCGCCCTGATTTTGGGTGTCATGGGAGAAGACAATGAGTGACGTGAGGGTTCGGCTCAAGGAAGCACAATCGCGGCTTGGTGCTTTCGCCAAAGCAACACCAGATCTGATGACGGGCTTTGCCAAAGTCAGCAAAACTGCAACGACTGCGGGAGCGTTTTCGTCGGCACAGCGCGAACTGATCGCCGTTAGTATTGCGGTTGCCAAGGGATGCGAGGATTGCATTCTTTATCACGTCGATGCCGCCATCCGCCATGGCGCAACCGAGCCGGAGTTGGTCGAGGTGCTTGAGGTTGCGGTCGAAATGGGCGGCGGCCCGGCTGTAATGTATGCAGGTAAGGCGTTGGAAGTGTTCCGTGGACTGACGTGAAATGTTGTACGATGAGACTTTCCGAAAACAGGGAGTGTCTCCGGGATCCATTCGGGAGGATTTGAATGGCTTATTTTCTGACCGCAGATGGCGGCACGGAAAGCATCCGCGCGCGGGTCTATGACCTTTCTGGCACGTGTCTGGCAAGTGCCGCCGTGCCCTACGAAACGAAATTTTCGAGCGGAGCGCGTGCGGAGCAGAACCCGGAAGACTGGTGGTCTTCTTTCGTTCAGGCTGCGCGCAAAGCGATTTCAGAATCCGCAATTGATCCGACAGCAATTGAAGCCATTACGCTTGCAACGACGAGTTGTACCATCGTTGCTCTCGATGGTGAGGGCAACCCCTTGCGTCCCTCGATTATTTGGATGGATGTTCGCGCAAGTGCTGAGGCCGAAGCAGTCCTCGCCACGGGCGACGACGCGCTGCTCGCCAATGGCGGCGGGCGCGGTCCTGTTTCGGCGGAATGGATGATCCCCAAGGCGCTTTGGCTCGCTCGCAATGAGCCAGAGATATTCAATAAAGCAGAAACTGTCTGCGAGTATCAGGATTTCATGACATTGCGTTTGACGGGTGAAAAAGCCGCAAGCCTCAACAATGTGTCGTTGCGTTGGCATTATTCCACGGATCGCGGTGGGTTTCCCAAGACGCTTCTGGAAAAGCTCGGCCTTGAAGCCCTGCTGCAGAAATGGCCATCTCGTGTTGTCGCGCCGGGTGAGGTCATTAGCAATCTGTGCGCGGCGGCAGCGACTGAACTTGGTCTTTCGCAGAAAGTGAAAGTAGTTCAGGGGGGTGCCGATGCGCTGATCGGCATGATCGGTCTCGGCGTTGCCAAACCTGGACAGCTGGCACTGATCACCGGCTCGTCGCATCTGCAATTTGGCGTTTCCGACAAGCCTTTGCACGCGCCTGGGATCTGGGGCAGCTATCCGGATATGGTTTATCCAAAGCGCTATATTATCGAAGGGGGCCAAACCTCGACGGGTTCGATCATCGCCTGGCTTGGTCGGATGATGAACGGCACCATGGATATGGAAGAACTGAACCGCAAGGCGGCGGCACTGGAACCGGGTGCGGATGGCTTACTTGTGCAGGATCATTTTCAGGGCAATCGCACGCCTTATACCGATCCGGTATCGCGAGGCGCAATCGTCGGGCTGACGCTTGCGCATGAGCCACATCACGTATTCCGCGCGATCATGGAAGGCATCAGTTTCGGCACCCGCGCCATTCTCGATGCTATGGCAGATGCTGGCTATCGCGGACGTGAAATCACGGTCGGGGGTGGTGCCAGTGCTTCGCCGCTTTGGCTCCAGATACATGCGGATACAGCTGGTTTGCCTGTCTGCGTGCCACAGTCGCGCGATGCGCCTTCGGTAGGCGCCGCCGTTCTGGCAGCACACGGCGCCGGACATTTTGCGAGTATCGATGATGGTATTGCCGCCATGGTCAAACCGGGCACATGCATTGAGCCTCGCCCGCGCGAAACAGAGATTTATAACGAGATTTATCAGCAATATCGGGCGCTTTATCCGGCTTTGAAGTCCGTTCGCTCCGCTTGATAAAGACTGTTGAGGTGGACTGATGCTCAAAGATTTTCAGCTGACTGGTAAAAACGCCGTTATCACGGGCGGCGCAAAAGGGATCGGACGGGCTATCGCCGAACTCTTCGTCGAGGCGGGTGCAACTGTTATCATTATCGACCGCGATGTGGTCGCGGGTGAAGCGGCTGTTGCCGAGCTAAACACCAATCGAGCAGCTTCGGCGCAATTCTATGCGCTGGATGTGACAGACCGGGATGCCAGCGAACAGGTGGCCGAAGCTATAACGCGTAATATCGGCGCGCCCGACATCCTCATCAATAATGCAGGTATCGTCAGGAATGGGCCTGCAAGCGATGTCACGGAAGCGGACTGGCGTGTAGTGATTGACGTCAATCTCAATGGCGTTTTCTACTGCGCGCAAGCGTTTGGAAAGCGCATGGCCTCGGTCGGGCGTGGGGCGATCGTTAACATCTCTTCCATGTGCGGAGCAATCGTTGTCCACCCTCAACCGCAGATCGCCTATAACGCCGCCAAGGCGGGTGTAAATCTTATCACGAAGTCACTGGCGGTTGAGTGGGCGAAGCAGGGCGTACGGGTGAATGCTGTCGCCCCCGGTTACACCGCGACGGAACTGACACTGGCCGGACGCAGCAATAAAGAATGGTTTTCTACCTGGCTTGCCATGACGCCGCAGGGGCGGTTGGGTGAGCCGCGAGAAGTTGCCAATGCGGTTTTGTTTCTCGCGTCCGATGCTGCAAGCTTCGTAACCGGCACTGTGTTGGCGGTTGATGGCGGCTATACGGCTCTTTGAATTTCTGGAGGAGTTAAAAATGGAACATCCGGCAAAGATCGCGCTTGTTACCGGCGCCAGTCGGGGTATTGGGCGCGCAATTGCTGTGGGTATGGCCCAACGCGGCTTCGATGTGGTGATCAATGACATTGAACGCCAGAAAGATGCGCTCGAAGAGGTCGCGAAAGAAGTCACGGCTATCGGTCGTCGCGCTCTGGCGGTTCATGCCGATGTAAGCAACAAGGGCGATGTCGAGGGGATGGTACAGAAGGCTGTCGGCACTTTTGGCCGCATTGATGCCGTTGTCAACAATGCGGGCATTTTGATTGCCAGCGACGTCGAACATCTCAAGGAAGAGCACTGGGACAGCGTTCTCGACGTAAATGCCAAGGGCACATTCCTCGTCGTGCAGGCCGTTTTACCTTACATGAAGAAACAGAAATACGGTCGCATCGTGAATATCGCCTCTATCGGCGGCAAGCATGGCGCACCGGAACAGGCGCATTATTCTGCATCGAAGGCCGCTGTGATGGGCTTTACGCGGGTGCTCGCGCAGGAGGTGGGCACTTTTGGCATCACGGCAAACTGCATCTGCCCCGGTATCATTTTGACCGATATGGGCCGCGTCAATCTTGATGACGTTGCAATACGTGAAGCCTGGCAGGAAAAGACCGCCATGCGACGGATCGGTGATCCCGAAGATGTAGTGGGACCAGTTGCATTTTTTGCGTCCGATGATGCCGCTTTCATAACGGGGCAGAGTCTCAATGTCGATGGGGGTATCGTATTAAGTTAAAGTCACTGCTTAAAAGTTATTCATGAAATACATCATATGGCAAAAGGTGAATTTTGCCATATGTGTTGCATTAATCAGTCCTGAGCCTAATCGCGCCAAGCCGACCTCCACAGCGTTCAACGCTATGCGCTATCCAATGTCGATTGAAGGATAGCGCAGCGGCACTATCAGAAATTACTCGCCTTGGATGATCAGTTGCGCATGATCGATCCACGCTTTGCATCCATAGGTTTTGATGACGTTTGGATCGAGAATCTAACCGAAACGTTCAATGGTTCTGTTTATCGGGTGAGTTGGCAGGATTGTTGAGGTTCTGGATTACCAGTGTTGATAACGTGGGGCGATTTCTTCTTGTATTTGTTTTAAATCAATGAACTCTTTGCCTGATCCGATAATTTCCAACCGAAAGACATGCTCGCAACTAATAGCAGAGCAAACGCAGGTTGGACGTGAAAATAGTATTATCGGGCCGTATGGTCGCTGCGGGCTTCCGATTTCCGGAGCAGGGTTTTCCAAACGTCAGTCAGTCATTTTCATTTTTACTGGAAGCTGTCAGATCCATCGTATTGGCTGCGATTGTGCTGGCGCTCTGCTGGCAGACCACGGCATCTGCCGCTGATCTGGAAAAATACATTCCCAAGGTTGAAGCAAGCACGCTCTTCAAAGAGGCTGACGCTATAGGCAAGCCACAAGGCGAGCCACCAATCGCTCCACTGATGAAGCGGGGCGAGGTGATCGGCTATGCCTATCTGAATTCAGATTTCACCAGTTCCATCGGCTATTCCGGCAAACCGATCCATATTGTCGTCGGCATCGATACCAAAGGCGTCATACGCGGCATAAAACTGGTAGACCACAAAGAGCCGATCGTGCTGATCGGCATTCCCGAAGCCAAGGTTGTGGCTGCGCTGAACTCGTTGGTCGATAGTGATATGAGTGCTGTTGCCGCTGGCCAGAGCAAGCCGCCACAGGTGGAAATCGTCAGCGGTGCCACAGTTACCGTGCTCGTCATGGGGGACAGCGTCGTTCGCTCGGCAGTCGGCCTTATCCGCAGTGGGAGGCTCGGAAATACGCCTGTGCAGGCTGTCGCAGCCAATGTGCAACGCGCGGTTGATTTGCAGATTCGTGAAGAACACGACTGGAAAACATTGATCGGCGACGGCTCGGTTCGCAGCCTGAAACTGTCGGTTGGTGACGTGACACAGGCGTTTCGTGACGCCAAACATGATCGCGCCGCCGAAAACCCTGAAACAACCAATCCCGACGACGAATTCATTGAGCTTTACGTCGCGCCGGTCTCAGTACCGTCGATTGGCATCAGCCTACTCGGGAAAGATGGCTACGAACGGTTACAAAAGCAGCTGAAGCCGGGGCGTCAGGCGATCCTGGTCGCTGGCGACGGAGCCTATTCCTTCAAAGGCTCCGGATATGTGCGCGGCGGTATCTTTGACCGCATTGAGTTGATGCAGGACGGGCAGGGCGTACGCTTCCGTGACAAGAACCATACCCGTATCGGCGACATCATGGCCGACGGCGCGCCGCGTCTGCGCGAGATAGCACTGTTTCAGGTCCCGGACGGCTTCGACTTCGACGTAACGGAACCGTGGGATTTGCAGCTCTTGGTGCAGCGCGGCTTCGGTGCGCGGGACAAGGCCAATGTCAGCTATGATCTCGGCTATAGTTTGCCGGATAAATATCTGGCGAAGCAACCGGAACCGGCTCCTGTCCAGCCTGCTGTATCAATCGCTGATGCGCCGCGTCAGCCGCAGCCGGTCGGCGAAGCAAATGCAGCCGACATTCTGGGCGAGGGCAATCCGCTCTGGGTCCGCATGTGGGAGATGAATCGCATCAATGTGGTCATCACCGCTTTCGCCATTACAGTTCTTGTCGGTATCTTCTTCTTCCAGAATAGTCTGGTCAGGCATCCGCGCTTCTTCACCTGGCTGCGGCGTAGCTATCTCCTGTTCATCCTTGTCTGGCTTGGCTTCTACAACAATGCGCAATTGTCGGTGGTCAATGTCCTGACCTTCACCAACTCCCTGATTACCGGCTTCAACTGGGAATTCTTCCTGACATCGCCGCTGATCTTCATTTTGTGGGCGTCGGTGGCGGCGGGGCTGTTATTCTGGGGTCGCGGACCGTTCTGCGGCTGGCTGTGCCCGTTTGGCGCCCTTCAGGAACTCACCAACAATCTCGCCCAATGGCTGAAAGTGCCGCAAGTCAAGCTGCCATGGGGACTGCACGAGCGCCTCTGGCCCCTCAAATATATGATCTTCCTCGGCCTGTTTGGACTGTCGCTCTATTCGGTCGCGCTGGCTGAAGTGTTTGCGGAAGTCGAGCCGTTCAAGACCTCGATAATTCTAAAATTCGCGCGTGAGTGGCCGTTTGTCATTTATGCACTGACACTTCTGACGGCTGGCCTGTTCATAGAGCGCTTCTACTGCCGCTATATGTGCCCGCTCGGTGCGGCACTCGCCATTCCCGGACGCATCCGCATGTTCGAATGGCTGAAACGCTGGCCGGAATGCGGTTCGCCCTGCCACCGTTGCGCCAAGGAATGTCCGGTTGAGGCGATCCACCCTGAAGGCCAGATCAACGTCAATGAATGCATCTACTGCATGCATTGTCAGGAACTCTATCACGACGACCAGCGCTGCCCGCACATGATCCAGGTGCGTGTGAAGCGTGAAAAATTCGCAGCCCGCAATGCCCCCCTCGCAGCGGCTGCCGAACGTGGCGGTGGACCGGCCAGACCCGTCATCTCAGTCAAAGGAAAACCGGTTGAAGGCGTTGCCGACACCGGTCCTGCTGCCTGACTTTTCTAAAGGAGAGAAGCATGTCCGAAGAAACCAAGAAAACGCAGCTCAGTCGAAGACAACTGCTCGGTACGTCGGCCTTTGTGGCTGCCGCCGGTGCAAGCGGTCTAGGTGGGGCGCTGTTTGCAGGCTCAACCGAGCCGGCATCGGCTGCTGCTGGCGGCGCTGGTCACAGTGCGGAAGTGAAGCCTGGAGAACTGGACGAATATTACGTCTTCTTTTCCAGCGGCCAGAGCGGTGAGGTCCGTATCGTCGGCCTGCCATCAATGCGCGAATTGATGCGCATTCCAGTGTTCAATCGCGATAGCGCGACCGGCTGGGGCCAGACAAATGAGAGCCTGAAGGTGCTGACGGAGGGCCTTCTGCCGCAAGATCAAGAGTTCCTCAAAGATCGTGGCGGCATATTCCTGAATGGTGACTTGCACCACCCGCATCCGTCCTTCACCGAAGGAACTTATGACGGGCGTTATCTCTATGCCAATGACAAGGCCAATACGCGTGTCTGCCGCATCCGTCTTGATGTGATGAAATGCGACAAGATCATTCAGCTTCCGAACCAGCATACCGTGCATGGCTTGCGCGTGCAGAAATATCCGAAAACCGGCTATGTCTTCTGTAATGGTGAGGATCGCGCACCGATCCCGAACGATGGCAGCAATCTGACCGACACCAAGCAATATCATGCAATCTTCACGGCCGTTGACGGCGAGACCATGAAGGTTGCCTGGCAGATCATGGTTGACGGCAATCTCGACAATGTCGACTGCGATTATCAGGGCAAGTACGCTTTTGCCACCTGCTACAATTCGGAGGAGGGCACGACGCTCGCCGAAATGATGTCGAGCGAGCAGGACTGGATCGTAATCTTCAACCTGAAGCGTATCGAAGAGGCGGTTGCCAAGGGCGATTTCAAGGAAATCAACGGTGTACCGGTCATCGATGGACGTCACGGTTCCAAGTATACCCGTTACATTCCCGTGCCGAACAGCCCGCATGGTATCAACACCGCGCCAGACGGTATCCACGTGGTCGCCAACGGTAAGCTATCGCCGACCGTTACCGTGTTCGACGTTCGCAAGTTCGACGAACTTTTCGACGACAAGATCAAGCCCCGCGATGCAGTAGTTGCGGAACCGGAACTCGGACTTGGGCCATTGCATACCGCTTATGATGGCAAGGGCAACGCCTATACGACGCTCTTCATCGACAGCCAGATCTGCAAATGGAACATTGAGGACGCCAAGCGAGCCTTCAAGGGCGAGAAGGTTGATCCGATCCGGCAGAAGCTCGATGTGCATTATCAGCCGGGTCACAACCACACTTCCATGGGGCAAACCAAGGAAGCTGATGGTCAGTGGCTGATCTCGCTCAACAAGTTCTCCAAGGATCGCTATCTCAATGTCGGGCCGCTCAAGCCCGAAAATGATCAGCTCATCGACATTTCCGATGAGAAGATGGTGATTGTCCATGACGGGCCGAGCTTTGCCGAGCCGCATGATGCGACCATTGTTCATCGCTCGAAGATCAATCCCGTCAACTTCTGGAGCCGTGAGGACCCATTCTTCGCCGATGCCGTCACTCAGGCAAAAGCCGATGGTCTCGACCTGATGGACGCGAATGAGGTGATCCGGGACGGCAACAAGGTGCGCGTTTATATGACGTCTGCCGCGCCAGCCTTCGGTCTCACCGAGTTCACCGTCCAGCAGGGCGATGAGGTGACGGTTTATGTCACTAACATCGATGAAATCGAAGACCTCACCCACGGCTTTGCCATCATCAACTATGGTGTCAACATGGAGGTGGGTCCGCAGGCAACCGCGTCAGTTACCTTCACAGCCAACAAGCCAGGTGTGTGGTGGTATTATTGCTCGTGGTTCTGCCATGCCATGCACATGGAAATGAAGGGCCGGATGCTCGTGGAACCGAAGAAGGCCTGACTGCCATGAAGTTCCCCCGCCGGTTTCAGTCCTTGAGCGCCGCAATGCTGCTGACCGTCGTTCTGTGCGACGGTTTGCAGGCACGGCAGATCGATGTCGTGGCAGGCGAAGGCGTACAGGCGGCTATCGACAAAGCGGAGCCGGGCGATGTCGTCCGGCTTCTGAAAGGCAAGCACAATGGCGCGGTTATGATCGACCGCGCCATTGAACTGACTGGCGAACCGGGCGCCGTTGTAGACGGACTTGGCTCGGGCAATGCCATAACGGTCAGCGCACCAGACGCTATCGTGCGCGGGCTGGAAGTGCGCGGCTCGGGCGATAATATGCCCGACCTCAATTCCGGGATTTTCGTGGCAAAAACCGCCACGGGCGCACGCGTCGAGAACAATCGCCTTATCGATAATCTCTACGGGATTTATTTGCACGGCGCTGCAAATTCCATCGCAAGTGGCAATGAGATCATTGGCCGTCGAGGCGTGCGCATGGCGCAAACCGGCAGTGGCGTTTCCATATGGAATGCCCCCGGTGCACAGGTTATCGGCAACGTCATTCGCTACGGGCGCGACGGCATCTATACCAATGCCAGCCGCAAAAACGTCTTCCGCGACAATGTGATGGAGGATGTCAGGTTCGCCGTCCATTACATGTACACGGACGACAGCCAGGTCGTCGGCAATGTTTCGCGCAACAATTCTGTCGGTTTCGCGATCATGTACACCAATCGCCTCAAGGTGATGGATAACCTGTCTGACGGTGATCGGGATCACGGCTTGTTGCTCAATTATGCAAACAGCTCGGTCATTTCCGGCAATCGCGTGATCGGGCGAATGCAATCGATAGACCGCTGGCTTGATGCCGGTGTTCAAAAAGCTGAACATGGCCTTCCGGCGGAAGACAAGACGGAGACGCTGGTGGGCGAGACCTCGCGGCTCGGCCCGGAAAAATGCGTGTTCATTTACA